>Ga0126381_100000044_pt1 | contig 154745 bp, 129 predicted proteins | sample PanSoiMetPlot_28_FD_96465 | JGI IMG/M metagenome (GOLD analysis project Ga0126381, IMG submission 96465) | Tropical forest soil microbial communities from Panama - MetaG Plot_28 | ecosystem: Environmental > Terrestrial > Soil > Tropical forest > Bulk soil | place: Panama | collected 2016-02-17
CCGGGAGGAAGGACTGGGGGAGTGCCCTTCCGATTCCTCCAGCCAACACCGCGAAACCGGCCAATACGATAAGCCCCACCACGAGCTTGCGGATAAGCAAATCGCAGACCCGCACATAACCGCGGCGGACACGTTCAAAGCCGGCGTTGAACAGTCCGAAGAAGTATCCCAGGGGGCCTCGGGAAGTCTGCTTGTGGCGAGGCCCCAGCAGCAAGGCGCCCAGCGCGGGGCTGAGCGTTAGCGCGTTGAACGCGGAGATGATCACCGAGAACGCGATGGTGAGTGCGAATTGACGGTAGAGCGACCCTGTGATTCCCGCCATGAAGCCGGCCGGAATGAAAACTGCGGAGAGCACCAACGCGATGCCGACCAGCGCGCCGCCGACTTCATCCATCGCCTCCAGTGCCGCCTCGCGCGGCGACCTCCCCTCCTCGATCTTGGCCTCGATAGCTTCGACGACCACTATCGCGTCGTCGACTACCAGGCCGACCGCCAGGACCAGACCTAGCAGCGACAGTGTATTGACCGAAAACCCGACCGCCGGAAAGAACATGAAGGCGCCCACCAGAGAGACCGGGATGGTCAGGATCGGAATCAATGTCGCCCGCCAGCTCTGGAGAAAGATGAAGACCACCAGGACTACGAGACCAATTGCCTCGAGTAGTGTTTTCACGATCTCGCGGGCGCCCTCGGTCACCGGAACCGTGGTGTCCAACACCAGCGTGACGTGCATGTCCTGCGGAAATCGCCGGGCGAGCTCCGCCATTTTCGCCTTGGCGCGATTGGCCGCCTCCAGCGCGTTGGAGCCCGGGTTCTGGTAGAGCAGCAGAAAGGAGGCCGGCGCGCCGTTGATATACGCCTGCTGGTTGTAATCCTCGGCACCCAGTTGGATTCGCGCGACGTCCTTGAGCCTTACCAGCGAGCCGTCAGGGTTGGCGCGCAGGATGACGTTTCCAAACTCCTCCGCGCTCAGGAGTCTCCCTTGCGCACGTACCGTGTAGGTGACCTGTTGACCCGGCGGCGCCGGCTCGCCGCCGATCGTGCCAGCCGGATTCACCACGTTTTGCGCAGAAATCCCATTGATGATGTCCGCTACCGTCAACTGCAGCTTGGCCAGGCTGTCAGGAGCCACCCAAACCCTCATCGCATAGTTCGAAGCGCCAAACAATTTGACCTGGCCAATCCCAGGAATCCGGGCGAGTTCATCCTTGATATTGATCGCCGCGTAGTTAGCCAGAAACGTCTGGTCCCACGTCCGCTTGGGCGACGTCGTCGCGAAAACCAGCAGCGGGATACCAACCGTCTGCTGCGTAGTGAGACCATAGTTGCTCACCGCCGCAGGCAGGCTCGACGTTGCCTGCGAGAGCCGGTTCTGGACTTGTACCTGGTCGAGGTCAACATCGGTGCCGACCTCGAAGTTCACCTCAAGGGTCATGGTGCCGTCGTCGCCATTGATCGACTGCATGTAGATCATGTTCTTGGCGCCGTTGACCTGCTCCTCGATTGGAGTGGCGACCGACTGCTCAACGGTTAGCGCGTCGGCGCCGGTATAGACCGCGACGGTCTGAATCTGCGGCGGCACGATCTCGGGGAACTGGGAGACCGGAAGGCGTAGCACCATGACCGCGCCGGCGATGACGAAAAAAATCGCGATCACCATGGCCACGATCGGCCGGTTGATGAAAAACTTCGACATCAGTTTCGCGTCATCGGGGCTGCGGCTTGCGCTGGCGCCAGGACTTGACCGCCGGGTGTGGTTGCGGGAGACACCAGCCGGGCTTTTACTTCCATTCCATCGGTCACTTGCTGCACGCCGTCGATGACAACCCGCTCACCGGGCGCAATCCCCGTCTGGATTATCCGTAGTTCGCCGTAACCCTTGCCGGGCTTGACCGTGCGCATCGAGATCCGCTGGTCACCTCCAACCACCGCCACCTGGTATTGGCCCTGAGTCTCGAGCACGGCGTTTTGAGGGACAAGCAGCGCGTTGGCAAGTACATCGGTCGCGGCGCGGATCTTGGCATACAGGCCGGGGCGCAGGATGTAATCGTGATTGGGAAAAATGCCCTCGATCTTGATCGTTCCGGTCTGGATGTTGACTTCCCGGTTGGCAACATAGAAATGGCCGGGATGGGGATACACTGTGCCGTCGGCGAGGATCATCTCGAGCGGTGGCTCGCCCTTGGCCACCCCCTTTTCCTGATGCTCCTTGATGCGCGTCGCGAAATGCAGATACTCGCGCTCGCTTATCGGGAAGGTAACTTTTATCGGGTCGAGCTGGGATACGGTCGTGAGCAGCGTTGTTGGGTTAACCAGATCGCCCACCTGTGTCTTGGCGATTCCTGCGACTCCATCGATCGGCGAAGCAACCTGGGTCCATTCGAGGTTGAGCCTCGCCGTCTCGACCGCCCCCTGGGCCGCCTGCGCGGCGGCCGCCGTCGCGTGGGTGTTCTGATTGATGTGGTCGTATTCCTGCCTGCTGATGACCTGTCCCGCGAGCAGAGACTTATACCGCGCCAGGTCCTGCGCGTTCTTCTTGAGATCGGCCTGTTTTTGCGAAAGATCGCCGAGGGCCTGGTCGAGTGCAGCCTTATACTCACGCTGATCGATCTGGAAGAGCAATTGACCCGCGTGCACGCGGTCGCCATCCTGGTAGGCCTGTTTGAGGATGTAGCCGGTTATCTTTGGATAGATTCGCGCGTTGACGAACCCTTCCGTGGTGCCAACCCAATTGGAATAGACCGGCACGTCACGTTGGATGACTTGGGTGACCGATACTTCCGGGATTTGCGGAGCCGCCGCCGGCAGCGGCTTCTGGCATCCGGTTGGAGCGGTTGCAAGCGCAACAAGGAGGATTGTCACCGACAGCAATTTTTCATGCACACTCACGACTTATAGATCATGCACTCCATGCCATCGTAAATCGAGCAACAATTTTCCTCCGGTCTCTACTTTTGTTTATGCGTGTTTTGGAGAATCAGCCCCGGCTTCATGCTTTGATTGCAAAGAAGGAAATCAGTGCGATCTTATTGTGCTTTAACGCCGGTCAAAGCCCACCGATCAAATCCATGTGCTTTTCTTGGGCGAAATGGCTTGCTTGATCGAACGAGTCGAAAGCGAACCTGAAAAACAGGGTCGGCGTCGCGGCAAGCTACAAAAGGTCGTAGCGCTTGCGCTTTCGCCATAAAGTGGAGTTGTTGATCCCCAGCCGCTGGGCGGCTACCGCCAGATTCGGACTTTCCCGGAGAACTCTACGAATGTGCTCGCGTTCCATATCTTCGAGCTTTTCCGAAGAGACCTGTGCTTCCGAGGTTGACCAGCCAGGATCGCCCAAGTGGTTGAGGGCCGCGTCAGCCGCCTTGGACCTTGTCGCCGGGTCCTGGCCAAACAAATAGGCAATTCGCAAGGCCCGCAGCAGTTCGGGCGCCCTCCGCACCGCCCAACGGATCAGGCTCAGATATTCCTTTTCGGCAAAATCTTCGCGCGCCCGCTCCATCGCGATGTCCGGCATCTGGCGGTTTGAGGTTTGTTCCACACTCTGCATCAGGGAGGGGCCGCTGCCGGCGCGATTGTCTGCCGAGCCTGGCGAGGAATTACTCGAGTCGGAAAAAATCCGGGGCGCGCTGCGCAACAGGGAAGCCATCGATGGACTCCAGCTCTGCATAACGTTGGAAATTGCGGACGATGATCAGGAATTCGTACGTTTGCTGCCGTCGGAAATTGGTCAGCCCCGAATGCAGGGCTGACCAATTCCCTTGAAGCGAAGATCGTCAGCTGGCCTGCTTCATCTTGATCTTGGGAAGCTTGTAGCCAGTGCGCCGGCCGATAGGCACATCGTCGATCGTCTTCGGGCATCCGTCCTCACCGGTGACTACATACTCGGGATAGGCCGGAAAACCGTGTTCATGAAGATCGAGTCCTTCGATTTCACCTTCGGTCGGAATACGCAGCCGGAACGCGGCTCGGATCGAATACATCAGGACCAGCGAAACCACGAAGGTCGCGATGGTAATCGACGCGCTGCCGATCGCCTGCGCCTTCAGCACACCCAGGCCGCCGCCGTAGAACAGCCCGGTCACAACCGTGCTGGTATCGGCTCCGGTTGGAGTCGGCGCACCGTATTTTCCCGCCGCAAACAATCCTAGCGAGAGCGTGCCCCAGATACCGGCGACCATGTGGACCGGAACCGCGCCGATCGGATCGTCGATGCGCAGATACTCGAGCAGATCGATACCCCATACCACGACAATGCCAGCGCCGATTCCCAACAGGAACGCGCCTTCCGGGTCAACCCAGTAGCAGGGACAGGTAATTGCCACCAGTCCGGCCAGGAAACCGTTGACGGTAAGCCCGAGATCCCATTTTCCGTCGGTCTTGAAGTATGAGTAGAACAGCGAGGTAAGACCGGCCGAGCACGCGGCAAGCGTGGTGTTGAAGGACACGCGGCCAATACCCTGCATGTCGAGTGCGGAGAGTGTGCTGCCCGGATTGAATCCGTACCATCCGAACCACAGGATCAGTCCGCCGGTGGCGCCGATAATCAGGTCGTGAGGCTTCATGGGCTGGCCGCCGTCGCGCTTGAACACGCGGCCCAGCCGGGGTCCGAGCGCGATTGCGCCCGCCAAAGATATAGTCCCGCCAATGGTATGAACCACCGTGGAGCCGGCGAAGTCATGAAAGGGTATCGGGGTCATATTCGCCAGCCAGCCGTCCGGTCCCCATGCCCAGTGGCCGATGATCGGATAGATGAAGCCGGTGACGCCTACGCTGTAGAGCAAGTCGCCGATGAAGTCGCAGCGCCCAATCATCGCGCCCGAGGTTATCGTCGAGCAGGTATCCGCGAATGCATACTGGAATACCCAGTAGGCGAGCAGGGGAACGCCCGTGGTGCCATAGGTGGCCGGCAGCCCGTGCAGCATGAAACCGGTAGTGCCGATCCACGGGGTGCCCGAGCAGAACATGAACGCGAAGCCCCACAGCCAGAAGGTAACGCCGCATATACATGTATCGGCGATTCCCTCCACAAGTATATTCACCGCCTCGCGTGAACGAGCGAAGCCCGCCTCGAGCATCACGAATCCGACCTGCATGCAAAACACCAGGTATGCGGCGATCAGCGTCCACACGGTATTGATTGCGCTGATATGCGGCGGCGGCAGCGGCGGAGCATTGTCGGCAAAGGCTGAGCTTGGCACCCAAACTTTCGAAATCATGAACACCACGATGCCGAGGCCGAGCATCTTGCCCAGCATCAGATATCCGACATTTCGCCGGACTACCGGGTCGCGCCATCGCTCCCTTAACAGGTGGTATGTGCGAACGATAGTTGTACTTAGCATTGACAGCGCTCTCCCTTGTGAATGAAATTTTGATCCGCAACTCACCGCAGCGGTGGGCGTTCCGAGCGCAGGCAAGAGCAAGTCGCATGCCTCGCGTTGCAAATTGAATGATTTGTCCGAAGGGTGGATAACTTACTACAACTATCGGATGATACGCCGATCCGTCATCGGTGGGATTTTTGGTGTAGTAAGACCACTTGTTGACTATGGTCCGGGCTGACCGTCCCTCGAGTAGCTGCCCGATGAGGCAGCAGTGCCCGTCATATGAGCAGTGAGCATTTGGCTTAAGCGAAGCTATTCGGAGATCGAATCAACCGGCAAAGAAGAAATGATGCCAGTTGAAGCAATCGCGTCAGCGATCGACGTCGAGCAGGCGGGCGAGGCCGGTCTTGATCGCGTAGTGCGTTAGTTCGAGGCGGTCGCGCAGGCCGAGCTTTTGAAACACGTTATTGAGATGCGTCTTTACGGTGCTCTCGCTGATCGACAACCGTTGGGCAACCTGGGCATTGCGCATCCCGCCTGCGACGTACCGCACGATTTCGGATTCGCGCGCGGTTAGCTGTCTTGACGCGGGGTTGTCTTGAGTGGCGAACTGCGCCTGCACCGTCGGCGGCATCCAGACCAGTCCCTCGGCGACGGTGTGAATCGCGGTCATCAAGGTTTCGATCGCGAACCGTTTCAGCACGATCGCGCGCGCTCCGAGGCGCAAGGCACGCACGCCATTTTCCGCACTTTCACTCGCCGTCAACACGATCACCTGGGTCAGGCGGGATAGCTGGGCGATGTCATCCATCACCCAGCGATCCATCTGCAAGTCGAGCAGAAGGATATCACAGGAATTGTCGGATACGGCGGCGAGCACGTCGTCGGCATTCTGCACCTCGCCAATAACTTCGATGCCGGACTGCACGAGCAGCAGTGACATTAGCCCCTGGCGGAACAGAGCGTGATCGTCGGCGATGAGCAGGCGAAGCGGGGTCGGCATAACTAGCTTTTTGGTATCTCTATGGCCAGCCGCGCCAGCCCGCTGCCGTTGAGGCTGAGGAAGCCGCCGAACTCGGCCACGCGCGACGCGATTGCCCAAGGCGGCTTTGCCGAATCGTCGAATCCGACGCCATCGTCGTCGATCGTGATTTGGACCTTATCCGCGGCTTCCCACACGTTGATCGTCACCAGTGTGGCCATCGCGTGGCGGCGCGCGTTGCGCAGCCCTTCGAGCATAATCTGTAGAATCTGTTCACCGCCCAGGCAATCCGTGTTGAACGCCGCTTGTATCCGCAAGCGCGGGTCGCGGATAGCTGGTGGAAGATCGCGCGAGTTTGAAACCCGCACTCCGGCAAGCGACCGTATATAGTCGCGCACTTCGTCGTATTCACGGGCTACGCCGACTTGAAGTTCCGTCAGTTGAGCAAGCGCATCCTCAGCGCGTCCCATCCTCAGGAGTTGGCGGCAGGTTTCGAGCCGCAAGTTCACACCGGCCAGCGCCTGTATATAGCCGTCGTGCAGAGAGCGGGCGATTGAATGACGCTCGGCGTTAACCTCGATCTCATGCATCCGCTCTTCGAACTCGCCGCGCGCCTGTCCAACCACGCCAATAAGATAGCCCGCAATCGCGAGGTAAACGGCCCTCATCACGTAAAAACTCGTCATCCGGTCAGACACGCTGATGACCGCCAGGTACAGGGTCACACTGCACAGCGTCAACTCGATGGAGCGGCGCAGGCCCTTGCGCACGCCGACGGCAATAATCGCGAACACGAAGAATACATAAGACGGACTGGTTTGGCCTTCGGTCAAAAACGCCACCACCGTCGCAAACACCAGGTCCATCGCGGTTGAGAGCACTGGCAGGCGGTCGAGCGCGATATGGCGGCTGAGGGCGACGTACAAAGCCAGGCTGTATGCGAGATGGCAGAGCAGAGCCGCGAGCGCCAGGCCATTTAGATGAAATGGCCCACCGGCCACCGTAGGATCGATATACAACGACAACATCGCGAGCAGCGACAACAGGACCCTGGCGCGGGCAACATTCAGATCGAGATCCTTGAAATCAGGCTGCCTCATAGCTTGGTCGTTTCAGTGCCGGTGTGGATTTGGGTAACGCGCATCGGACCTCCCGTCCTGGAATCAAAACGAAAGTAATAGTCGAGCAAGAACTGCGCCACCAAAAGCGCAGCCCCGGATGTCCGATGAACGCAAATGATTGGGGGCTAAGAGACTTTTGCACTATTAACGTGCACCGATAACCCCCACCTATCGGCACTTGCCCAACAGGAGGGATCTTCCGCATCCTGCAGTAGCATCGGCCGGGCCGGGGATGGCGGCAAGGGTCTTTGACACGCATCCGGAAGATACGGCTGGCGGAGGAACGAATGAGCGGTTCGGGCAAGGTTGGCAGAAGGGGTCATCCGACCGTCGGGTCGCTTGATTATGACGGCACTCCGATAACGCTACAGGGCTTGCAGAGGCGCCCGTTTCGCGACGGCTACCATTACCTGGTGAACGCGTCGTGGCCGACGGTTCTGCTGCTGATTGCCGCCGCGTTCGGCGCCGCCAATACACTGTTCGCGTTGGGCTACCTGGCCCTTGGCGGTATCGCCAACGCCCGTCGCGGCTCCTTTGTGGACGCCTTCTTCTTCAGCGTCCAAACCATGGCGACGATCGGGTACGGCACGATGGCGCCACGCTCGGCAGCAGCCAATCTGCTCGTAACCTTGCAGGCCTTGACGGGAGGAGTCTGCCTGGCGTTGATGACCGGACTGGTATTCGCGAAATTCTCGCGTCCGACCTCGCGAGTCAGATTCAGCAATGTGGCGGTGATTGGTGACTACCGGGGGCGGCGCTGCCTGATGCTGCGGATGGCCAATGAGCGTGACGCTCTAATCGTTCAGCCGCAGCTCTACGCCGTGTTGCTGCGCGCCGAGCCCGAGGACAACGGTGGATACTTCGTCCGGGTCCACGACCTTCATCTGGTGCGCGATCGCCACGTGTTCCTGTCGCTGTCATGGCTGGTCGTTCATCCGATCGATGAGCGCAGCCCGCTGCACGGCGCGACGCCGGATTCGCTGAGCCGCGACCGAGCCGCGGTGGTGGTGTCTCTGACCGGAATCGACGAGGCACTGTCGCAAACCGTTTACGCGCAGCATTCCTACCTTGCGGATGAGATCTTGTGGGATGCGCGCTTCGTGGACATAATCGGACCGCGTCGGGAAGGCGGCTGGCTACTCGATTACTCGCGCTTTGACGATGCGCGGAAGGTTGGGTGAGTGGCCGGCCGATTCAGAACTCAGTGAGCGCCGCAAACGGCGCAGCCTCTCCCTCATCCTCCAGCCGGATAAGTAGAGGGAAGAGAAAGAGCCGCTGCGCCATAGGGTTCACGCGTACGAGCTTCAAGTTTTCCGCGCCGTGAGCTAAGGACGGATGGCGGAAGCAAGCGGGATTTGAATCAATCGCCGGACTGAACGCGCGACAGCGCCTTGAGGCGCAGGCCGGCCAGTCGGATGAAGCCGGTTGCGTCGGATTGCTGGTAGCCGCCCGCCTGGTCGAAGCTTGCCAGCTTGGGGTCGTACAGCGAGCGCGGGGAGCGGCGGCCGGCTATCCAAACTCCGCCCTTGTACAACTTCAGCCGCGCCACGCCGCTGACATTTTCCTGCGCGCGGTCGACCAGCGCCTGCAAGGCCTCGCGCTCGGGAGCAAACCAAAATCCGTTGTACACCATCTCGGCGTAACGCGGGATGAGCGAATCGCGCAAATGCAGCACCTCGCGATCCAACGTCAACTGTTCGACCGCGCGATGCGCGTACATTAGCATCGTGACTCCCGGGCTCTCGTACACTCCGCGCGACTTGATCCCGACAAAACGGTTCTCGACCATGTCCACGCGGCCGACGCCATGGCGCCCGCCAATCCCGTTGGCCAGGTCGATCAGGGAAGAAGGCGACAGCCGCTCGCCGTTGATTCCAACCGGGTCGCCGCGCAAGTACTCGATCTCGACGTATTCAGGCTCGTCGGGCGCCTTTTGCGGGGCAAGTGTCAGCCGGAACATGTCCTCATACGGCTCGCGCCAGGGGTCCTCCAGGATGCCTCCTTCGTAGCTGATATGGACCAGGTTGCGATCCATCGAATAGGGCTTTTCGGCGGTGACCGGAACCGGGATGCGGTTGGCTTCGGCATACGCGACCATTTGGGCGCGGCCGGCAAAATGCCAGTCCGGATGACGCCACGGCGCGACCACCGTCAGCTCCGGCGCCAGCCGCGCGAAGGTCAGCTCGAAGCGAACCTGATCGTTGCCCTTGCCGGTGGCCCCGTGAGCCACGGCGTCGGCGCCCTCGGCGCGGGCGATCTCAACCTGCCGTTTGGCGATCACGGGCCGTGCGATCGAAGTACCGAGCAGATAGTATCCTTCGTAAATCGCATTGGCGCGCAATATTGGGAAGACGAAGTCGCGTGCGAACTCCTCGCGCAGGTCGGCGACGCACAGCTTGCTCGCACCGGTGGCCAGCGCCCGTTCCTCGAGGCCGGTGATTTCCTCGGCCTGTCCAACGTCGGCGCAGTACGCGACCACTTCGCAGTCGTAGTAGTCCTTCACCCAGCGCAGAATCACGGACGTGTCCAATCCCCCGGAATACGCCAGAACCAGCTTTCTGATCGGTTTGTTCTGTGCCATGGCCAGACTTTCGCAAAGATTCTTTACGGCCGGCGCTTCGTCGCCAGCCTTTTACAAGGACAACACCATCCGCAGACGGCCTCACGGACACGCGGAGGCGGGTTCCTGCCGACCCGGTCCAATGGAGAATTCTTGTTCAAGGCTACAAGGTTGGAAACGTTGATGACAGAATCCTGACTTTCCAATCAGTTGCGTGTCGCTGTGTTGTCCGCCCAGCGCTCCAGTATCTCGGGCTTGATCAGCCAGAGCATGATGGCCTTCTGTACGTGCAAGCGGTTCTCGGCTTCGTCCAGCACCACGGAAGTCGGCCCGTCGAGCACATCGTCCGTGATCTCCTCGCCGCGATGAGCCGGCAAGCAATGCATCACCAGCGCGCCGGGCTTGGCGTGTTTCAGCAGCTCGCGGTTGACCTGGAAGGCCTTGAAGTCGCGCCGGCGCCGCGCTGCTTCGCGCTCCTGGCCCATCGAGGTCCACGTGTCGGTGTAAACCGCGTCGGCGCCCGCGACCGCCTCCTTGGGATCATTCGTGAGGACAATACCGGCGCGCTTGATGCGCTGGGTGAAGCTTTTCTCGGGTTCGTAACCGGAAGGGCATCCCAGCCGCAGTTCCAGCCCGAACAGTTCCGCCGCCTCGACCCAGGTATTGGCTAGATTAAACCCGTCCCCGACGAAGGAGACCCGCAGCCGGGCCAGGTCACCGCGATGCTCCTTCAGCGTCAACAGGTCGGCCAGAAGCTGGCACGGATGAAGCAGATCGGTCAGGCCGTTGATGACTGGCACGCTCGCCTCGCGCGCCAGTTCGACGCAAGTATTGTGCGCGAAAGTGCGGATCATGATCAGGTCGACCCATCGCGACAGGTTGCGCGCCACGTCCTTGACCGATTCACGCTCGCCGATACCGATTTCTGTTGGTCCAAGATAGATCGCATGGCCGCCCAGTTGCGCCATCCCGGCCTCGAAGGTCAGCCGCGTGCGGAGCGAAGGTTTTTGAAACAGCATCGCCAGCGTTTTGCCCCGTAAGTAGGGATGGTCCAGGTCGTTCTTCACGTCGCTCTTCAGCCAGCTCGCAAGGCTGAGCAGCGCGTGCGCCTCAGCGGCGGAAATCGATGAGAGATCGATAAAGTCCCGTTTCATGCTGATCGGGCCGCTCGATTCATCGCCGCGCCCTGGGCGCCCGAACCTGCGGCATATTGGTGAAAATAGCGTTCGGCGCGGTTTAGCGGAAGACGGAATGTGCGTGAGGAGGGAAGATTGTAGGTGGTATCCGGCGCCGTCATCCCGCCCCTCTCACGGCTAAACATCTGAGAGAGGAAACCGAAACAATTACGCGGCGAGGGCGCGGCGGATTATGTCCATTCCCTCGCGTGCCTGCTCCAGGGTCAGGTTCAGCGGCGGCAGCAGGCGCACGACGTTAGTGGCGGTGGCGTTGAGGATGAGGCGCTCTTTCAGGCAGGCGTCGACTACGGGCCGCGCCTCGCCTTTCAGGACCACGCCGATGATCATCCCCTGCCCTCTGACCTCGACGATTCGCGGCGTGGTTTTGGCGATCGCGCGCAGCTCTTCCATCAGGTAGTTGCCGATCGCCGTCGCGTTTTCCAACACGCGGTCATGCTCCAGCGTATCGAGCACGGCCAGCGCCGCGGCGCAGGCTACAGGATTGCCGCCGAAGGTGGTGCCGTGGGTGCCCGGCGTCAGGGTCGCGGCGACCTCGGGCCGTGCCAGCATCGCGCCAATCGGCAGACCGCCGCCCAGCGCTTTGGCCAACGTCATCACATCGGGCCGCACGCCGAAATGCTCATGGGCGAACATTTTGCCTGTGCGCCCGATTCCGACCTGCACCTCGTCAAACATCAGCAGCAGTTCGTGGCGCTCGCATAATTTCCGCAGGCGGCCTAGGTAATCGGCGGTCTTTGGCATCACGACTCCGCTTTCGCCCTGGATCGGCTCGACCAGAATCGCCGCGGTCTTGGGGTTGACGGCCGCCTCGACCGCCTCCAGATCATCGAAGTTGACCAGCGTCACGCCGGGGAGCATCGGCTGGAACCCCTGATGATACTTTTCCTGGCCGGTGGCGCTAAGCGTCGCCATCGTGCGGCCATGAAAGGAGTTCTGCATCGCGATGATTTCGAAGCGCCCGCCGTTTTCCGCTCCCCAATGCCGCGCCAGCTTGATTGCCGCCTCGTTGACTTCCGCGCCGGAGTTGGCCAGGAACACCTTGGCGCCGTTGAACAGATCCGAGAGGCGCTGCGCCAGCCGCGCAGTCGGTTCGGTGTGAAACACGTTGGATACGTGAATCAGCTTTTCGGCCTGCGACTTGATCGCGTTTACAATCGCGGGATGGCAATGGCCCAAACTGGTGACCGCGAGTCCGCAGAAGAAATCAAGGTAACGGTTGCCGTCCCCATCGATAAGATAGGGGCCGCGACCTTCCACGAAAGCCAGCGGCAGACATCCGTAGATGTTAACCAGGTGTTGGTGAGTCAGGTCGACGATTTCTGCGTTGGTCATGTTCTCTCCCATATGGCGCCACAGACAACAGCGCTTGGACTCGGCGCGCCGCCGGCCATCGAGTCGCGAATGCTTTGGTGCGGGCCGCGACGGGCCGGCTACTTGCCGCCGCGTCCCTTGCGCGCCGGCCGCTTCAGTTCCCGTACGCTACCCGGACCTTGTACCACTTCGGTTCCGATACCTGAACGGGTGAAGGTTTCGAGCAAGAGGGAATGGAGCACCCGGCCGTCGATGATATGTGTTTTGGCTACCCCTTCGTTGAGCGCGTCGATACAGCATTCCGCCTTCGGGATCATTCCCTCGGAGATCGTGCCGCGGGCGATCAGACGCTTGGCGCGCGTTACGTCCAGGGTCGAGACCAGTTTGTTGCTCTGGTCGCGAATGCCCGCGACGTCGGTCATTAGGATCAGCTTTTCGGCTTTGACCGCGGAGGCGATCTTGCCCGCCGCCAGGTCGGCGTTGATGTTGTATGTCAGCCCTTCGTGATCATAACCGACGGGTGCGATGACCGGGATATAGTTGGCGTCATCCAGGGCCTTGAGCAGGCCTGGATTGATTTCCACCACCTCGCCCACCAGGCCGATATCCACCTCGCTCGGATGCCCTTCGCTGTCGGGCATCACCATGCGCATCTTCCGCGACAGCATCAGCCCGCCGTCCTTGCCCGAAAGCCCGACCGCGCGGCCGCCATGGCGCGCAATCAGCATTACAATCTCCTTGTTGAGACGCTGCAGCGCCATCTCGACCAGTTCCATGGTCGGTTCGTCAGTCACGCGCATCCCGCGCACGAAGGTCGACTTCAGGCCGACGCGCTCGATCAACTCGGAGATTTGCGGCCCGCCGCCGTGCACGACTACCGGGTTGATGCCGACCAGGTCCATCAGCACGACATCCTGGGCGAAGCTCTGCTTGAGTTCCTCCGAAAGCATCGCATGGCCGCCGTACTTGATGACGAAGGTCTTGCCGCGAAAGCGCTGGACGAAGGGCAGCGCCTCGACGAGGATCTGCGCTCTTTGAATGAGTTGTTCCACCTTGTTATCTCAAGGCTCCCGGTTTCAGCCACGGCTGGCTGCAAGCCTCTGCCGTAATTTACTGCACTCTACAGTATATAACGCGATAAGTCTTCGTCCTTCACGATAGAATCAAGGCGCTGATGGACGTAGGCGGCGTCGATCGAGACCTGGCGCTCCGTCAGTTCGGGCGCGGTAAAGGACAGCTCGTCAAGCACCCGTTCCAATACGGTATGCAGCCGGCGCGCGCCGATATTCTCCGAACGCGCGTTGACTGCCGCGGCAATCTCGGCCAGCGCCAGGATCGCGTCGTCACTGAAGCCCAGCTCCACCTGTTCGGTCTTGAGCAGCGCCACGTACTGCTTGATTAGCGCGTTTTCGGGCTCGGTCAGAATGCGCACGAAATCCTCGCGGGTGAGCGCCTTGAGTTCCACGCGGATCGGAAAGCGGCCCTGGAATTCGGGAATCAGGTCGGACGGTTTGGAGATATGAAAAGCGCCGGAGGCAACGAATAGTATGTGGTCGGTGCGCACCGATCCGTACTTGGTGTTGACCGTGGTGCCCTCGACAATCGGCAGCAGGTCGCGCTGCACGCCCTCGCGTGAGACGTCCGGCCCCCCGCGTCCAGCCTCGCGTCCCGCGATCTTGTCGATTTCGTCAATGAACACGATCCCCGACTGCTCGGCGCGATGGATCGCCTCATGCGCGACCTGGTCCATATCAACCAGGCGGGCGGCTTCCTCCTGGGTCAGGATTTCCATGGCCTCGGGGATTTTGACCGAACGGCGCTTGGTCTTCTTGGGCATGATCTGGCTGAACAGATCTTTCATGTTCACGCCCATCTCCTCCATGCCCTGCGGGGTGAATACTTCGACCATCGGCGTGGCCTGAGCGGTGACTTCCAGTTCGACGTCGCGGTCGTCCAGATGGCCGCCACGCAGCAGCTTGCGCAGTTTTTCGCGGGTGTCGCGATGACTGTCGTCGGCGGAGCTGACCTGGAGATTACCCTCGGGGGTGATTCCGACCGGCCGGCGCGTCTTGGTAGGAGGCGGAAATAAAATGTCGAGCAGGCGCTCCTCGGCCGTCTCCCGCGCCGCGACGGCGACGCGCTGCCGCTCCTCCTCGCGCACCATCTTGACCGTCACTTCGACCAGGTCGCGAATGATCGACTCGACGTCCCGGCCGACGTAGCCGACCTCGGTGTACTTGGAGGCCTCGACCTTAAGGAACGGCGCCTGCGCCAGGCGGGCCAGGCGGCGCGAGATTTCCGTTTTGCCCACGCCGGTGGGTCCGATCATCAGGATATTCTTGGGTGCGATTTCGTCGCGCAGTTCGGGCGGCACGTTCTGCCGGCGCCAGCGGTTGCGCAGCGCGATCGCGACTGCACGCTTGGCGTCGTTCTGGCCCACGATGTAACGATCCAGCTCGGAAACAATTTCACGCGGAGTCATTACCTGCGCGGATGCCATCGCTCAACTCCCGGCTTCACAGCTCTTCAAATATAAATTGTTCATTGGTGTAAACGCATATCTCTGCGGCGGTTTGCATCGCGGCTTCCGCAATTTGGCGCGCCGTCAGCTCGGGCGCATTGCGCAGTAGGGCGCGCGCCGCGGCCAACGCGTAATTGCCGCCGGAGCCGATCGCCAAAGCTCCGTCGTCGGGCTCGATTACGTCGCCGGAGCCTGAAATCAGCAGGGAGCTTTCCTTGTCGGCCACCACCAGCATAGCCTCCAGCCGTCGCAGCATCCGGTCGGTGCGCCAGTCTTTGGCCAACTCGACCGCTGCCCGCCGCAGGCTGCCGTTGAACTCCTGGAGCTTGGCCTCGAATTTGTCAAACAGCGTGAGGGCGTCCGCAGTGGATCCCGCGAAGCCGGAAAGAACGCGATCATTATATAAGCGACGCACTTTGCGCGCTCCGCGCTTGATCACGGTCTGACCGAGACTGACCTGCCCATCGCCCGCCATCACTACGCCGCCCTTGTGGCGCACGGTCAGGATCGTGGTGCTTCTGAAACGGCTACCTTCTTCAGGCGCGCGGGTGGGCACGGGAATAAACCTCTTTAAGCCGGTTGACGCTGACATGGGTATAACGTTGCGTCGTGGTCAGGCTGGCATGACCCAGCATCTCCTGGATCGAACGCAGGTCGGCACCGTGGTCGAGCAGGTGGGTCGCGAAGGAATGGCGCAGGCCATGTGGGGTAATACGGTTTTGCACTCCGGAGCGCGCCAGCAGGCGGCCAACGATTATCTCGACGCTGCGAGTGGTGATACGGCCGCCGCGCAGGTTGGTGAAGATCGCACCGCCGGCGTTGCGGTCCAGCGGCATGCTCTTGCGCCAGGCCTGCAACGCCTCGATCGCCGGTTCGCCGATCGGTACGATTCGCTCCTTGTTGCCCTTGCCATGTCGCACCCGCAGCGTGCCCATCTCCAGATCCAGGTCGCCCCAGTTAAGCGCCACCAACTCACTGATGCGCAGTCCGGAGGAATAAAGCGCCTCCGCCATCGCGCGGTCTCGAAAACCCGCGCGGTCGTTTTGTTCCGGAGCATCGCCGATAAGTTCAGTCACCTCGTTTTCACGCAGAATCGAGGGCAGATGCTTCTCACGGCGCGGCGAGCGCAGCCCGCGCGAAGGATTGGGGTCACCGGCGGTTACCTCGCGATAGCGGAAAAAGGACTTGATCGACGCCAGATGGCGTTGCGCGGTGGCGCGGGTGGAGCGCTTCATGAGATTGGTCAAATAGCCGCGGATATGGTCGCCGTCTATTGCCGCCACGCAAACTTCGGTGCGCTCGGGATTCAGCGCTGCTCCGCGTTCCAGCAGGAAAGCGCGAAAGTCGTGCAAATCGCCCCGGTAGGACTTCACTGTATTGGCTGATGCACGCAATACCCTACTCAAATTGCCAACAAATGACTCGATTTCCTCTAACATACTGGCCCCCGCCACCTCTGAGAGTTATGCTATCAAGGGGCTTAGGGCGGCAAAAGCGGCGATTATGAAGTGCTGGAATTGCGGGATGGAAATCGACACACGGGAACGAGTCGAATTTCGGGCGCCGTGTCCTTCATGTGACCGTGCATTGCATGCATGCCGCAACTGCAAGCATTACGATCCCGGATACTACAACCAGTGCTGCGAGACTGCTGCCGAACGCGTCGTGGATAAGGAACGCGCCAATTTTTGTGAATTCTTTGCGCCGGGCAACAGCATTGCGCAGGCTAAGAACCCACCTTCCGCGTCACGAGCCCAGCTCGACGCGCTCTTCAAGAAGAAGCCGAAGTGAAGTGGGAGAGCCCGGTTGAATCGCAAGCCGAGGTGGCAGCGCCATGGACCTCTAATAAAGGGCGTAACGGCGGCGAAACTGCTCGTTTTGGCGCCGATTTTTTTAGCAGGTTGCAAACCGACCAACACGCCGCGCGCGGTCGTCGATCGCTTTATTGAGGCGCATTATATCGCGATTAATCTCCAAAGTAGCGAGCGATGGTGCACGGGTCTTGCATTAGAGAAGCTCCACCAGGAGGAAGCCCTCACTAAAGGGCAGCAAATCGACGAGGAAACGCGCAAACCCACGATCCGCTACCGGCTCGAGGAGCAGCGCGATGGAACGGATCGAGTCATGTATCTGTTCCTGGCCACGATCGATGTCCCCGATGGAGGCTCATTTTACAAAAAGTGGATGATTACGGCGCGCAAAGAAGGCCAGATTTGGAAGGTGTCGAATTACAGTGAGTACGACTGAGCGGATGGAGCCAAGCAGCGAAACGGCGTCGCTGGCCTCCATCACCCTGGCTGCCGGGTTGGGTAGGCGGATGTGCTCGGCGCGCGCGAAGGTTCTGCACGAAGTGGCCGGTGAGGCGATGATCGTATGCTCGCTGCGGCCGCTGGTCGCGTCAGGCGCGAATCCTCTGATCGTGGTCGTGGGCCATCAGGCGGAGCAGGTCGAAGCCGTGGTGCGCAACGCCTTCGATAGCGCAGCCAGCCTCAAGTTTGCCCTCCAGTCGGTGCAGCGCGGTACCGGAAATGCCGCCCAGTGCGCGATCGAATGTTTGCCGCCGGCGTTCGGCGGCGACGTTCTTATCACGTATGGCGACATGCCGCGCCTGCGTTCGGATACCGTCGCAAAGTTCATCCGGTCTCACCGGCAAAGCTCCGCCGCGCTTTCCTTCATTTCCATTGATTTGGACGATGCCGGCGAATATGGCCGGGTAGTCCGCGATCGGACCGGTAAGGTCGCGGCGATCGTGGAGGCTACGGACGCAACGGCAAGTCAGCGGGAAATTCGCGAAATCAACACCGGTGTTTACGCGGCGCCGGCCGCGTTCTTGCGCAGCGCGTTGGGTGCAATCCAACCCAATAACGCGCAGGGCGAGTATTACCTGACCGACCTGGTGGCTATTGCGCGCGCCCGCGGGCTGACGGTCGAAGCCTTCAAGGCGGCGCAGCTTAGCGAGTTTGCCGGGATAAATTCACGGGAGGAACTGGCAGAAGTGAACGCGGAAATGCGGACGGCGATTAACCGCCGGATTATGGCTTCGGGCGTGACGCTGATCGACCCAGCCACGGTTTACATCGGCGAGCAGGTCGAAATCGGCATCGATACGGTTATCGGGCCGAACGTGCAGATCCTCGGACGCAGCCGGATCGGATCGGGCGTACGGATCGACGGCACGGCATGGCTGAGCGACGTGGAGATCGGCGACCGCACCCATCTGAAGATTGGCATCCGGGCCGAGCGATGCCGCGTTGGCGACGACTGCGAGCTGGGACCGTTCGCGCATCTGCGCGAGGGCACCGAGCTTGAGGGCCACAACCGCATCGGCAATTTTGTCGAAACCAAAAAGACGCGCGTTGGTCACGGCACCAAGGCCAGCCACCTGAGCTATCTGGGCGATGCAACGGTGGGCCGCGAAACCAACGTCGGGTGCGGCGTCATTACGGTTAATTACGACGGCTACGAGAAGCATCGCACCGAGATCGGCGATCGATGCATGGTCGGCTGCGACACCCAGCTTATAGCGCCAATCAGGGTCGGCAACGATGTCTATGTCGCCTCGGGAACCACGATTGTGCGCGACGTTTCCGACGGATGCCTGGTGATGTCGCATCATCCGCAGCGCGAAAAGTCCGGCTGGACCGACAATTGGCACAAACGCCATCAGGTGAAGCCCAAGTCTGACGGCGACGGATCGCAATCCTGAGTAACGGAGTCAGTTAGATGTGTGGAATCGTTGGTTACGTGGGACACCGGGAAGCGGTTCCGATCCTGATTGGCGGGCTCAAGCGGCTTGAGTATCGCGGCTATGACTCGGCTGGCGTGGCGACACTGGGCGACGACGGCAAACTGGACGTGCGCCGGGCGGTGGACAAACTGATCAACCTGGAGAAGCTGCTCGAGACCCGGCCGTTGTCAGGCAAAACCGGCATCGGTCACACCCGATGGGCGACCCATGGACGGCCCTCCGAAGAAAACGCTCATCCGCATAAGGCCGGCCCGGTAGCGGTCATTCACAACGGGATCGTCGAAAACTACGTCGAGCTGCGCGACGGCCTGGTCAGCCGCGGCCATCGCATGACGTCGGAGACCGACACCGAAGTAATCGCGCACCTGATCGAGGAAAAGGTCAAGGCCGGGCTGCCGCTGACCAAAGCGGTGCTGGGCACGGTGCGGGAGCTGCGCGGCTCGTTCTCGATCGTGGTGCTGTCCGAAACCGCGCCGGGCAAACTGGTCGCAGCCAAGACCGCCACGCCGCTGGTCGTCGGGTTCGGTGAGGGGGAAAACTTCGTGGCCTCCGATATCCCGGCGCTGCTGGAACATACGCGGCGCACGATTGTGTTGGAGGACGGTGAGCTGGCCGAAGTCAGTGCCGACGAGATCCGCCTGATGACTTTTGAGGGCGCGCCCGTTGCGCGCCAGCCGCGATATATCGAATGGGACGCTGTGGCGGCGACCAAGGGGGGCTTTCGTCATTACCTGCGCAAGGAGATCGCGGAGCAGCCGCAGGCTTGGATCGACACTTTGAGGGGCCGGGCCAACGCCGACTCGCGCAGCGTAGCCTTCGAGCAGGACTTGTTTCCTGGCGGCGATCCGCGCGGCGTGAGCCGGTTCGTGATGGTCAGTGCGGGGGCCTCGTGGATCTCCTCACTGATCGGCAAGTTCATCATCGAGGAGTTGTGCGGGATTCCGGCTGAAGTGGATTATTCCGCCGAGTTCCGTTACCGCCGCCCCGCGATCGACGAACACACGATGGTGATTGCGGTATCGCAGTCCGGCGAGACCGCCGACACCCTGGCCGCGATGGAGGAGGCGCGCAGCCGCGGATCGCATATCCTGGCCCTGACCAACACGGTGGATTCGTCGATCGCGCGCAAGGCCGATGCGCAGCTTTACACTCGATGCGGCCCGGAGATCAGCGTTACCACCACCAAATGCTTCCTGACCCAGATCGAAGCCTTTTACCTGCTGGCAATTCACACGGCCCATCGGCTGGGCAGAATCAACGAAGCCCAGGTGCAGGAACTGATCGAGCCGGCGCTGGCAATTCCGGCTCAGATCGAGGCAGTGATCGGCCGGGAGCGGCAGATCGAGAAGGTCGCGCGCAAGTACGGCAAGGCCCACGACTTCCTCTACCTGGGTCGCGGCCTTAACTATCCGGTCGCGCTGGAAGGTGCGCTCAAGCTCAAGGAAATTTCCTACATCCACGCCGAGGGCTACTCGGCGGGCGAGATGAAGCACGGCCCGATCGCGCTTATAGACGAGAACATGCCGGTGGTGGTGCTGATTCCCAACGACAATGTATTTGAAAAGACGCTGTCGAATCTAAAGGAAGTGGAATCGCGCAACGGGCGAATTATCGCGGTGACCGACCATCGCAACGCCGAACTGGAAGAAGTGGCGTGGGAAATCATCGAGGTGCCGGCGACCAACCGCCTGCTCGCACCGGTCCTGCTGACTGTGCCGTTGCAGTTGCTGGCCTACCATATCGCGGTTTACCGCGGCACGGATGTCGATCAGCCGCGCAATTTGGCCAAATCCGTCACGGTGGAATAGGCAAGCACTTCACGCAACCACCCCGTCGACATTCCTCCTTGATTAGCCTCAATTTGCGGCCGGGCCCGCGGCTATTCACTGTGCAATTCTGCCGGTATAGGATAAGAAGACGATAACGGAGCCCTGCGCAGGCTCCTGGGCGAGCAAATGTTCAACGAGCTGATTTTACGCGAGTCGCAGGCTGAAGCCCCCTTCGTCAGCGTCGAGGAAGGCCTCGAAGAGATTCGGCGCGGGCGGATGATCATCCTGATGGATGACGAGCAGCGCGAAAACGAGGGCGACCTGTGCATGGCGGCCGAAAAGGTCACCCCGGAGGCGATCAACTTCATGGCCCGCTACGGCCGCGGGTTGATTTGTCTGCCCATGTCCTCAGAGCGCATCGAGCGCCTGGGCCTCGGCATGATGGTGGGGGACAATCAGGCCCCGCTGGGAACGGCGTTTACCGTTTCCATGAATGCCCGGCGCGTTTCCGGCTCCGGTGTTTCCGCTCACGACCGCGCCACCACAATTCTCCAGGCAGTGCGCGAGGACGCTACCGGCGCGGAGTTCGTGACCCCGGGACACATCTATCCGCTGCGCGCGCGCGAGGGCGGGGTGCTGGTGCGTACCGGCCAGACCGAAGGCGGGGTTGACCTCTCGCGACTGGCGGGGCTCAAGCCTGCCAGCGTCATCTGCGAGATCCTGAAAAACGACGGCACGATGGCGCGGCGCGACGACCTGGTTGACTTCGCCCGCGAGCAGAACCTGAAGATCTTGACCGTCGCCGACATAATCGAGTATCGGCTGCGCAACGAGACCCTGGTCCAGCGCGTGGCCGAGGCGCGGCTGCCCACCGAATTCGGTGAGTTCCGCGCCTGCGTGTACCGCGACCAGGTGGATCTGACCGAGCATCTGGTGCTGGTCATGGGAACTGTTGACCCGGCGGTGCCGATCATTGTCCGGGCGCATCGCGAATACCTGCCCGGCGACGTGTTCGGCTACCTGGAGCGCAACACCCGCAACCTGCTGACCGCCTCGATGGCGCACATAGCGTCGGCGGGCAACGGCGTGATCCTCTACCTCAAGCGCAATTTCAACGCGATTGCTTCTGAGCTGAACGGCGGGCTGCAGGACTTGCGGCGCGTCACCACACATACCAACGCTTTGGGCGGCGACTTCCGCGAATACGGTATCGGCGCGCAGATTCTGCGCGACGTAGGCGTGCGCAAAATTATCGTTGTATCGGATCGGGTGCCGCGCCTGGCCAATCTTCCCGGCTACGGCCTGGAAATCGTGGACAGCATTCCGCTTTCGATGAACGAGCCGCCGCTTATCACGCTGCGCGCCAACGGCCATCAGTGACGCGTATTCCGTTCGCCCTCCGGTGAAAGCAGGTGCGGCGTTCGAGTTTGGATCATCTCTATTTTTTCGCCGTGCTTGAGCCGGTGAATCGCGCAATGTTTCGTGGCCTCCGGTTATGCGCGGCGGGCGCTTTCCTGGCGATGCTCGCGGTGCATGCTGTCCCGGTATCGGCCGCCCTGCCAAAACCGCAGGAGGTCGTACGAATTACCGGCACCCGGCTCACAGCCGCTGCGGAAAACAAAATCGTACTGACCGTGGACGCCGGCATCCTGCCCGGATGGCACATCAATTCGGACAAGCCCTCCAGCACCGATTACATCGCTACCAAACTTTCGATTGCGCCGCCGCAATCGCTGGGCGTCGGGGATATTCAATATCCGCCCGCGGAGCTGATCGCACCTGAGTTCTCGATGGGCGAAAAGCTGTCGGTATTCACTGGCGCCATCGCATTCAAAGCGGATGTGAAAAAGAACGGCTCGATTAAGCCGGGTCAGGACATCGCGTTTGACCTGTCGCTCGACTACCAGGCTTGCAACGATCGGCAATGCCTACGGCCGGTGACCATCGCCAAGCGCGCCACCGTGCAATGGCCGGGCGGCTCCGCAGACAGCAAACCAGCGCTCAAAGCCTACTCCGGCGCAGCGCAGGCTGCGCCAGAGGGCGACCTCTTTAGCAATTACGGTTTCAAGCTCGGATTCCTGATGGTGTTTCTGGGCGGGCTGGCGCTTAACCTGACGCCCTGCGTCTATCCGCTGATCGGAGTCACGCTGGCCTATTTCGGCAATCAGGGTGGCGGCGGAACGCGGCGGGTCCTCATTCTTGCCTCGCTTTACGTTGCCGGCATCGCGCTGATGTTCTCGGTGGTCGGCACCGCCGCTGCATTGTCCGGCGGACTCTTCGGCGCGGCGCTGGAAAACCCCTACGTCTTGATCGCAATCGCGGCGGTGATGCTGGTACTGGCGGCGTCGAGCTTCGGTTTGTTCACACTGCAGGCGCCGTCCTGGATGCTGCAGCGCGCCGGCACCGCGCGGCCTGGCTACCTGGGCTCGCTCGCGATGGGATTGGGGATGGGTGTGGTCGCCGCCCCTTGCATCGGGCCATTCGTCCTCGGCCTGCTTCTGGTCGTGGAACACAGCGGCAATGCTTTGCTGGGGTTCGCGGCATTCTTTGTCCTGGCGCTGGGCATGGGCGTGCCCTATATCGTGCTGGCCTTGGCCGCAGGCAGCATTCGCGCCTTGCCGCGGTCGGGCGAATGGTTGACATGGGTCGAGCATCTGTTTGGCTTTGTCCTTGCCGGGTTGGCCTTGTACTTCATCGATCCGTTACTTCCCGGCCGGGTGGCAACGCGGTTGTTGCCCTACTACGGTGCCGGCGCCGGTATTTACCTGGGCTTCGTCTCGCCTCATGGGCGCCAGCCGCGGCCTTTTGCGCTGTTCAAGGGGGTGGTGGGCTCCCTGTCTGCGATCGCGTTGGTTTACCTCGTGACGTCAGGCGGTGCCGCCACCGGCGCGCTTGCATTTCAGCCCTACAACACAGCGCGTATTTCCGCGGCGACCGCGGAGCACAAACCAGTGTTGATCGATTTCGGCGCCGACTGGTGTATCCCGTGCCGCGAGATGGAGCACACGACCTTCAAGGACCCGAAGGTGGTGGCCGAAGCTCGCCGCTTCGTGGCGCTCCATGCCGACCTGACCCATCTTGACCGCGGCAACGACGAAATCGTCAGCGAATACCGAATCCAGGGCGTTCCCACGATGGTGTTGCTCGACCGCTCCGGCAGCGTCCGCAAGCGGATGGTCGGCTACATCGGTCCGCAGGAGATGCTGGAGTCGCTCAAGGCGGTGAATTGAGCGCCGGCCTCTGTGCCGGTTCTCCGATAGTCTCAGCCAAATACGCCTGCAACAACCAGGTCACTTATACGGTCCTGGTCATAGCCTAAAATTTTCTCCAATACGTACTGATTATCGCGGCCCAGCGAGGGAGCGGCTTGCCGCACGCGGCCGGGCGTGCGCGACAGATGCGAGCGCGGTCCTTCGATCGTGGTGCGGCCGATCGTTGGATGTTCAATCTCGACGAAATGGCCCCGATGCTTGAGCTGGGTATCCCGCCACGCTTCCGCGCTGTTCTGCACCTGGTATGCGGGCACACCGCATGCCTGTAATAACTGCTCGATTTCCACAGCGCTGCGGCTCGCGGTCCATGCGCCGATGATGGCGTCGAGGGTGGTGTGGTTGTCGATCCTCGCCCGCATCGTGATAAAGCGCGAATCATCGCCAAGCGCGGGGGCGGCCATTGCGTCGCATAGCGCGCGCCATTCGGAATCGGTTCGGCAGACGATAGCGACCCACCGATCAACGCCCGCGGCCGGATAAACGCCATGCGGAGCGACGTCGCGATCCGTATTTCCGGCCCGTTGCGGATCGCGGCGATTCGCCGAGTATTCCAGGATTGCCGGAGCCAGAAAGTGAATCGCGGATTCGGCCTGAGCCTGATCGATGTACTGTCCCTCACCGGTGCGGCGGCGATGCTCGAGCGCGGCGAGAATTGCAATCGCGGTGTAGCGGGGCGCGATATAATCGGTATAGGCGCCAAACACGCCGGTTGCCGTCCGATCCGGCCATCCGGCAAGATTGCTGAACCCTGCTATTGCGGCGGCCATATTGCCGAAGCCCGCAATCTGCCGCAGCGGCCCGGTCTGCCCGAACAGGCACGTGCTCAGCATGATGATGTCCGGACGTATATTTCGCAGCGAGGCGTAGTCCAGCGCCCATTTGCGCATCGCCTTGGGGGAGAACGACTCCGTTACCACGTCGGCCCATCGGACCAGGTCAAGGATCACTTCGCGCGCGCGCGGATTGCCAATGTCGATAGCTATTCCAAGTTTGCCCGCGTTGCAGTTGCCGAACAGGCCGGAGCTGTCGGCGCCGAAGCGGTCGTTTTGATGCGGCTGCAGCGTGCGCGCGGTGTCGATCCGGGTTGGCGATTCGACACGCACGATCCGGGCGCCGTAGTCGGCCAGCATCCGGGTACCGGCCGGACCGGCCATCACCCACGCGAAATCCAGCATTTTTACGTCCGCAAGCGGCCCCTCAGAATTCATCAGATGACCCCAGCGCGCTCCAGCTTCAAAAATTCCTCATTACTCAGTTTGAGATCGCCGATATATACTTCACGGTTGTGCTCACCGATTTTGGGCGGACGGCGCCGGTACTCAATGGGCGTCGCGCTGAATTTCACGAAAGGCCCGGGCACCGTATAGCTGGTTCCCAATTCCGGATCCTCGATGGTTCTCCAGTACTCGCGCGACCCCAGTTGCTCACTGCTCAGCACCTCGCTGATAGTGTAGACCGGCGTCATCAGAAAGCCGTGCTCGAGAGCGAGATCGAGCAGTTCGGCCTTGGTGTGGGAGCGGGTAAAGCTTCGGACAATTTCCTTGACGCGTTCAAATTCGGATAGCGGCTCGCGCCCGCTGAGCAGCATTTCGGCGTATCCAATCCAATCCTTGTCGCGCGTGGGCTCGTCGCAGAAGCCCCGCGCGCACACATAACGCATCAGCTTGCGCGTGAACACCCCAAGCGCCGAGCCGAACAGGAAAGTCATCGAGATGAACCCATCCTTCGCGGGCCAGATCACCGGCAGGTCAAGCGGCCCCAGTTTCAATCCACCGGCCAACCGTCGAATCTCCGTCGCGTTCATAGGTGCGGAGAGAATGCCGGACTGAGTGGCTATCGCTACCGACTGGATCGCCGCAATGTCGGCGTGTTGCCCGCGCCCCGAGCGCACGCGCTCGTGATGCGCCACCATTGCGGCCACCGCCGCGTCGGCGCCGGCGTGCAGGTAGGCCTGCGGGACGGACAGGCGCACGGGCGGCCGGTCGTCGTCTCCGCCGAGAATCAGCGGTCCGCCGGCAGCCAGCAGGATCAGGTCGGCGTCGGCGTAATGCGCCTTGGGGCCGGTCTGCCCGAAACCGGTTATCGAAACATAGACCAGCGACGGATTGATGGACGCGAGATCGTGGTAAGCGAGCCCCCGCGCGGCCATGAAACCGGGCTCGAATGATTCGATCAGAAAATCCGAGGTGGCTGCCAGCCGGAGCAGCAGATCGCGTCCCTCCGTCCGCGTTGGATCAAGCGTGATCGAGCGCTTGTTGCGGCTGTAGGACCACCACAGCAGCGAGCGCTCGGGATCGTGCACATCTGCGGCGAACGGCCCGATGCGCCGCGCCGAAGAGCCGCCCGGCGGCTCGACAGCGATCACGTCGGCGCCGAGGTCAGCCAGTATCTGTCCGCACAGCAGGCCGCGCTCGTTGGTCAGGTCCAGCACCCGGCGCGATTGAAGAATCGGCATCGGCACGCCACCTCAGTGAAGTCGATGTCGATTCCTAGCACGTTGGGCCGCGGTCCGCCTCCCCCGATAGAGGATTCATTCCAGGCTGGAAGCCTGTTCCTGGAGTTTCTACATAGCGTGTGAACTACAACCCCAGGACGTCGCGGATGCTGTACAATCCGTTGGGTTTGTTCTCCAGCCAGGCGGCGGCGCGCAGGGCGCCGCTGGCGAGCGCCTCGCGGCTTTGCGTACGATGAATCAGCTCCAGCCGCTCGCCCAGGCCGGCGAAGATAACCGTGTGATCGCCGACTGCGTCGCCGCCGCGCATCGCCAGGATGCCGATCTGATCGGCGGGGCGAACTCCTGTGATGCCTTCGCGGCCGTGCACCGCCGATTTCTGGAAATCCTGACCGCGCGCCGCAGCGATAGCACGGCCCAACGCCAGCGCCGTGCCGCTGGGCGCGTCGATTTTGGTGCGATGATGGATCTCCAGCACCTCGGCGTCGAATCCGTGCAGCAAACCCGCTGCCTCGGTCACCAGTTTAATCAGGACATTGATGCCGACGCTCATGTTGGGCGCGATCAGCGTGCGGGTTTTGGGCGCCAGTTCGCGCGCGCGGGCATCCATTTCCGGGGTAAACCCGGTTGAGCCGATTACTATCGCGGCGCCGTTGGCCGCCGCTATGGCCAGATGTTCGAGCGAGGCCGTTGCATTGGTGAAATCCAGCGTCACGGTGTCACGGGACGCGATCGCGCCGTAATCGTCGCCAATGCGCACGCCCAGAGCACCCACGCCCGCTATCTCGCCGGCGTCCGAACCAACCGCCTTGACCCCCTTGGCTTCCACCGCACCGGCCAAAGTATGGGAGGATTGCTGCACGATAAGCGAGGTCAGCGTACGTCCCATGCGGCCCGCCGCTCCCGCGACAATCAGCTTGGCCATAGTTTGGTCCCTCCCGCTTAATAGTTTGGTCCCTCCCGCTTAGACGACGACCTGGATCGAACCGGCTTCCGGCGACCGCCTGTCATCTTCGATCTCCCACAGGCGTGCGGAAACGAAACGACAGGCCTAAAGGCCTGTCGCACGAACATACTCTGGATGCCTGGCGTCAGGCGCTCGCCGGAGGGGCGGATGCGGGGGCGGCGGCTGGCGGGGCTGGCGCTTGAGCTGCGGCGGGCGCAGCGGCCTCGCCCTTCTTGGCGTGGGCCGCGCTGTAATGATCCTGGCACAGGCTGCCGCGAAAGCGGGGCTTGCGGCATTTCTCCTCCGTGCAGATCTTGTAACGCGCTTTGGGCATCTCGCCCGCCTTCCACAGCCGGTAATGCTTGCGGCAATAGCCCTTGGCGATAACCTCGTGGGCGCAATCCTTTGCTTTACAGTTTCCTTTTCCTGCCATTACGACGCTTCTCGGGTTATGAGAGTTAGAACTCAGCCTTCAATTCCCGGCTGAATAATCCTTCGACCATAGCCTGCGGCGACTGCTCTTCATAGAGGCATCGGCAGACCGCGGCCACGATTGGGAGTTCGACGTTCCAGCGGGCGCCTAAATCCGCAACCAGGCGGGCGTTGACCGCCCCCTCCGCAATCTGCGCTCCCTCGCCCGCCGGCTGCGCGGCAGCCTTGCCCTTGCCGATTCGCAGGCCATAGGCGCGGTTGCGCGACAGCTCGCCAGTGCAGGTCAGGACCAGGTCGCCCAGACCGGAAAGCCCGGCCAGAGTTTCGCGCCGTGCACCCATCGCGGTGCCCAGGCGCATCATCTCCGCCAGTCCCCGTGTGATCAGGGCGGCGCGCGCACTCGAACCGAGATCCAAGCCGTCGCTGATTCCCGCCGCAATCGCGATTATGTTCTTGACCGCGCCCCCCAGCTCCACGCCCAACACGTCGGCGCTGCGATACACCCGCAGAAACGGAACCGCCAGCAGCCGCTGCACAATTCCGGCCACCTGTTCGTTGCGCGCCGCCGCAACCAGCGCCGCCGGCCGACCCCGCGCTACCTCAGCGGCGAAGCCCGGTCCCGAGAGCGCCGCAACGTGAACACCGCGCGGCAGCAACTCGGCCAGCGCCTGCGACATCGTCTTCAGCGAAAGCTCCTCCAGGCCCTTGGTCGCACTGATAAATGTGGCGTCATGGGGAATGGAGTTAATCAACGGAGTAATCATCGCCCGGACAAAAGACGACGGTATGGCGACAATCACCATTCGGCAGCGGCTGACCGCCTCCTCCCAATCGACGCTCAGCGCCAGCGATTGCGGCAGTTCGATTCCGGGCAGGTAAGGACGATTTTCCCGTTCATCGGACATCCGGCGGAACTGCTCCGGCCGGCGTACGCATAGCGTAACTCGCCGGCCAGCGCGCGCCAGCGTGACGCCCAGCGCGGTGCCCCATGCACCGGCGCCAAGAATTGCGAGGTCGGGCTCAATCATGGTCGCGCTTCTTGCCGCGATTAGCGCCGCGCGCCGACCCGCTATGCACCAGGTGCAGGCCCCAACGCGGCGGCTGGTTGTGAGCGCCGCGCACGCAGCCGGCCAGGTCGAACCCATGCTCGGTCAGACATCCGGCCGCGCGGGCGACGTCAAGCCGTGCCACCATGATGCGCCGCAGGCCGCCCGGCGGAGAACTCACGGCTCCTTTTGCTTGGACCGCGAGGGTCACCGCTTCGATTCCGCTTAGGCGCAGCCAGGCCCGCGCCGACACCGCCTCGGCGAGGTCGTAGGTCTCCAGCACCGTCACCAGGTCCTGATCGACCCGTTTGCGCCGGCGGATGCCTGGGAGCCGGATCGTTCCCGATCCGAGCGCCAGTGCAACGATAAGGGAGCTTACCAATCCGAGCGCGAACCATCGCGCGTCATGCCCCATGCACAGCGGAAGCCCCACAGCCACGACCAGAGCGATAAACACCAGCTTGCGCGTGGCGACGCTCATGCGCATGACCCGCGGATGCCGGTTGGCGCGGCTGTGCTCGCGGCGCACCTTGTCGAAGAACATGAAATGAAGGCCGCAATGAGCGCAGCTCTGGCGCACCGCCAAAGCAGTGGAGCAGGCCGGGCAGAGCAGCCGCCGCTGGGCGCGGCATTGGGGACAGCGCGAAAACGGCACCGGCGCCTGAAAGCCGCATTCCTGGCAGATGGCCCCGGTCAGCACCAACTCTCCGCCCGCGAAGGCGTGTTTGGCGCCGCACCATTCGCAAAACGGCAACAACTGGCCCACGCGCGCCGCGCATACCAGGCATCTGAAAGTGCGTCCTTCCACAGTGCGTTGAGCCATCGCAAACTCCAGCCGCCTGTCCGCCGCGCCGCCTGCTCAGGCCACCGTACGGCACGCGCGGTACAGCGGCTCCAGTTCGCGGAAGCCCTCCAGTACTTCCTCGCGGTCCACTCTGAGTGCCTCCCGAATCGGCCATCCGACGCCGATATCAATTCCACCAGTCTTTTTCGCCAGTGAACCGGCCAGTTGCTGCCAGAATTCCTCATCGGCCCGGACCGCGGCGGGCAGCGCGTCGAAGCTCCAATTGTCGTAGCGTGCGACCAACGTTCCGTCCAGCGCGCGCGTCAAGTCCGCGGCCTTGCGCTGAAGTATCTCCGACATCTGCGGGCGGTTGTCCGCCTCGGATTTGACCACCACACGGGCATGCAGGCCGAAGCCTGAAATGCAAAGCCCCAGATAGGGGTAGCGCTTGTATCCTCTTGCCGAAGGGCCGAAGGCGCACCAGGTCTCAGGCGGTGGATTAACCGTGCGCCGCGCGTGCTTGGCCACGTGGGGAAAAAACTCGAGGTGTAATTTGCGCGCCAATGACGGCGCCAGCTCATCGCCCAGCCTCATCAGCTTCGGCCGCACCGTGGCATAAAGCTGGGCCATCCGCTCGTTGAAGCCCTCAACCAGGAAGACCTGGAAGTCCGCGCGGTAAAATCCCAGTGTCGGCATCGCCTCAGTCCTCGACTGCGATTGTCATCGGTTGGAGCCCGGCAGGAGTTGGCCGGCGCTCATCGCCTGCTCCCAATTGCGGCCGTCAAACTTCCTGATCCTGAGCCCGGAAAGATCAACCCCGTCCAGGCATCGCGCGTTTACATCGATTTTATCCGGATTGGAGCGAGGTACGTAATACGGCGCCACGCCGCAACGGATGCAGAAAAAATGACGCGCCACTCCGGTGTTGAAGGTATAGACGCCAAGCGATTCCTCGCCGGTCAGCAGGCGGAAGGTTTGCTGCGGCACGATCCAATGCAGATAGGCCTTGCGCAGGCAAATCGAGCAATTGCACTCGTTGACCTCGGACAGTTCACCTTCGACCTCGAAGGCGACCGCCCCGCAGTGACATCCACCTCGGTACTGCATCAATGCCTAGTTTATCGCAATCGCAGCCAAAGCTGAAAACCTGGCGTTGTAAGCACTTGGGCTATTCTTGGGGCAGTTGTGATCGGCGCCGATGGGTGGCGCCAACGGCCGCAACTTACTAACATGAAGTTGTGCCCAGGGATTCCTTCAACCGCGAGATCGATTACCTGCGCATTTCGGTGATCGATAACTGCAACCTGCGCTGCGTCTATTGCATGCCGCTGGAGGGGTTGCGGTTCGCCCCCAAGCCCGAATTGCTCAGCGCCGCCGAGATCCAGCAGGTGGTCCGGGCGGCGGTCGGCGTGGGCTTTCGCAAGTTCCGCCTGACCGGGGGCGAGCCGACCATCCGCTCCGACCTGCTTGAAATTATCGAGCGGGTCGCGGCGGTGCCGGGCGTCGGTGAACTCGCGATGACCACCAACGCGCTGCTGCTGTCCAAACTGGCCGGGCCTCTTAAGAAGGCCGGGCTGAGCCGCGTCAACGTACACCTGGATAGCCTGAATCCGGCGACCGTCGAGCGGCTGATGCGATGGGGAACCTTCGACCAGATGTGGTCTGGGATCATGGCCGCCGAGGAGGCGAGGCTGACCCCGATCAAGCTCAACTCCGTGGTCACCGCCGGCTTTAACGAGGCCGACGTGGTGGACCTCGCCCGGCTGACCCTGGAGCGCGACTGGCACGTGCGGTTCATCGAGTTGATGCCGCTTGGGGGCGGCGAATGCGCCCGGATCTCGATCAAGCGCTACGTCTCCAACATCGAGACGCGCCGCCGCATCGAAGTCGAGTTGGGGGCGCTGGCCGAGGTCGAGTCGCGCAATCCATCGGACGAGGCGGTCAACTACCGGCTGGCGGGCGCCAAGGGAATCGTGGGCTTTATCTCTCCGGTAAGCGAGCCCTATTGCGGCACCTGCAACCGGATGCGGCTGACGGCCGACGGCAAGTTCCATCTGTGCCTGCTCAACGACGACGAACTCGACGTACGCAAAGCGCTGCGCTCGGGTGCGTCCCTGGCACAGATCGGCGAAATCCTGGTGCGTGCCGTCACGCTGAAACCCACCGGCCATCACCTTCTGGTGGGTCGGTCCACCCAGGATCGCTCGATGTACCAGATCGGCGGGTGAACGTAAAAAGCCTCAGAGGAGTGTGGCTCTTTTTCCCTTGTTCGCTTTACCGCCCGAAAGCGGCGATCTGGGCCTTGTTGCAGCCAAGGCCGGTAGGTCGGCAGATTACGGAGTTGGTTGAAAACAATGGGTGGGAGTGCCCATCTCCGCGGAAATCTGGATCGCACACCTGACCAAAACACCCAAGAGATACTCCCAAGCGCACGCCGACTCCTAATGGTGAGGCCGGCCACTACGCGTCCCGACACCCAAACGCAAATGCCGACATCTAACTCTTAGGGGCCGGCCAGCGCGGCGGCTATCTTATCTGCCGCCTTCTCCTGAAGCGTCACTACGGCACTTTCGAAATAGCTACCCTTCGATTGCGATCAACCGTTGGGCCCCGGCACGACGCGATAGTAAACCCCGTTCGCCCCGTAGGACGGCTGGAACCACGTGTTGCCGCACAAGTAGTACGTCACCCCGCCAACGCTGGGTGAAGCGCAACCCGCGGGCAGCGATGCATAGATTGCGCCCATCGAGTAGGCAGTATTGGTACTGCCGGCTGCATAGCCGGCCGAATAGGCATTCGAAGTTGCCGCGCTGGTGTTCGCCGATTCGATCGCTGCGCCCGCAGCCATCCCGACCATCGCGCCCGCCGCGGCCGCGCCGGTAGCGTTCCATCCCCCGCAGTTAGAGCAGGTGCTGCTGTAGTAGTTCACCGTCGTCGGCGGATGATAGGTCGAATAGGATGCGCCATAATAAGGCGGATGGTAAGCGGCCGTGCCATAGGGAGTGGTGGACACCGCGCCGTACCCATAATGGCCATAAGTAGTGCCGCCATAAACATTGGTGTGCTCGGCGCCGTACCCGTATTCACCGGCGGTAGTGCCCCCGTACATGTTGGTGTGTTCGGTGCCCCCGCCGTAAGCATGTGCGGTGCCGCCGCCGTAGACGTTAGTATGCTCGGCGCCATATCCGTATTCACCCGCGCTGTGGCCCCCATACATATTGGTATGCTCGGTGCCTCCGCCGTAGGCATGTGCGGTGCTGCCGCCATAGGCGTTAGTATGCTCGGTGCCTTCGCCGCGTGCGTAGGAGGTGCTGCCGCCCCAGGCATTGGAGTGGCTGGTGGACCCATAATTGTGCGACCAATCACCGCGTCCTCCGCCACCGCCGCCCCAACCGCCGGCGTGGCCCCATGCCGCCGCGGGTCCGTTTGAGAATGCCAATAGCAGTAAAATTGCGAGACCAACTGCGCCAGATTTCATTGGTTCCAACTCCTTACTGGGTCTTTGCCGGCTTTTTCTTCGGCGGAGGCGCGAAGCGAGAGGGCATCCAGGGATCGGGACGGGCAAACACTATACGCTTGGCGCCTTCGGCTTTGGAAGAGGTGAAGGCACCCGGTTGGATCACAGGGTCAAGCTGCCAGTTGGTGAGTTCCATCCCATGGCGGAGGCGAGTCTGGTCGTTGCGGAATACGGCGCGAAGCATCCGCGGCAGTTTGTCTTCATGGCCGATCCATATCTGTACGAAGACAGCGTCGTTGGCATACGCCACCATGTCAGTGGTAATCCCGCCGACCACGTTAGACTGGCCGATGTAGAAGGCGACCTTGAGCCCTTCAGACAGATCCTTGTAGGGATCGGCGACAACAACGTCACTGAACGGGAAATATATTGCGGCCTTGTCGTACGCCGCCTTTAATGCGCCGTCGATAGTGGGCGGGGCCGGAGCAATGGCAACCAGATTTTCGGCCGGCTCGAACGCCATCATGGTCTTGCCGTTGTAGTAGAAATCGGAGCGAGGCCCGTCGGCGAGCGTGAACACGCGGAGTTTGTCAGGACGCTCCATCAGGATCTGGGACTTGGTCATATAAGCCAGCGGCGGCCCCAGCAGGCTGGGGCTTTCGTACGCCACGATCGCAGTGAACGACATCGAATGAGCCGCGGCCAGTCGATGGCAAGCCGTCTTCAGAATATCGATTGCCTTTGGTTCGAGGTCGGGAGCGGTTTTGCCGCCCGCGGTTTTGCTGTTTGCGGCTTTGCCGGTCGTCGCAGCCGCGGGCGCTTGCTGGGCGTTAACGCTCGCGGCGAGAAGCAGCACCAAGGCAGCAATCATCAGCGTAAGCACCTGGCGGATTTCTCCCATGCCCGCGCGCGTTCGGGGCGAGCCCAATGGAAATGTTTTCAGTTTCATGGGATTAAACCGCATTCAAACATTTTGTTGGCGATTGGCCCCGCGACCTGGTTCAGGAAATAGGTTCGCATATCGGGATTGTTGCGCATGAACTGGATGACCCGCTGTTCTTGCTGCGACCGCGGTTGGCCGCGCTTTTGCCACAACTGCTCGCAGCTCGATTGCTGATATTTCTGAATGACCTTAGCCGCGACCCGGTCCAGGATCGGGTACTGTGCGAGGGCGATTCCGCTGAAGAGGATCGCGGACAATATGGTGAAGAGGTAGATCTTATTGCGCATGATTTCTCCTTACGAAAGTCCCTCGCCGCTCGCTCTCAAAACAGCGCGCGCTGAAGCGCGTCGTGTTTTAGTTGCTGCCGTCTGGATGTGCTTGTCCCATGTGTCGGCGGAAGCTTTGGAGGCGCAACCGCTTCAGTTTCAACCTTTTGCCGCACTGATGTTCGATGGCCGGCGAGAATCGCTACCGGTAGCGGGAGATTCGAAAAACAGTCTCCACAATTCCCCTTCTCCCATCTGCTTGCTGATCTCGACGAAGGCGAAGTATAAAGCAAATACGATACTTATTCCGAGTGCCCAGATGAGGATCCATCGAGTGCCGTGTTCGAATACGTGTTGGAAAGCCGCGCCCAGGCCGTGGAACCTATGCCAGGCCTCCAGAACCCGTTCAACGCAAAGAAGCAGCAGACTGGTGACTCCATAGAACAAAACCTTGATCGTGACGGCGACAATTCGGCGATAGTGCTCAAGGCTGCGCGCCAGGGGAGTGTCGTCAAGCACCAGCGCCGCTTTTGCGGCCAGCAGGGCCCCAATTACAGCATTTGAAAGTACCGTTATCTCGATCGAAAATTGCTCGAGCGCCAACTTGATAAGCAAGATCAGGAGGAGGAAACCGATAAGAAAAAAGACAAAGACAGGCCAGAGTGCCATGAATTCCCTGCGCAAAAATCTGCCTGTCCCGACTAGTTTGTGTGACAACGTGCCGGCCATATTATCAACCTTAATTTAGGTAGCCTAGAACTACGGGTTGAACAATCCCCGCTTTGGCCGCCCCCTCGTGGTTAATCGATCGACTGAGAGCGGAAGGCCGTGAGACGCCTCTCATCTACGTCAACCCCCAATAAGCTTCTGCGCGTTCATCCATCAACCAAGGGTTTTGGATTCCACGAAGATGCAACATGCGGTTTTCCTTCGCGCGGACAGCACGACTATTGCCGGGCCAGCAACATATGCAGGAATTGTTCTCTGGAAATGAGATGGTCCACCTCTTCCTTGGGGTCCGCCTCGATCACTATCAGCTGCACCGTGCCCGTGAAGGAGTTGCTGCCGGCGGGCAAATCCGGGGTTATCGGTGAGCCGCGCTTCATGCCCACGTCGGCGGTTTCGTCAGCGGAGAGAACCATCGGCATCGTTCGTTCAACCCGGCCCGAACCTACCTGGTTGCCGTCTATGTAGAGGTTGACGTTTCCGCCCTTTGCAAGCCCGCCGCCGTCATAGGCGAACTCCATCCGCACCTGGTGTTCACCGCTGGTTAGCGGTTGTGTTGAGGAGACGGTGAACTTCTGTAATCCGCCGAAATTGTAACAATACTTAAGATGCCCGTCCTTGACGTAGAGAATCCAGCCAGCGGCGAAGCCGCCTTGCGAAAGAATCGCGCCCTGGCAGGGTTTTCCCTCCGGGACGAGGACGCGGGCGGTGATGGTGTGGCTTTTGTTCTTGATATTGATTATTCCGTTTTCGTTCAGTCCGCCCATCCCCCTGGAAAGTATCTGTGACGCGCCGCGCACCAGCAGCGGACGTCCGGCGAGGTCTGAGTTGGCGCGTTCGGCGGCGCGATCATCCATTGGCAGGACATTGTTCCGGCTCGCTTCGATGATCCACAGGCGCTGCAGCTCGTGCAGCTTCTCCGGCATCTGCTTGGACAGGTCGTGCGCCTGCGTCCAATCCTTGTTGGTGTCGTACAGTTCCCAAACGTCATCATCAAACGGCGGCGTTTTGCCAGTCACGATCCACGGGGTGCGATGGCGCGTCACGGCGGTCCAGCCCTTATGGTAGATGCCGCGGTTGCCGAACATTTCAAAGTACTGCGTCTCCCGCCGTTCCGCCGCCTTCTCGTCATCGAAGCTGTAGAGCATGCTTGTGCCCTGTATTGGGACCTGCGCGACGCCGTTAACCATGTAGGGCTCGGGCAGCTGGGCCGCTTCGAGAATGGTCGGGGCCACATCGATGACGTGATGGAACTGATGGCGCGTCTCGCCCTTGGCCTTGATGCCCTTGGGCCAATGGATGATTGTGCCGTTGCGAGTTCCGCCCCAGTGCGACGCGACCTGCTTGGTCCATTGATACGGCGTGTCCATCGCGTGCGCCCAGCCGACTGCGTAGTGATTGTACGACTCGGGGCTGCCCAGTTGGTCGATGCGCGCGCTCAGAAACTCGGTGGTTTCCAACCCGCTGAGGCCGTTGAGCGATAGCATCTCATTGAAGGTGCCGTGCAGCGTTCCTTCGCCCGACGCTCCGTTGTCGCCGATGATGTAAAGGACCAGCGTGTCATCGAGGATCTGCAACTGCTCCAGCGTGTTGATGAGCCGGCCCGTGTGATGGTCGGTGAACTCGAGGAATCCTGCATAGACTTCCATCTGGCGCGCCAGCACCGGCTTCAATTCCGCCGGCTCCGAGTCCCAGGCGGGAATCTCGGGGTGGCGTGCGCTCAGATCGCAATCCTCAGGGACGACGCCAAGCTTTTTCTGCCGCGCGAACGTCTCTTCACGAAGCTTGTCCCAGCCATGATCGAACTTGCCCTTGTATTTGTCGGCCCACTCCTTGGGAACGTGGTGCGGAGCATGGGTTGCACCGGGCGCGAAGTACAAGAAAAAGGGCTTGGACGCGGCCAGCAGCTTCTGCTGACGCACCCAGTTAATCGCGCGATCCGTGATGTCGGCCATGAAATGGTATCCGTCCTCGGGCGTGGCCGGCGGATCGGTAATCTTTGTGCCTTCGTGAATCGCCGGATAATACTGGTTGGTCTCACCGGCTACGAAGCCGTAAAAGTATTCGAAGCCTGAACCGGTGGGCCACCTGTCGAAGGGCCCGACCGGACTTGCTTCCCAGACCGGCACTTCATGACACTTGCCGAATTGCGCGGTGGAATAACCGTTAAGCCGCAGCATCTCTGGCAACGGCGCCATCGAGTTCGGGCGGAGCGAACTATAGCCGGGTGCCGACGTTGCCAGCTCCGTGATCGAACCCATCCCCACCATGTGATGGTTGCGGCCGGAGAGCAGCGCGGCGCGGGTAGGAGAGCACAGCGCAGTGGTGTGGAAACGCGTGTAGCGCAATCCGTTTGCCGCCAGCCGTTCAGCGGTCGGCGTCTGACAGGGTCCGCCGAAAGCACTCGCGGCGCCGAATCCCACGTCATCGAGCAGGATGATCAATACGTTGGGTGCGCCCTGCGGGGGCCGCAACTGATCGATCGGAGCGAATTTGGAATCCGGATCCTTCGCGTCATACGCCACGGACCCGGAATATTGCTGATCGGGAATGGGTAGGACCTGGCGCTGGACCTGTTTCGGCCTGCCCTCGGAAGCACTCATCACTCTTCTACCTTTCTTGCCAAGGCGCTGGAGCCCCGTCGATGATACATAGCCCCTCCGAATTTTCAGTGATATGAGACTTTAGTGCTATTCCGCCCAGACGGTAAATTCACGATCCGAACTCTCGCCCACTTTTAAGCTCGGACCGTTGCACAGGGCATCATTTGGAGGTGACGGATCCCCAGGCAACGTTCAGAATCCAGGCTGGTAAATGAAAAGGACCACTGGCGTCGATCGGTGCTGGCCAAAGATCCGATGCGGTCTCCCTATAAATAGAACAGCGGCCCAAGGCCGGGCTGCGTCGGCTGCACTATCCGTCCGTCGTGCCCATAATGCGGCATATCCAGGCCGCAAGTGTCCTCAGCCCCTTATTCGGGAGGGGACGCGGCGAAGCGCTTTGAGTTTACAAATCTTTCGATCACGTTGTATCGTGGCCGTCGAAATCATTCGCGGGCAACTCCCGTTCCTCGCTTTTAACGGACACCTGGCAGAGTCATGGCGGAAATTGGTCTATTCGAGGCGATCTACACGTCGCGCGCGATACGTCATCTTAAGCCCGACCCCGTGCCGGACGACCTCATCGAGCGCATAATCGACGCGGGCATTCGCGCGCTCAGTGCCGTCAATTACCAACACTGGCTGTTCGTCGTGGTGAAGGATCGCGCGCTGAGAACGCAGATTGGACTGCTCTACCGCGACGCGGGCGAAAGGATCCGGACCGAATATGCTTCCCGGCTAACCGACCGTCCCCGCCATCTTAGCGAAGACAAATTTCAGCGGATCATGACCTCAGCGGCGTACCTGCGCGAGCACCTGGGCGAAGCCCCGGTATTGTTATCCGCCTGTCTTCGGCAAAGAGCCGCCGATCAGGGGATGGCGAACGCATTGGGCAACGCCCCCACGATGACGCAGCGCACCGCGAGCGCCAGCATCTACCCCGCCGTTCAAAACATGATCCTCGCTTGCCGGGCGTTCGGGTTGGGCACGGTGCTGACCACCTTGCATACCTTCGTGGAGGACGAAATCAAGGCGCTGCTGGGTTTGCCGGCGGACGTTACCACCTATGCGTTATTGCCGATTGGCTATCCCCAGGCCGGCTATAAGCACGGACCAGTCAAGCGCAAGCCGGTGGAGCAGGTGACATTTCTCAATACTATGGCCACACCGTGGCCCAAGAAGTGATCCGTCCTTTTTGCCCGCCGCTGCCGGATTCCTTACCGCTTCCCGCCGCCGATCCGGCTCTAAGGGGTCGTGTTGAATTCGTTCAGAATCAGCACGCTCATGAACGGAAGCTCAGTGACATGGTCCACCGGTCCGGTACCGGATAAAGTTTGAGCGGTGAAGGCAGCGTTCGCCACCAGTTCTTCCTTGTAAGGGCCCTTCGGATTCTGCTTTTCGAAGAAGGCAAAAGCAACGTCGGTGTTCTTCCTGGTTACGACCGAGTCCATCTCCAGGGAAGTCAGTGTGACCGGAACGGACGGGACGAATTGATACGTATTGGCCTCGCTCGCCTGTTTGAACAGAGGATTAGTCTTGTCCATGGACATGAGGGCCGCGGCATAGGCCGGAGTCAGAAGCCGCGCAATCGAATTGTTGGCGGTGCCATAGCCGGTGAGGGCCGCCTGGTTGAAGGCGACCAGTGCAATGAGATCGCCAGCGCCGACCAGATCGCCGTTGGCCAGGGTGCTGTTGAAGTATAAGTCGGTCAGATTGGCGGAGCCGACGCACACCGAAGCCTTCGCGCAGTTGTAGAAGGGTCCGGCTAGAATGCCGGTTGGCGAGATACCTGAATAACTCGCAAATGCGGTTGCCAGGTAAGCGACGAGAAACGGCTTGACGAGCCCGGTCTCAGTCGGGTCGAGCGAGAACCAGTCGTTGTGTGCCACCGTAACGTTGTCGAACAGATACGGCAGCATCGTGCCGGCAAGGTCGAATGCGCCCGACAGAGGTACTGCCTTTTTGAGGATCATGTTCAGAGCCACCCCGTAAAGCGGGTTCTCCTGCATCATGCGTTCCGATTGCAGCGCGTAGGCGCCGCCTTCGGAATAACCGGTGATAAACAACGGCAGCCCGCCGGTTATGCCGTAGGAAGCCGCCAACACGGAGCGCGCGGCGCTTACCATCGCCAAGCCGCTCTGAGCGTCCGCGCTTGGATATAGCACGTACGGATGTGGATGCGTGCGGTCATCGCCGAGACCCAGATAATCGGGCATCACCACGACGTAACCCTGCGAGGCCCAGAGCGCGGCAAGCAGAATTCCCTCGTTGTCGAGATTGGTTTTGCCCCCGACTATCGTGAAGCTGGACGGCACGGCGCTGCGTTGAACGGCGGTCGCGTGAAAGTAGAGGATTAATCCCTTGAGCGAGGCCGGGGCAACCTTGGGGATCAGCACCCCGCCCGAGGCCGTGGTGGCTGACTGGTCGACGCCGATCGCGGTGTAATCGATTTTGACCGCGTCGATCCCCTCGATGCCGAGCGCGTTGTTCCCAATTGGGTCAGCAGCCAGGTTGAAGTTGCCGAACTGCGGCGTGTTGAGGTTGGCCTGGTTGGCCGCGCACTGACTGGTGCTCAAACCCGCGCAGATGCCCTGGAGGTATAGCGTGTTCAAACCCGGCACGCCGCCTACAGTGGCGGTCGGGTAGGTTACGACCAAGGTTTGGCTGACTAGGCTGCCCTCGCCCTTTGGCGTGTTGAACGGCTGGGGGAACGGAATGACCGTGGAACCTCCTCCTCCGCCGCAGCCCGACACCAATGGCCAGAGCGCCAACATCAGGATTGCAAAGGCGATGAATCCCCGTTGCCAGGGATGCGGCGCTCTTTTCGTCGCAAATAAACGTGATGGGCTTCTCGTGGCATCAGGCGAATTCTGCATCTCCACCCCCGCAGAAAATCTGAACATGGAAGTAGCTATGCTCCCGCAGAATTGATTTCGGCAACGGGTTTAAGCAGGCCGACGGTCTTGTAGCAGAACAGATTCTTCTTACCAAAGAAGGCGTCGGGGGATGCATCAAGGCGGCCGCGGCGAACACGATGATCACTTAGCAAACACGGACTATGTAACGGGAGCTGCAAGCTTGATGGACTGCTCTTCGGCTGCGGCGTCAAGCGGCGGCCAATCCGCTGAGGCGGCCGGCGTTTATGTTTCAAGCGCTGCGCGATACCGCTATGCGGCGGACATTCACCGGGATTGCGCTCTGGCGGCACATTCCGATCAGCGGTTCGAAGTGCGTATCGTCGGCGACCAGCCGGTTAACGCAAGCTCCCGCTTCCGGATGCGCGACGAACTCTTCATTTTCCGGCAGGTCGCCCCACGAATGGCTCATCGAGACGACGCCGGATGCGAGTCCGGCTTCGGGCCGCGCTACCGCGCAGATCTTGCCATGATCGGACTCGATTTCAACCATGTCGCCGCTCTCGATCCCGGCGGTGCGCATGTCGTGCGGATTCATGAAAGCCGGGTTGCCAGGGCCGCGCCGGTTGAGCTCCGCGAGATGAACCCCGGTTGAGTTATAAACCTCGCGCATCCGGCGGCTTATCAGCCGATGGGTAAACATTTCGCCGTCACGATAGCCGCCGCCCTCGGTCACAGGTTCGGCGCGCACTTTTGCGAGATCCTCGACAAATAACGGCGGCGCCAGATCGAAATGTCCGGCGGTCCGAGGATTGCGCGGCTTGACCGCGACCCATCCCTCCTCGAAGATGTGGCCGCTCGGATACTGCTTGACCCGCTTGAGTGGAATCCGCGCGCTTTGGGTCTCGATCTCCATCAACTCATCGATAGCCGGCTTGCGATCCATCGGCACCGGAGTTCCCGGCACCGGCGGCCCGCCAAAGTTGCTGCGGCCGAGGGAAAGCTGCAAGCCCATCCGATGGCCCAGGCCCCAGAACAGCTCCCAATCGTCAATCACGTCGAACTGGGGATCGATAAAGGCGGGGGAGTATTGCGCGTGAGGAAACGGCACAAAAAATTCCTGCGCGCGCGTGTAGTCCGGTTTTTCCAGCGACAGCTTGGTGCCGAATACGTAATGCGCCAGCCGCGCCGTGGCCGTCATTCGCACGTCGGTAACGACCAGCAACTCCAGCGAACGCAGCGCCCGTATCATCTTGAGCTGATCCGGCACCGCGACCGCGAGGTTGCCCCCAACGCAGAACACGGCGCGGACCTGCCCGTCGCCCGCAGTGAGGATTTCGTCGGCCAGGGCCGGTGTGGGCAGCTCATAGTAGAGGTCGCGCAAGCCGCGCACGCGCGGCGCGGCGTATCCGCTCCAAAACGGACGCGGGTCGGCCGCTTCCGCGCGCGGTTGGAAAGGAGCGGTCAGCACGCCGCCGGCGACCATCTCACCCTCGCGGGCCCAGCGCCCGCACAGAGTGTTGAGACAGTTGGCCAGCACCTCGGTTGACAGCGGATGCGGCGCCATGTTGACACCGGTGCCGGTCACCACCGGTCCGCTGCGCGCGCGAGCAAACATTCGCGCGGCCGCTGCAACATCCGCACCGCGCACTGCGGCGCGGCGCTCGACATAGTCGAGGGTGAACGGACCAACCGCCTCGCGAAGCCGGTCCAGCCCCTGCGCGTTCAGATCAACGAATTCGTGGTCGTAGAGATCCTCTTCAAGAATTACGCGCACCATCCCCGCCATCAGGGTGGGGTCCTCGCCGGGCCGGATTTGCAGATGTATCGACGCAAACCGCGCAGTCTCGGTGCGGCGCGGATCGATCACGATAACCTTCAAACCGCGCTTCACCGCGTCGCGCAGATAGTCCATCGAATTGGCCGGGGGAAGCTTGCCCGAGGTTGTTACGTATGACGCCAGCGGGTTGGCGCCGGCGAATATGACGACGTCGGAGCCGGTGATGATTTGCTCGCCGCCTTTCCATCGGCCGTGAATCATCTTGGCCATTAGTTTGGCGGGCTGATCGATGGTGAGCGAGGTGTAATAGGACGGCGAGCCGATGGCGTCCAGCCAACTGTGCGCCATGTTCATCGCGACGTTGGACCACGACTTGGTACCGTTATACAGCGCCACCGCGCGCGGGCCGTGCCGCTCGATGATGCGCGTGACGGCGCGCGCTACCTCGTCGATGCCCCGTTCGCTCCGAATCGGTTGGAAGCCGCCGCCGGGCCGCTGCTGCAAGGTCGCGCGGATCCGCTCGGGATCGTTGTGCTGCTCGACCAACTGGCGTCCCTTGATGCAGGTGAATCCCCTGGAAACCGGATGGTCCCGGTCGCCGCGCACCGCGACGGCGCGATTGTTCTCGATATCGACCTCAACTCCGCAGTTGGAATTGCAAAAGCGGCAAAAGGTCTTGTGCGTGCTCATTATTCTCTCCGTCGGCCGAAGCACAGGATGCGCAGGAGCGCGGCTACCGTTGGTTTCCTTAAATGTTCGGACTGGCTCCAGCCTTGTTGACCTTTACACGTCCGGCATGGACCTGGTCGAGAGCCTAGCGGGGAGGCTGCCTGACGGCGTTGCCTTTGCGAGGAGCGCGCAGTTCTCCATAGAGGCGGAAGAGTTCGGCGAAGGCGCGCATTATCACCTTGGGATCGGCGCCGGATTGCTCGCCCGCCAGGCGCGGCAGATGGCCAACCTCTACCTCGCCGATGCGCGCGCCATTGGCTGCGAGCTTGACCATCAGCTCGGTCGAAATCATCGCGCCACGTGCGGCCAGGTCCAGGTCGGTGGTGAACTCGCGCCGGAAGAGCTTGAAGCCGCAGTCAACGTCGCTGATCTTGATCCCGAACAGCAAACGCACCAGCGCCGTCCAAGCCTGGCCGTTGAAACGCCGCATCAGGCGGTCGGCACGCCGGGCGCGACGTCCCACTACAACGTCGCAACTCGGCACCATCGGGAGCAGGCGCGCCAGGTCGGCCGCGTCGAACTGGCCATCGCCATCGCACAACAGCACATAGGGCAAGGTCGCCGCTTTGAGGCCCGAGATGACCGCGCCGCCGTAGCCGCGATTGATCGGATGATGCACCACCTTGACGCGCGGGTCCGCGGCCGCCAGTTGGTCGGCAATTTCGCCAGTCCGGTCGCGGCTGCCGTCGTTAACGACGATGATCTCGTAGGCTGAAGCGAAGCGGTCTAGTTGGCCGCGGAAGTTGTCCACCACACGGACCAGGTTGGCCTCTTCGTTGTGGCAGGGCAGGAAAACGCTTAGTCCCGGAAGACGATCCGCAGGCTCGACCCGGATTGATGTAGCCTGGCTCATAACGTCCAGCCTGGGGCCGGAGTCCGGCGGCGATAACTATGCTTGCCGCACGGGCTGATCGCGACGCGATTTTGACCGGCGGCTTGCGCAGCCCTGACCTGCAGCGCAAGTGCCGATGCTGATGGTCGGCAGGGCAGTGGCTGGACGAGAATCAGTCTCCGATCTCGCGATAGCCGCCGCGGAAGAAAAGCAGCGGTTTGGCTTCGCGGGTCTCGGCCTCTTCGATCAGGCCTAGATAGATCGTGTGATCTCCGCCTTCGTAAGTCGCGTGAAGCTTGCATTCGAGATGGGCCAGGGAGCCGCTCAGGATGGGGGCTCCGTTGGCACCGCGCCGATAGGCCACGCCCTCGAATTTTTCGCCACCGCTAACCGCGAAGCGCCGCGAAATATCTTCCTGGTCATCGGCCAGGATATTAACCGTGAAGACGCCGCTCTCCTCGAAAGACGGGTAGCTCTCTGCCTTTTTATCAACGCAGATCACCAGAAGGGGCGGATCCAGCGATAAGGAACTTACCGCGTTGGCGGTAAGACCGTGCAGTTTGCCCGCTTTCGAAAAAGTCGTGATGACAGTGACCCCGGTGGCAAAGTGACCCATGACGCGGCGTAGTTCGTTTTTCTCTATCGGCATTGCTCAAGCTCCGGTCGCGGATGGTACCAAAGAGGTTCCGAACCGGTCAAATGACTACCAGCCCGAGCGGTCGCGCTGTACCACCGTCTTTCCGCCCAGGTAGACGTAATCCAGATCCAGCGAGGTCAGCGGTCTATCGGCCTGGTTGATACGTACCCCAAGCGGTTCGGCAATGAACACGCGATGATCGCCGGCGACAACCGAGTTCACCACGCGAACTTCCACGCATGCCGCCGCCTCGCGCAACCACGGCACACCAAGGCGCGGGGAGATTTCGTAAGGTACCTCGCGCAGGTTGTCCGGACGCCGCGACGCGGACGAGAGAAAGTAGTCTTCCAGATGACGGCTGCGATGGCCGACCACGTTGAGCCCGAAGGCGCCCGTGCGTGCAATTACCTCGCCCGAGAAATGGTTCACATCAACCGCCGCCATCAGAAGCAGCGGATCCCCGGAGACCTGAGTGACCCAGGAAGAGGACATCCCGTGATGATGCTCTGTGCCCGCGACCGCGACGGTCAACACGTAGATGCCGGTAGTCAGTGAAGCGAAAAATGCAGCCGCGCCGGAATCCATTCATTCCTCCTGCGCCAATCCTTGGCGAGCGTACGTTTCGTTCCGAAACAGCGGGCTTTCTTGACCTGGCGCTTCGCGCACGCTTACATCAAGGGTAACACTATTATTAGATGCGTGGGCAGCACAGATTGAATTATCTGACGGTCGTGTTTGTGGTGTGGATGGTTGTCGGGTCTGCCCCGACTATTTTGGCGCAGGCGAAGGGCGGTACAGCACCGAGTGCGCCCAGCGCCGTCGCGAGTCCAGCGGCTGCAATGGGCAAAGTGGCTCCGGCGACGCCCGCTGCCGTAACAGCGCATCCAGCGCAAAATACATCGGCGCCGATGAGCGCCATCGATCACGCCTTGGTCATATCAAGCCGTCCACCGGGTTTGAGACCGGGCGACCATGTACTGAGTGTCGGTTCGAAGCCGGAAGACCATGTCCTTCCCTCGGCCGCGAAGCCCGAAGAGCACGCCCCTCCCACCCTTACTTCAGGCGTAAGGCCCGGCGACCATGTCCTTGTGATCCGGCCTGCTTCCTCCGTGGCCGCCGCGCCGGCGCCATCGGGCAACGCGCCGCTGCCGGCGGCATCGCGTCCCGAGGCCCGCCAGACTCCGGCGGCGACTTCACCGGCTCAAGCGGCGTCAAACCCGGTTCCCGCCGCGCAGCCACAACCAATCACGGCAAGCACATCTTCAAAATCGCCGGCGTCCTATCAAGTCCCAGCGCCGGCGGTGACGCCAAGGCTATCCCCGATAGACCACGTCCTGTTGGTTTCGGTGCATCCGCCAGGTATGCCCGGGTCAGCGGCCTCGGTCGACCACGCGTTCCCGGCCGTCATCAGCCCGCCGTCGCCAAACGGCTGGACCCCCGGAAGAGGATTGTTGGCCTCGCTGGAACTGCCTGAAGGCCATCATCTGACCGAGGGCCAGGCATTGCTGATGGAGACGCCCGACGAATCGTGTCGAGACCCGATCAGCTGGTCGGTGATCATCCACAAGTCGTCGTACCTGGTTGAGGTGTACTACAAGGGCAAGCACTTCGATTCGTTTCCAGCGGTATTCGGCCGCAACCCCGACCATTCAGCCAAGGAATGGGAGGGCGACCTGCGCACGCCTGAAGGCACCTACGTAATCATAGATAAGTACTATACGCCGCGCTGGAAATGGTTCCTGCGGCTTAATTACCCAAACTACGACGACCGAGCGCGCTACGACACGATGCTCGGAGCGGGACTCGTGCCGGTCATCAACGGCCATTTGCGGCATCTGGGCGGCGCGATCGGCATCCATGGCACCGACCGCCCGAGCTTCAACCGCACGCGCATCAATTGGACGCTGGGCTGCATCTCGGTGGACAACGATGCGATCGAAGAACTCGACCGCGTCCTGCCCATCGGCACGCTGGTCATAATCAAGCAGTAGCCGTCCAGGTTATGGTGGGCGACCTCAGCGGCCCCCGCCGCCTGCCGCAGGTTTGGCTCCTGGGGCTGAGGTTTGGCGCGAGCGGCGCTCCTGTATCAGGAAAACCGGGATTCCCGCTACCACGATCAGCAGTCCGGGCCAGGTGAAGCGCGGCTTTACGATCAACAGATCGATCATCAGGGCAGTGGCCGCCACGATGTAGGCGGCAGGAACGATCGGGTAGCCCCACGCCTTGTATGGCCGTGGAACCTCGGGGCGTTGAATCCGCAGCCAGAACACCGCGCCCACGGTGAGCACATAGAAAAGCAACTGTGCGAAGATCACGTAATCGAGCAGGTCGCTGTAGCTGCCGGTCAAGGTGAGCAGGCAAGCCCATACCGCCTGGACCACGAGAGCTACGCTTGGCACCTGGGCGGAGTTGAGCAGGCCCGCGGGACGCCAAAAGACCCCGTCCCGCGCCATCGCGAACAGCACCCAGGCGCCGGTAAGGATCAGACCGTTGGCGCATCCGAAAGTGGAAATCATCACCAGCGCGGCGGTCAGTGCGGCGCCGCCGCCGCGCCACACCGACTGCATCGCCGCCGCCGCGACGCGATCGGAACGCGCGCGGGCGATGCCGTCGGCAAACACTCCGACTCCGCCCGTGGGATGAAGCGGCAGCTGCGCCAGGTAGCCAACGTTGACGAGCAGGTACAGCGCGATTACCACCAAGGTACCGGCAGCCAGGGCAAATGGCAGGTCGCGCTCGGGCCGGCGCGTCTCCGAGGCGACGAATGTAACCGAGGCCCATGCGTCGGCCGAGAACAGGCTTCCGACCATCGCAGCTCCGAACGCGGCCAATGCTCCCAATGACAACGCGCTGCCCGTGCCGAAGAACGCAGCGGCGCCGCCAAAGTTAATTCGTAGCGCGGCAGGATTCGGGGCCACCATTAGCGCCACTAGCCCGATCATCAACAGGGCGAGAACCTTGATGGTGGTGAACAGGTTCTGGACCACGCGGCCGGTGTCGAGACCGCGCAGATTGGCCGCGGTCAGTCCAACGATTATGACGATTGCCCCGACCCGCTCGCGTGTAAATCCAACCTGCCAGCCACCGCCCGGCGCAACGTTCGAGTTGAGCGCGGGAAAGAGCACACCAGCAAAGCGGGCGAACGCCACCGCCACGGCCGCGATAGTGCCAGTCTGGATCACCAGGAACAACGTCCAACCAAACAGAAATCCCCACAATCTGCCGTATGCTTCGCGCAGGTAAACGTACTGACCTCCCGCCTGCGGCATCATGACCGCCAATTCGCCGTAAGCCAGCGCTCCGGCGATGGTCATCAGCCCGGCGACCAGCCAGACCAGCAGGAGCACGGCCGGCGAGTTAACGTGACGGGCGATATCGGCCGAGACAATGAAGATCCCCGACCCGATCATCGAACCTGCGACGATCGTGGCGGCGTCGAACCCCGACAGAACCGAGCGATTCTCCGCCTCGGCACGAACTGCGGCTGGCTCCAAGCAACTCACCTCCCCACGGGTTTGCGGGAACGCGGCTTCGCAGCGCCGGCGGCTAAAGTTTCCGCCGGGTGCGCATACCGCCTTACCAGCGCATTTTTATCAGTGGGACTGGCTCTTTTGAATTGCGCGGCGAATCGGTCATCCGCAGGCTGTTGACAAGATCGACCGTCGCATTTCGCTCTATACTCGGGTCGCTCTAACTATTGGCGGGCGAGTCAAGATTGTTCGCTGTGATGTTCTCTTCCCGGGCTGGCAAGAACACCACAGCGACAGCGGCAGGATTTGTTTCTCCCCGCGGGTCAAGGCGCGGCCGAAGGAGCGGCGGCTGGACTGGCCTCGGTCGAAGCCGGCGGAGCCGCGGCTGGCGAGCTTTCGGCGGCGGGGGCCGATGCCTCGGGAGCAGCGGCGGGCGGTGGAGTTTCCTCGGTCTTTTGACAGGCGGACGCCAGAAGCAAGCCCGCAACTGCCATGATCAGCAACTTGCGCATCGTCTCCTCCTTGAGGGTAATTCGGGATGAAGGCAGGCAACCCTGCCGCAGCGGACGGCGACTACCAACCACTGCTAAGATTTTCCGAGCCTGGAGCCAAAAGCGCAACGATTTTTGACAGCACGCACGGCCGCCGTTAGGATGGCCTTGCCGCAACCGGAGGTCGAGGAGATGGATGAGCGGGGAAGATTGACGCAGAGGCCGCGCGCAGACGGAATGGTTGGTATCAGCGAGCCCGAACTCGACATGCGCCGTGACCGCACGGTTCAAACCAGCGCATTCACACGCCTCCGCAAGATGTTCGGGGCGATGATTTCCGGCAGCGGCAGCAGGGTTTCGCCGATGCGCTCGATAGCACGTGAACTTGAGGAATCCTGGCCGGCCGGCGAGGGTTAATCGATACCTCTCCTCCCCTTGCCGTTAACATGGATCGTTACCGACCTTTCGCGCCGCCATGCGTGGGCGAACGCTCTCCCGCCGGCGAAAAGAACGTGCGGCATTCGGTCAGAGCCCGATTTGCCGCTCTGTCGCTGATCACGGCTGCGCTGGCCGGCTGCTCCTCAGGACCGCAGACGCCCGCGCAGCGCGGGAAGATCGTGTACATGACCAACTGCGTTGTGTGCCACAACCCCAATCCAAACCTGCCCGGCAGCCAGGGCCCGGCAATCGCCGGATCATCCGGAGCCCTGATCCAGGCACGGGTGCTGCACCTCTCCTATCCACCGGGTTACACACCGCAGCGAAAGACCCACGGCATGCGTGCCTTTCCCCAGCTCGCCGGAGAGATCGGCAATCTGACCGCCTTCCTGCAGGCAGCCAAAGAGCAAAAATAACGGCGCGGCCCTCGATAAGAGCCGCGCCGCCAATGGACTCTCCTCCGGAGCTTATCCGGATGCGCCTTATCCGAGGGTAATTTTGATCAGGATGACGATGATCAGCCAGACCACGAATCCTGAAGTGAGCGCACCCTGCACCGAGTCGAGCGGCTTCTTGGTCGGTCCGGCGCTGCCCGTCAGCGCGTTGATCTCAACCAGGGCAATTAGGATGCCCACCAGGATCACCCAGCCCGCGACCCCGCCGGAAGTCACGTTACCGACAATATTGTAATGGCTCGCCGCTCCCATGAAGAAGAGCATCGGAATGGAGAACACGGTATTGGTGCGCGAAGTGAGACCCGCGCGCCGTCCGGCCGGGGCAGCCTTGGGATCGGCTTGTCCGCCGCCCGCCACCGTGACCGCCGACGCGATAACGATTTGCTGGTTGGGCCAGATCACCAGCCATACGTTGAGGAACATGATAATTCCCAAGGTGCCGCCGGTGAGGATGGCCACCGTCCAGGAAGTGATCGCCCAGTCCAGCCGCTGGCCCCACCAAAAGAGCAGATAGAGAAGGCCCACGATAACGGTGCCCATTGCGCCCCATCGGAACCACCACAACGCGCGCGGAACCAACTTCTGAACTGCTCCGCTGCGGACCGCGGGGTCGGTTTCGGCGAAGAACGGAACCTGTACAAAGTTGAAATAGTAGAGAATGCCTATCCAGGTGATCCCAAAAAGGAAGTGCAGCCACCGCAACAACATGTAGAACGCATCCATACCGTCCTCCTTCCCAGAAGTAAGCGCTCCTCAACCAGCCGCGCATTCGTTTTCGTTCAGCAGCCATCAATCAAGTTTTTAAGGTAACGTCAAGGTTTGAGCGGTTTTCTTTTAGACTCGCGGGCCATTTTGCATCTACATCGAGTATGTTGCCTTGAACCGGCGAAAGATACGCCAAATCCGGCGCAAAAGCAGATAAACATCGTGCGTATGCGCAATCAGGAAAAGGTGTGGCGTTGGCGAAGAAAAATTCTTGACGGCGGCGGCCAGCGGCCATAACCTTGAAATAAAGAAGTGTACTTCGGAATGCTGCATGCATTAGTTGATTTATTGCTGCTGTTTCAACTCGCTTAGATTCAAAGCCCGGAGCGTGTAAAGCGCCCGCCAACATTCGTCTTAACCGGTTGCAACGGTATCAGTTCGCCTCGCGCAGCCGGGTGCGAACCTGCCGCCAACCAAGAGGAGAAGTGAATATGGCCTTTGAACTTCCGAAATTACCTTACGCCAAGAACGCACTGGCCCCGTACATCTCTGAGGAGACGCTGGAGTATCATCACGGCAAGCATCACGCCGCGTACGTCGCCAAGCTCAATGAGCTGGTGGCCAACGGCAAGTTCGCCAGCATGCAGCTGGAGGAAATCGTCCGGACCGCGGACGGCGCCATTTTCAACAATGCCGCGCAGCATTGGAACCACAGCTTTTACTGGAAATGCATGGCGCCCAAGGCGGGAGGAGCGCCCAGCGGCGAGTTGGCGGCGGCCATCAAGCGCGACTTCAAGAGCTTCGAGGAATTCAAAAAAGCCTTCGACGCCGCGGCAGAGGGCCAGTTCGGCAGCGGCTGGGCCTGGCTGGTGCAGAAAACCAGCGGATCGCTGGCGATCGAAAAGACTCCCAATGCGGAAAATCCACTAACCCGCGGTCTGCGCCCGCTGCTGACCTGCGACTTTTGGGAACACGCCTATTATATCGACTACCGAAACGCGCGGCCCAAGTACGTCGAGGCGTTCTGGAACGTGGTCAATTGGCAGTTCGTAGCGTCGAACGTGAAATGAAAAAGGGGGCCGTCCATTCGGACGGTCCCCTTTTGAATACTCGTGTGATTCCGCGCCGAAGGGACAGAAACGCTACTCGCGGTCGACGAAACCCTCCAGGTTGCGCGAGCGCGCCGTAGTGCGCAGCTTGCGCAGCGCCTTGGCTTCGATCTGCCGGATTCGCTCGCGAGTGACGGCGAACTGCTTGCCGACTTCCTCCAGCGTGTAGTCCGTCTTCTGGCCGATACCGAAGCGCATGCGCAGGATCTGTTCCTCGCGTGGCGTCAGAGTGGCCAGCACCTTGCGCGTTTGCTCGCCCAGGTTGGTGTGAATCGCAGCCTCAACCGGAGAAGGAGCCAGCTCGTCCTCGACGAAATCGCCCAGCGAGCTTTCCTCCTCGTCGCCGATGGGGGTTTCCAGCGAAATCGGCTCTTTGACGATCTTGAGCACCTTCTGGACCTTGTCCAGCGGCATCTCCATCTGCCCCGCGATTTCATCCGGAGTGGGCTCGCGGCCCAACCGTTGAACCAGCAGCCGGGTCACGCGCAGCAACTTGTTGATGGTCTCGACCATGTGCACCGGAATACGAATCGTGCGGCCCTGGTCGGCGATCGCGCGCGACATCGACTGACGGATCCACCAGGTCGCGTAGGTCGAGAACTTGTAGCCGCGCTGGTACTCGAACTTGTCCACGGCGCGCATCAAGCCGATGTTGCCTTCCTGAATCAGATCCAGAAAGCCCAAGCCGCGGTTGGTGTAGCGTTTGCCGAGGCTTACCACCAGCCGAAGATTGGCCTCGGTCAGCTCCTTCTTGGCCTGACGGCTCTTGGCCTGCCCGGCCTCAATCGTCAGCAGGGAACGCCCCAGTTCCTCGCCGCTGGCCTTTACCCGGCGCTCGATATCTTTGATGTTGCGCTGGGCCTCACGGATTCGCGCCGCGATATCGCCCAGACTCTGGCGCGTTCCGTTGACCCGCAGCGAGTGGCGGCCTTCGGACTCCGCAGCCTCGCGCATCAACTGGTTCTTGCTCTTGCCGGTGGCCGACTCGTAGTGTGTTATCAGCCGGTGGCCTCTGCGATGCTCATGCAGAAGCCGCCTCATCTCATTGATGACCGCATCCTCGACGCGCGGGGAAAGCTGCATCGCCTTGAGTTCGTCTTTGATCCGCTGCCTGAAGCGCCCGTGTTGCTTTTCCAGCTTGGGCTTCACTCTCGGACCGGGCTTTTCGCGCAGCTTCTTTTCGGTTTCCTCGAGCTTTTCGCGGACCTTTGCCAGTTTGCGGGTAAAGGTCAGCAGCTTCTCACGCTGCGCTTCGTCCGCTTCGGGACCCTTCTCCTCGTCGGAGTCGGTCTCCTCGGCTTCCTCGAAGATATCGCGCAGGTCGGCCTCGCCCGATTCGACTCGCTCACCGACATGAATAATGTGGTCGAGCATGATCGGAGACTTGAGGACCTCCTCCTCGACCTCTTTCTCACCGGCCTCGATGCGCTTGGCGATCTCCACCTCTTGCTCCCGGGTGAGGAGCTGGAAGTTACCCATTTCCTTGAGGTAGAGGCGGACCGGGTCGGAGGACTCGCTGAGATTGTCAACGGCCTCCTCTTCGGGCTCTTCCTTGGTTTCGGCCTCGGCTTCGACTTCAGTGCCCTCGCTGGGAACTTCGTCGAGGACCTTGATATCCATGTCCTCAAAGCTCTCCAACGCCGCCCGCAGATCGCCCGGAGAGGCGACATCCTGGGGCAGAAAGTCGTTAACCTGGTCGAAGGTCAGATAGCCCTGCTCTCGTCCGAGGTCGACGAGACCCTGAAGATCCTTGCCTTCGTATTTATGCTTCATCCGATTTCCAGACACCTCGAGCAAATCTGACTCGGGCAGGCGCCGCTTCTTGACCCGGACGCGGCCAACATGTGAAGACGGTACGACGACACCATTCGAGTTGGCGAGTCTAGGTCAGGTGCGTAATTTAAGTCAAATGCCCATGCGTACCTACCTATTCTAACCACGCACGGGAAGGTTCGCAGCTCCGGGGCCGTCTTTTTTGCACGCCAGCGTCACGGAGAGCTGCTACCGCATGGCTCGTGCCATCAGCGGATTCGGTGTGGGCCTGACTGGCGATGTTGAAAGACCGCTGATTTACAGCATTTTTCTCCTTCAAGCGCCCACGACGGTGATAGCCGATGGCCAGGCGTGGTCACCTTTTTTCATGGTTCGCCCAAGCTTAATGTAAGACGATTTATGCGGGTTCGCTATTCGGTTAGTCCGCGCAGCAAAAATTTTTTTCACAGCCGCCCCGTGCCGTGGAGGTTGGGGGTGGCGTGAGCGGCCCACGCGCCTTAGGATTAATTGGCAGGAGACCAATCATGGAAAGAGTCGAGCTCAGCCGGGATTGCGATGCGGTGCAGGTGCCGTCGGGTGACACCGTCCGGCTCAAAGCGGGCACCGAAGTTACCATCAGCCAGTCGCTGGGCGGAACCTTTACTGTCCAGGCGCCTGTCTACGGCGGGATGTTCCGGATTGCCGGCAAAGACGCCGACGCGCTGGGCAAGGACCCCGACGCTGCAGTGGCCGCACAATCGGCCGGCGGGGGAGACTTGGAGTCCATGGTCTGGGATCAGCTCAAGACCTGCTATGACCCGGAGATCCCGGTCAATATCGTGGATCTCGGACTTGTTTACGGTATGACCGTCACGACGCAGCCCGAGGGCGGCAGCGTGGTGGACGTAAAGATGACGTTGACCGCGCAAGGCTGCGGCATGGGCGCGTCGATCGCCTTTGACGCCAAGCAGAAGATCATGGGTTTGCCGGGAGTATCGGAAGCCAACGTGGACCTGGTATGGGATCCTCCCTGGAACCCCCAGATGATATCGCCGGAAGGCCGCGAACGCCTCGGGCTGGATTAAGCACCCGAAATTTGCCGGGCCGCGGGACGCGCGTCCTGTCCTAGCCGCGCCTCCGGCTTCTGGTGTTTGTATATTGCCTCGTGAAGGGTGCTTTGATGGCACGGGGCTTTTCTTTGTCATCCCGAGCGAAGCCGGGAAGTCACCGGGAAGCGATAATCTGGGAGGGCTGAGCAGACCATCGCTTCGCGTCGATTCCTCCGCCGCCCCCAGTAAGAGAGAATCTTTCAGAGATCAAAATATACCGACAAAGATGTGGGGCGGGCCGCCGAGCCCTCCATCGATGGGCTGGCGAGCGCCCGCGCCTATTTCCCAAGCCCATACCCGAGCGATCTTTCGCGCGGTCAATCGCGCTAAATAAATCTCCGCCCCGCCCTGCCGGAGAGTCGGATTCCGCGTCATTATGTCGTACCTCGGACCCTGCCGCTGAGCAGGCGTGTGCAAAGATCGGCTCGGCACCGTTTTGATAGCCGGCGAGTGCTGACGTAAACAGGAATGGATGGAAGAGCTACCGCAGGACTCCGGAGTAATCCAGCGCCGCTGGATCGAAGTCGCGGCCGCGGCCGGCGTAGTGTTGCTGGTCGTGCTCGGATCTCTCAAGGTGCTCCTGCCGTTTGCCTCGGCGATTCTGTGGGCCGTGGTGCTGTGCCTGTCCACCTGGCCGCTTTATGAGCGCCTCAAACAGACCCTGTTCTACAGGCGCTGGTTCGCGGCGCTGCTGATGACTCTCAGCCTCGCGGTTGTGGCCGTGGCACCGTTTGCGATCGCGTTCTGGAGCCTTTCCGAACAGGCCAAGGTGGTCACCAAAACCGTGGCGCGGGAAATCGACGAATGGCCGCCGCCGCTGCCGCAATGGCTTGCCGATCTGCCCACTGTCGGTCCCCGTCTTAAACTTTATTGGGAAGAGCCCACCCCGGATCAGGAAGCCAGCCGCGCACAGGAAGTTTCCCATCTGATGGAGCAGGCCAGAGGCGCGACCGTCCGCGTTGTCCGCGCGATCGGACACGGCATGCTGCAAACGCTGCTGGCGCTGTTTGTGGCGTTCTTTCTCTACCGCGACGGCGAGACCCTGGCCGTGCGCCTGCGCGTGGTAGTCGTCCGGATCGCGGGAGCGGACCGCGGCGGTCGGATGCTCGCGGTTGCGCAGACCACCATCATAGGGGTCATTTTCGGCATTCTGGGAACCGCGCTGGTGCAGGGATTGGTGGCAGAAATGGGGTTTGCCATAGCCCGAGTCCCAGGCGCCTTCCTGCTCGCCTTCCTGACCTTCGCGTTGTCGATTATTCCCTTCGGACCGGCCGTCATCTGGATCCCCGCCGTGTTCTGGCTGCTGCATCATGGAAGCCACGCGGCGGGAATCTTTCTCCTGCTGTGGTCGATCGCGGCACACGGCGCGATCGACGCGTTCATCAAGCCGCTGCTGATCAGTCGCGGCGGCACCCTTCCGCTGGTGCTGGTCCTGCTGGGCGTGCTGGGCGGAGCGACCGCCTTCGGCTTCGTCGGCGTCTTCCTGGGGCCAACCTTGTTGGCCGTAGGCTTTCGATGGCTGGACGAATGGAGCGCCGACGTGGCGACCGCGCCGTAGCGTCGAGACGCCACCAGTCGCAAAGCATTACCCCCAATGAGGTGAGAGATCTCGCATGGGATCCTTGCGGATGTGGATTCGCAACCCGCGGCTCCGCAGCCCCCGGCGCAGTGTGACGTTACTCCGGCGCCGCCACGGCCTTGAGGATATCGGCCGCCAGTTCGGGGCGGCAGATGATAAGGTCGGGCAGATACGGATCGGGTTGATTGTAACGCAGCGGCGAGCCGTCCAGCCGCGATACGTGCAGACCGGCGGCGGCGGCGACTCCGGCAGGTGCCGCCGAATCCCATTCGAATTGCCCGCCTCCGTGAATATAGGCGTGCGCTTCGCCGCGCACCACCGCCATCGCCTTGGCGCCCGCAGAACCCATGTGCACTAATTCCCCGCCCAGCAACTCTGCCACCTTTTGCGCAACCTCAGGCGGACGCGTGCGGCTGACCACGATATGGAGACGGCCAGGCGCCGCTGGCGTAATTGGAGGTGGGTGGGCGGTGGAAAAAATCTGCCCCAGACCTGGCAGGCTTACGGCGCACGCGGCCGGAACCCCATCTTTTACCAGCGCCACGTGCACGGCCCAGTCGGCGCGTCCTTCCGAATACTCGCGCGTTCCGTCCAGCGGGTCGATTACCCAAACCCGCTGCCGGCTCAGGCGCAATTCGTCGTCCTTGTCCTCTTCGGACAGCATCCCGTCATCGGGATAGGTTTCGCGGATAATCCTGGTGATGAAGGTGTTTGAAATCGCATCGCCAACCGCGCCCAGAGCCTTGCCCGTGAGCAGCCCGCTCAGGCGGGGAACCATAAGCAGCTTGCCGGCGTTCTCCGCGACAATGGCAGCGCATTTGTGTTCGTCAGAATTCTCTGTCGGCATTCCCTTTAAAGCCTGATACGAGATGATCGTTGGGCGCCCTCAAGGCGCCGGTTACGTCTACCATATCCATTTTGAGCGAAGATAGACGTCTGCTTGTGAAGAAAAAGGAAATCGCAAGGCACGTGGCATGGCCCGCGAATCGAAGGCAAACGCTTGCTTGCCCGCGCGGGGGCTTTTCTTTGTCACCCCGAGCAAGGAAGGGGTCAACGTGAAGCGATTTGTCAGGAACGTCTAACAGACAAGAATCGTTTCGCGTCGATTCCTCCATTGCCCTCGCTGCCGCTCGTTGGTGCAATGACACAACTCAAGTAGCGCGGAGCATGAGTTGCCCGGAGTCACGGCTTGGACCGGTTAGAAAACTGTCGTTGCGGGGCCGGAATTGTTTCCGGCCCCGCGTGTGTGCTCGGGTATGTTAGCGCATGATACGCGATAGACCGCCGGGGAAGGCAAAGGTCTGAGCGTCCTGCAGTTCGGCGGAGGCGTCCTTGTCAATTTCGGGGACGGTGCCGATGGTGCTAACGCTGGCGTGGGTATTCTGCAGATCCCAGATCGCATCCTCGGTGGCGGCGGGAACGGTCACGGTTTCGCCGTTGTTAAGCTTGATCATTCCCAGGGAGTTCTTATTTACCTTCCACAGCTTCTCCTGCTTGTCGTAGGTTTCGTAGTAAAGCGCGCCCCAGTTCTGCTTGTCCACGTAAAACACCTTGTGGGCGTAGCAGTAATCCTTGTTGAGCGGCTGAACGTCGATCACGTAGGCGTCGCGCAGTTCCCAGTTGCCCATCGCCGCCCGAGGCCATCCTGGAATCGGAAGCCCGGTGTGCAGTACCTTGTCGAGGTTGGCGCGATCGCCGGTGCCGGCCGCGATGTCCGCATGCACGATCGCAAGGACCTTTTTCTCGCCCAGGTACTTGGCGTGGAACAGACCCAGCTGGAACGCGATACCACCGGCGTTGTCATCCTGCGCCCAGTCGGTGCCCAGAATCGGCGAGCAGCGCGCGGCGCTGGAAAGCCGCAGCGGACGGCGCAGAGAAGGCAGAAAGACATAGCTTTCCTGCACCGCACTCGGGTCATCCCGCTGCAAGTCCAGCGCAGTCGTGTACTTGCTTTGCTCCGGAATCAGCAGCAGGTCGCGGGTGCTGTGATAGATACCGTCCGCGTAGGGCTGATTGATCGGATAGGGCGAATCGCTCAGATGCAGCAGTTGCCAGGTCGTGGCAATCGATTCTTCCGGAGTGGTGTTGCCGTAGCGGTCCTCGATGAAGAAATGGCTGTGGTAACTGATCAGGAACGGCCAGAAGTCGTACCACAGGTCAAACATGATCTTGGTACCCAATTCCGGCTCGCTGGGGTTGGCGAACGGCATCCCCGCCACGTAGCCCTTGATTCCGTAGCCGCCGTTGGCCAACTTCACCAACTCCGCCTGATGCCCATATTTCTCGGCGTTGGTCTGAACCTCCTTGGGCAGGGGCGTGGCCACGGTCGGCCCGACGTTGAGGGCGAAGTCGGATCCGTCCCCGACCTTGAACCCGTATTGGCCGCTGAACATGGCCTGAAGCCCGACCGGCAGAAAGTTCTGATACTGCTTCCAGTTGGCGGTGGTGATCTGCGTGCCCGGCGGGATCGTCTCCGAGGAACTGGCATCAACCTCGGCCTTGTAGCGGGCGCCATTATCGAACGAAACCTGCTGCGCCGCAGCGTTGCCGGCCATCCATAGCAATGAAAGCGCTCCCAAGGCGGCCAAGCCCGCCGCCTTAAACCATCGAGTCATGACCATATTCTCCAGTGCACTCCCTTGAACGCAGGGTTTTTTCATCCATGCGGATTTTATTGCGGGGCGCGAGATTACCGCGCACCATCATCTCAGCTATCAATGGGCCGGATATGAGTCAACGTACTTGCTTGCTGAATAGCTAATTTGAACGGAACAGCGGACTCCCAAAAAAAAGCGGGGCCGGCAATGTTCCGGCCCCGCAACTATCAGCGCTGAAAGAAGGCGCCTAACGCATGATACGCGACAGGCCGCCAGGGAAGGCAAAGGTCTGGGCGTCTTGCAACTCGGCCGACGCGTCCTTGTCGATGTCAGGAACGGTTCCGATCGTACTGACGCTGGCGTGGGTGTTCTGCAGATCCCAAATCGCGTCCTCGGTGGCCGCGGAGATGATCGCGTTCTCGCCGTTGTTAAGCTTTACCAACCCCAGCGAGTTCTTGTTTACCTTCCACAGCTTATCCTGCTTGTCATAGGTTTCATAAAACAGGGTGGTCCACATCTGCTTGTCCACGTAGAACACCTTGTGGGCGTAGCAATAGTTCTTGTCGATTGGCCGGACGTCGATTATGTAAACGTCGCGCACCTCCCATTTGCCCATCGAAGCTCGCGGCCAGCCGGGAACGGGAAGTCCGGTGTGCAGCACCTTGTCGAGATTGGCGCGATCGCCGGTGCCCGCCGCGATATCGGCATGGGCGATCGCCAGCACCTTCTTTTCGCCCAGAAGCGTGGAAGTGAACAGCCCCACCTGGAACGCGATCCCGCCGGCGTTGTCATCCTGCGCCCAGTCAGTGCCCAAAATCGGAGAGCATCGCGCGGCGCTGGAAAGCCGCAGCGGGCGGCGCAGCGAAGGCAGGAACACATAGGTTTCCTGCACCGCGCTGGGATCGTCGCGCTGCATGTCCAAAGCGGTCGTGTATTTGCTTTGCTCGGGGATCAGCAGCAGATCGCGGGTGTTGTGATAGAAGCCCTCGGCGTAAGGCTGATTCACCGGGTAGGGCGAATCGCTCAAATGCATAAGTTGCCAGGTCGTGGCGATCGATTCTTCGGGGGTGGTGTTGCCGTAGCGATCCTCAATGAAGAAATGGCTGTGGTAACTAATCAGGAAGGGCCAAAAGTCATACCACAGATCGAACATGATCTTGGTGCCGAGGTCGGGCTCGGAGGGGTTGGCGAACGGCATTCCGGCCACGTAGCCCTCGACTCCGTATCCGCCCGTGGGCAGCTTTACCAAGCGCGCCTGATGGCCATATTTTTCGGCGTTGCTCTGAACTTCCTTGGGTAGAGGCGTGGCGATGGTCGGGCCTACATCAATGGCGAAGTCCGAACCGTCGCCGACTTTGAATCCGTACTGCCCGCTATACAGGGCCTGAAGTCCGACCGGCATGAAGTTCTGATACTGCTTCCAGTTGGCCGCAGTGATCTGTGTGCCAGGAGGGATCGTCTCCGAGGAGCTGGCGTCGACTTCGGCCTTGTAGCGGGCGCCGTCATCGAAGTTGAATGGCGCGGCCGCTGCGTTGCCCGCCAGCCACAAAAATGAAAGCGCGATCAGGACGGTCAGATCCGCGGCCTGAAACCTTCGTGTCATGATCATTACTCCCCAGTTCTTTAAACGCAGGGGCTTGAAGCCTTCAGTCGATCCCCTGCAGGGTTCGAAATCGGATCACGAACAGGCTACTTGCGCTCAGGTCTGAGACTGTTGCTAGCAGGCAGCCGAAAACGAGTCAATGCACTTGTTTGCTCGATAGCTAGTTTATAGAACGCGTCTTAATCCCGCGCACTTAACCTCGCGGCCATACTGAGAGAAGAGACTGAGATGTGCCGCTCTTTGCGCGAGATCGTTTCGGGCTTAGATACTGGGCAGGTGCCAGATCTCCCGCGCGTACTCGGCTACGGTGCGGTCGCTGGAGAAGCGCCCGATGCGCGCGACGTTAAGGATCGCCTTGCGCGTCCACACATTGGGGCGAACGAATTCGCTGGAGATTTCCGCCTGTGTATCGATATAGGAACCGAAATCGGCAAGCAGGAAATAATCGTCCGCATACAGCAGCGAATCACGAATCCAGCGGAAAAGCCCCGGCTCGTTGGGGCAGAAGCGATCGGAGGTCAATTCATCGAGGACCCGGCGCAGCCGCGGATCGGATTCATAGTAGTCGATCGGACGATATGCCCGCTGGGCGCCAAGTTCCGCGATTCGTTCCGCGGTCAGGCCGAAGATGAAGATGTTGTCCTCACCCACGGCCTCACGGATTTCGATGTTCGCTCCGTCCAGCGTACCGATCGTAAGCGCGCCGTTCATCGCGAACTTCATGTTGCCGGTGCCCGAGGCTTCGCGGCCGGCGGTTGAGATCTGCTCGGAGACGTCGGCCGCCGGGATAATCTTTTCGGCCAGCGAAACGCGGTAATCGGGCAGGAACGCCACTTTGATAAGGCCGTGGGTCTTGACGTCATTGTTGATCACGGCGCCCAGGTTGTTGATCAGCTTGATCAGCATCCGCGCCGCCCAGTACCCCGGCGCCGCCTTGCCCGCCACGATGTAAGTGCGCGGAGCGGGCGGTTCGATTCCGTCCTCAACCAGGCTCAGATATTGATGGACGATGCCCAACGCCATCAGGAGCTGGCGTTTGTACTCGTGGATCCGCTTGGCCTGCACGTCGAAAATCGAGGCCGGGTCAGCGTCAACGTCAGCGATCCGCTTGGCGGTGGTGGCAAGACGTTCCTTGTTGACTCGCTTGATAGCGGCAAAGCGCTCCTGGAAAGCCGCGTCGCCGGCCAGCGGTTCGAGATGATGCAGATGTTCGAGATCCGTGATCCAGCCTGCTCCGATGGTTTCGCACAGCAGATTGGCCAGGCCAGGATTGGCCATCAGGAGCCATCGCCGCTGAGTCACACCGTTGGTCTTGTTGCTGAAACGCTCCGGCCACAGCTCGTAGAACCCCGGCACCAGGCGGGTTTTGATTAGATCCGAATGCAGCTTGGAAACGCCGTTTACCGAATGGCTGCCGACGATCGCGAGATGCGCCATCCGCGCCTGCGGGTCGCGGCCGTCCTCGATAATAGAAACCCGCGCGCAACGCTCCGGGTCATCGGGCCAGACAGTGATCGCTTCCGCCAAAAATCGCCGGTTGATCTCGCGAATGATCTGTAGATGTCGCGGCACTACGCGCTCCAGCAGACTAAGCGGCCAGCGCTCCAACGCCTCGGGCATCAGCGTGTGATTGGTGAAGGCGAAGGTCGAGCGCGTGATGTCCCAGGCCGTAACCCATGGCACCTCATAATGATCCATAAGCAGGCGCATCAGTTCCGCGATCGCCAACGCCGGATGGGTGTCGTTGAGCTGGATCGCGATCTTGGCCGGCAGGTCGATAAAGTCGTCGCCGCGCCGCACGAAGGAGCGCACAATGTCGCGCATCGCGCAGGCCACGAAGAAATACTCCTGCAGCAGCCGCAGCTCGCGCCCGGCGGCGACGTCATCGGTGGGGTAGAGCACTTTGGAGATGGTCTCGGTCACCATCTTCTGCTCGACCGCCTTCATGTAGTCGCCGGCGTTGAAGATCTGCATGTCAAATTCGTCGGAAGCGCCGGCCGAGTACAGGCGGACGAAGTTAACCGTGCGGCCGCCATAGCCGGAAATCGGCAGATCCGAAGGCATGCCCACCAGCACGCGCGATTCGACCCACACCGGCACATATTCCCCGTCGCGATCGAAGCGATGGTCAATGCGGCCATATACCGGGATTTGGATCGACTCTTCGGGACGGGGCAGTAGCCAGGGCGAGGCGCTGCGCCGCCAGCTATCCGGCCGCTCTACCTGGTAGCCGTCGCGGATCTCCTGGCGGAACAGCCCGAATTCGTAGTTGATACCGTATGCGTACCCAGGCATGTCCAGGGACGCGAGCGAGTCCAGGAAGCAGGCCGCCAGTCGGCCCAAGCCACCGTTGCCAAGGGCCGCGTCGGGCTCCTCGTCAAAGAGGGTCTGGAGGTCGACGCCGTTTTCGGCCAGGTAATCGCGGCAGACATCAATGATGCCGAGGTTGAATAGATTGTTCTCAAGGGAGCGCCCGATGAGGAATTCAACGGAGAGATAGTACAGCTTCTTGGCGTTGGTACGTTCAAAGCGCGCCCAGGTCGAGAGCATCTTCTCGACCAACAGGTCACGCACCGCCATCGCGGTGGCGTTGTACCAATCCTGACTGGCGAGGAGGATGCGCCGCTTGGCCAAGGTGAAGCGCAGATGATGCTCGACCAGCGTCGTGAAGAGCAGCCGGTTGGCGTCCGAAACCGGAAACTCTGTCCGGCCAAAATCAGTCTTTGGTGAAACAGCCATTAGCGCGCGGCCTTTCAGCGTGCTGCCGGGATTTCCGGATGCGCAATAGCCGCCACCACTCGGTCGCGGTCCGCATCGACGATCCAACCCCGCAAATTACATGCCCCACCGAGCCGATGAAAACGAGCTCCGAGATTTAGAACTAAGCCGCTCCGAAACTTCCTAAATCAGTCCAAACCCTGCACAAACTGTAAGTCTACCTGCCTATTCTCTAGGCGACAATTTTTGTAATGCGAATTTTTCAACCGGGCAATATCATTATACCGCAATTTGTGCACAGTTTCGGGTACCCCTATCCGTTTGTTGGGGTTAAGTCGCAACAACCTGAACGCAACCAGCCGCGCCGCCCGTAACTCTTGCCGAGGATGCTACTTCACCCGCAATAGCACGTAACGGCTGCCGTTTTCGGAGGGCGAATCCCACGCCGCCTCGGGTTCGGACGCGCTTAGCTCCGTGTTCAGCTTCAGGTCGGACACGTCCTTCGCCCGGGTGATCACCCATGCGCCACCCTTACTCTGTGCAAAATCGGCAACCTGCTCAGACGAATTGAACAGCGGTACCGGAGCGGGCATCGACAGGTAATAGACCAACCCCGGGCCCCAAATCCGGAAGAAGGCGAGCTGGCCGGTGTTGCCGTCCAGGTTGGTGCGCACTGCCCGCGCGAACGAGCGCTCGTAACGGTAAGCTTCCGCCTGCGGCATCGCCACGATGAAGAGAAAGAACATGGCCAGGTAAGCGACGACGGCGGTCGAGATGGCGACCGCGCGCACGCTGGTGGCACGCCTGACATACCAAATCGAGCCTAGACAGATCAGCCATCCGAACAGGAAGATTAGGCGTGCGGGAGAGGGAGGCAGCGGACGCAGGAGTGCGGGACGCAGTGAATCCGGCAGCAGGAAACCAATTCCGAATCCAACCAGCGCGACTGCCAGGACGATATAGCCGAGGTACATCAGGCGGCGTGCGGGTGCCCAGAGTTCGGCCGCGCGCTGGGATAGCAGGCGGGCAATCACCAACGCGGTGGCCGGCAGAATCGGCAGCAGATAGTAGGAGCGGCGGGAGCGGGAGATGGTGAAGAAGGCGAGCGTCCCCCAGAAGTAGACCACTCCGAATAGGTCCGCGCGGCCCAGCGCCGCCCGGTCCACGCCCCGGCGCAGCTTGCGATGCACTTCAAGCAGCGCGGCGGGAATGAAAACACACCACGGCACCATCAGTCCGAAGAGCACATACAGGTAGAGATAGATCGGGCCGCGATGGTCGAAGGGTTTGAAGAAGCGCACCACGTTTTCGCGGAAGACCATGTACAGGCCGGCTTCGGAATGGGCGCGGCCGTTGGAAACCGCGAAGGGCAGGTAGTAGAGGGCGGCGGCGGCAACAATCGCGAACGGCGTCTTGAGATTCAGCAACCAGGCCAATCGTTCGCTCAGCCACGCCCACTTCTCTTTCAACCCGCCGCTCGTAACCTGTGCGTACAAAGTTCCGCTACCTTCTTCGAGCAGCGAGTACAACACGAGCACCATGAGCGGCAGCGCGAAACCCATCAGCCCCTTGGTCAGAGAGGTTACGGCCATCACTAGCCATAGCCACACCACCCACCATCCGTCCGGACGCTGCCGATGCCATACGAACAGCATTAGAGCTGCAAGCACGCCGGTGGTGGTCTCGATATCCGCGGAGGCGTGGCGCGAATAGAAGACGTAGCTGAAGCTGGTCGCAAGAATGAAGCCCGCCAATGCGGCGGTCGTGCGATCATAGAGCTGGCGCGCCATGGCGATAATCAGCACAACACCCGCCAACCCGAAAATCGCGGAAGGCAGGCGCGCGGCAGTTTCATTAACGCCGCCGGTCACCCAGGTGGCAGCGACGATGAACCAGTACGAAAGCAGCGGCTTGTCGTAGTACAATCTGCCGTTGATGGTGGGCCAGAAATAGTTGGCGTTAAGCACCATCTCTCGCACCACTTCCGCCCATCGACCCTCCGACGCCCACAATGCGCGCACACCCAGCCGGGCCAGGAACAGCAGCGCCGCGAGCGCCACCGCGCCAGCAGCGTACCATCGCGAGCCCCCCTCCTCGGAGGCCAGCACGTCGTCGTCCACTCTTTGCGCGGACCCGGTTTGCATCGATCGCATTTTAGTCGTTTCCCGCGCCGAAAGTAGGGTGCAAGCGGGCCGGATCAGGCGCCCAGGAAGTGCTGGATGTTAGTGGTCGAAGGCGAACGCCGCTGCCCGCCATTTGGTTTGGCAGGGAGGCGCACCCTGCGCTCAAGGGCCAACCGGATTTTTCCGCGGGATAGTCAGCGTGCTGGGAGGCGCACCTACGCCGCTTAGTGTTACGTCCACCTGCTGCTGCAGGCGGTCAGCCTCTGCGGTCTTGCCGTTGCGGCGCAACTGGCGCATCACTCCTTCAGCGTCGCGCCGCATCTGATCGAGCTGTGCGTGGGTAGCCGGCGAGCTTGCCGCTGCGGCCGCCACCGTGCGCTGCGAGAACTGGGTCAGGAGATTTTGCATCTGCACCTCGGCCGGAGAGGGTGCGGCGGGCGGGCCGGACGCGGGGTTAAGCGGCTTGATAAAATCCGCAAACATCTGGCCGTAGTTGCCGGGGCCGCCGCGCGCAGATAGAAAGAGCTGAAGTTCGGTTTGGCTGGAGGCGCCATCAAGCGGGAAACCGGAAGGCGCTGCCGGGCTCATTACCTCGGAGTTAAACGCATCCAGGGAAGGCTCGCCGTTGTTGCTCGAAAGCACCATGATCGTGTCTTCGCGGATCTCGCCGGCATGGGAATGATCAACTTCGAAGCCGATTTCCGAATCGCCGCCGGAGATCGGTGCGACTCCGGTTACCCGGCCGATGGTCGCGCCCACGTGCGTAACCGGATCTCCGGGGCCGATTCCGCCGCTGATATCGAGCTGGGTGCTGAAGTGCGAAGGAGCCGCCGGCGCACATCCGGCCAAGAGAAAGCCGGCAACAATCACCGTCGTCAGCGCACCGTTGAGTTGAAGCATCGCAGATCCACCGCGGCAGAATCGGTGCCGGCCTAACAATCTCCGCGTGATTAGCGCGTGCGTCGAGTCCGAACTGTGGCCCTTTTGCTTGCGCTTATACCGACGGCTTGGCCGACGGTTCAGGACTCTTGCCCTCGCCTTCGCCGGCAGGTTTTTCCGACGAGGTTGGTTCCGCGGTCGGCGAGGCCGGAGCTTCGGTGGCAGCCGCGGTCGGGACTGCGGTTGGAACGTAAACGGTGGGAATTGCGGTCGGAGACGCTGGTGCGCCGGACTGCGCGGCTGCCGGCGTTTCCTCCGCCATCGCCCTTACCGCGCCCGCAGCCATCGGGCCGGTGCCGACGCCGAAGGTGTAAACCAGTTCTCCGCCGAGGCTGCCCTGGTAGAGCAGTACTCCGACCGCCACCACCGCCAACGCCAGATAGATTTGACGGGTGCCCTGCATGAACGCCAGCAGCTCGATCAGGATTCGCCACAGCGCGAGCACCGCGAACGCGATCATTAGGTAATAGCCAAGTTGCGCGTGCAGCTTCAGCACATCGTGCGCCTTGCCACTGACCAGGTCCCAGACGCGATCGCCCTCCATGTCACCGGATCCGTACGAAGCTGCCGCCGCGATTGCGCCAATGATCATCAAAGTAAGGGCGGTATGTCGCAGCGACGGCCTTTGCGAGAAGATCAGCGCGACGATATCGATCAGTACCGCAACCACCAAAAGCGCGATCGAGAAATGATCAACAACGGGATGAAGCTGCCACCTGGTAATTAGCTTTTCGATGTTTTCCATGTGTGATCCGGGGTTCAGTCAGAGCGACGTAACGATTCACGACGGGCGTCAATGCGGCGCCGGCGGCGTTCCGATTATGCTCTGAATTTGGTCGTCAAATATGGCTAACAGCCGCACGCTCAGGCTGCAATGCCCCCTGAGGTGACGTCCAGCATGACCATGTCGCCGCCCGTCGCCATCAGGGGCTGACTGTAAGGCGAGTCGGCCGGCGGACTGGTCTGCTGCTGACCGGCCGACGAGGTGACAGCGGAATTGGCGCCCGGGGAATTGGCGCCGCCCGGGCCGGACGCGCATCCGGCGACTATCGCCGCCGCCGCGACCGCGAATATCGTGAATATAGCCTGCTTCATTATTTTCACAGCGGAGATTTGAATTTCCAAACCATTTATTATCGATCTCAACAGCTCTGAAGCTCCAGCCCTCAAGGCTCCAGCCGCTCCATCATCCGTGGGAACGGAATCGCCTCGCGTACATGATGCACGCCGCACAGCCAGCAAACCACCCGTTCGATCCCCATCCCAAAACCAGCATGCGGCACCGACCCGTAGCGGCGCAGATCCAGGTACCATTGGAACGCTTCCAACGGCAGTTGATGACTCTCTATCTTGCCTTTGAGCGTTTCATAGTCGTCCTCGCGCTGCCCACCGCCGATAATTTCGCCATAACCTTCGGGAGCGAGCATATCCACGCATAACGCCACCTCGTGGCGCGCCGGATCCTGCTTCATGTAGAAGGCTTTGCACTGGGTGGGATAACGATGGATCATCACGGGACGGTCGAATTCTTCCGAGACTGCGGTCTCCTCGTCGCCGCCGAGGTCGTCGCCCCATTGGATGGGAAAGCCCTTGGCCTTCAGCTTCGCGATCGCATCGTCATAACTGATGCGCGGAAAAGGTTTGGTCACGCATTCCAGCTTGCTGATATCGCGCTCCAGCACCTGGAGGTCCGCACGGCGCCGCTCCAACACCCGGGCTACGATATAGGCCACGAAGTCCTCGGCGAGGTCCATATCATCGGCCAGTTCAAAAAACGCGGCCTCCGGTTCCACCATCCAGAACTCCGTCAGATGGCGCCGGGTCTTGGACTTTTCCGCCCTGAACGTGGGGCCAAAGCAGTAAACCTTGCCAAAGGCCAGCGCACCGGCCTCGGCGTAAAGCTGGCCGCTCTGGGTCAGGTAGGCCTTGCGCTCGCCGAAGTAGTCGATTTCGAAGAGGTTGGTGGTGCCCTCGCACGCCGCCGGCGTCAGGATCGGGGAGTCGAACAGCAAAAAGCCGCGATGCTCCAGGAAGTCGCGGCATGCGGCTTCGATTTCCGAGCGGATGCGCAGGATGGCGTGCTGGCGTGAGGAGCGCACCCACAGGTGCCGCTTGTCGAGCAGAAAGGCGACGCCGTGCTCCTTGGGAGTGATGGGATAATCGCTAGCCGAAGAAACCACCCGGAGCAGCCGCACCGACAACTCGTAACCGCCCGGCGCCCGCCGATCTTCCCGCACCGTACCTGTCACCTCCAGAGCGCTCTCCTGGCCCAGATGGTCAGCCGCTTCGAAGCTCTCCGCGCCAAGGTCGGCGCGCGAGGCGACACATTGGCAAATGCCGGTCCCGTCGCGAAGCAACAGGAAATGGATTTTGCCACTGGAGCGGCGGTTGTAAAGCCACCCCTTGAGCGTCACTTCCTCGCCGACGTGTCCGCCAAGTTGGTCAATGCAGGTCCGGTCCATGGCAACCATTTAAGCACAAGCACGGGCGCAGGCCGAAGAGCGTGCGTCTTAAGCTCCCGATCCCGCAGGTGTCGATCGATGCGGCACTGATAGTGTAGGCTGCCACGGCCATGAATGGTCTGGATGTGGCGATTGTTGTGGCCGGCGGCATTGGAGTGCTGTCAGGCCTGGGGCGCGGCGTACTGCGGATGATTACGTCAATCGTCGCGCTGGCCGCCGCAATTTACTTCGCCTCGATCTACTATCCTGCCGCTCGCGATATTACGTTGAGGTACGTCCCGGTCACGCCCACTTTGGCGGCGGTTATCGGCTACGCGATCGTGTTCCTGATCGTGCTCATCATTGTTCAAACCGCCGGAAGCATTCTGATGCGGCTGGTTCGCACCGCCAGCCTGGGATGGGTGGACCGGCTGTTGGGCGGCGCGGTTGGCGGCGCGATCGCGCTGGCGCTGATAGGATTGTTGCTGATGATGATGACGGCGGCGCTTCCCACCGACACCGCTCTGCTCAAACAGTCGCAGCTTGCGCCGCCGGTATTGCAGTACACGGACGCGCTGATTGCCTATATCCCCCCCGAGGTCAAAACCATCTACCAGCGCAAACGCGCCGAGCTGATGCGCTACTGGCTGCGTCAGTCACTGGAGCCGCACGAGTCGCCGAGCGCCAGTTCAACGCCGTAAGCGCACCCGCGAATCCAGGGCCGGCGTCAGACCGCGATGTAACGATCGGGATGCTGATCGAACTTCTGTTTGCAGACCTTCGAGCAGAAATAATAGGTGTGTCCCTTGTGCACGCTTTGGCCGGCCGCCTTCTGCTCGTCAACTTCCATCTTGCAAACCGGATCTTTGGCCTTGGCCATCGCTGACTCCTGCTTGACTGACTGATTGTTTCATAACGGAAAAGCCGCGGACGTGCCGCCAATATGGCTCGCCCGCGGCTTTGCCGCGCGTTAAAAATGAGTCGCCCCGTTACAAGGTGACTGCCAGTCTTTGGATGCTTACGCCAGGGCCGAATCGACCGCGCGCACCAGGTGTCCCTTGGGCACCATACCGACGATCTGATCCTTAACCTGTCCCTCTTTGATAATTAGCAGGTTCGGGATGCCGCGTACGCCGTAGCGGGCCGGCGTGGCCGAATTTTCGTCCACGTTCATCTTGACGATCTTCAGCTTGCCGGCATAGTCGTTGGCCAACTCGTCAAGCAACGGCGCGATAGCCTTACACGGTCCACACCATGGCGCCCAGAAGTCAACCAGTACGGGAGTCCCGGATTTCAGCACCTCGCCTTCAAAGTTGGCGTCGGTGACGTGCTTGATATTGTCGTTGGCCATGGAACTTATCCTCTATCTGATACGTTACTAGGGTAAGGTAAGTACGCGCAACGACCGCGTCAAGCGACGGTGATTTCACGTTTTGACACCGGCAGATACGGGCCGCCGGCGCCTGGAATTGATTTGGCCGCGTAGCGATGAACAAAGCGACCAGGACGCTGGCGCCGATTGCACTGGCGGTGGCCGCGATGGCTGCCCTCGCTCTCGCGCAGGTCAACGAGGAATATATCCAGGCACCCGAGATCAGCGCACAGCAATGGATCAACTCGCCGCCGCTGGCGCTTGGAAAACTGCGCGGCAAGGTGCTGCTGATCGATTTCTGGCAATATACCTGCATTGGCTGCATCCGCACATTTCCCTACCTGAAGTTATGGAACCGGCTTTACGGACCGCTGGGGCTGGTAGTGATCGGGGTGCATACCCCGGAGTTCAACTTCGACCAGGACCCGCAACTTGTGGCTGAGGCGGTCAAGCGTTTCGGCATCGAGTTTCCGGTCGCGGTTGACAGCGATCGCCGCATCTGGAGGGCCTTTCACAATGAGGGATTGCCCTGCGGGTATCTGGTCGACAAAGACGGGCGCGTTGAATACTCCCGATGCGGGGAGGGTGACAACGCCGCCTTTGAGCGCCTCATCCAGCAACTGCTGAAGCAGGCCCGCCCCGCTCTCGATTTCAGCGCGGCCCGCTTCATTCCTCGCGCGGACCAATCCTCCAACGTGAAGTGCAAGGAGCCGACTCCGGAAACCTACCTGGGCTTCGTGCGCGCCGACCGCCTGGCGAACCCGGAGGGCTATGAGCAGCTTGCAAGCTCGTCCTATCGAGCGGTCGACAAGCTGCCGCTCGATCAGTTCGATCTCTCCGGTCAGTGGTCGGCGATGCCGGAAAGCCTCAATCATGCGGATGCCAGCGCGGGCGGCTATGACAGCCTGCGGCTGCGCTACCGGGCCAAGTCGGTATACCTGGTCGCGGGCTCCGATGATGGCCGCCCGGTACCGGTGGTGGTGACACAGGACGGGACGCCGATTGGGCCCGAATCACGCGGCGCGGATATCCAGCTGCTAGCCGATGGGCAATCCAACCTGCCGATAGCGGGCAAGCGGATATATTACCTGGTCGAGAACCGCAGCTTTGGCGAGCACGTGCTCGACCTGCGGGTCAGCCAGCGGGGCGGATCCTTTTACTCCTTCAGTTTCGGCGGCAGTTGCGAGCCCGCTTTCGACCATCGGTAAGGCCGCGACGCCGGCCGCAAGTTCAGAGTTCGACCGGTCGCGGAGACGCGGGGTCGTCGCGCATCAATCCCCGCGCGGCCGCGTCCGCAACCTCGCGTGCGAAGGCGCCGGCGGAGCCCAGCCCCAAAGGCGCCTGAAATGCGATCTGCATAAAGCTGATCGAAAGTGCCAGCGCCAGCAGCCGCGCGGGCGAGGCGTAGGCCCGAAATCCGGTTACGATTGCTGCTTGCAAGGGGCCCAAACCCACGGGTGTGAATGGGAGCCCGTCGAAGAACAGCACCGCCGGCAGGAAGGCGAAGACTTCGGCGGGATGGACCTTTACCCGGAAGCCCCGGATTTGGAAATAAAGCATGAGGCCGTAAGTCAGGAAGATCGTCATCCGAATGCCTGTCAGCCGGACATAGTGAACCGGTTGCGCAAGGCGGAACGACTGCATCGAAGGCCGCTCATAGTACCACCGTCCCAGGCGCGAGCGCGGGCGTCCGCGCATCCAGAACCAGGTATTGAGCAGCAGCGGCGCCAGCACCGCCGCGGGGTAATACCAGTAATGATGGATGATCGATCCCGGATCGAGCACAGCCGCAATCAGCGCCATCGCCGCCATGATTTGGAAATCGAGCAGCGCCTGAAAGATCAGCGTGCAGCCACCGGTCAGCTACGGTACGCCCTTGCGCCGGTTCATGAACATCACCATGGCCGTGCCGCCCAAGGCGGAGTTCACCAACTGCAGAAAGTACTGCGCGGCGTTGGCCGGCAGCATCTCGCGAAAGCTGATGCGGGCATTGAAATAGCTGAACAGGGTCGCAAAGAGCAGCGTCTCACCACCGAACCAAATTGTGAACGAGCCGGCACTGGCAGGAACGAATACCCACAGGTTGGCCATCGAAAAGTTATGCAGCAGTTGGGCAGGCGTGATGCCGCGGGCCAGGTAGCAGATGATGGCGATGGCCAGGGAATAGGCGCAGAGCGTTTGTACGAGGCGTCGTGACATGCAACACAGCCGCCGCGGCGGCTTGCTTCAGCACTCAATTTTGCACAAGCTGCGGCGGCTTTGAATAGTTAAGGATGGATCGTTTGCATGCGGTTGCTCACAGATCCGGCCGCGCTGCAAGGTCACGAAAACGGGCGCAGAAAAACCAGCAGCAGAATCGCCAGCAGCAAGGCGCTCAGGATACCGTGCGTCATCGCGAACTCACGCCGGTTGGCTCCCGATGGCTCCTCCTCCAGCGCGTTGATCCTCCGATGCAGCCGGGCGTGCATCACGATTATCACCACCACGAGCAGCAGCTTGATATGGAGCCAGCCCTGCCGCAAAACCCCGGGGTCCAGGAAGATAAGCCAGATTCCAAACCCGATCGTCGCCAGCGCCCCGCCATTGGCGCTGACGTCGAGCAGGCGCCGCGCCGCGACCAGGAAGCGCTCCTTGGAAACTCCTACTTCGTCGGCGACCAGGCCAAGCAAAGACGACAGCACCAAAAGGCTGCCCAACCACAGGATCACGCCAAAGACGTGGAACGCCAGAATCCAGGCCACGTAAAACCTCCCCGACGGTCGCAAGCAACAAACCGCAGTGCCCTCAGCCAGTCAAGCCGACTGTTGATGCGGGTCGGTTTGGCTGGTGGTTCCGATAGGCCACCACCGAATCGATCGGCTACACGTTGGACGAGATTCAGCTAAGGCGTGTTAGGCGGGGACGAGGAGGGGTTATCGCCGGCGAACCGGTAAATCAATTCATTGGGACGCGCGTAGCCGAGTTCCTTGCGGATTAGGCGCTGTATGTACGCGTCGTCTGATTGAAGCTTGCCAACAGTGGCTTCAAGATCGCGGTTTTCACTTTGTTCATGCTCGCGCTCAAGCTCCAGGTGAGTTCGGTGATGGCGCAGAATAAGCAAATCCCGCAAGCCGCGTGAAGCGGCGGTAACGTTAATGCAAGCCGCGATCAGAAGCACGCTCAGTATTAGCGTGAGTGACTCCCGGCGCAGCCACTGCCTTAAGCGGTACATTCGATCAATGTAAAATTATGCTAGCGGTCAGTTCAAGTCTGCTTATCCCTGAACGTCATTCTAATCGGGTGAAACTCAAGGTTATACCAAGGCTCTTCGGATTTTAGAATTTTTTTATAAATCTGACCTCGATACTGTTGCTTTTTTAATAACGGGTTTCTATAATCGCGTTCGTCGGGTGGCTTGATAGGATCGCCACTCATAAGTTTTGTTGCCTGTCAGGCGAAAACGGTCACGTGTTAGGAGGAGGTGTCTATGCCAGTAAAAAAGAAAACGACAACCAAGGCTGTCAAATCCAAAAGTAAGCTTAAGGCGAATATGAAGAAGAAGGCCGGCAAAAAGAAGAAAAAGTAACTCTTCGCTCCCCCGAGCAGTTTCGGGGGCTGGCTTAGGATGCCGTGACCTGACGCTTGGATAGGCCGGGGCGCGAAGCCTCGTGAGATGGAAAGGCCCTCTTGAAAAAGGGGGCTTTTCCTTTTCCACCCGACCTGTCATCCGCCCTCCTCGACCCCATCTGCCTCTGCATCTATAACATTCTTTAAGGTGGAAACCAGGCTTGGACGGCTGCCCTGCCGGTTCGAGCGGCCCGAACCGCAAAAGTTCGCGTGGCCAATCGTGCTGCTGCCAGAGCTTTTTACCACCGCCAATCATCTGGCGGTGATGCTGGGTTACCTGGCGACGATTGGTTGGGAAGTGTACGCACCTGACCTGCGGGCGCCGGCCGGCGGTGAGGGTACGCCCGAGCTGGGCCGCATGGGCTTCGCCGATCTGATGGCGCTTGCTGGCGAGGCGCTTGACGCACTCGACCGTCCCGCCGTTGTGATCGGCCATGGACTGGGCGGGCTGCTTGCGCTGAAGCTGGCCGAGACCAGGCCGCTCAAAGCCGCGGCGGCGTTGGCTCCGCTCGTCCCCGGGTCGCCCAACGCGCTGGTGACAGTGTGGACGAAGCTGCCGGCGTTATGGTTGGGACATCCGCTCAAGCCTCCAACCGGACGGACATTGTTCGAGTTTCTCTTCGACGTCGAACCGTTCCAGCGGCCGGCGATGGTCAAGGCACTGGTACCCGACGTGGCGAAAGCCGCACAAGAAGTTGCCGCCGGTAAGGTTAGCTTCGCCGCGCGCGAGAACCTGCCGCCGCGCCTCGTGATCGCCGGAGAGGTGGACACCTTCGCTCCGCGGGAAAAGGTCGTTGCGTTCGCCAACTCAATCGGCGCGGCGGTGGTAATCGCCAAAGGACGCGGGCACTGGCTAATCGGCGGCCGCGGCCTGGAACGAACTATCGGTGAAGCGCATCGCTTCCTGGTCCGCTCCCTGGGCCAGGACCTGCTGCTGCTCTTCCCGGAAGAATGGAAGTCCGAACCTGAAGGCTCCGGGTGAACCCGCGATGAAGCCGGACGCGGCAGCTGGGGTTAGGCGAGAATAATTGGAGGCTCCCGAGGTGGCGGATCGGGCCAGCATAGTGCTGGCGTCCAAGGCCTATGCTGCGATCATGAGCAGGTCCAGCGGAAGAGTGTCTTGTCCGCCTGCGGCAAAGTTCATAGACGTACCGCTCGGTTCCCGCCTGGGACAAAGAGCCGCAGATGAGCCCAATGCGCCGGTTTACGGCCGATTGACAAGTCTGCCCTTTCAGTTAGTTCCCGCAGCCTTCGCCAGCGGGATGGCGGGGGTGCCGGAAACCTCGCAGGAGAACTGACGGAACGCGGATACCGATCCCGACCCCTACGGGTCTAAATTCGGTTCTGCGCGACCGGGATTGCGAGTATGAATCGCCCCCATTCCGCCGTGAAAGTTCGGGAATCGACCTGCGGTCTGGCGCAGGCGCCAGACCGCAGCCAAGCGAGCGGGCACACGGTTAGACGCCGACTTTTTGCACCAGCTCTACGCCGAATTGCTCGGCGGCGTTGGCGCCCAGCATGCGCGCGATCGTAGCTTCGTTTACGTTTGCCTTGGCCAGCGCCTGGATCGCGTCCCATGCGCTGGTGGTGTCGTGCTGCGGGTAGTGCGAACCCCAGACCACTTTCTCTTCGAAGTTCTGCGGCAGCCGCTGGATCATCCGCTCCTCGGCGTCGAAACCCAGCATCACATGGCCTTCTTCCCACATCTCGTCCGCGTCAGTGCGCACCGGATAGTGGTGCACCAGCGGGATGGTGCGCGTGGACGATTCCATCTTCTCGATTACCTCCTCCATCCAGGAGGCTTTGCCGTGCGCCACGACCACCTTCATCTTCGGGTAGCGCTGCATCACGGTAAAACCGATCAAGGTGGATGCCACGAACATGTGGTTGTCCAGCCACGGCGCCAGGATCGGCGCTATCGGATGTCCCAACGGAGGCGAGGCGGGAAAGGTGCCTAAAGCGGGACCGCCACCGGCGAAGGGACCGCCTCCAGCCACGCCCAGGAAGTTGTGCTGATGGAGCCGGCCCTTTACCTTTTCGGCAAACGGACCGTGGGACGTCCACTCCGGATTCCACAATCCGGCTGTTGGATGAACGGCCGCGGCAATTCCCAGAGTCTCCAACTCTGCCCACATTGGATCGTAGTAAGGATGCGTGAAGTAGCGTCCCTCGATAAACATCGGGCGGAGAAAGGCGGCGCGGAAGCAGGCAATGCCGGCGACGCGCCGCAATTCCTCCAGCGCATAGTCCATGTTCTGCAGCGGGACCATCGCCGCGGCAAACAGCCGGTCCGGAGCCGTTTTGCAGAAGTCGGCGATCCAGTTGTTGTAAGCGCGGGCCAACGCGTAGGCCACGTCGGGGTCTTCGACCAGGTGAAATCCCTCGGCGAACCAGGTTGGATAAAGGAAAGCCTGATCGACGCCCATCGCGTCCATGTCGTGCAGACGCGTCTGCGGATTCCACGCCGCCTCGTTCATCGGATGGCGCACCCCCGGATCGAGCCCGCCCACCTCGTCCCATGTCATTCCGGGCCGCCAGATGGCGTGGCGCGGAATGTTCGAGTTCATGGTGTCCCGGAACATCTTGCCATTGACCTTGAGGTAGCAGCCCAGCTTCCCCTCTTCGCGCCACAACGCAAACTTGCCCAGCGTGCGGTATTCGGGCTCAAGGTACTTGGTCCAAAGTTCGGGCGGTTCCACGACGTGGGAATCGCCATCAAATACCGCAAAATTCTTTTTGGTAGCCATTTACCAACTCCAATGGTCGAAAAAAGCGCCGGCGCGAAGGCCGGCGCTACGCAGATGCAGGTCGTAACCCCGAGAATTACCTCCGCAACGCGGATTCGGGCTTCAGTGCCTGCTGAACCTCATCTTCGGTGGGCCACCAGTCGGGCCGCTCGATCTCGGTGATGCGATCCTGGATGAACTTGGTTGGCGGCTTGATGTTATACATCTTGCGCGCGTTCTCGCCGAGAAATCTGGATTGGTAGGATTCGGGCAACTCGCACTTGCGCATCGTCTCAATGGCCCGCCACGCGTCGTCGCCGTCATGATGGTACACGTCGGAGGACCAGGCCAGGATGTCGCCGTAAAACTCCGGCAGCCGCGAGGGCGGCGCCTCGTCGCCTTCGAAACCGGTAACACAGTGCTCGGTAAACGTCTCGCTGGGCATCCGTTTTAGCGGGTAGCGGCGGCGGTCATTGCGGTAGAGCCGATGATTCTTGTCGCACTCGTCGAGCAGGAAGCTCAGCCAGGTAGAGGAAGCCTCGAACACCGCGGCCTTCAGCTTGGGAAAGCGCTCGAAGAATCCCGACATCAGCACCATCGTCACCCACAACGCGGCTTCCGCCTGGAAGTTCTGCACGTTGGTCAGGAAGACGTGGGGCAAGCCGGATGAGGTCATGCTCAAATTGATCAGCTCGGCGCCCGAATGCTGCTCGGTGTAACCCGCGGACTTGAGCGACCCGAAAGCTGGAAACGGATGCATCCCGTAGACCATGCCCGTTTCTTCCATCGCCTTCCAGAGCCCGTCGTACTTGGGCTGAATCGGGTAGTTGCCCATCGCGTCAATGGGTCGAATCAGTCCAACGCGGCATCCCCGGTCCGCCACGCGGTAGAGTTCTTCGGTGGCGAACTTCGGGTTCTGCATCGGCAGCAGGGCGGCGAAGAAAAGCCGCTCAGGATTCTCCTGCGTATAGGCATACGCCCAGTCGTTGTAGGCCTTGCAGATCGCTTTGGCGCCAACGTCGTTTTGCAGCCATGGATAGGTGTCGATATCGGTGGGAATGATCATCACCTGGTCGATGCCCTGGATGTCCATATCGCGCAGGCGCGGCTTGGGCTCGTAGGAACCTCGATGGTCGAGATAGGCCGCCTGCTCCTTGCTGAGCGCGGTCTTCGGATTGACGTTGCGAACGTTGAAGGTGCGCTGGATGTCATGCTTGAGACCCGGGCCCGCCAGCGAGAGAACGTTGACCATGCCCGGCGTTCCGCCGATCCGTTGCGAACCAATACCCATGCCGGCCTTGCCATTGACGATCAGCTGGCGGCTCTCGGAGTCGAACCACATGGTCTCCTCCAGGGCTTGAAGCTCGCGCCGGCTGAGGTTGTCTTTGGCCATGTCCCACAGCCAGGGAGGTTCGGTGACATGGGCATCGCAGTCAAAGGTCGCAAAATTCTTGGTCATTGGTGCAAACTTCTGAACGCGCATCGCGAACCTCCGTTCATCAGACAAGTCGATTTTCACACACAGCCGGTACCGGCTACCCGCAGCGGCATCGTACTACCGAACAAGGCATCGTACTATAGCACGACCTCCTGCTAATGTCCCACGGTTCGCCCGCCCCCGTAAATCTCGCTTTCGCATTGACGCGCTCGCAATCGCGGTCTATGTGGGGATTGCATCTCGATTTCCCTTGCGTCATCCGAATAAATGGCAGCTGGAGGTGCTTCATGAGGCAGTTCAAAGTCCTGGCCGACAATCTGTGCTTCGGCGAAGGTCCGCGATGGCATGACGGCAGGCTTTATTACTCCGACATGCACGCCCACACGGTGAATGCGGTGGATCTCGGCGGGCGCGTCGAGGTGATTGCGGAGGTGGCGGCTTGGCCCTCCGGACTTGGATGGCTTCCCGACGGCCGGATGCTGATCGTGTCGATGACCGATCGCAAGCTGCTGCGGCGCGAGGAGGGAGCGTTGAAGCTCCACGCCGACCTGAGCTCGCTGGCGTCATGCCATCTCAACGACATGGTGGTAGACGCCAACGGGCGGGCCTATGTCGGCAATTTCGGTTACGACTTTTTCCAAGGGCAGCCGCAGAAGTCGGCCGAGGTGATAATGGTCGACTCCGGCGGCGCGGCGCGGGTGGTCGCGACCGACATGATGTTCCCCAACGGCAGCGTGATTCCGCCCGGCGGCAAGACATTAATCGTCGGCGAATCGATGGCCCATCGGCTGACCGAGTTCGATATCGCGGCCGACGGCGCGCTTACCAAGCGCCGCGTATGGGCCGAGCTGGGCGAGGGTCTGCCCGATGGAATCGCTCTGGACGCGGAGGGGGCGATTTGGGTTGCCTCGCCTTTTACCTACGAGCTGTTCCGCGTAAAGCGCGGCGGAGAGATCACGGAGCGGATCAAACGCGAGCAGATGCCGATCGCTTGCGCCCTGGGCGGAGCCTCGCGCCGCACGCTCTTCCTGCTCACATCGGAAACCGTAGAACCCAACGAATGCCGCCAGAAGCACAACGCGCGCATCGAAATAACGGAGGTCGAATCCCCCGGCGCCGGGTTGCCGTGAGCGGCAACAGAATGAAGCTGCGGCCCTAATTGCATTGGCCGTCACTCATCTGTTACCTTGGATTATGGCGCTTTCGAACAAGCCTGATCATAGGTACAGACTACAGCCCGCCACTCGTGCGGGCTTTTTTTTAACTATTAGGGAGAGACGCTCATGAAGTTTGAGGAGCTTCGCGAGGGGCTGACCTTTGACGACGTGCTATTGCTCCCCAAGGAATCCGATGTCCTGCCGCATCAGTGCGATGTCTCCACGATGCTCTCGCGCCGCATTCGCCTCAATATCCCGCTGGTGGCAAGTCCGATGGATACCGTCACCGAATCCGCCACCGCGATCGCCATCGCGCAATTGGGGGGCCTCGGTTTCATTCATCGCAACCTGTCGATCGAAAACCAGGCGGTCGAGGTCGAGGCGGTCAAAAAGTATGAAAGCGGGATGATAACCGATCCGATCACGGTCCATCCCGAACAACGAATCGGTGAAGCGCTGGACTTGATGCGGCGCTATCGCATTTCAGGTCTGCCGGTGGTCCGCGATGATCGGCTGGTGGGAATACTCACCAATCGCGATTTGCGCTTCGTCAAGCGCCTGGACAAACCGGTGAGCGAGGTGATGACCACCAAGGTCGTCACCGCCAAACTGGGTATCGACCTGGAGCAGGCCAAGGAAATCCTGCAGACCCATCGCATCGAGAAGCTGCCCCTGATTGATGACCAGGATCGCCTGCGCGGACTGATCACGGTCAAAGACATGGACAAGGCGATCCGATTTCCGACCGCCAGCAAGGACCGCCTCGGGCGGTTGCGCGTGGGCGCGGCGATCGGCGTCGGCGCCGACCGCGCCGAGCGCGTAGCCGCACTGAAGCGCGCGGGCGCCGACATCCTTTGTATCGACGCCGCGCACGGCTACTCCCATAACGTGGTCGAGGCGCTCAGAGCGACCAAACGCGAATGGCCTGACGCCGAGGTGGTGGCCGGCAACGTCGCCACCCCCGAGGGCACCAAGGCCCTGATGGAAGCGGGCGCCGACGCGCTGCGGGTGGGAATCGGGCCGGGATCTATTTGCACGACCCGCGTGGTGTCCGGGGTGGGCGTGCCGCAAATCACGGCAATTCTGGATTGCGTGGCCGCGGCGGGACCGGCCAAAGTGCCGGTGATAGCAGACGGCGGTATTCGTTATTCGGGCGACGTGGCCAAGGCGTTGGCCGCCGGCGCCTCTTCGGTCATGATCGGTTCGCTGTTCGCCGGAACGGAGGAAAGCCCCGGCGAGACGATCCTCTACCAGGGCCGCACCTACAAGGTTTACCGCGGAATGGGTTCGTTGGGCGCGATGATGGAGCGCACGCGGGACCGCTACGCTCAGCAGGAAGTTCCGGACGCCAAGCTGGTGCCCGAAGGAATCGAGGGCAGGGTTCCCCATCGCGGATCGCTTGCGTCCAATATCGATCAGCTCATCGGCGGCTTACAGGCCGGCATGGGCTATGTTGGCGCTTCCAGTCTGGAAGCCTTTCGCCTCCGCGCCCGCTTCATCCGCGTCAGCCAGGCGGGGCAGCGCGAAAGCCACGTCCACGGGGTCTTCATCACCAAGGAGGCGCCCAACTATCGTTTGGATTGATCGTTTTATCGGGTGGCAACGTTCTTGAGGGAGACAGGCGGGTGAGCAGGATCAGGGTGGGGGTAATCTTCGGCGGGCGCTCGAGCGAGCACGAGATCTCACTGCGCTCGGCACAGACGGTGATGTCGGCGATGGATCCGGCGCGCTACGAGGTAGTGCCGATCGGCATCGCCCGGGACGGCCGCTGGTATCTGTACCATGACGCGCAGCGGATGCTGCGCGCGGCGGTTGCCAACGGCGGGGAGCTGAATCCCGCCGACGCTCCTGTGAGCCTGCTGGCGCAGCCCGTCGGCAACCCGTTGGTCAGCCTTAACCGCGGGAGCGCCGAGCCGCTGGAGGCGGCTCACGGCCCTCTGGACGTCGTCTTTCCTGTCCTGCACGGGAGCTACGGCGAGGACGGCACGGTGCAGGGTCTGCTCGAATTGGCCAACATTCCTTACGTCGGCGCCGGCGTCTTGGGGTCTGCCGTTGGGATGGACAAGGACCTGCAAAAGCGCCTGCTGCGCGAAGCTGGCGTGCCGGTCGTGCGGTTCAAGTCGCTGGAGCGCAATGCCTACTCACGCGAACCGGAGATAGCACGGCGGCTCGCCGGCGAACTAGGCTACCCGGTGTTCGTCAAACCCAACGCGCTGGGGTCGTCGATCGGTGTCACCAGGGTTAAAGGCGAGGACGCGCTGGCCGCGGCCCTGGAAGACGCTTTCCAATATGACCGCAAGGTGCTTATCGAGGCGTCGTGCCAGGGACGCGAGTTTGAATGCTCGGTGCTGGGCAACGAGGAACCACAAGCATCATTGCCAGGCGAGGTCATGGTCGAGCACGGCCACGATTTTTACAGCTACGACTCAAAGTACATGGACCCCGAGGGCGCGAGTTTCAAAATCCCGGCCGAGCTGCCCGGCGACGTATCGCGGCGTATCAGCGATTTCGCGGTCGCGGCATTCAAGGCGCTCTCGCTGCGCGGGATGGCGCGGGTGGATTTCCTTGCCACGCGCGACCTGGCGCAGATTTATGTCGGCGAGGTCAACACCATTCCCGGCTTTACCTCGATCAGCATGTATCCCAAGCTGTGGGAGGTTTCCGGCTTGCCGCTGCCGCGACTGATAGATCGGCTGATTGACCTGGCACTGGAGGAGCATCGCCAGCGCGCTGAGCTCAAGGTCACCTACAACCTGAAACCGCCGTCCTGATCGTTGCCGCCATGGATGCGCGGCTTTTAATCGCGACCACCAATCCCGCCAAGCTTTCAGAGTACCGGCTGCTGCTGGCCGCTTACCCGCTGAGGCTGATTTCGCTGCGCGAGTTGGGAATCGAGCAGGAACCGGAGGAAACCGGCGCCGGGTTCATCGAGAACGCGTTGATCAAAGCCCGCTATTATTTCGAATTGGCGCGCATCTCCACGCTGGCTGACGACGGTGGTCTGGAGGTGGACGCGCTGGGCGGAGCGCCAGGCGTCCATTCGCATCGATGGCTGGGTCCCGATGCCGACGACGCGACGCTGGCTGAGGAAATCGTTCGGCGCATGGCCGGTGTCCCTGAGCACCGGCGCGGCGCGCGCATCCGCTGCGCACTGGCGCTGGCCTACGAGCGCGAGGGCAAAACGGCGGAGGCGGTGGTTGAAGCAGCGATCGAAGGCGTGATTGCGCACGAAGTGTACCGCCCGGTCCGCGCTGGATTTCCCTATCGCGCCGTATTGTATTTGCCCGCACGGGGATGTTATCTGGCGCAACTGGGCGAACAGGAAGAGGCCAGAATCGGTCAACGCAGGACTGCGGTTGAGCGCGCCGACCCCTACCTGCGCGAAATAGTTCGGATGTCACGTGCCTGCTGAAGCTGTACACTTGAGGCAGGTGTCCGTACTTTAAGTGAAACGCAAGCATAGAGGAAAAATCGTCGTCCAGCATCTGGCCATCCGATACCCCTTCGCGGGCGTGGTCTGGCAGTTGCTGCATCATCTGATTGGCTTTGAGCGCCTGGGCTTCGACGTCTACTACCTCGAGGACCACTGGGCATACGTGTACGATCCGCTCAAGGTAAGTCCGGTTCCCGAGGCCGCGCCCAACCTGAAGCTGGTCGTCGACGTGCTGGAGCGCTACGGTTTCGGTGAGCGCTGGGGCTTTCTCGACCCCGCCAGCGGCGATTACGTGGGCATGAGCCGCGATCGTTGCCGCGGCCTGCTCAAGGAGGCCGACGCCGTCTTCAACCTGTGTATCGCCACCAAGCCGCGCGATGAGCATTTGTCCTGCCGCCGCCTGGTCTACCTGGAGACCGACCCAGGCCCCTTCCAGGTGAACCTGGCGGCCGGCGACGCGAAAGCGATCGAAACCGCCCGGCGCCATCATGACTTCTTCACCTACGCCTACAATATCGGTGCTCCTGACTGCGTGCTGCCGGCCGGACCGCTGCGATGGCATCGCACGCGTCCTCCGGTACTGCTCGACATCTGGCATGAGGGGATGGGACCGGCCGAGCCGCGCGAATTCACCACAGTCGGCACCTGGACCAACAAGGGTAACGACCTCGTAATCAACGGAGAGAAATATTGGTGGTCCAAGCACGTCAACTTTCGGCAGGTACTGGAGGTTGCGCGCGACTCCGGCCAATCAATCGAACTGGCCACCGATATCGAGTCGGGTGAGGACTACGAACGCGCGGTGGCGGGCGGCTTCACGATCCGGCCCGTCATTCCAATGTCGCTGGACCTCGAGGGTTACCACGAATACGTAAGCTCGTCGCGAGGCGAGTTTACCGTGTCCAAGGATTCATACGTCAGGACCCGCTCGGGATGGTTCAGCGATCGGACCGCAACCTATCTTGCCGCAGGGCGGCCGGTGGTAACCCAGTTCACCGGGTTTGAGAAATACCTGCCCACTGGAGTTGGGCTGCTGGGTTTCAATGACGCCTCCGGGGCAGTCGAGGCAATCAGGACAATCAATTCCGATTACCGCCGTCATGCCAGGGCGGCGCGCGAGCTGGCACAGGAGTATTTCGACTCCGCCAAGCTGTTGGAAGAAATCGCCGCCACGCTGGGCCTTTAGAATCGGCGCCCCGGGAACTAGAATACACAAGGCGCGCAATTCCACACCATGGCTGCAATGACCGAAACCTCGCTCCAGACCGTTCTGGGGCTGGCGACGCTGGCGGTACATGTTCGCCTGGCGATCGAAGCCGGCGCGGCATTGGCGGCGAGCTTCGCCGCCTTCGTGCTCTACCGCCTGCAAAACCGCTACGTGGGGGCGGCGGGGCCGCTCCTGATGGGCGCCGGTTTCGTCGCCGACATCCTGATGCACCTGGTGCCGAGAACGTCCCAACTGGGGCTCACTTTGGAAGCCCTGGGCCTGGTGCTGTTCTTCTTCGGCGTCATCCGCTTGCTGCTCGATCTGGCCGACTACGCCTTGCCGGCCAAGGTCCGGGCGTCGAACATCTTCTGGGACCTGATCCTGATTGTGCTCTACGCGGTGGTGCTGATGGTCGTGCTGCGCGCCACGCTGCGAGTCGATCTCACGTCTTTATTGGCGACCTCCGCGGTAATCTCGGTTATCCTCGGCTTCGCGCTGCAGGAAACGCTGGGCAACATCTTCGCCGGCTTGGCGATGCAGCTCCAGAAACCGTTTGAGCCGGGCGACTGGGTGCACTTCGGCAATTTCCTGGGGCGCGTCCACGGGATCGGATGGCGCGCGACCAGGATTGTCACACGAGAGAACGAAAAGCTGGAGATTCCCAACAATCTTATCGCCAAGGAAGTGGTGGTGAACTACACCGCCGGCGGCGTGGCTGACGCGATCTTCATCGGGCTGCCCTACGACCAGCCGCCGAACCGCGTCAAGGAGGTCTTGATGCGCGTGCTGCGCCATGCGCCGGGCGTATCGCTTCATCCCGAACCCGAAGTGACCGCGGTGGAGTACGGCGATTCGGCAATCAAGTACCGGCTGCGGTTCTGGCTGTCCGACTACGGCACCCACGAGCTGGTGCGCGATACCGTAATCAGTAACGTCTGGTACGCGTTGCGCCGTCATTCGATAGATATTCCGTTCCCGATTCATACCGTCCATTTACATCAGGGGCGCGACGAGGCCGACGTCATCGCCGAGCAGGAGCATCGCCTGATGGCTGAGCTGCGGCATGTTGATTTCCTTGACGAACTCACCGACGACGAGTTGAAAGTGCTCCTGCCCAATGCCCGCGTGCATCAATTCGGCGCCGGCGAAATCCTGATGCATCAGGACGAGATCGGCGATTACTTCCATATCCTGCGCCGCGGCACCGTCGAGGTGCGGGCGCGGGGCGCCAACGGCGCGTCGGTTCACATACGTGATATGAACGCTCCCACCTTCTTCGGCGAGATTTCGCTGTTGACCGGAGAACCGCGCAACGCCAGTATCGTTGCGCGCTCGGACGTCGAAGTGCTGGAGCTGAATCGTGAAGCCTTTACTCATCTCTTCCGCGAGCGTCCCGATTCGCTCAACGACGTCAGCGAAGTCGTGGCGCGGCGCATCGACGAAACCCGCCAGGTTGTCCAGCAGGCGTCCGCCGAGGGCGACCGGCGCAGCCACAGTTGGCTGCTCGACAAGATGCGGGTCATTTTCGGCGTCTGAAGTTTCCGAACCTGCAACCTTTGGGATACGTAACCGATGGTCAAGGGACTGTTCTTTGCCAAAAGAAAGCCGGGGATTTCCCCGCGCGATTTCCAGTTATATTGGCGCTCTAAACACGCCGATCTAACCAGACCGCTCACTCACGTAATGCACTACATTCAGTCGCATACCTTGCTCCAGAGTTATGGCAATCCCAACCTGCCCTACGCCGAGGGTGACCCGGCCTACGACGGGATGGCAACGATGTGGTTCAACAGCACCGAGGAGCGGCGTTTGGGCAATCTGACGCCGGCGGCACAGGTCGCGATAGACGACCAAGCCCACTTCACGGAAATGAGCGCACGCCGTTTCCTGTTGACCAGCGAAGTCATTCAGAAGGACGGCGGGTATGCTGCGCCCGGAGTGCACCTGGTGGCGCTACTGGTGCGCAAGGCGGGCATGAGTGTGGAGGACTTCCAGCGCTACTGGCGCGAGCATCATGGACCCCTGGCCGCCAAGGTGCCGCAACTGCGGCGCTACGTTCAGAACCATGCGGTGCCCGAACTATACGGCGGGCGCAACGCCCCCTTGTGCGACGGCGTCGCGGAAGCATGGTTCGACAGCCTCGAAGACCTGCAGCGCAGCACCGAAACACCCGAAGTCAAAGCGGTACGCGCCGATGAGCTCAACTTCATGGACGTAAACCAGTTGGTGTTCATCCTGACCGAGGACATCGAGATCTTCCGGCGCTACTGACCGTCCAGCCGTTAGCCGACCACGTATTCCTGCCGACCGGTCCGCGCACGCAGCGGGGAAATCAGCAGGGCGCGCGTCAAGCGCCAGTCTGCAAATGAATTACGAGGTGCCCGGACTCAACCGCGGCGGTGAGCGGTGGCATCGACACTGGTACCCATCGCTGCGATCGACGTACGCACCGCATCGATCATCACGTCCAGCGACATGCTGGGCTCATGCAGATGGCGCAGCGCCTGGCGCGTGTCGTATGGCAGATGAATAAAACCGCACGGCACGGTAGGACGACGGCGCAACTCGTGCAGCGCGGTGTACATCACCGCATTGCACATGAAGCTCCCCGCGCTCAGCGATAGCGCCGCGGGAATTCGCCGCCGCGCCAGTGCGCCTAAAATCACCCGCAGCGGCAGGCGCGCGAAATAGGCGTCAGGACCGCCGCGGACCACCGGCAGGTCCACCCGCCGGCGCCCGGCGTTGTCAGGATGCGGTCCGTCGGCCAGATTGACCGCGATACGCTCCAGCGTGATCACCGAGCGCCCCCCTGCCTGTCCCAGGCCCAGCACAGCCGCGGGCCGCACGCGCGCAATGGCCCCGGCGACGCGTCGGGTGGCGCGGCCGTAGACGACCGGAAGTTCGAGCGCCATCACCCGAAACATTCCGATCAGCTCCCCGTCCAGCACGCGCGCCACTTCCAGCGACGGGTTGCGCCGCTCGCCATGAAAAGGCTCGAACCCCGCAAGCAGAACGACGGCGGATAACGCCGCGTTAGCGCCCTTGGCGCGGCGATGTCCGGGCGCGCTCACCGGCGCCGCGGCGTCTCGATCGGCAGGTCCTCGCGATTGCCCCATTCGCCCCACGACCCGAGATAGTTGCTGGCCTTGGGGAAACCGGCCAACCGCAGAGCATAGTAAGCGTGCGCGGCGCGGTAGCCGCCCTGGCAGTAGGCGATAACTTCATCATCGGGGGAAAATCCCAATTCTTGGAACACCGCCCGGAGTTCCCGCGGCGATTTGAATTTTCCCTGCGCGTCGAGGTTCAGGACCCAGTCGCGGTTGACCGCGCCCGGAATCGCGCCGCCACGTTTGGCCCGCACGTTCTCGCCGAGATATTCGGCCTCGCTGCGCACGTCGAAGATCCGCGTCGCGCAGCGCCCAAGCGCGCCAGCCACCTGCTCGTAAGTGGCCAGAATCTCCGGCCGCACCGCGGACTTGAACTGATATGGCGTAATTGCGTCCGCCTTCTGCGTCAGCCTCGCGCCCCCGAGCGCCTTAACTCCGCCGTCGAGAATCTTTACCCCGGGATGCCCCAGGTATTCGAGAATCCACGCACCGCGCGCGGCTCGCATTCCAGCGTCGTTTTCGTAAAAGACCACGGTCTCGCTGCCGGTGATGCCCAAGGCGGAGAAGATCCATTCCGACTGCTGCGTGAATTCACGGATGGCCTTGGGGCTGGTGTCGTAATAATGGAATGGGAAGGGGTCGAGATGGCGCGCGCCTTCAAGATGCCCCGCCCAGAATTCCGCCGGGGGCCGGGTATCAATCAGCACCACATCCTGCCCAGTGTTGCGTTCCAGCCACGACCCATCAACCAGGAATTGATCGTCCATAGAATTCCCGCTCGCCTACTGACCGATTTTGCCCGCCCCCAACCCGATCTGATCGCCCTCGCCGTCGCGCTCCGGGAAGATCTCGCTCCAGACTTCAGGATCCTCGACCAGATGCGACAGGCGCTCTCTATCCGTGGGGCCGCCCTGCCATGAATCGAAATGCAAAAGCTTGCGCGGCGACAGCCGCTCGGCCCATCCCGCCTTTTCCAATATGGGGCGCGCCGGAAATGAATCGACGTAGCCGATGCACAGGTAAGCGATCGGGATTACGTTGCGCGGTATGCCGAAGATCTGGCGCAACACTTCGTTGCGGAGAATACTGACCCAGCCTACTCCAAGCCCCTCAACGCGCGCCGCCAGCCAGAGGTTTTCTATCGCCAGACAGGTGGAATAAATCTCCACCTCTTTGATCGCGGTCTTGCCCAGTACGCCCGGTCCAAAGCGATCGGGCTCGCAGGTCACGATCAGGTTGAGCGCTGATTCAACGATGCCTTCGAGTTTGAGCGAGAGAAATTTGTCCCGCCGTTGTCCGCTGAACTGCTCGGCGTTGCGCAGCCGCTCCTCTTCGAACAGGCGCTTGACTTCCTGGCGGCGCTTAAGGTCGCGGACGACTATGAAATCCCAGGGCTGCGTGTACCCGACGCTGCCCGCATGATGCGCCGCCACCAGAACCCGCGCCAAAACCTCATCCGGCACCGGATCGGGCCGAAACTCGCGCATATCGCGCCGCCGGAAAATGGTTTCGTAAAGGCCGCGACGTACTTCGAGCGGCAGACGGTTGAAATCGGCTTCGGCGTCGGACCTGGGTTTTGACTCCATGCTTAAGCTTTGTACTGCCGCGCTGGCGCGTCAACAATCAACTGCGCCGGCGATCCGAGCCAGTTGTTTCACTTGCCAGGCTTCGCGTGCGACGGCGCGAAGTGAACCGCGGTGCAAGTCTTGACAAAATGTTGATGAAGTTGTCAAAAAGAATCTACGTCTTTTAACTGCAAAACCGCCAACAATCCGGGCTTCGTCACGCCGCGATTCTTCGTTACGTCGGGTGTGGCTATGCGCCCGGCGGGACATGGCGCATTCGTCGCGGCGCTCAAACGCGCGTTAGCCGCGAAACCTTCAATCAAATGGAACATTCCTGCGCTGACATTTGGAGGTGCCCGTGGTCCATCCCTTCGACCGTTCCTATAGCGATGAACCATTTTCCTCCCTGGTGGAGAACTATCCGGGTCCTTCCGTTTATCCACCGGCGGACTTCAGAGTCGAATGGGGTCCGATTTTCCACCGGGGACGCCTCGACGGGTCTGCGCGCGTTCTGATTCTCGGCCAGGACCCGTCGCACAACGAGGACATCGTGCGGCGCATTCTTGTAGGAGAAGCCGGCCGGCGAACGCAGGGTTTCCTTGCCAAACTGGGTATCGACCAAAGCTACGTGATGATCAACACGTTTTTATACAGCGTCTATGGACAGAGTGGCGGCAATAGTCATCGCAATGACGCGAATATCGCCGCCTACCGCAATCTCTGGCTTGACGCGCTTTTGGTCGGACAGAAGGTGGAGGCGGCGGTGGCGCTCGGAACCCTTGCGGACAGCGCCTGGGGCCAGTGGAAGAGTACGGACAACGGCAAAAAATTCGCCGGCCAATACGTGAAGATCATCCATCCGACGCAGCCCGAGAGCGCGGCAGGAGGCAACGCGGCAAAGCTTGCCGCGCTCACCAAGGCGATGCTGCAGAATTGGAACTCCGCGCTCAAGGTACTTAAACTCGCGATCCAAAATCCCGACCGCCAGGTGCAGCTCGTTCCCTATGGCGATAGCTTCAAGCCAGCGGAGCTGGTGAACATTCCGGAGTTGGACTTTCCGCCGGGGCTGCCCGACTGGATGCGCAATGGCGACGGATGGGCCACCCGCGCCGGCGCGACGCCCGCCGCAACACGCGCCAACATCACGATCACGGTTCCCCCCGACGCATTGCCGAAAGCGACGGCGGGGGGGAAATCCCGCCTGAAACAAAGCGTAGTGGTCACTGACTATGTAGCGGTCAGTGACTATGTGGATACTCCACTGAGTTTTCCGAACCCGGTGGTTTCCCAGTTCATCGATCCCGAAACGGGCAGCAAGTTCGCGCTGAGCGGCCGCGTGGTCTGCATGGACGACAAGTTCACTTTGCTCCCGCGCGGCACAGTGTACGTGCAGGAAGGAAACATCGTCGCCGTCCAGGATGCGAAGGCGCCGCCGCCCAAGGGTTTTGAGAGTGTGAAAGCGCTCCCGACAGGTGGCACAATCTATCCCGGCCTGATCGAGCTGCACAATCATCTGAGCTATAACGCGCTCAGGCTATGGCAGGTGCCGCAGCTCTTTTCCAATCGCGATCAGTGGTCGAAGACGAACGCTCAATACAAAGACCTGGTCTCGGGCCCGATGCAGGTGATCGGCCGGGAGCCCGATGTCGTCCCCTCGTTGGTGCGCTATGTGGAGTGTAAGTGCCTGCTCGCGGGCGTGACGACCAGCCAGGGTATCGCGCTCAGCAGCAACAGTGGAATCCGCACCTACTATGAAGGCGTCATCCGGACCGTGGAGCGCCCCGATGATCCGGGACTTCCCGCGGCGGGGACGCGAATTCCGGATGTGAGCGCCAGCGACCGCGACGCCTTTCTGACCGAATTGAAGAAAAAGCAGTGCATGCTGCTGCATCTAAGCGAAGGCACCGATCAGGCGGCGCGCAACCACTTCCTCGCATTGCAGGACACGGCCGGCAATTGGGCCATCACACCATCGCTGGCCGGAATCCATTGCGTTGCGCTTAAACAATCCGACTTCCAGATCCTTGCCCAGCACGGAGCTTCGATGGTCTGGTCGCCGATGAGCAACCTGCTGCTTTATTCCGCGACCGCGGATGTGAAAACGGCCAAAGCCATGGGGTTGCGCATTGCAATCGGCTCCGACTGGTCCCCTTCGGGAAGCAAAAACCTGTTGTGCGAACTAAAGGTCGCCCGAATCTACAGTCAGAACAATGGCGGGTTGTTTACCGATCAGGAAATTGTCGCGATGGCCACGCGCGAGGCGGCGCGCATACTTTGCTGGGACAAACTGATCGGCTCCATTGAGCCCGGCAAGCGCGCAGACTTGCTGGTGTTGAAAAAGCCCACCGGCGATTCATATTCGAACCTGATCTCAGCGACTGAAGCGGACCTCGATCTCGTTATGATTCATGGGGTTCCGCAGTATGGTTCGGCAAACATGATGAAGACTCTCGGCGCCGACGCGGGTGCGGAAAGCGTCAAGGTGGGTGGCCGCGCCCAAATCGTGCATCTGACGTCCAAGGATCCGCACGTGCCGGCGGTACCCTTGTCCGACGCGACGCAGACCGTTGCCGATGCGCTTAAGCGGCTGCCGCAACTCGTCCAGAAGGCAAAACTTAGTTTGGCGCGAGAGGCTGAGGCTGGCGCCGCCGGCGTGCGCCGGCCCGAAGTTTGGACGCTTGAACTCGATGAGTTGCAGGATACAGGTTTCGAACAGCGCCCGCGCCTCCCGATGGGAAGCACGCTGACAGGATCGGCCCCTCCGTTGGAGCTGGAATTGCCCAAAACCCTGGGCCCGCTGCAACTGGATCCGATCGTAGTCGTCGATGATTCCGATTTTGTGGATCGCGTCCAGTCGGAGTCCAATCTGCCCAGGTACATCGGGTCGGGGCTCGCGCGTCTTTATTGAATTCAGTCGCCGGCGCCCGATGCTTGCGGCGGAGTGAAACCTCCGGGAGCCCGTTCCAGCTCGGTCTGGAAGGTGGCGTGAAAGCGGTTCACGATGTGGCTCATCCCGACCATCATCATGAGCTCTATCAGTTGGCGCTCGCTTAGATGCTCGCGCAGGCGGCCATAGAGGTCGTCGCTGACCTGACCGTTGTGCGCCATGACCTCCGCGTATTCCAGAATTACGCGCTCGACGGGCTCAAAGGCCGCGTTGGTGCGCCAATCCAGATTGGCCAGCTTTTCCGGGCTGATTCCGACTCTCGCACCGAGAGCCATATGGGTCGGCACTCAATAATGGCACCGATTGATGAGCGAGGTTTTCAGATACCCAAGTTCCAGCAGTTTGCGATCGAGCGTCGCGCTTGCGTTGATCGCGCTGATAAAACCCCACAGCCCGACGAAGATCTCCTTGTGGTTGGCCATCGTGGCCAGCACGTTGGGAACCGCGCCGAAAGCCGCGGTCATCTGCTGATAAAGCCGCTGGAGTTCCGGATCCTCCGGATCGCGCAACAGTTTCAAACGTGCCATCGGTATGCACTCTCCTTTTGGACGGCGCGATGAAAACGCGGAGCGGTCGCTCGCCGGCTTACGCGGCGGCGGCCTTGCTGGGGGTGAACTTGACCGGCATGTGTTTGATGCCGGCTACCTGGATCGAAGTCAGGCGTTCCACTTCGCCCGCCAGCCTGAGGTCAGGCATACGGCGCATCACCTCTTCGAGCATCAGGCGCAACTCCAGCCGCGCCAGGTGCGATCCGATGCAAAAGTGTTCGCCCTGGCCGAAGGCCAGATGGTAATTGGGGTTGCGCGCGATATCAAAGCGGTACGGGTCGGCGAAAACTTCCTCGTCGCGATTGGCGGACGGATTCCAGATGACGATAAAGTCATCATCGCGGATTTGTTTGCCGCGCCATTCGAAGTCGCGGGTCGCCGTGCGCATGATGTGGGTGATGGGGCTGGTCCAGCGCAGAATCTCCTCGATCGCGCTCGGCATCAGCGCGGGATTGTGCACCAGGCGCTTCCACTGATCCGGATTGCGCATCAGCTCCAGCACGCCGCCGGAAATCGCGTTGCGAGTGGTCTCCAGCCCGCCCAGCACGAACATCACGGCGTTGTGACCGATTTCCATGTCGTTGAGCAGCACGTCGTCGAGCTTGGCGGTACCGATCACACTAAGCAGATCGCGGCCGGGCGCCTCGCGGCGCTGCTTGGCGAGATTAAGGCAATACATAAAAAGCTGCATCCCGCCTTCCATCGAGGTCTGCATCGCCGACCCGCCAACCTGGTATTCGGGGTCCTCGCCGCCAATCACCATGTTGGCCCATTTGAACATCGAGTCCCAGTCCGGGCGCCCAATCGCCATCATCTCGCAGATGATCGCCATCGGCAGGCGCGCCGCCACGTCCACCACGAAATCGCATTCGCCGCGCGACGTCACCGCATCCACGATCTCGGCCACGATTCTTCTGCTGGACGCCTCCAACTGCGCCACCGCGCGCGGCAAGAAGGAATCGTTAAATCGTTTACGCATCGCATTGTGGCGTGGCGGATCAGTGCCGATCAGCATCTGGCCGCAGCCTCTCATCTCGGGGCTCAGCGCCATCTCCGCTTCCGAATTGGAGGGCAGTCCCACCGAATAGCGCTGTGAGCTGAAGGTGACTGGATCGCGGTAAACGGCCAGCGCGTCTTCATAACGGGTGATCGACCAGAAGCCGCGTTGGATGCGGCTGCCAGTCGTCCATTGGATCGGATCCTCGGCGCGCATGCGCTTGAATACCGGATGGGGATCCTGTCTGGCGAAGCATTCAGGATCGGTGAGATCGAATTCCATGGCCTAACCCCTTTCGTGGTCAAAACCCCGGGGAAGGATGAAAGGTTCCCGGCGCGACCACCCATCCTATCATTCAAGCAATTTCAAGCGCTATCACCGCTGTTTGAGCAGCAGCCCGGCCCTCGGCTGTTCGTGGCCGGAGATCGGCTTGGGCCGGTACGGCGCCTCGACCGCCGCAACTTCTTCCGCGGTCAATTGGAGGTCCAGGGCTTTGATCGCCTCGTCCAGATGCTTGAGCTTGGTGGTGCCGACTATCGGCGCCGTGATGCCCGGCGCCTGAAGCATCCATGCCAGCGCGACCTCGCCCGGCGTCACGCCGCGCGTCTGAGCGATCTTCGCGACCGCGTCGACAATCGCGTAGCTGTCTTCCGCATATTCCGAGTAATAGGGCCTGGCGAAGGTATCGCTGGCTGCGCGGGTGGTCATCGCCTTGCCGTCGCGGGTGCGATTGCCGCACAGAAAGCCGCGCGCCAGCGGACTCCAGGGAATCACGCCGACGCCCTGGTCCACGCACAGCGGGATCATCTCGCGCTCCTCCTCGCGGTAAACCAGGTTGTAATGATTCTGCATCGAGACGAACTGATGCCATCCGTGCTCGCCCGCGACATAAAGCGCCTTGGAGAATTGCCACGCCGCCATGCTGCTGGCGCCCAGGTAGCGCACCTTGCCGGCGCGGACCAGGGAATCCAGCGCGTCCAGGGTCTCCTCGATCGGCGTCGTATAGTCCCATCGATGGATTTGGTAGAGGTCGATGTAATCGGTCTTGAGCCGGCGCAGCGACGCCTCGCAGGCCGCGATCGTGTGCTTGCGCGAGAGTCCGACGCAGTTGGGCCCCTCGGCCATCCGCCCATGCAGCTTGGTCGCGATTACCAGCTCGTCGCGGCGGCCCAATTCACCCAGCCATCGCCCGGTGATCTGCTCGCTGACGCCCGCGGAGTAGACGTTGGCGGTATCGAAGAAATTGATTCCCGCCTCGATCGCGCGCTCAAAATGCTCGCGCGCCTCGTCTTCGGTCACCACCCAGTCGCGCCATTGTTTGGTGCCGTAGCTCATACATCCGAGGCAGATTCTTGAGACGGTCAGTCCGGTCTTGCCCAGTTTGGTGTATTTCATCGGTCCAATCCTTAACTCCGCGGTCAGGTTGCGATATTGCTTTGGTAGATAGGGGAGCGTTCAGGCGTAAGCTATCACAGGACATAAACCGAGGTGACCGAAGTGGCTGAGCGCCGGTTGAAATTCTGGGGATGGGGCTACGAGGGCGACGGCCCCGACCAGGACGCGCAGCGCCGCCTGTGCGAGCGGACGGCGCGGCGTTTTGGCCGCGCGCTTTCGCTGGCGCCGGCCCCGCGGCTGGAAGAAATCGCGCTGCGTTCGCCCCGCGTCAAACCGCCTGGCGCGCTGGCGGCGATCTGCAGCGCCGACCCGTACGACCGCGCGGCGCATCATTACGGCAAATCCTTCCGTGACCTGGTGCGCGGCTTCCGCCGCCAATACCCCAATCCGCCAGACGGAGTGGCCTTTCCGCGCAGCGAGCAGGAGGTGGCGGCCGTACTTGAATGGTGCGACGGCGCCAATCTCGCCGCGATTCCCTATGGTGGCGGCTCGAGCGTGGTGGGCGGCGTGGAGGCCCCGCCGGCGGAATGGTGCAACGCCGCGGTTTCGATCGATCTCCGCCATTTGGATCGTGTCTTGGAAGTCGACTCCGTCTCGCGCGCCGCACGAATCCAGGGCGGCGTTTACGGTCCGGCGCTGGAGGATCAGCTGCGCAGCACCAATTTCACGCTGCGCCATTTTCCGCAGTCCTTCGAGTTCTCCTCGCTCGGCGGATGGATCGCCACGCGCTCCGGAGGTCATTTCGCGACGCTTTACACCCATATCGACGACTTCGTTGAATCGCTCCGAGTCATCACCCCGACCGGGACAATCGAAACACACCGCCTGCCGGGTTCCGGAGCGGGGCCCAGCCCCGACCGCATGTTCATCGGCTCCGAGGGAACATTGGGCATCATCACCGAGGCCTGGATGCGGTTGCAGGACCGCCCGAATTTTCGCGCCGGCGCATCGGTTTCGTTCGACGACTTCCTCTCCGCAATGCGGGCGCTGCGCCAAATTTCACAGGCGGGTCTATACCCGGCCAATTGCCGGGTACTCGATCCGGGAGAGGCGCTTACGGCGGGCGCGGGCGACGGCAAGGAAGCGGTTATGGTGCTGGCCTTCGAGTCCGCCGATCACGATCCGGCCGCCTGGATGCGCCGGGCGCTGCAATGCTGCGCCGACCACAAAGGCCGATTCGCACCGGACGCGGGTCAGACGCGGACCGATTCGGGAGGCGCACACGAAGGCGCGGCGGGCGAATGGCGCCGCAGTTTTCTCAACGCGCCGTATCTGCGCGAAGTTTTGATCAGAATGGGAATCATCGCGGAGACGTTTGAAACCGCGATAACGTGGGAGCGCTTCGAAGCGTTTCATCAGCAGGTGATGGCCACGGCGCACGAGGCGGTATCAAGAGTGTGCGGCCATCGCGGCTCGATCACTTGCCGCATCACGCATGCCTACCCCGACGGTCCCGCGCCGTATTATACCGTCACAGTTCCCGGACGCATCGGCGGCGAACTGGAGCAATGGAACGAGATCAAGCAGGCAGTGTCGGATACATTGATCAGCCTGGGCGCGACCATCACCCATCATCACGCGGTCGGCCGCGACCATCGCCCATGGTACGAGCGGGAAACTCCCGAAGGCTTCCGACGCGCGCTGCAAGCAGCCAAGCACGCCCTTGACCCTAACGCGATTCTGAATCCGGGCGTCCTGTTCGATCCGAAACGGTAGAAGTTCTCCTGCAACTGCCCGTTGCATGGCTGTCCAGGCAAGCCCATAGCGGGCAGGGCCGCCCGCCGAACAGCGAACCCGCTCTGCGGTCGCGTGCGATGCGAACTTTTTCTGGAGTGCTACGGACCAGATACTGTCATTCCAAGCGGAGTCCGGACTGGGGAATCCCGGCCATGACGGCGCTCGACTTTAGCCCCGGCCGGCGAGATTCTCGGCCTCCACCGACATCAGAGCCGGCTTGACCTCGACGCCATTGTAGATGCGCCGCTGGCGGCCGTCGGCCCCCAGCAGGAACATAGTCTCCATGTGCGTGACACTGCCGTCGGACTCGCGCAGGCGGCGCAGGTTGTAGGCGGCCAGCACTTGCTCGACCTGCTGCGGCGTGCCGGTCAGGAACAGCCATCCGGAGCGCTCGGCGTCCAGGCGTTGCGCATACTGCTTGAGCCTGGCCGGCGAGTCATGCTCGGGGTCCAGGCTGATCGAAATCATCTGCACCTGCGAACCCAGCTTGGGACCAAGATCTTCGGCGACCGTTACCAGCTTGGAGGTCAACGTCGAGCACGGACCCGGACACGACGTGTATATGAAATCGACCAGGACGGGCTTGCCGCGCAACGACGCCAGCGAGATGTGATTTCCGTGCTGGTCGATGAGCGAAATCGCAGGCAGACCGTCGCCAGCGTTGACCGCGTCGTAGGCGCCGTTGGGCGCTGGCGCATAGTTGCAGGCGGAAACGAAGGCCATCGACGCTGCAATAAGGGCAGCGGCAAACGGCCCGGTGAACTTCGGAAGCGAAATAGACATTGACGGCGAATGGACCTTCCGTGATTCAGTCCAGCCCAAAACCGCCGCCGGTGCAAGCGGGCTTCGCTCAGGCGGCCATCCGATCACGCGGCATCTTGCAATCGCCGTCGAACATCGCGCCCTCGTGTAATACCAGGTTGGGAGTCTTGAGTGTGCCGCGGGCGTGCGCGGTCGCCAGCAGCTCGATACGCTGGCGAGCCGTGATGTCGCCGGTCACGGTGCCGGCGATAGTGATGCTTTGTGCAGTGATCCTGGCGTTAACAACGGCGCTTTCGGACACCACGAGGTCCTCGCCCGTTATTTCGCCCTCCACCTCGCCCTCGATCCGGGCCGTCGCCCCGAAGGACAGCTTGCCGCTAACCTTGGTTCCCCTGCCGATACGCGACTCGTTGCCGCCAGGTTCATTCGCCATGATGGTGCGCTCTCCGCGGTCCAAACCGGACTCCGTGATGATGCTCCCGGCGGCGAGCGAGGTAAAGGGAAGGGGTGAGCGATCTTGAGCGCAAAAGCGGGTTTGTCCACATCACCGCTCACACAAAATCAACCAGCCAAAAAACGGAAGGCCGGGATTGCTCCCGGCCTTCCTAGCCGCCTCCGCATCCACCCCACTACCCCATCTTGTCAACGACGCCCAAGCGGTCCTGCCTCACCCAAACCGATCTCCACTTGCCAACCCAAAACCATCCGCACTTCCAACCGCGCAACCGCCTCAACTCAACCCGCACCATCGTCCTGCCGCCTGCCAGATTTTGCCGCCTCCGGCCCTTCGAACCGCCGCCGAGATCAAAGCCTCCTTTTCCGCCTAAAGCCTTTCGCTGACAAAGCTTAAATCATGAACAGCCGCTGGTAGTGCCGCAGTTCATGCATTTGTAACAAGTGCCGTTGCGCACCATGATGCATCCGCAATCCGGACACGGTGGCGCGTCCTGCTGATTCAAAAAAGCCTGGCGAGTCTCGCTGTCCTTACCGCCTTCCAACACCGCGATCGTGCCAACGCGCGCCTCGAGCGCAGGCTTCGTCTCGCCGCCTTCCTCCAACACCACTCCGACCTCGCGCTTGGCCTGCTCGTCGAGGAACTTCGAGGCCATCCAACGGAACAGATAATCCACGATCGACTTGGCATACGGTATATGCCCGTTCTTGGTGAAGCCCGATGGTTCAAAGCGCATGTGCGCGAACTTGTCAACCAGAAATTGCAGCGGCACGCCGTACTGCAAGGCGTAGGAAATCGCCGTCGCAAAGGAGTCCATCAGGCCCGATATGGTCGAGCCCTGTTTCGACATGTTGACGAAGATCTCGCCCGGCTTGCCGTCTTCGTACATGCCGACCGTGATGTAGCCCTCATGCCCGGCGATATCGAACTTGTGCGTGAGCGACTTGCGCTCGTCGGGCAGCTTGCGCCGCACCGGCTGATGTTCGACCAACTCCGGCGTTCGCGCCGCAACCGCGGCGGCCGCCTTGGCCTTGCCGGTATTGAGCGGCTGCGTGCGCTTGGAACCGTCGCGGTAAATCGCGACCGCCTTGAGTCCCAGCCGCCACGCCTTGATGTACGCTTCCTCGATTTCGGCGGCGCTGGCTGAAGCCGGCATGTTGATGGTCTTGGAGATCGCGCCGGAGATGAAAGGCTGCACCGCGCCCATCATCTTGACGTGCCCCATGTAGTGAATGGAACGCGTGCCGGAGCGCGGTGTGAAGGCGCAGTCGAACACGGCCAGATGATGGTCTTTCAGATGCGACGCGCCCTCGATCGTTTCGTGCTCGTCGATATACTCGACGATTTCCTGCACTTCCCTGGAATCGTAGCCCAGCCGCCGCAGTGCACGCGGCACGGTCTGGTTGACGATCTTCAGCATCCCGCCGCCGACCAGCTTTTTATACTTGACCAGCGCGATATCGGGCTCGATACCGGTGGTGTCGCAATCCATCATGAACGCGATCGTTCCGGTGGGGGCGATCACGGTCGCCTGCGAATTGCGGTAGCCCGAAATCTGTCCCGACTTCAGCGCCTCATCCCACGACTCGCGCGCGGCCCGCAGCAGCTCCAGCGGCACGTGCGCCGTTTCCAGCTTGTAGGCGTAGGAGCGATGGCGCTCCATCACCTTGAGCATCGGGTCGCGGTTGAGCGCGTAGCCGGAAAACGGCCCCACCGCCTCTGCGATGCGCGAGGACTGCAGGTAGGCCTCACCGGTCATCAGCGCGGTGATAGCGGCGGCGTAGCTGCGCCCCTGGTCCGAGTCATAGGGCATCCCCAGCGCCATCAGCAGCGCGCCCAGGTTGGCGTAGCCCAGTCCCAACTCGCGAAACGCCCGCGCGTTCTGGGTGATTTCCTCGGTGGGATACGACGAATTATCGACCACGATGTCCTGCGCGGTGATCACCACATCCACCGCATGGCGGAAACCCTTGACGTCGAATTCGCCGCGCTCGTCGATAAATTTGAGCAGGTTGAGCGAGGCCAGGTTGCAGGCCGAGTTATCGAGGTGCATGTACTCACTGCACGGATTCGATGCGTTGATACGGCCGCTGACCGGGCAGGTATGCCACAAATTGGCCGTGCTGTCGAACTGCATTCCGGGGTCGCCGCAGGCGTGCGTCGCCTCGGCAATCATGCGCAGGATGTCGCGCGCGCGGTAGCTCTGCGCCACCTCGCCGCTCTTGACAAACCGGGTCTGCCACGGGCCGTCATCGACCACGGCCTGCATGAAATCGTTCGTGGCGCGCACCGAGTTGTTGGCGTTCTGAAAGTACACGGAGCTGTAGGCGGGGCCGTCCAGGGAGCCGTCGTAGCCGGCGTCGATCAGCGCCCATGCCTTCTTTTCCTCTTCTTCCTTGCACTTGATGAACTGCTCGATATCGGGATGATCGGCGTTGAGCACCACCATCTTGGCCGCGCGCCGCGTCTTGCCGCCCGATTTGATCACTCCGGCGGAGGCGTCGGCCGCTTTCATGAACGACAGCGGGCCTGACGCGGTGCCGCCCGCCGAAAGCTTCTCCTTACAGGAGCGCAGGTTGGACAGGTTCACCCCGGAACCGGAGCCGCCTTTGAAGATCATCCCCTCGTTGCGGTACCAGTTAAGGATAGACTCCATGTTGTCGTCCACTCGCAGGATGAAACAAGCGGAGCATTGCGGCTTGGGCTCGATGCCGACGTTGAAAAATACCGGGCTGTTGAACGCCGTCTTCTGCCTCAGGAGCAGATGAGTCAGTTCGGCATGGAAGGTGTCGCGCTCCTGCGCGTCGGCGAAATAAGCCTGCTTCTCGCCCCACCCCGTGATGGTGTCCACCACGCGCAGGATGAGCTGGCGCACGCTGGTCTCGCGCCGGGGGCTGCCCAGCGGACCGCGGAAGTACTTGGAAGCGACGACGTTGGCGGCAGTCTGGGACCAGTCGCGGGGGATCTCGATGTCGCGCTGCTCGAATACGACCCGGCCGTCCTCACCGGCGATTACGGCGGAGCGAAACTCCCATTCCACCTCGTCCATGGGGTCAATGCCGGGCCGGGTGAACATCCGCTCCAGACCCACGCCATGCGGCTTGGACGCCGTCGCGCTGTCCGATTTTTCTATTAGCTGTTTGTCGATGCTTTGCGCCATTGAAATGGTCCCCTCAACCCCTCCGCGGGCAACCCGAAACGGGGCTACCTTTTCACACCCAAATGGGTTACACCACTCTAAGGGTTGTGCTGTCAAACCGCATGGCGGGGATAAATCATACTACTAATAGTATTTTCAACAGCCTGTTTACCAATTGCAACACAATTGTTGATAACTTTTCGTCTTTTTTTCGATTTATACGATTAGTCTTGTACTGACAAGCTTTTACCGGGGCGGATCTCAGGTGAGCCGGGGCTTTTTGCTGTTTAATGTCGAGCCGCACCTTGCGTCACATTTGCAACACATCATTGCCATTTGATCAGCGAGGGAACGCCGCATCACGAGGAAGCATCGATTCCAGTCTATCTCAGCGGCGGCCCGGCCTCTTGACAGCATAACTCGTGCCGTCCGCGGACCAGAAAAACCGCCGTTTGGCGGTCGGACCGCTGCCGCCGGTTTGCGGGACGAGAAGCACGATGCTAGCTATTCTCAAGTTGCGATGAAGCCAAAAAAGACTCGCAAACAGCCTGAACTGCTGGGCAAAACCCTTTCCGGGGTGCTGGACGCCCTGGATACGCGGGGACAATTCGCACTGTTCCGCCTGGTGCGGGTCTGGCCGCAGGTAGCGGGGGAGGCCATCGCCCGTCACACCGAGGTCGCGTCGCTCAAATTCCACACCGCCGTCGTCAAGGTATCTACCGCGATGTGGATCCAGGAACTGAACCTGATGAAGCGGCAGATTCTGACCCGGCTGATCGAGGCCATGGGCGACGACTCCGTGCGCGACCTGCGCTTCGTCAAGGGCACGTTGAGCCGCCAAAGTCATCCCCGCAAGGCGCCCTCCAAGCGCTCGGTGCGCCATTCCATCGCGCTGCCCGAACTCAAGGATCCCCAATTGCGCCAGGCGTTCGAGGACCTCATAGAAGCTTGGGGCCGCGCCTCCCGCTGAGTTGAAGCAGCAGCAAGAGCCCCGCAGAGGCCGGTGTTGCGCAATCAATCCTGCCTGCTGCTGCGCCGGGCTGGGCGCCGGTTCTTTTGCTCGCGGTCTGAGGCGTAAACGCTGATGTTGTCCCATCCGTCCATAAGCACGCGCGGTGCGGCGATGGATTCCATAAAGACGGGCGTCTCATTGATGATCCTGTTCTGGCTGCTGGCCGGGACGTGGGCGCCCGCCGCGCAAATCCCCGCTGACCAGCGACCGATTCATGTCCTTAACCGGCTGGCGTTCGGGCCGCGGCCCGGCGATCTCGAGCGCGTCAGGGAAGGCGGCGTGGAGCGCTATATCCAGGAGCAACTCCATCCCGAATCGATCCCGATACCCGCGGCGCTCCAGTCTGAGCTTGGCTTGCTCGAAACGCTGCGGATGACACCCGTGCAGCTCTTTATCGCGTATCGGCCGTTCCAGCCCGGTTCAAAGAGAGCCGGCGAGGAGGCCGGCGCCACGAAGCCGGATCCCGACCAGCTGAAGGCGGCACGCAAGCGCGCCAGGCTTGTAATGGAACAGGCGGCACAGGCGCGGCTGAGTCGTGCGATCGAAGACCCGCGCCAGCTCCAGCAGGTGATGGTTGATTTCTGGTTCAACCATTTCAACGTCTTTGCCGGCAAGGGGCTGGATCGCCTATGGGCCGGCGCCTACGAGCAGGAAGCGATTCGGCCTTTCGCGATGGGGCGCTTCCGCGATCTGCTGGAGGCCACCGCGAAGCATCCCGCGATGCTGTTTTATCTGGATAACTGGCTCAACACGGGGCCCGGCACGCCTGGCGCGCACGGCAAGTTCGAGGGTCTTAACGAAAATTATGCGCGCGAGTTGATGGAGCTGCACACGCTCGGTGTCGATGGCGGCTATACGCAGCACGACGTGACCGAGTTGGCCCGTATCTTCACCGGATGGGGCCTGGTAAACCGCGGCGGCGGGCGAAAAATCGGGCTGTGGCGATGGTTGCACGGGCCGGACGGGGAGGGCGGCGCGGCAGCCAGCGGATTCTATTTCGACCCGAGCCGGCATGACTTCGGCGCCAAGGTCTTTTTGGGGCATACCATCGAGGGCTCCGGAATGCACGAGGGCGAGCAAGCCTTGGACATATTGGCGAGCAGCCCCGCCACCGCTCATCACATCGCCTATGAACTGGCCCAATACTTCGTCGCCGACGACCCTCCGCCGGCGTTGGTGCGGCGCCTGGCCGCCACCTTTGCGGAGTCGGACGGCAACATCCGCGCCGTGCTTTCCGCGCTCTTTCACAGTCCCGAATTTTGGGATCGGAAGTACTACGCCAATCGTTTCAAGACGCCCTATCAGTTCGTGGTTTCCGCCGTTCGAGCAACTGGCGTAAGCCCGCAAAACTATCGGCCGTTGCTGGGAACGCTGGCCCAACTGGGCGAGCCGCTTTACGGCTGCCAGACGCCCGACGGATACAAGGTTACGCAGGCGGCATGGCTCAATCCCGACGCGATGATGCGGCGGTTGGGTTTTGCGACCGCGCTTGGCACCGGCCACCTTCCGCTGGCGGCGCCGATGTTTGACGCCGCTCCCGGCGACGGCGCAGAAATGCCCGCAATCGCGCCTTCACGCGGCGCTTCCATCAAGCCGCCCGATCCTTACGAATTGGCGGCGGCCGTCGGCAACAGCTTCACCCATCAGACCGCCGCCACTGTCCGCGAGGCCGCGCCGCAACTACGCGCGCCGCTGATCCTCGGCAGTCCCGAGTTCATGCTGCATTGATTTTTTCCCTCGCGCGCTGCAGATGTGAGATGCGCCGGCGGGTTTGACTTCTCAGATATTGGCCCGCACCTCGGGGCTGCGCATCTTCCACAGGAAGCCATCCATGTAGAAGTGCACGAGCGACTCGTACACGGCGTAATAGAACACCCACAAGCTGCCGGCCATTCCGAACAACACGATTGGCCGCGCGTCCTTCATGATAAGCCGGCCCCACACGGTGGTGATAAATCCGACGGCGGCGAAAAGCAGCGTGAAGCACAAGTACCAGGCTTTGGGATATCTGATCAGGCGCTCTATCACTGTGGGCGCCGGCTGCGGACGGCAGTAGCGGCGGCGCTGGAAGGCCCAGACAAAAACCATGTACTCGACGTCGTGGCTGAACCCAAAGGCGATATAGGCTTCAACCGGGTTGGCCCAGAGCAGCGCCGTCGAGATGAGCGTCGTGCCGAGCGCCGCCGACAACCGGGCGCGATTTTGAAAGCGCTGCGCCCGCCATTCGTTCAAAAGCCACAAGCCGACGCCGCCGGCGGCAATAAGCACGCTGGGCAACACCAGCCAGCTTCCGAATTTCTCCATGAACGAAGCGAGGGCCGACACGGCGCCTTGCACCTGGCCACCGTTGGCCAAGATCAAATCCTTATATTTGGGTCCCGCGTAGGTGAGGTAGAGCGGCAGCCAACACAGAATGAGGTACTTGTCGATCCAGCCCGGCGTCCGCTCCTGGACGGCGGCCGGGTCCTTCGCCCGGTACAGCCGCATGATGCCGAACTTCTGCATCAGGGTGTGCCAGATGTTCCACAACGCAGCGAAGAAAACGATCGCGGCAACGGCCTTGCCCGCGATTGCGGCGTTGCCCTTAAGGCTCAACAGCAGCGGCGTCGCGGCAAACAGAAGGATGCAGATCTCGGGAAAGTAGGTGAGCTTGCGCTCGAAGGACCGAAACACTCCGGGGTCCAGATAAGCGTAGGGCATCCCATAGTGGCGATGCGCCATATTGGCGCCCAGCACCAGGGCGTAAATGACCAAAATGGTGCTGTCGCGGCTGACCAGCATCATCGGGATGAGCACCCAAACCCAACTGAAATGGTAGGCCGCGATGTCGATCACCGGGGAAACATGCCAGCGGGGATTGCTGCGCTCGGGATGCGCCGGCCGGACGCAGCGCTCCCACAGGCCGGGTTCGGCCGGCGTTACGCTGACTGTCTGCGCCACTGCGCCCATGGAAATGCCGTCAAAACGGTCTTTATCTATAACATCGGCTCCGCTCATTTCACAGCGCAAAATCTTTTGACACCGGGGCGGGAAGGTGCGATTCGTAGTCTCGGTTGGCAAATCCCGCTGCGAGGAGCCGTACATGAAAATCAACACCGTGTTGGGAAGCTGCGACGCGACCGATCTCGGTCCCACCCTGGTCCATGAGCATCTGCTGACCGGCATGCCCGGCGCCTATCTGGACGCTGCCGACTTCGACCGCACACGCGAATTTGGCAACGTGGCGGGCGCGGTCGAAAAGGTCAAGCAGCAGGGAATTTCCACGCTGATCGATCCCTGCCCAATGGAACTGGGACGCGACCCCGAGTTTGCGGCCGCGATCTCGGATCGCACCGGGATGCGGGTCATTATGTCCACCGGCCTTTACAACGACGCGATGGGTATTCCGACCCATTTCCGGATGCTGGACTCTGACGAAATCGCCGAACTTTACGTACGCGAGATTACCGAGGGTATCGGCTCCACCGGAATCAAGGCCGGCCTGATCAAGGCGGCCAACAGCGGGATGCCCGGACATCCGGGAGAAAAGGGCATCACCCGGGTAGAGGAGAAAGTTTTTCGCGCAGCGGCGCGGGCGCAGAAGGCCACCGGCGTGCCGATCCTGGTGCACAACAGCGAGACCGCGCCGTTCGGACGCGAGGTGCTAGACATCCTGGGCAGTGAGGGCGTGGAGCCCAAGCGCGTCATGATCGGCCATTCATGTGGCGTCGGCGATATGCGCTACTACTTCGACATCCTCGAACGCGGGGCGTGGCTGGGCTTCGATCGCTTCGGAATCGAGATGGTTGCGCCAGATCGGCTCCGGCTGGCCTCGCTGATCGGACTGCTGGGCGTTGGCTACGACCGAGTGATGCTGGCGCACGACACGGTGGCCTGTTGGCTGGGCCGCCTGGGCAAGGGCATGCAGGCAATGCTCAAGAATTCTCCCAAGTGGAAGCTTACCCATATCAGCGAGGACATCTTGCCGGCGCTGCGCAAAGCGGGTGTCACGCAAGATTCGATCGACACGCTGTTGGTGAAGAACCCGCGCGACTACTTCGCCGCCTGAGATTCGGCGACTTCACGCAACGAGGCCGGACAGCAACGGCGCGGCACGTCCGCGCCAGACCACGCGAGGCAATCATGGACTACGATCTGAAAATCAGCGGCGGGACCATAATCGACGGCGCCGGCAAGCCGGGCGTCAAGGGTGACGTGGCGATCAAGGCGGGTAAAATCGCGGCGCTGGGCGCAGTCCATGGCGACGCCGTCCGCACTATCGACGCCGCCGGCCTGGCGGTCACGCCCGGCTTCGTCGATATCCATACGCATTACGACGCCCAGATTCTGTGGGATCGGATGCTTACCATCTCGCCGTGGCACGGCGTAACTTCGGTCGTGTTCGGCAACTGCGGCTTCGGCGTGGCGCCGACCCGCCCCGAACATCGCGGGCTCATCATGCGAACGCTGGAGAAGGTCGAGGGGATGAGCTTCGACGCGCTGGAAGGTGGCTTGGGCTACGAATGGCCCTTCGAGACCTTTCCGCAGTATCTGGACGCGGTGGAGCGGCGCGGAGCGGCAATCAATTTCGGCGCGCTGGTCGGCCATACTCCCGTGCGCCTTTACGTGATGGGAGCGGACTCCACCGAGCGCGCGGCGACGGAAGCGGAGGTCGCGCAGATGCGGGGTATCGTGCGCGAAGCGCTGAATGCGGGCGCCATCGGCTTCGCCACATCCAAGGCCTTTACGCACGTCGGCTATCTGGGCAAGCCGGTTCCCAGCCGCTTCGCCGATTGGAATGAGATCGAAACGCTCACCTCAACGCTGAGCGAGACCGGCCGCGGTATCGTTGAGGTTACCCCGGGCACCGGTCTGATGTACGACGAATTCGCCCAGATCGTGCGCGGCAACGGCCGGCCGATCACGTTTGCGATGGTGACCGGCGCGGGCGGAATGGGCGGGCATCGCCGGGGGATGCAGAGGGCCCACGAGCTGATCGGCCAGGGCCTGCCGCTGGTGCCCCAGGTAATCGGCCGTCCGGTCGTGAACGAGGTCTGCTTCAAGGATCCGTTCGTGTTCGAGGGTATGGAATTCTTCAAGCCGGTTTCGCAGGCGGTGGAGATGGACGCCAAGATACGGGTTTATTCCGACCCTGATTTTCGGCGCATCTTCAAGGAAAACGTCGCCGCGGGCCGGGGACCGCTCCATCAGCGATGGAACTACGATCAGACGTGGATAACCTACTGTCCGACGGAACCTGAGCTGGAAGGGCGCACGCTGGCCGAGGTAATGCGGGAGGGCGGCAAGGACGCCGTTGACCTGACGCTGGACCTGGCGATCGCGTCGCGCCTTGAGGCGCGCTTTTTGATGTCGCTGTTCAACAACGACGAAGACGAGGTTGCGCAGTTGCTGACCGACCGCGCCACCGTGATGGGCCTGTCGGACGCAGGTGCGCACATGAGCCAACTGTGCGACGCCTGCTCCTACACGTATCTGCTGGGGCACTGGGTGCGCGAAAAGCAGCTCGTCCCGCTAGAAGAAGCGGTGCGGATGATCACCTCGCGTCCCGCCGAGGTGTTCGGGCTCAAGGATCGTGGCGTGCTCAAGGTGGGAGCGCCCGCCGACGTGACCGCGTTCGATCCTGCTACCGTCGGTGCCAGCCGCCTGCGCCGCGTCAACGATCTGCCGCGCAGCGCCGCGCGGCTGATTTCCGACGCAATCGGCGTCGAATTGGTGGTGGTCGGCGGCGTACCGATTCGGCATAACGGCAAGGACGTGATCGACCCCGAGGGCCCCCTGCCGGGCAAGCTGCTGCGCGGCGGCATCGCCGCATAGCATGGAGCACTTGGTAATCGAGTAATGCAATTTCCGTCATCCTGAAGGAAATGAGGGATCTCGCGCGCTGCTCCGCAAGCTTATGGATGAGCCGCAGCTTCTATGTCCATAGCATGAGCAGCAAGTCGGGATTGGCGTACATAGGCGCGGCGAACGACCTCGAGCGACGGTTTACGAGTACCGACAAGAAGCTGGAGCTGATTCACGCAGAAATCCGGAGAGAAGATCCTTCGCTTCGCTCGGGATGACGGAGAGAACGGAACGGGCGCAAGAATGCATCCAAACTTGCCGCTCTAAAGACCCCAATTACTGCCGTAGATCGAACTGATCAAGATTTCGGAGCCAAGCATGAGTGACCCGATCGAGGATGGCGCGCTCGCCGGAGTGCGAGTAATCGACTTTACCAACTACATCGCGGGACCGATCGTCACGCGCTTTCTCGCTGACATGGGCGCCGAGGTCATCAAGGTCGAGCTGCCGCCGCGCGAATCGCCGATGCAGCCGCGCTTTATCGCGCAGGGCCCGGCAGCCGGTGGTTGCGTCGCGTTTGCGCTGTGGAACCGCGGCAAGAAAAGCGTTTGCCTGGATTTCCACAAACCGCGCGGACTGGAGATCACCAAAGAGCTGGTCCGCCGCGCCGACGTGGTGGTGGAGAACTTCAGCCCGGGCGTGATGGAGCGCGCGGGGCTCAGCTACGAGGATCTGCGCAAGGTCAACCCGCGTATCGTGATGGTCTCGGTGTCGGGGCGCGGTCAGACTGGCGCGGAGGCGCGCCGGCCGGGCAACGATCACGTGGCGCAAGCACTCTCCGGCGTGATGGATCTGACCGGCTATCCCGATCGGGCGCCCGCACTGCCCGGCTACTTCATCGCCGACAACAACGGCGGCGTGCACGGCGCAATCGCGGTGTGCGCGGCGCTGTTTAAACGCGAGCGCACCGGACGCGGCCAGCATATCGACATCTCGATGGTCGAGGCCCTGTTCCATCTGCATGACATGGGGCTGGTCGAGCATCTGGCCAGCCACGGCGAATCGGTGCCGGTGCGGATGGGATCGCACCATCCGAGCACCGCACCCTGCGGCGTCTTCGAGGCGCGCGACGGCTACGTCGTGATTACCGCGCTGGTGCATCATTGGGAGCATTTCGCCAGGGTCATCGGCAAGCCCGAATTGCTGGAGGACGCGCGGTTCAAACCGGCCTGGCGCCGCGTACAGAACCGCCTTGAGCTGGTGCCGATTATCGAGGAATGGCTCAAATCGTTCCCCAGCCGCGACGAGGCGCTGAAAATTCTTAACGCCAATCACATCCTGGCCGCGCCCGTGCTGAGCGTCGCGCAATCGATGGAGCAGGAGGTGTTCAAGGAGCGCGGTTTCATCCAGCACGTCGAGCATCCTGTGCTCGGCGATTTGCCGCTCCCCGTCACGCCGCTGAAATTTTCCGAAAGCACGACGAAAATCAGCGGTCGAGCGCCGCTTATCGGCGAGCACAACCTGAGCGTCCTTAGCACCTATCTCGGATACAGCGCGGCAGAGGTAGAGGAACTGACTCGCCACGGAATCCTGGTGCGCGAACCCGCAGTGGCCGCGGTATGAACAAACAACTTCACTTCGTGACGGCGGGCGAATTGCTGGCGCTGATGGAGCGGCGCGAAATTTCGTCCGTCGATCTGGTGCGCATGTTCATCGACCGCTGCAAGGCGTTGAACCCGCGAATCAATGCGGTGGTTACGTTAGCCGAAGATCGTGCCCTGACAGAGGCGGCGCAAAGCGATCGGCGGCGGGCGCGCAACGAAGACGTGCGTCCCCTTGAAGGGCTGCCCTTCACGGTGAAGGACACGCTTTCAACCCAGGGGCTGCGCTCAACCGCCGGAACCCGCAAGCTCGCCAATTATATTCCCGAGCGAGACGCCGCCACTGTGGCCCATTTGCGCGCCGCCGGCGCAATCGTGATCGGCAAGAGCAATGTGCCCGAGTTGGGCGGCGATATCGATTGCGACAACCCGGTATTCGGCCCGGCATCCAATCCGTGGGACCTCTCGCGCGTGCCCGGCGGCTCCAGCGGCGGTGAAGGCGCGGCGGTCGCCGCCGGCCTGAACGCTTTCGGGCTCGGCTCCGACACGGGTGGCTCGGTGCGGATTCCCGCGCACTTCTGTGGAGTGGCGGGATTTAAACCCGGATGGGCCACGGTGTCGCGCAGCGGTCATTTGCCCCCCGAGAGCGCTTCATCGCCGCCCCTGCACAATGTTGCGACCGTCGGCCCGCTCGCTCGATGCGTAAACGATCTGACCCTGGCCTACAACGCGTTGAAGGGTCCGTCGTGGGATTCGCCCAACACCGTGCCTTCGCCCGACGCGCAGCCTGAACGGGTGCAGCTGCGGAATCTGCGATGCGCCTTATTCACCGCAATGAGTGGCCAGGCGCCGCCCGCTCCTGAAATCAAAGAGGCCGCGGAGCGGGCCGCCCGCCTTCTTTCCAAGCGCGGCATGATTGTCGAGGAGATAACGCCGCCGATTGCGGAGAGTTCAGCAGCTAATGGCCGCTACTATAGCGCGGATGGGCGTCGGCTTAACCTGGAATGGTACGGAGCAGATCTGCAGCATTGCCGGCCCAAGCTGATGAAGCTGATGGTTGGCGCGCTGGCGGGGGAGAGCACGGCGGCGGATTTCTTCAAAGCCTCAATGCGCCGCGACGAACTCCGCAGCGAACTTGCCAAATGGATGGAAACCTATCCGATCATCCTGACCATTCCATGCTGCATCACCGCATTCCGGCACGACGCTGGAGAGGAAATCGAGATGAGCGGCGCGCGGTGGCATCGGCTGGCGATGATCTGGCCCACCGTTTGGCCCAGCTTCTACGGTTTGCCGGCGGCCGTCGTGCCGGCCGGGCTGGATCGCGACCGGCTGCCGCTGGGGGTTCAGGTTGTCGGCCGCGCGTTCGAGGAAGAGCGGGTGCTGGCGGTGACGCGCGCCCTTGAAGAAGATTTGGGCGGGTTTCAGCCGCCGCCGCTTTGAAGTTGCTCCTGCCGAAGGCTCAGCCCTGAAACGATTCGCCGGATGCGCACGTCATAGAGCTCAGCAGCTATGACGATCCTCACCTGGAGGAAGCACCGGCGATGGAGCGGCGTGATTTTCTAAAACGCGCGGCGGCTTTGGGCTCGGCCGCCGTCCTGTTCAGCCCCGCCTGGACCGCGCAGGCGTTCGCCGATTCCGGCAATCAGGCGCGGCTAATCGTGGTCTTTCTGCGCGGCGCCGTTGACGGACTCAACGTCATGCCTCCGCATGGCGACGCCTCGTATTACAAAGCCCGGCCGGCCATCGCCATCGCAAAGCCCGCGGTGCTCGACCTCGACGGCCATTTCGGGCTGCATCCGGCGCTCGCCTCCCTGATGCCGCTATGGCGCGATCGCAGCCTCGCGTTTGTATGCGCGTGCGGCTCGCCGGATCCCACCCGTTCGCATTTCGACGCGCAGGACTACATGGAATCAGGCACTCCGGGAATCAAGGGCACCCCGGACGGATGGCTTAACCGGCTGCTCGCCGCGATGCCCGGGCCGCGCCGTCCCACCGACGCGCTGAACCTCGGCCCGGTGGTTCCGCGAATCCTGTCGGGCCCGGTGGCGGTTGCCAACCTGCCGATGGGCCGCGGCGCCGGCCGCCCAATTGCGCTCGACCGGCCGCGAATCGAGCAACCCTTCTCCCGCCTGTATCAGGGCAACGATCCGCTGAGCCGCGCCTTTCAGGAGGGCTACCGGGCGCGTCAAAAGCTGATGGCGGAACTCGCCCCTGAGATGGCGGCGGCCGACAACGGCGCGCCCCATCCCGACCGCGCCTTTGCCGAGAGCTGCGAGCGGTTAGGCCGCCTGATGGCGCGCGATGCGGGAGTCCGAATCGCCTTTGCCGCGTTGGGTGGATGGGACACGCATGTCAACGAGGGCGCAGCCGAAGGCCAATTGGCCAATCACTTGCGGCCTCTTGGCGACGGGCTTGCCAGCCTGGCGCGCGCGCTTGGTTCTGCCTACCGCAACACGGTGATCATCGTGATGTCCGAGTTTGGCCGCACCGCGCAAGAGAATGGCAACGGCGGCACCGACCATGGACACGGCAACGTAATGTGGGTAGCGGGAGGAGCGGTACGCGGCGGCAAGGTTTACGGCATCTGGCCGGGGCTCGGGGAATCCGAGCTGTACCAGGGACGCGACCTTGCCGTAACCACCGATTTCCGCGCTGTGGTGGGCGCCATAGTTCGTCGGCACCTCGCAATCAGCGCGGCAGGATTGCAAATGGTGCTGCCGGAATTTAGAGCGCGTCCATCCGAGCTCGATGAGTTGATCGAAGCCTGAGTGGGACGAAGCGGTGGCGCCGGCCTCTGTGCCGGCGTTTTTTTCCGACGCGCACAGCGGAGTCCCCCACGCAGATTATCGACATTGCCAACCATGCGCAGCTACCCTTTAACTGTAGATGAGAGGACGCGCCCAACTATTTATCTTTGGGTTGTGGCTGTTGGCGGTGATGGGTCTGACGCCGGCTGCTTTTGCGGCTGAAATTCGCGTTCCTCTGACCATTCCGTATCTTACCCTGAGCGAGGCACTGAAGGCCCAGCTCTACCATGGCCCCGGCCATCGCGCCGATTTGTGGCAGGAGTCGGAATGCCGGTATCTCTACGCCGAAAACCCACGTTTTTCCCAACAAGGCGCGCTGCTGCGGCTGGAGTCCGACGCGCAGCTCAATGTCGGGACTCTGCTGGCAACTGACTGTATCGACGCCATTTCCTGGCATGGCATTGCGCAGGCGCTGATCACACCTTACGTAACGGCCGATTGGAGGCTTAAGTTCCGCGTTCAGGACCTCAACCTCTACAACTTTCAACATGAGAAGACTGCGCTGGCCAGCCGCGGTTTCGATCTGGTCAAGAATTATTTCGTACCGCGCCTGGAGCAGTTTTCATACGATCTCAAGACTCCGCTGACGCAAGTAACTCAATTGATCGAGGCGGGAACCACTGATGAATATCGGGCCGGGATCCGGCAGGCCCTCGCCACCATGTCCAGCGTGCCGCCCGCGGTGGCGTCCGAGCGCGGGCTGCGCGTCACTCTGCGTATATCGGTTCCCTCCGGACTCCATGCGCCTGGCATCGCGCCGCGCAACGCTCTGACCCAGGCCGACGTTGACGCCTGGGAAAAAGCGCTGGACGAATGGGACGCCTTCGTCGTCTTCGCAGTCAAGCAACTCGGTGCTTCGGCCGCCGACAAGGCGTTCCGCGAAGATCTGCTCGACCTTCTGCTGGAAAGCCGCCATCGCCTGGTCCGTGTGCTGCAGCAGCCGCAAGCAAGCGGCGGCCCCGATCCGGTGCGGCTGTTGTTCATCGAAACCTGGAGCCGCTTCGACCGTCTGGTGCAGGAGGCCGCGGCGCGCGGGCTGCTGGGTAACCGGACGCTGGAATTTCTCAGCTTCATTTCGGCGGGCGACGCACTAATCGCGTTCGACCAGGCGGCACCAGCCCTCGGAATGCGAATCACGGCGCAGGACCTGCGCGGCCTGGCTCATATCATGGCTCCGGGTCTGCGCGCAGATCCGTTGGGTTTCAGCTTTAATGAGGATCCCGAGCTTCAAAAACTGTTCAACATCCGGCCGCCGCCGGCCGCTCCCGGCGCGCTTTTCGACGGGACTGATGCGCCAGCCGAGCCGGCGCCGGCTTCGGCAACGCCGGATGACCATTCTTCGGCCCGTCTCACGCGCGGTGGTTTGGCCGCCCGCCTGATGCGTTGGATGGCGCCAGTCGCATTCGCGGCGGAAGCGTCGGTTGTGATCATCGACCGGGATATCCAGGTGATCGCAATCCGCTTGCGCCGCAAGGTCCCGGAAGCGGCAAACCTGGAGCAGTACTCGGCGGACGTCGGGCGATTGCTGGACCTCAGCGCTGCGCGTGAAATCGACGACGACTACCTCGCAAACGAGTATGGCGCCACCACGCGCCGCCTGGTCAGGAGCGCCGCCTGGCAGGAAAGCTGCTGGCGCCAATTTGTCCGCCAAGGCAAGCGCATCACATATCTGAAATCATCGACTGACGACGTCGGCCTGATGCAGATCAACGAGTACGTCTGGCGCGGTTTTTATAGTATTGCGCGCCTGCGATGGGACGTTGCTTACAACGCGGGAGCGGGGGCCCAAATTCTGCTGCGCCGTCTGCGCGACTGCGCGCGCCATGCGGCAGGTCAAGGAGTGGCGGCCAGTTCGGATGATCTGGTGCGGTCGGCCTATTCCGCCTACAACGGCGGCCCCGCCTCTTGTAACCGATGGAACAGTTTGGGCGTGCCGTCGGAGAAGGCGCTGATCGATGTCTCTTTTTGGATGAAGTATCAGGCTATGGAAAACGGCCAGTCGCTTGATATTCTTCGTTGCGCCGCGCAATGGGACCACGCGTCGGGACATTAACCGCACATTTAAAAGGGCTGGTCTTTAACCAAATGGTTGCATTTATACAGCGGCTGTGGCCTTATAATAAGTGGTCGTCAAGTCGGCCTCGCCGTGATTGGGGGGAACTCTGTATGCGACTTCTTGTGGTGGACGATTCTCCGATCGATCGCCTGCTTCTGACGCGCGCCCTGACCAACGCATTTCCCGAGGCAAATCTGTGCGTAATCGGTTCCGACATCAAGGAGTTTGAAGCCGCCGTGGAGGAAGCCCCGTGCGACCTGCTGGTGGCGGATTACTCGCTGGGTTGGGCGGACGGCTTTGAGGTGATGCGCGGCGTGCGCAGGCGATGGCCGGAGTGCCGCGCGGTTCTGTTTACCGTGATGCCGTCGGACCGCCTGTTTTCCCAGGCAATCAGCGCAGGCTTCGACGCCTGCCTGACCAAGAGCAACTCGGTGGAACCGCTGGCCCTCGCTCTCGAAGGTATCCTGGCCGCCGACGGCAGGCAGTAATCAGCCCCAGGCACCGGCACATACCAGACTTTTCCGCAGGCGCCGTTTCAAATCTACGTCGGCGGTTTGGCTAGCAGGCCGGCAAGGCCGAGAATCGCGAACACCCATCCCGCGAGGATGTGGACGCCGAGGTACCAGTGCAGAACGGTGCCGCATGGTTCTGCATGGCTGAATGATCGGCAGTTGCGGTTGGGGTTGGGGTACCAGTAATCCTCCTGGTGAAAGTCGGTCAGCGGCAGGAAGGTATCCAGCGAATAGATCAGCGGATTGAACGACGGGTAGGACGGCGGCAGGGTTCTCGTGTGCAGGAACTGCTCGTACACCTGGTCCGATGCCGGCATGACCACGCCCTCGCGGTATCCGACCGAAAACAGCAGCCACCCCGCGAGCACGAAGAACGCCGGAACGAACATCACGCGATACGCCTTGTAACCATGGCCGGTGGCGATACCGAAGAGGCGATGGCTGAGGCGGGCGAGGAACGACATCTTCTCATGGTCGCGGCGCAGCTCCTCCCTTTCTATCGCGACCTGCATCGCCTCGCGCTCGCGCCCTTGGCGGCGCAAAGCCCCGGCGAGTTCCGTGTAGGCCTGCGGCGAGAACGGCCGCACGCTGCGCAGCATCCGCAGACGATCCTCCAGTTGGGTGAGGCCTGACGCGATCGAGTTGTATCTGCATCCGTCGATCGCAAAATTTTCCGCTGCGGGCCAACTGGCTGCTTCGTCCGCGAGTTGCTCGAACTGGGCATAGCTCAGGTCAAGGGTGGTGCGCGGCGTTTTTTCGATCTTCATCCAGACCAGGCGGCCTTCCACAGAAGCGCGGCTCAGGTCCGCTCCCCCCAATTCGTTACCGGTAAAGAGGGCGCGCCGAAAAGTGACGTCGTTACCAATGGTGGCTCGCTGCAGTGCGACCATGCCGTTGGTGCGAAACCGGTCGTCGAGAATAACGCTGCCGCCCACCTTGATACCGTTGGCCATCAGGGCTATCCGGTTGCGGTTGAGCAATACGCCCGCGCTGCAATCCAGATTGTCGCCAATCGCCGCGCCGCGCAGATTAACCAACCCGAAAGCTCTGAAGCCCTTGTCCATCCGCAGGCTGCCGCCGATATTGCTATGCTCGGCATCCAGCGCGACGGCGCCGCGATGTAGCAAATGGGCCTCCGTGCAGTGAACGTCATCGCTGATGATCGCGCCCGAGATGTCCACCACGCCCAGTGCGCGAAGACTGCGCAGCGACATCGCACCGCGCACCGCGATAGCGTGGGCGGTAACCGGACCGCAGGTACTGCCGTCAAGCGCGATCAGGCGGGTCTCCGCGTGTGTCAGATCGATCCCGTCGCTGATAACGCTGTTGGCGATGGTCAGCGGGAAACGCAGCGATGCGTAAGCAAGGTCGAGCTTGCCGGCAATCCGGGCCGACGCGATGGTGATTCCGCGCAGATCCACGCACTGGGCCGCCTGCGGTTCCACGCACAGCCAGCGGAGCACCTCGCTGCGCACCGTGCGCGACTCGCTCCCATTGGAGCGGTTGCGCATGATGCCGGCGTCCCGATCAACGGCCGCGCAATCCGCGACCAGCCCGCGGGCCGCCGCCCGCAGCAGAATCTTCTCGGCCGGGGTTAAGTCGGGGAACTGCGCCGTCGCGTAGTCTTCGAGCTCAGCCATGCATGTGGCCTTACGGGTTTCTCGCGCGCGATTGTATCAGAACGCCGTCCAGCCTGCGCCCGGGACCAGTTTGTCCAAGGTCACGCTTAAAAGCGTGATCACGGCGGCATGGTTGAACTGAACGGTCGCGTTGTTGAGCGCCAGCGCGGTGGCCACGCTGACCTGCCAGGTGTCGGTCATGTAGGCGACCCCGGGAAGCACGGCCAGATCTGGAGTCGTCCCCGCATATCGCGCGCGAACCACCTGCTCGTAGGTGAATTCAGCGAACGGCACGAGGTTGAGTATCGGTTGTTGCAAGTTCAGATGGCGCACGTAGTCGTTGAGGTATTGCAGCGAGTAGGAGATGTCCCAGTCGCAGATCGCGTCATCACTCACAGTGCCGCCGGTTTTGAACAGGTACTCGAAATCGCCTTGGAGGGCCAGCGGGCGCAGGTATTTGGCAAAACCCCGGTTGGGGATATCGCCGAAACCTTTTGCGAACATCACTATCGGTCCGATATGGGTATGCGTGTTGCCGCCGGCGGTCGGATTTCCCGACGGCAGAAACAGGTCGGTCCCAACTGCGATCCGCGTTTCGTGTTCGTCCGAGGTGAAGAACGCGTACTTGGTGAGCACTTCCAAATCGGCGAACCCGGTTAAAACCTGTTCGGTGGTGAGGATGGATGAGCGGCGGCTGCGGGAATGTCGCGAGCGGACCCGGCCCCGGCGCTCCGGTACGATGCCGTCGCAGGCAAATCCCTGCTCGCAGGAGGGGTCATTCCAGGAGCTGCCGACCTGAATGCTGAAGACACTGCTTAATTGTTTCTCCAGGGAGAACGGCAACGAAAAACTCTCGCCGTGGGCGAATCGCGTCCATGACGGCAGCAGATCGAGTTCGTTGCTCGGGTTTGGATCCTGTACGATGAGGGGTTCGATGAAGTTGCGATTGCCCACCTGCGCATGCGCCGCGCCAGCGGCGAGGATTGCGGCGCAACACAATACAATCGCGCCGAGCGCGGGTACCGGGTAAGGGTTACTGCCGCACTCCAAGCCCCACTCTCAACTCTTGGGCAGGCCCAGCGTACGCTCGCCGATAATGTTGCGAGAAATCTCCGTCGTACCGCCCGCGATCGTAACCCCGCGCACGCCCAACAGCCGATGCAGCCATTCGCGCCCGTCGGGCACCGAGGGGTTTGGGCACAATCCCGCCAGCGTTCCGAAACCGCCCAGCATTTCGGTCGATACCCTCATCATGTTCAGCACCAGGTTGCATCCCACGGTCTTGAGCATCGAGAGTTCAGGACCGGCCGGCTGCCCTTTGATCTGACGCGTAAGGGCGCGATACCCGGTGAACTTCAACGACTCCAATTCGATCTTGAGCTGTGCGATCTGCTGGCGAAAATAGTCATCTTCGCTCGCCGGGTGCCCGTTGATGGTGACCTTTTGCGCCAGTTCGATCAGGCTTTGGAGCTGCGAGGCATGATTGTGGCCGCCGGAGATCGCGCGCTCGTAGTTGAGCGTGGTCATCGCCACGCGCCATCCCTCGTGCAGCGGTCCTACCAGGTTTTGCTTGGGCACGCGCACCGAGTCGAAAAATACTTCGTTGAAATGATGGGCGCCGGTGATTTCGATCAGCGGCCGCACCTCCACGCCCGCGCTGTGCATGTCGACGTACATGCAACTGATGCCCTTGTGCTTGGGCACTGATGTGTCGGTGCGCACCAACATGTACATCCAGTCGGCAAAATGGCCCGCCGAGGTCCAGATCTTTTGCCCGGTCACCTCGAAGTAGTCGCCCCTGTCCAGCGCGCGGGTCTGGAGCGAGGCCAAATCTGAGCCGGCGTTGGGTTCGGAATAACCCTGGCACCAGGTCTCCTCGCCGGAGAGCATCGGCGCAAGCAGCCGCTTTTTCTGCGCCTCGGTGCCCCACTGGATTACCGTCGGTCCCCATTGGTTGATCGGCGGATGGTTGGTCATCCGCGGCGCGTGCGCGGCCTCGTATTCCTCGTCGTAGATCGCCTGCTCGATTATGCTCGCGCCGCGGCCGCCGTATTCGCGCGGCCACCAGATCCCGATCCAGCGCGCTTCCGCCAGTTTCTTCTGAAAGGCTTTGCGCTTTTCGAATTCCTCCTGGCTGGACGGTACCATGTCGGCGGCGTTGGCCTTGAGATCCTGCGGAACGTTGGCCGCCAGCCACGTTCGCAACTCCATCCGGTAAGCTTCCTGTTCGGCGGTGAACTCAAAATCCATGCGACTCTCCGTTGCCAGCGTGGAGATTTAAACATGCGCCGTCTTATGTCAAATCCTGCGCTCCGCTTGACAAAAGGATAACCGCGACGTGCATGTATAGGACTGATGATGGCGGTTCGCCCGTGTTCTTGGGGCCGCGGCGGCCTGGCGCGCCGCACCGGCTCAAAGAGGAGAGTCTGATGGATTTTGGCTTCAGCGAAGAGGAAGAGCGCTTCAGGGAGCGGGTGCGCACCTTTCTCAAGAACAGTTTGCCCAAAGGATGGGGTGAGGAAGGCTTCCGGCCGCCCAATGATAATTCCAGGCTGGTGATCCTCCGCGACTGGCAGCGGCGGCTGTTTGAGAATGGCTTCACGGGAATGGCCTGGCCTCGCGAGTACGGAGGACAGGGCGCCAGCCAGATCGAGCAGGCCATCTTCAACGAAGAGATGACCCGGTTTCGCGCTCCTCCACCGCTCAATCCGGTCGGGATGAGCCTGGTGGGTCCGACCTTGATGGCCCATGGCAGCGAGGTACAGAAGAAGCGTTTTCTGCCCCGGATTCTGTCCGCCGAGGATATCTGGTGCCAGTTGTTCTCCGAACCCAACGCCGGCTCGGATCTGGCGTCGCTGCGGACGCGGGCGGAGGTGCGCGGCGACGAGTTCATCGTCAACGGCCAGAAAGTATGGAGTTCATTCGCCCACTACGCCGACTGGGGCATCTTGCTCGCGCGCACCGATCCCGGCGCCCCCAAGCATCGCGGAATCAGCTATCTGCTGCTTGACATGAAGAGCCCCGGTATCAATCCTCGCCGACTGCGCCAGATGAGCGGCAGTTCGGAATTTTGCGAGGTCTTCCTCGACAATGTGCGCGTTCCGCGCGAGAACCTGGTCGGCCAGGTCAATGAAGGATGGCGGGTCGCGACCACCACGTTGTCAAACGAACGCGGCACTACGACCCTCGCCACGCTGGTGCGTTTCGAGCGCACCTTCGACGACTTGGTGGCGCTGGCGCGCGCAACCCGGCGGGAAGGCCGGCCGGCCGTCCAGGATCCCAAGGTGCGCAGCGCGCTCGGGCAGTTCTACGTGGATCTGCAGGAGCTGAAATATACCGCCTTCCGCGCCTTCTCCAGCATCCTTAAGGGCGGGTCGCCGGGCAACGAAGGCTCGGTCCTCAAACTGCACTGGTCGGAGTTTCATCAGCGGATGCAGGAATTCGCGCTCGAGCTGCAAGGCCCCGGCAGCCAGTTGGTCCGTGAATCTCCCCATGCGGTGCGCGATGGACTCTGGCAGTTCACATTCCTGTGGTCGCGCTCGGACACGATCTACGCGGGGACTTCGGAGATCCAGCGCAACATAATCGCGCAGCGCGTGCTCGGGTTGCCCAAAACAAACTGAGCCGAGGCTGGGTCGTAGCCCAGTCTTTACCGATAGCTCCTGACCAGAGGCCACCACCGCCTGATTGATATTTTGGGATCACGGCAAACGAAAATATCGACGTGTTCGTCCGGCATCGAGTACCTGGTTCCCACCTTCGCGACCTTCTCGACCGTGTCGAAGACTCGATGCAGCTGTTGCTCGCGGAAGGTTATTGCGATCAGCACCTGCCCCGTATATTGGCGCGATCCCCATAGATAGTAGTTCATGTGGCCGCTGATCGCCTTGGGCAGACCATAGCGCGGGCCGAAGAAGTCAATTGCGGCAGCCTCGCCATAATTGCTCGCAAAGATCGCCGCTTCGCTGCGCTCGGAAGGCGGGAGGTTCCAATAGACTTTTGCGACTGTTGCGACCATCTCCGGCCATCCGAACATGTCAGCATAGTTCTGAGGTAAGTCGGCGGTCCTGCGCGTCTCGGTCGCGACCGGCTTCGCTCCTAGCAAGTGCTCATACTTTATGAAGGTTTCGACCGGCAGCACGGGAATCGCCATTGGGGCCGCGATCAATCCGCCCATCAACACCGCAACCGGAAGTCCATAGCGGACGCTTTGCCGCCATCCCCATCGGCTTACGTTCTCCAACTGAACGCTGCCCGCCGCGAAAAGAACGGGAAATATGGGGACGATGTAGTAGGCCTTTCCCTTGAGCATCACGAATGCCGCGTAGAGCAAGACGTAGGCCCATCCGATTGCCCTGAATCTTCGGCCTTGCTCGGAGGCAAAGAGGAAATAGAGGCCGCTCACCCAGATCGGCAGCGACAGGGGAAGGAAATACAATATTTGTGCGCCGAGAAAACCGAGCCAGGTGAGAGGCGCGTTTTTGGCGCTCGCCTTGACGTTGTGCAGCTCTACGTACATCGGAAATCCGTGTGTTGCTTGCCAGACCCCGGTAGGCATTGCGATGAGCAGCGCCACCAGCCCTCCCAACAGGAACCATCGGTTGAACAAAACTCGGCGCTGTGGCGTCAGCATCACGCCGATCAGCAACGCCGCCCCCAGAAACAGCATCGATTCCTTATTCTCCAACCCGAGGCCCGCCGAAAGTCCAAACACCAACCACCATCGTGGGTTTTCACTCTTGACGGTTCTGATCAACGCCCAGACGCAGCCCATCCAGAAGATCGGATCGAATGCGTTGATCGTGAGTATATTGTCGAGTGCGAGGAACACCGGGGCAGTCATCACCGCCACCATCGCAAGCATCTCAGCGAACCGTCCACCTCCCAGTTCGTAAGCGAGGATTCCCGCGATCGCGACGGTCGCTCCACCCGCCAGGGCCGGGAAGAATCGCAGCGCAAAGAGCGAATCTCCGAGGGTCATTCGCACGAGCCTCGCGATCGCCGCTACCATCGGCGGCAAATCGACATACCCCCATGCTAGATGCTGGCCGCACGCGACGAAGTACAGTTCATCGCGGAAGTAGCCGTATGCGCCGTTGGTCAGGAAGTGAATCAGAATCGTGAGCAATGCAAAGACGACGATCAGCCTCCGATCCGCGGGAGTCATCCGCCGATCGGCCCGGCTATCCGCCTGAGATGCGCCGCCTGCAGCATTCATGATCGTGTCATGGGATTCATTGAAAAGATGACGCCCGCTTTATCCAGGCTTTGCAAGGGAAGTGCGCGTCCAATCTCCGCTTGAATGCAGCCGGCATCGGGTTCTGCACATACGAATATTCAGCTTGGACTTGGACATGGTCAGGCGAATCCCAAGTCGGTTGCTTTGGATCACCCGCCTATACAGTCAAAATCTGCTTTTACCCGATAACAGAATGAAATATCCTCGGCGAGTATATTTCGAGAGGAATGGTCAATGGTGCGATGCTGTTAGCCGTCTTCACGACCTTCGCCGCCAGCAAAAAGGAATCGTTGGCGGACATGATCGGGCGGGTTCATGACGGCTTCCTCGCGGCGGGCTTCGGCGAACCATCAGTTCGCTTCACCCTCGCCGATCCTCCCGGCAGCCTGGAGGGGAACGCCGTGGCGGCTCTGACCGGCATCAAGCGTGTGTCCAGCGTGGAGCGCGTGCTGAAGCGCTGGCCGCTGTTGGAAAGGTTCGTCCGCGGGGCGAGTGCGGCGGCAGGCCCCCGTGCAGCGCAGCGGTTGATCACGAACGTGTCGGAATCCGGCGCGTTCGAGCCGGTGGAGTTCGCAATCCTGCGGGAGATCGCGCAAGGCGTTCCGAAGTCTTTCCCGTTTCACTCGATCACGCTGCATTTCTCAGCACCCGGATTCTCGGATGGACCGGAGATTCCCATAACCCCGGATCCGCGGAGGCTCGGCGCGTTGATGCGCGCAGGCGTGGATATCGGCGCCGGACATCCGACATCGCCGGGGGTCAACGTCAAGGACTCTTGGTGGGTCAATGGGCGGGAACGATACCTCGCGGCGATGCGCGTGATCGAAGCCGACCCCGCGGCCAAGAAATTGCCGCCGCCCCCGGCCATGATCGCGTCCCTATTCGCCGCCTGCGGCAAGGTGAGAAAGACGGCGCAAGTGCCGCTCGTCGCCGGGGCGACGCCGCAACAACGCAATATCGGAGCGGCTGGTCCAGAGATCACCGACGCGCTGCGGGCTGTCGTGCGCGATTATCGTTCACGCATGAGCGAGGTGGTTGAGCGGGCCGCTCTGCCACACGATCTGCCGCCCAACCCGGAAGCCGCTGGGCCTCCTGGCGTCACCGCCGGGCCGAGGAAGCCCGAACTCCTGCGCGCCTTCACTCCGCTCGGCTATGACTGCCGGGGCGAGTCGGGTACCTTCACGCTGCGGCGTCGCACGGCGGGCAATCTGACCGCGGAACTGATCCTCGATGTCGGCACCTGGAGCAACATGATCATGACCCACTTCCGCGTACTGGGTCTCGTCAACGGCGTCGGATTCAAAGCCACGCTCATCCTGCCGGTTGGCCGCGGAGCGACGATCGGAGCTCAATATCCGATCGGCGGCCCTGAAAGATGGCGGCAGATCGTTGAGAACCTGGCGGCGCTGGTCGCGGAACTCGATCGCAGCTTCGTTCCCGCGATCGAAGCGATCTCCGGTCCGGCGCCGGACTGGTATCGGCCCGAGAACTTTAAGGGCGAGCCTGCTGATTGGCGATAAACAAGTCTCTAACGGCTCAAGTGGTAATGAGGGGCTTCGAAATGCACTATCGCCCAGGCTACGGCGAGCGCAAGCAAAGCATAAAGAATGAATGTGACTATTCGGTTTATTCCTGGATCCTCGCTGATGATTGTCCCATCCAATTAAAGACCAGGTCAAGCCTGGACGAACTCTCCCATCGGGCGCACCAGAGAAAAGCTATCCGGAGAGACTTAAATAAGGCACGGTTTGCGGGCCCTGAGGCAGGACGCACAACGTTGACTTCGGGCCGGCTGCCTTCAATGCTTCCCGTACAGCCGCTCCAATATCTTCGATAGGCTCGAATTGCGCGGCCCGAAGTTGTTTTTCGGATACTCCTGCGGCTTTCACCAGCACTTTCGCTTTGAGTTGGATCTGCGCCTGAACCTGCGCCTGCCATTGATCCGGACGAGAAAATCCCGGCGACATGATCATGTCGAGCAACTCGCGAGGCGATGGCCGCATCGTCAGCAGTTCCCCATACGTCCCATGATTCGGAATGCCGTCCCGGCACTCGGCAGCGCAAATAATCGTGCCATTGTCTTTCACGATCTTCACCGCGGCCGACATTCCCTTCACCGCTTGATACAGATTCTGATCCAGCGGGTAGCCGGAATTCGTGGTGAGCACAACGTCGAAAGGCGCGTTGACCGCGCGCATCGCGGTGTGGCGCACAGAAGCGCATGCCATCGCATGCTCCTCAAACAGGTCTCCGGCAAAAGCCGCCGTGATCATCTGATCGCGATTGAGCGTAACGTCGAGGGCGAAGTCGACTCCGGTCATGCGCGCGATCTCGCGGATGTCCTGATGAATGGGATTCCCTTCGATCACTCCGAACGTGGCTTTCGGATGAGCGAGGCGCTCGGCGTTGTGGAGCGTCATGACGGTATCGAGACCGGCCAGGCCCGGCGCCACCATCTTCGGCCCACCGCTGAAGCCGGCGAAGAAGTGCGGCTCGACGAAGCCCGTTGTGATTTTGAAGCCCGACTCGACCCATCCTCTATTTAGCAGAACGCGCACGCCGGTCTTTGTATTCCCAACATGAACAAGCGACGCGCTGTCCCGGGCGTCGTGACAAACAACCCGGCAACTTCGCGCGAACTCGGCGCCAATCATTTTCTCGATTTCAGCCGGACTATTGCGCCGATGCGTCCCGGTCGCGATAAAAATTGTGACATCTTCTCTTCGAATGCCTGGCATCTCCCCAAACAACGCTTTGAGCATCAACTGGCGCGGCTGGGCGCGTGTGATGTCGCACACGGAGATTGCAATCTTCTGTCCCGGTCTGGGGAGCGTTCGCAGCGGCGGTTTTCCGATGGGGTGTGCGATGGCCTTTGTTAAACTTTCGGCTGGATTCGCGACCGCCGCTACCGGTACCGGCTCGATCACGGTTGTCTGCTCGCCCGGCAGATCCACCGTCAAACCATCGCTGCCATAATCCAGTTTCAGTTTCACACCAACTTAATTAACACAGATTGAATCTCCGGAAAGCATGGGCGGTCGCTCTCCCTGCGGTCAAAGACCAGTAGAAAAAATATGATCTCTCGGTGGACGGAGGCTGACAGTAAAGAGAGTTCGAATCGGCGCGTGCCCTGTCGATTTGCGCTAGCCGCGCAGCATGCCAATGCGCCGCGCGTAGCCTTGCTCGCGCTGCTGGATCTGCCGGCGGCGATCCTCGGCGCTGAACAAGGGGGTATCCGCCGGTAACTCATTCATCAAGCGCGAGAGCTTGACGAGTTTGCTGTCGATGATGCCTTCCATCGCTTTGGGCGCGAAGGGCAGCGACTGCCATCGTACCAACATTCCGCCTGCGTGCAGCCTTTCCGTATCGACCCAGTTCTGGACACCCGGATCGGTTGGCGAAATAACCAGGCGGTAGTTACCGTCGTTGTCGAGCGCGGCCTGCGCATGATTGAGACTACCGGTGGCCGAGACGTATTCCATCCCGATACCCCAATGATCGTAAAGCTGGAATCCAAGATATCCCGCGCCGACCGGATCGATCCGCAAGATCAGCGCCTCGTCATCGTGGACATGGAAATGGCCGAAGCTCGTCATCTGGGTCAGCAATCCGCCGGGAGTCGGGGATGCGGTTCCGATCTGGTTGGCGTCCTTGCGATAGGATGCCTTGAAGAGAAAATCTATCATCGCGGGAAAAAAGCTTCGCAGCTTTTCGACGGCTTGCCTCACCCACTCATCGTTCGCCGGTTCGGGCGGCATTGGTGGACCTCCGACCCGTTCGACGCTCAGATGCGGTATCATCTCATGAGTCCAATCACCGAAACTGTAGCGCTGTAGCAGGCCAACCGTGCCCGCAGTGGTCCGCATGTGATTGCTCCGCCCGTTGGCTGCCTGCGAGTCAACGGTCACGAGGAATGAACCGTCCATCTCGGTAACGATTTGATCTGCGGTGAGACAGCACGCGCTGTGCGGGAAAGCGTCGGGATAGGGACCCCCGCGCTCCATCACGGTCAAGGTGAATTCCGAGAGCGCAGGCTCGCGCATCTTCCCGCGCACCACGTACCGCGAACGATCCTCGATGCAGGCATACCCATAAAGGTTGTCCGGATTGTCGATTCCCCACCGATCGCCCTTGAAATCGACCCCAAACCATCGATGCGGTGGCGTTTGCATCCAGACGGTTGCAGGACGAAAAGGATCGCCGTTAACAATCCAGTCCAGCACGGAGCGGGTGGTCTCTCCGAGCGAACGCTCCAGTGTCGCTTCCGCCTCCGGCAATTTGCTTAGCGGATGCTCGAAGAACAGCCTGCGGCAACGCTCGACTTCCGTTTGTACTTCAGGTGAGAGCCAGGCATTCATCAGGCTGGCTTCGAACCGCGCTTGTATCGGATCATCGACGTGTTTTTGAATTGTCATCGCGCTTAACCCGGTCCCTTGATCAATGCGGACACTTAACACGCTGAGGAATTCGTTTCAGCTCCCAGTCGCAAGTCCGAGACCGATATCCGGCGATGCCTGCCGACCGTGTCTTGGGCCCAACGGTCCTTCCTTCCATCGAGATGGCAGCGCGAGCTTTCCGCAGTTGCCGGAGTGCGCCAACTTCTTGAGAGCAAGGCGCATACACAACTGGCTGCTTTTCAGCTCAGCTTCTGAAACTTGAGCGCGACCGAATTCATGCAGTAGCGCAGACCGGTCGGCCGCGGACCATCGTCAAAGACGTGTCCAAGATGCGCTCCGCACCTGGCGCAGCGCGTCTCGGTACGACGCATTCCGTGGGAGTTATCGGGGCGGTTCTCGATATTTTCCTCAGCCACGGGCTCCCAGAAACTGGGCCATCCAGTTCCCGATTCGAATTTGACCCGCGAGGTGAAGAGCGCGGTGTTGCAGCACACGCACCGGTAGATGCCGTGCTCCTTGTTGTGATTGTATTCGCCGGTCCCGCACATTTCGGTGCCGGCGCCGCGGGTCACGTGATATTGCTCCGGTGTGAGCTGCTCCCGCCATTCGGCGTCCGACTTCACAATCTTATTGACTATGACCGGACCTAGCGGCTCGCCGTTTTCGCTGTAGTCGAGAATTTTGACAGTGGCCATAATCGGAATTATGCGCCGCGCTTGCGTTTGCTCCAAGCCCGCTCCAGGCCGCGATTCTGCTCCGGGCGGCAACCCATGCCAAGCGCGCAAGATCGGATGCGATGGTTGAGCGGAGGAATTCGATCCCAACGCAACAATAAACGCTTCGGACCCAAGGACCTAGATCTTTAGCTTGTTGCGCCCGTCGAATTGGCTGACCGCAAGGTCGAGACGTCAACGCCCTCCAAACAACGGACGTTAACGGAGTACTTGCTGCTATCCCTGCGGGGAACGCGCAGTACCGCGACTCCGCACTTCGGACAAAACCAGTGCCGCGCCTGTCCGGTACCCCAGACATAGAGTGTTGCTTTCTCAAACGGGGTCTTCATTTGTACCTGCGAGCGGTCCAATCCAATGCAGGTATCCGGACTGGGAGCAGATCGAGCAATTGCAATCGATAGCGCCCTCGAGTTGGCCCTCCACGGCAAATGCGATCTCGCCGCAATGGCATTTGGCGTTGTACGTCACTTACGGTACGGGTCTCCGCGGTACTCGCGACACATCCTCAGGACGATTTCAGTCCCTTCATCTGCCCGTCCGCGTGCCATTGGCGCATGATGTCGTCGAATTCAACCGGTCCGCCACCGTATTGCTCGCCGAAGAACCCCGTCCCTTCTGCGGGTTTGCCTTCATTGTTGTAGTATCCCGGCGTGCATTCCCGCTGGAACCGCCGATTCTGTACCGATTTTTGCCTGATCGTCGCTATCCACTCGGCTTCCGCCTCGGCGGTAGGTTCAATGCATCGCGACTCATGCAAATTAGCGTGCAGAATCAGTTTAGTGATGTGGCTTGACTGCTCCAGAAGCATGTGTGGAAAGTTTGCGGTCAAGGCGTTTTGCGTGGTGCCCATGTGGAAGCAGTTCGGAAACCCGAAGCTGTAGAAGCCATGCAGCGTTTTGAGCCCACTGGCCCAATACTCAGTAAGCGACTTGCCGCCGCGACCGTAGATCTCGAAGCCCGCCCGGCGGGTGTAGGCGGTGCCTACTTCGAATCCCGTGGCGAAGATGATGCAGTCAACTTCGTATTCCACCCCGTCGAACACCAGGCCCTTCTCAGTGATACGATCAACGCCGCGGCCCCTGGTGTCCACCAGTGTCACGTTGGGGCGGTTAAAAGCCGGCAGATACTCATCGTTGAAGGTGGGGCGTTTACAAAACTGACGGTACCATGGCTTGAGCGCCTCCGCGGTCCGCTTGTCCTTCACGATCGCGTCCACTCGCGCACGGATCTGGTTCATCTTCTTGAAATCCTCCAGCTCCAGCATGCGCCCGCGTTCCTTGGGCGCTACGCTGGTTGCCGGGAGCCGGGTCAGATTCCTGAAAATGTCGGTCCATCCGTCGCCTACGAGGTCCTCATCCTGGCTGCCGCCTGAAACCAGGATGTTGAAATTGTCCATGCGCCTTTTCTGCCATCCCGGGGTCAGCGTCTTCACCCATTCGGGGTCGGTCGGACGGTTTCCGCGCTCGTCAACAGAGGACGGTGTGCGCTGGAATACGTACAGATGCTGCGCGTCCTTTGCCAGGTACGGCACACATTGGACGGCGGTGGCTCCGGTGCCGATGACCGCTACCCGCTTGTCGGCAAGTTTGTCCAAGTTTCCGGTGGTATCGCCGCCGGTGTACGCATAATCCCAGCGACTGGTGTGGAAGGTATGTCCCTTGTAGCGGTCGATGCCGGGAATTCCGGGAAGCTTCGGCCGGTTCAGCGGCCCATTGGACATGACGACGAAGCGGGCCGTCCTGCGGTCGCCGCGATTGGTGGTAACGATCCACCTGAGTTGCTCTTCGCTCCACCTTATCTCTTTGATTTGCGTCTGAAAAAATGCGTTGCGATACAGATCGAATTTTCTTCCGATGCGCCGGGCGTGTTCCAGGATTTCCGGTGCGTAGGAGTATTTCTCCTTCGGCATGTATCCGGTCTCTTCGAGCAGCGGCAGATAGATGTACGACTCGATATCGCATTGTGCGCCCGGATAACGGTTCCAGTACCAGGTCCCGCCAAAGTCGCCGCCCTTCTCGATAATCCGGATGTTATTTACGCCCGCCTCGCGCAGACGCGCTCCGGCCAAAAGACCACCGAAGCCGCCCCCGATGATCAGGACATCTACATCGTCGCTCACCGGTTCGCGGGTAAAGCCCGGATCCACATAGGGATCGTCCACATAACGGCTGAAGTCCCCGCGCACTTCGACGTACTGTTCGTTTCCATCGGGGCGCACGCGTTTGTCGCGCTCCTCGCGGTACTTGGCGCGCAAGGCATCGGGGTCGAAATCGATCCCCTGGTAAATATCGGTACGAGGCGAAACTTTGGAAGCGTCACTCATTGGGCAAGCTCCTTGGCCGTGGAAGCGCGCGTAGATTCAGGGGCAATGTTGCCGCTTGGTCACGAGCCTTACTCAACTAAAGCCGATAATTCAAGCATAATGGTGAGCTGGTGCAGGCTCAAATTTGCCGAAGTAATGAAGCCGGCGATCGATGCCCTCCGCTAGCTTTGGGTCCCGGCCGGCTAATGGGAACCGCGCGCCCCCAGCGTCGATCTTGCGTCTATTGCAAGTCCTTGCGCTGGAGAGACAAACAGGGTTGCCAGCGAACCCAGGGCCAGCAGCAGCGCGCATAACTGGAATGCTGGGAAGTAGCTTCCGCCGAGGTCGAAGATTGCTCCAACCACGAGCGGACCGGTGGAACCGCCGAGGGTCCCGCATAGGTTGATCAGCCCCGTCAACGTGCCAAAGCGTTTGAGCCCCAGGGATTCCGCCAAAATAATCGGAACCAGCGAAGAAGTGGCGCCTGCGGTTATCCCGAAGGCTATCAGAAAAGCCGCGATTGAGATCACCGCAAGTTCCGGTTTGCGCGCGCCCAGCAATGAGGCCACGCCGACGCTCTCGATAAACAATGCGGCGGGCAGAACGATGCGAACACTGAAGCGGTCCGACAGATAACCCATGACCACGAAACCCGCGGTCATCACTCCTGCCTGAAGACTTAGCACCAGCGCTGCCTGCTGCGAGGTGTAACCGCCGGCCACCAGGAACGGGACGATATGATAATATGCCCCCGCCAACCCCATCGATGCGAACGCCTGCATCAGGGCCAGCATCCAGAATGAACGCGTGCACAGCGCCGGAGCCAGATCGAGCCCGGGCAGCGCTTCCGACCTTGGCGCCACGCTGTCGCGCAGAACCGGCTGTTCCGACGGCAACCTTATTACAAAGACGATCAGCGGCAGTGCCAGCGCGAGGACGGGTGCCGCTATGGCTGCCAGCGCGACGCGCCAGCCCCGAGTGGCGATCAAATGCTCGACCACCAAAGGCATCACCATCCCTCCGATCGAAGTGCCGGTGATACTCACGCCGAGCGCCAGTGCGCGGCTGTCGCTGAACCAGCGCGCGGCCACGACTGCAGTCGGAACGAGGGTCGAAAAGCCTACCCCGGCGCCGATTACGAGAAAGGCGGCTATCAGCGGGCCAAAGGATTGGGTCTGGCTGGCTGCAATATAGCCGGCGCCCACCATAATCGCTCCGGTGGCCATCACAGCCTTCACTCCCGTCCTGTCTATAAGCCAGCCTGTGACCGGAGACGCCAGGCCCATCGCCAGGCCAAACACGGTGTACATCAGCGACAGGCGGCCATGGCTCCAGTGAAAGGTCTGGATCAGCGGTGGAAAGAAGAGCCCCACCGTGAAGGCGCTGCCACCCATCAAAAAAAAGAGCGAGATAAAGAGGCTCGCCACCACGATGAACGCTTGGCGCCGCTGATTAGTCATATACGTGTCGATTTGAGCCTGCCGGATTGGTCGCGGACTCGTGGCTACCTCGTTTTTCTTCCTCTGCGCACCAGCTCACCGCGGAGATGCGCAGTACAGTGTCGGCGTAAGACGGGGCTCGCGCAAGACAGCGTCTTGTTTAGGCCAGCTTACTCCAGCTCAAACCGGACCGCTTCGCCGGCGAATCTTATTGCATCACGCGGTCCAGTCCCTCGGGCAGAGTATACGTGCGAAGATCTCTGTATCGGGCAGGCACGTCCTCATTCACCGCTCCCTGATCATTGATGTAGAAACAGAAATGCCGGTTCTGGAAATCCAGAGTGTCGGAGATGACATTTACCGCATCGAGAATAGCGATATCTCCGTTGGTTTTCGGAACTGGTACGGGCATTCGCAAGTCGTAGTAAGACTTATAGAGCTTGCCATTCATATCATACATATCGGCCCATAATGGCACGAAGAGATTCTTGTCAACGTATAGAATTCTCTTGCTGTAGCAGTAGCCATGCGAGCGGGAAGGCACGCGGCGAATGTCCAGAACATAAGCATCGCGGATTTCCCATTTGCCCACTCTCGTCTTGGCCGCGCCGAGATGCCTGATGTCGTAGTTCTCCTGATTCGGGTAAGTCCTGCCGTCAAGATTCAGCATGGTCAGAACCTTCCTCTCACCTACGACGTCGGCGGAGAATAGTGCGACCTGGCCGTTGAAGCCGGCGCGTTCGTCCTCATGGGTGATATCGGTGCCGCTCAGCGGCGCGCAGACGGCGGATTCGGACAATCTGAGGCTCCGGCGCAGGGAGGGGAGAAATACATATAATTCGGGCACTCTTGTCAGGTCACTGGGCACCATCTCCAGCGAGGTGGTGTATTTGGACTCCTCCGGTGAAACAACTTCCGCCCATTGCGTGAAATCGTAATGCGCAAGAGCCGGATCGGGATCGCTGACTGAAAGGCCCGGATCGCTCAGATGATTAAGCGCACAGTAGACCTGAATACCTGCGGCCTCCGCCGTGTTGCCGAAGCGGTCGGCACACCATCCCCGGTTGTACACGTAAGTCTCATGCGGCTCGTAGTGATAATACTCATCGAACAGGATCTTGATTCCCTTGTTGGGCTCCGCCGGTTTGGGAAACGGTATTCCTGCAACATAATTTTGCAATATGAAACCGCCCCACGGCGTTTGCACCAGCTTGACCTGAGCTGCGTATTTTTCAGTATTATTCAGATAGATTTTGGGTAAGTGAATATCGCTGGTCGGGCCGATAACGCGATAGTAATCAGGCTGGTTTGGCAGCGGGTCAAAGTATTGGCCGTTGAACATCGCCTGCATACCGGCCGGCATGTAGTCCTTGAATTGCTGCCAATTTTGGGGGGTTATCGTGGTTCCGGGAGGTACCTGCGCCTGGGCTGAGGCCCTTCCACAGATGAGTATCGCTACGATCGCAACTAATAGCCACAATGTTGGTTTTGACATCTGACAAACCTCGCAATAGCTGGCTGATAGACACCTCGGGCGGTTGACTTCAGCAGCACACGCGTTGACGCATGATAATTCGTCAGGTTTTCCGACCGAAACGACTGAGTTTCGACCCAAACCGGCGAGTCCCGCGGCCGAGCCGCTGTTTTTGCGGTCGTAACTGCAATGTGCTTGTTTAACTTCTGCACAGTAGATGCTTGTAGGACAATCCGCCTTTTAGTGCAAGAATTTAGCTGTCGCAGGCACTCCGCAGCTCGATAGATACGAGCGTGCTGCGCCTATAGCAGTGTTTTGAAACCTTTCATCCACTCTTAAGCGCACTTTCCTCGCGGTTCGGCCGCCAAACGCCTAGAGGCCGCGATGCGGGAGACCGCTCATCAGCTTCAACTCTAAGCGTTTAATGCGTGCATCAATGAAACATGGTATTACGACTCCTCGGCTCTCAGTATGGCCGTTGCGCAGCGCGATAGCTCCCCATCGGATGATCGCGAATCCATGCGGCCCGAAATGCGGGGGTGTCGGGTTTGAGGGTCACTTTCAGGATTATCTGACGTAGCATCTTGAGCGCCATCTGGCGTAGGCTTGCACTGTGCAAAAATCTGTTCCTCCCGCCGAGGCTCAAGCCGACGCTGCAGCGATCGAACGCTGGCGTAAGATCCTTTCCGAAGGCCATCGTCCAATCCATTTGGCCCATCGCCTGTTCCGCTATCTCCCGAGCCCGCCGCGCTGCAAGATCTGCCACAATCCATTCGGCGGCGTCGGGGGAAAACTGGTCGGCCTGCTCGGATTCGCGCGCTCGCGCAAGAATCCAAATCTTTGCGCGATGTGCTGCGACCGGCTGCCGCCCGGCGGAATCGAATTGGATATCGCGGTGCTGTTCGCCGACCTGCGCGGGTCAACCGCAATCGGAGAACGTCTGGAGCCCGGTGCGTATGCCGCCCTGCTGAACCGGTTCTATAATGCCGCAACCGAGGTACTGGTCCGCCATGACGCGATCATTGACAAGCTAATCGGCGACGAAGTTATGGCGCTGTTCATCCCCGGTATTTGTGGACCAACGTATCATCGTCGCGCAGCGCAGGCGGTGTTCGCTCTCCTGGAGGCGGCCGGGTACAGCGCAACGGGCAGTGCATGGATGCCGATCGGTGCGGCTGTCAACTCGGGCGTCGCTTATGTCGGCAATGTCGGCGGTGACAACGTCGTGGACTTCACCGCGCTTGGCGATCCGGTAAACACCGCCGCCAGACTCGCCTCAGTCGCGGCGGCGGGCGAGGCGCTGCTAAGCGAAACGGTATACGCAAGCGTCGAGCGGGAGTTTCCGAATCTCGAACGCCGCACCCTCTCACTCCGCGGCAGGGAGGCGCCCGTGGATGTGCGCGTCCTCCACCCAAGCGTACCTGACAGGTGAGACACACATGCGCTGACTACTTTGGGGAGCAGAGGAGATTCGAACCCGCGGTCCGATTCCCGTGCTGCTCGCGATCACAGATGCCGCGGTCCAGCGTTCGTACCGCGGTGAAGCGTTTTCAACCTGCAGCTCCAGGCGCCTCGGCGGACGATCCGTTGTCAAAGCACTCGGCCGCGCCAAGATGCTGACGGTTAACAAGTGGATGCAGCGGTTGGCGACTGTCGATTAGCTGAATTTCAGTCCGCGCATCTTACCGTCGGAGCGCCATTGGCGGATGAGTTCGTAAAACTCGACCGGTCCACCGCCGTACAGTCCGCCCACAAACCCCGGTCCCAGATCCAGTCTCCCTTCATTGTTGTAGTAGCCCGGGGTGCACTCCTGCCGAAAGTCGTCGCTCATCGCCTTCTGATTCATGGTTTCCAACCACTGCGCTTCGGCTTCAGCCGTCGGCTCAATGCATCGCGCCTCATGCATATAAGCGTGCTTGATTACCTCTGAGATGTGGTGCGCTTGTTCGTCGAGCATGTGAGTGAAGTTTGCGGTCAATGCGTTTTGGGTGATGCCCATATGGAAGCAGTTAGGAAAATCGCAACTGTAAAAACCGTGTAGAGTCTTGAGACCGTCTTTCCAATGCTCCGTAAGCGACCTGGCGCCGCGGCCTCGGATTTCGAAGCCCGCACGGCGCGTGTAGGCAGTCCCGACTTCGAAGCCCGTGGCGAAGATGATGCAATCCACCTCGTACTCGACCCCGTCAAACACCAGGCCTTTCCCGGTAATTCGATCGACGCCTTTGCCCCGAGTATCAACGAGGGTCACGTTGGGCCGGTTAAACGCTGGGAGATATTCGTCATTGAAAGTGGGGCGCTTGCAGAACATACGGTACCACGGCTTCAGCGCTTCAGCGGTCTGCTTGTCCTTTACGATCGCGTCAACCCTTGCGCGGACCTGGTTCATCTTTAGGAAATCCGCCAGCTCCGCCATGCGCGCATTCTCTTCCGGTGACAGCTTGTGATCGCGCTTTGCCGCGGCCAGCGCGGTCAGGTTGCGCTTGATGTCCGTCCAACCGTCACTTACCAGGTCCTCTTCGTTGCCGCCGCTAACCAGAACATTAAAATTGACCTGGTTGTTAAAGTTGTCCATACGCCGCTTCTGCCAGCCCTTTTGCCCGCCCTCGGTCAACTTCTTCACCCAGTCGGGATGGGTCGGACGGTTCCCCCGCGCATCGACCGACGACGGCGTGCGTTGGAATACATAGAGATGCTGTGAGTAGTTCGCCAGGTGCGGTACACATTGGACGGCGGTAGCGCCGGTACCGATGATGGCTACCCGTTTGTCGGCAAGTTTGTGCAAATTCCCGTTGGTATCTCCGCCCGTGTATGCGTAGTCCCAGCGGCTGGTATGAAAGGTGTGCCCCTTGAAGCTGTCGATACCCGGAATCCCGGGAAGCTTAGGTCTATTCAAAGGACCATTGGACATGACGACGAAGCGTGCCCTCATGCGGTCGTCATGATTCGTCGTGACGATCCACCTGCATGCTTCTTCGTTCCAGGTTATAGCTTTGATTTGAGTCTGAAAGCACACGTCGCGATACAGGTCGAATTTTTCGGCGATGCGGCGCGCGTGAGCCAGGATCTCCGGCGCGAAGGAATACCTCTCTTTTGGGATGTAGCCGGTTTCTTCGAGCAGGGGCAAATAGATGTATGACTCGACGTCGCACTGCGCACCTGGGTAGCGGTTCCAGTACCACGTGCCGCCGAAGTCACCGGCCTTTTCGATAATGCGGATGTGCTGCACGCCCGCCTCGCGCAATCGCGCACCCGCTAACAGCCCGCCGAATCCGCCGCCGATGATCAGTACCTCCACATCGTCGGCCAGCGGCTGCCGGCTGTAACCGGGGGCAACATAGGGATCGTCGACATAACGGCTGAAGTCGCCCTTGACCTCGATGTACTGTTCGTTGGCATCGGGGCGCAGGCGTTTGTTGCGCTCCTCCCGGTACCGGGTGCGGAGCGCATCGGGGTCGAAATCGATTGCCTCTGCCAAATCATTGGCTGATGAAACTTTGTCATCACTCATAGTCTGATCTCCCCGGACGCCGCGGAGCATTGCGATGGTTTCTTTTTACTGATCGTTGTCTGGCACCTGTAACACAATTTTCGCCCACTCAAAAGTAAACGACCGGAGATCCAATCGCAGCGCACGGAAGCCTTAGCGTTTCCGCCGTCTCCGCATCACAGCTCGCCGAAACTCGGACCACCATAAGCCCTCGGTTCGCGTCTTCTTGGACGCCCAATCATCGGGCGAGGTCTGCCGCGGCGAACCCTTCCAGGGACGAGCGGCAGATGCCGACACTTTACTAGATTGCTTGCGTGCCGTAGGTTCCTTTCTATGTGCCGGCGGCCATTATCCGCACTAACCCGGATTTCTGCCACGCTCCGGCTATCCGCACCCACGCGGACCGCCTCTTCATCCAACCGCGACGATCCAAAAGCAATTCTCACTTGCGCCGAACTCCCAATACGGTGAGCGCCAGTGCCCAGCCGCTGGCCGCCGTCCAAACCGCCGGCGAACAGCTTAATCCGCACCGATGGATCATCGCCCTGTCCATAATGCTCGGCACGATCCTCGAGATTCTCGACTCCACCATCGTCAACGTTTCTTTGCCCCACATGCAGGGCAGCTTCTCCGCCAGCGTGGATGAGATCACCTGGATCGTCACGAGCTACCTGGTCGCCAACGGCATCATGATCCCGATGACCGGATGGATCTCCTCACGCATTGGACGCAAGCGCTACTTCCTCATGTCGGTCACCGGCTTTGTGCTCGCCTCGGCCGCGTGTGGCGCGGCGCAAACCCTGCAGCAGATGGTCATCTTTCGCGTGTTACAAGGGACGGCCGGCGCCGCGATGCAGCCCTCATCGCAGGCCATCCTGATGGAAACCTTTCCGCCCGAAGAGCAGGCGATGGCCATGGCGCTGTGGGGGATTGGGATGATGGTCGCCCCTATCCTCGGCCCCACGATCGGCGGCTGGATTACCGACAACTGGTCGTGGCGATGGAATTTCTACATCAACATCCCGGTCGGCATCGTGGCGATCATCATGGTCTCGACCTTCCTCCATGACCCACCCTACCTGCGCAAGGCGCGCGCGGCGGCTCGGCGCGTGGACTACGTCGGGATCTTTCTGATCGTTACTACTCTGGGGCTGTTGCAAATGGTGCTCGACCGAGGCCAACGCGCCGACTGGTTCGCTTCGCCCTGGGTGACCTACGCAACCGCGGGGTCGGCCATCTCGCTGGTCCTGTTGGTGCGCCGAGAGTTGACCTTCCCCGAGCCGATCCTCGATCTGAGTATCCTCTCCAAGCCGACTTTCACCCTGGCGCTGATGGCGATGATACCGCTTACCTTCATGCTGTTCAGCGTCAACCTGCTCAATCCAATATTTCTCCAGGAGTTCATGGGCTACAGCGCTCTGCAGGCCGCGCTGGTGCTGGCGCCGCGCGCCGTGGGAGCGATGGCAGCGATGCTGCTGGTGGGACAGATCGAACGCTACCGATTCGGCGCCAGCCGCCCGGTCTGGATAATGGGTTACTTCTTCCAGGTCCTCTCGCTGTACAAAATGGCGAGCTGGAACCTGCAAATTGGCTACTGGCAAGTAGTGGTGCCCACGGTGATGTTCGGTTTCGGCTTCTCAACCATCTTCCCGCCGCTGGCCGCCGCCACCCTCTCCTGCGTGGAGCGCGAACGGATGGGCTATGCGGCCAGCCTCTTCAGCATGATCCGCAATACCGGTGCCTCAATGGGAATCTCGTTGATGACCTCGATTCTTGTCAGCCATCAGCAAATCCACCAGAGCTACCTGGCCGAGCGCTTCTCGGTCTTCGATGCCTGGCGTATGCAGATGACGCCGCAGCCGATGGCGGGTGCTCCACATCTCCTGGGCGAACTGGCGGGGCGCAAGCAGAGCCTGGCAATGGTTTACGGGATGATTCAAGCGCAGTCCTCGATGCTGTCGTTCAACGACATCTACCGGATGTTGTTGTACATCGAGACTTTTGTGGTCCCCGCCCTGCTCATCCTGTGGATTTGGCAGGAACGCAAGGTGGTGCGTCCGCTTGTCGGCCAAGCGGCCGTGGCGCATTGATGATGCCTGACTTGGAGTCTGTGCTCCGCAAAAAAATTCTCAGACCCAGGCTGGTTCAGGCGTCCAACTTCAGCACCTTGCGGGCATTATCGCGCAGGAACTTCGGCCAGACCTTGTCGTTGAAGGGCACCGACTTCATGTCGGTCATGATTCGCTCAAGCGAAAGGCCCATGGGGAAATAGCCGGCATAGATGATCTTGTCCGCGCCGCGGGTATTGGCATAGCGAATGATGGCTTCCGGATAGTGTTTGGGCGCGAAGGCGGAAGTCGAGTAATAGAGGTTGGGCCATTTCAGCATCAGCTTAACAGCCAGGTCTTCCCAAGGCTCGCACCCGTGACGGGTCACGAAGACGAGTTCGGGGAAGTCGTACATTACCTTATCGATCAGGCGCACTTCCTGTGGCCACATCGGGAACCTCGGTCCCGGAACGCCGGCGCAGGCGAAGATCGGAACGCCCAGCTCCACGCACTTGGCGTAGATTGGATACATCAAGGGGTCGCCCAGACCGACTTGTGGATTGTAGCCCGCGTTGAACGCGCTGAAAGCGCGAACGCCATAGGCTTCGTACTGCCGCACCATATCGCGCAGGCCGTCCACGCCGCGGTTGGGGTCCACGTTGCCTATGGGTATGAAGCGCCCAGGATGGTCTTGCAGCGCTTTCCTTGTAATTTCCCCGCCCACCCCGATGAGGCCTATCTCAACACCGAACCGATCCATTTCGTGTAGGGTAATCGAAATCGGATCTTTCGCTGTACCGTACAACTCCTTGGGCACGCTCTTGAACATGTATTCGACGGGGAAATCGAACTTCGCCGAAGGATCTTTGAGCTGCGCGCGAATAAAGTCATAGACTTTGAAATCTTCGGCCGGAAAGCCAATCATAGTATCGATGATGCCGATGTTCGTGGGCATAGCCATGGCTTAGGAAGCCTCCGCAAGGGCGTCTCGGAAGAGATAACACACAGTGTCACGGGGAATTTTTTCGCGCGGCAGGGGCGTTTCCACTTGCGCCGGCGTCGGGCCTACTTTTGCCGCTCGGGGCTTCAACTTTTCCAGGTCGAAGTTGTACAGCGCCGCGGCGTTCAGTCCCAGCAACTTTCGCCGGCGCGAATCGGGCATCGAGCCGAATGTCAGGCGCAGGGATTCGAGGGTGTAGGGGAAGGTGCCCTCATAGTGAGGATAGTCGTTGCCCCACAGGACATGATCCTCGCCGATCTCGTCGATGCCGGCGAGGTCCGCTTTGCTGGGAAAGCTTGCACCGTAGTAGCAGTGGCGCTTCGCATAGACGCTGGGCGGCTCCTTCAGCGGCAGTTCCATTCCCTTGTAATTCATCTCGCCCTGAGAGCCGGCCTTGATGCTGTGGTAGGCGCGGTCCAGCGAATTGAGCACGCCCGGAACCCAGGCGCAGCCGGACTCGGTCAGGATATGTTTGAGCTTCGGGAACTTCTCGTACACGCCGCTCATCATGAGGTGGCGGTAGCCTGCTTGACCGTAGAAGGTCACATCCTGGATCCAGATCGCTTCCGCAACCGCGCCCTGGCCGTAATTCGGCAGTCCTTGGCCCGTGTGCTGATTGATGACGAGACCATGGTCCTGGATGGCGGCAAACACGCGATCCCAGGCCGGGTCGTAGAGCGGCTTCAGCCAATGGGCGTCCGGCGGGATTAGCGGCAACAGAACCCCGCCGCGCAGCCCCGCCTTGGCTATGAACTCGATATCCTTGATGGCCTCGTCGAAGTCGTTGGGCAGGATCAGTCCAATCCCGGCACGCCGCACTGGATCCTCGGCGCAAAAATCCTTCAGCCAGCGATTGTGGGCGCGGATACCGGCCTGGCACCGCTGGTAGTCCTCAGGCGTCGGCGGATGGGCCGTGACGATACTGGTCCGATAGAAGGGCGGCACGGTGTTGGGGAATATCACCTCGCCGACGACTCCCTGGCTGTCCTGGTCCTTGTTGCGAATGCCATAGTCCCAGTTGCGCATCTTCTTGGAGCCATAGTGCTCTTGGGACGGGTTCTTATACCCGCCGCGCCATTGGTCAAATGGCTCCCGCCACTGCGGATCGAGATATTCGCGGTACTGGGAATGGCTCCCGCCTGCGTGAGTGTCCGCGGTGATAAGTATGTAAGGCTCCTGAGTCATGTGAACCTCCCCCTGGGCTGGATATAGTTCATTCGCGCGGAACCCCTGTGGCAACTTTTCCGCTTTGCGGAGGAGTCGGCAGAGCGACTGCGATCGCCCGCCTTGGCGCTTCACGAAGTCGCGCTTTGAACTTCGATCGCGAATTCATCTTCGCATCGTGACACTTCTACCAGAGTGGTGGTGCCGGTCAAGTGACGGAAAATGCACAGTCTGTGTATTCACCGCCGCTTCCCGGGCCGAGAGCATTCGCAAGGCCTCGTGCAAAGCTTGTCCACTGGCGGGAAGCCGGAAGAAGCGCAATGTCAAAAAGTATCGAAAATACGCTCAGGGAGCGGGAAGGCTGAGTACACATTATATCCAAGCTTCTCGGCACGTTTCCCAACCGCGCATTCTGGTTGTAGCATTTTGCGGGGCACATACATCACCACTTTGACGTCCAGATAAATCGCCACGGCTGGCGTTCATCGCCGGCTCAGGATAACAACGACAGAGGAGGGCAGGACGAACATGGAACCGACAGGTCCGCTTAAGGGAATCAAGATCGTGGAGCTCGCGATGTGGGCGGCGGGGCCGATGGTGGCGGGGATTCTCTCCGACTGGGGTGCCGACGTGATCAAGATCGAGGCGCCCGACGGCGACCCTTACCGAGCGCTTAACGTGCACCCCGGCGTGCAGCCCGCCGATATCACCAATCCGAACTTCAACGTCAACAATCGCAACAAGCGCGGCATCGTGCTCAACCTCAAGACCGAGGAGGGACGCTCGCTGGCGCGCAAGCTCATAAGCGGAGCCGACGTTTTTCTCACCAACATGCGGGTTGGCGCCGTGGAACGTCTGGGGCTTGACTACGAAGCGATGCATCAGCTGAGCCCGCGCCTGATTTACTGCCACGTAACCGGTTACGGCGCGGACGGTGAATGGCGCGATCGGGCGGGTTATGACGCCGGTGCCTTCTTTGCCCGCGCGGGAGTGTGGGCGGCGTTGTTGCCGCAAGGCGACTTTCCAATGATGCGATGCGGCGCGTTCGGAGATTACTACACCGCGCTGGCGGCGGCAGGTGGAATTTGCGCGGCGCTGGTCGCGCGCCAGGCAACCGGCAAGGGGCAAAGAGTGCTGGCTTCGCTGCTGCGAACGGGAGCGTATGCGATAAGCAGCGCGCTCGATCAGGCTCTGCTCGGTTATCCGGTCCGTTCCAACGCCAGCCGCACTCCGTCATTCAATCCGTTGATCAACTGCTACAAGGACCGCAACGGCAAATGGTTCTGGCTCCTGTGTCTGCAGGGCGATCGTTTCTGGCCTGGAGTCACGCGGGCCATCGGACGTCCCGACCTGCTCAACGATCCGCGTTATGATTCGTTGGCTAATCGCGGCCGCAATTCAGTTACCCTGATGGAGATCCTGGACGAAACGTTCAAAGCTCGAACGATCGAAGAATGGGGACCAATCTTCGATCGTGAGGATGTGTGGTACACGCCCGCCAACGACATCCCGGGCGTGCTGAACGATGCACAGATGCGGCTGGCAGGATGTTTCACCACGATGCCGACTACGCGCGGCGATGCCGAGGTGGTCCCGGCTCCAATCGATTTCAGCGAGACTCCATGGAATATCCGCGAAGCCGCCCCCGAGCTTGGACAGCATACCGAAGAGATCCTGCTGGAAATGGGTCATAGTTGGGAGGAAATCGCGAAGTTCAAGGAACGCGGTACGATCTCCTGACCTTTTCCAGGCGTGGGGCAGCAGCCGACCCGGTCTTCATGCCCGCCCGCCCCAATCGACTGTGGATGTGCGACGCGCTGCCGCACGGCAGCATGCGGCCGCGGCGAAAATGGCCGGCGGCCCCGCGGTTGATGCGGAAATAGGTCAGCCAGCGCCGCTTGCCGCTGCCGCCCCGAGCCTGGCCAAGACTCGATGGCGGAGAGAGGCGTTGAAGATCCCGTTCAAGGAGGACCCGGTAAGAAACGGTAGATCCTTCTTGGCGCATAGCCCGCAAGCACCCAATCCCCCAAGGGGCACTACGGTTCAAAACAAGCGTGCCGATCGGATGTTTCGTATCGCTGCCGAAATGGCCGCAGATCTCAATAGAAGCGCCGCGGCAGCAATCAAGGTTAGCAGCGGTTTAACGCCTCAGCGAGAAACACTCCCGGGACAGTCTGCATGAAATCCGTAGTCGCCTTCGGAAAATGTGTTCCAGGATCCATAACCCCTCGACCACCAGATTGTTATTTAGTGCGTTTTCTAGGATAGATTACTACAGCATGAAAGAAACGGAGAGGACTAGACCTTTAGTAACAACGGTAAAACGTTCGGCCCAGTCCGCGGAGCGCACACCGCGCGGATACCCTAAACGTCGGAGGCGCGCGCCTGAAATCGCTGAATCCGAGATCCTGGACGCAGCGGAACGATTGCTGCGCCGCGTACCATTTCGGAAGCTGACGATTGGTGGCTTGATGGCGACAACGGGCCTGCGCCGTCCGTCTTTCTACCAGTATTTCGATGACCTCTATGAAGTGCTGGCGAAACTCGCGCAACGACATGTAAAGGTATTGTTTCAAGACAGCCAACAGTCTGCGGACCGCATACTAAACATGAGCGACATCGATATGCTCAGTGAGGAGTCCGCAGCCATTCGACGTGACGAATTTCTAAGGGTTTGTACAATGCACCGGAAGAACCGGCATTTCTATCGCCTGCTCTTCCAGACCTCTGCATTGGATCCGGCGGTAAGACGTATCTACCGGAATTACATTCGCGCGATCGCGCAACATACGGCTGATGTCATCAGGCAGGTTCAGAGCAAAGGAGTTGGTACCTGGTTGGATCCAGACGAAACAGCATTGGCGCTGTGCTTGATGACGGAATTTTACGTATTCGAAAAGGTGGTGGACGGACCTGGCTCGAATCTAGAAAAGATGGCTGATACTTTACAAACCATATGGGAGCTGGTCGTATATGGAGGACTTCCCCGCTCTGTATCTGCTTCAATCTCGAAAAATAAAGTCCAGCCGGGTCTATCCTCTCCAAAAAGCTGACTAATCTCTTTTTATTTTGTTGAAGTCCTCCGGTTTGGAATCGCGTTCGCGCGGCCAATTAAGTAGGTTGATTTCAATGAGCCGCCGCGGTCTGAGCGCCTGCCCCTGAACGGCGCAGCAGAAACGGTCCGGGAATCAGGACGACAGCGATAAAAGCCAGGATCCGGAACAAGTCGTTGAATGAAAGCATCGCGGCTTGCGCCTGGATTCCGTGATAGAGCAGCGCGATTGCACCGGTTGCGCTGGTCCCGAGATGGCTGCCATAACCCGGACTCCCAATTATCCGCCAGTGTTCGAAGACCGTGTAATGCTGGGTGAGATAGTTCTGATGTACCTGCTCGCGGGTGACAAGCGTCGTGGACAAGTAGGCGACCGCCAATGCCGCGAAGTTGTTGCGCAGCATGCTGTAAAGACTGGATGCGAAGCCGACTCGTTCGCGGGCGACGCAGGAAAGCGTCGCGGCCGACAAGGTTGGAAAAATCATCCCGGAGCCGACGCCCTGGTAGATGCTGGGCATGATGAAGTTCCAAATTCCCATGCGCAGCTCGAAATGAGACATCTGCCAAAGTCCGAACGCGCTCAGCATGAATCCTATCGCAACGGTGAAGCGCGTGTCGAAGTTCAAACGCGCGAGCTGGCCCACCACAATCAGACTTATGACCATCGCAATCGCCCGCGGGGCCATCGTAAGTCCCGCCGTCATCGCCGAGTAACCCAGGTATTCCTGGAGGAAGATCGGGTTGAGCACGGAGCCGCCGTAGCTGACAAAAAACATCGAGACCACCAGGGCCACCGCGATTGTGAAGTCGGGTATCTTTAATATCCTGAAGTCGATAATCGGCTCCGGGAAAATCAGTTCACGCACGACCAGTCCAATCAGGCTCAGCACTGCCAGCGCCGAGGTCCAGCATACCCAGGGCGCCGTAAACCAATCGGCGCGCTGTCCCCGGTCGATCACGATTTGCAGGCTGGACAGACCGACAACCAGCAGCGCGATTCCAAGGTAATCCACCCTCCCGCCGACCGCCCGACGTTTGCGCAGAAACTCCGGATCATGAACGAAGGCCGAGACCATCAGCACAGCGATCGCACCGACCGGGAGATTGATGTAGAAATTCCAGCGCCAACTCCAGTTATCGGTGATCCAGCCGCCCAACGTGGGGCCGATGATCGGCGCTGCCATGATTCCCAGCCCCCAGGTCGCCATCGCCATCGCCTGTTCTTGCGGCGGGAAGCTTTCCATCATGATGGCTTGCGAAGACGGCACCATCGCGGCGCCTGCCAAGCCCTGCAAGAAGCGGAACATCACCATCTGGTCTAGGCTGCGCGCCGCGCCGCATAGCCCCGAAGCGAGCACGAAAGTGATCATAGAAATGAGAAAGTAGCGCTTGCGCCCAAAACGCGACGAAATCCAGGCGGTCATCGGAATCATGATTCCATTGGCCAGCAGGTAACTGGTAAGGACCCAGGTGATCTCATCGACGCTGGCCGAAAATGCGCCCTGCATGTGGGGCAGTGATACGTTCATGATCGAAGTGTCGAGCACCTCGAGAGTCGTCCCCAGCATCACGGCGGTCGCGATCAGCCACTTATGACTGTGCTCGTAAACCCGCTCATCGACGTCCTCCACCGGAGGGCGCGCCAAATCGCGGTTGTCAACGCCGGTCGCGACGAACTGGTCTACCTCCCGAGTATCGGTCATGTCTGGCAATAAAAGACTGGGATTCTTCCCTTTCATAGTTTCCGCGTAACTGCCACGGACCGGAAGCACGAGCCGCGCATAAATTAGCGACCCCACCGAAAGGATAGACAGGCGTCGTGTTCTTATCTGGAGTTAGCCTCCGTTATTCAAATGGCGGACATGAAACAGTAGCGCTAAAAAAGCACTTCCAGAATCGAACGTATCTTGCAGCATTCCGTTTGAACGCGGTCGAACATACCGTCGGTGGCGGCGCTCTTTAGCGCAAGTGCTTCTATTTTCGCAGCGTCGACGGCATCATCGTTGTCGAGTTGTGCCATTGCGACGCCGGAGCCGAAGTTCTGCTGCAAGTCGTACGTCTTTCTGATCGAGTCCAGCGCCATTTTCACACGATAAGATAGCGTTGAGACGTAGGGCTGCAATGGCACGCGACTTATTGAAATCTGCTCGAGCGTCTCCAGGTCGTGGTTAATCGCCATGATACTTTCCGCGACTTCTTCCGCGAAGTGAGCCTCTCCGGTGGACAGAAACGCTCGCTGATTCTTGGTGAGACTGTCCAGATTTTCTAAAATCGAGTCGATTTTCTCGACAACGGTCAGCCCACCCACCACCGAACGCTTTACTTCAATAAACGTCTGGTTGAGGGCGAAGTTAGACCACAGTGCGAGGCAGATTCCCGCCAGTGCAAGGCCGGATGCGAACCTGACCGTTTTGGATTCTTCCGCTGAAGCCAGGTCCATTTTCCCTAACCAGTGAACATGTGGAAATCTGCCACCTTGACGCTCGCCGACCGCGCTTTTCTTCCCGTCGGTACCATCAGGCGAGATTCGATCCGATCCACTACTGACGATACGTCAATATCGGCTCAGTCATAGGCTTTTGTTGACACTTTGTCAAATGAGGATGGAGGTAAGTCGAACCGAGGTGCCGACAAGTGTGGTATGGGAGAGTAACCGAGCGAGCGGGAGGATGATCGCGAATGCCCATCGCACGAACGGAAGTCCATTCTTCTCGGCCGTGCCGACGACGGCCGTTCTGCCGTTGCATTACGCGATCTCTATCGCAAAAAGCGCTTCGCCCCCTCGACGCGGTTCACGACGCTCGCAGATACCGGACTAGCAGGCGCGTTACTTCGTCCACAAACCATCGCGCTTTCTCCTCGGTGAGGATGTCTGGACGACGCAAGACTGCCGCATGTGTCAGCGCTTCAATTACTGTCATGCAGATGAAGGCTGCGATATCGGGATCGGCGACATCGATCTCGTCTCGATGTGCCTCAAGATAGCCTCGGACCAGTGCGTAACCGTCCCGCTGCATGGCATCGATATTTTCGAGCCGCCCAATACGTGGGATCTGTTCCGCCAGTACGCCATGGAGCTTGGGATTGACGCGGTGAGCGTCGATCGCAACCGAAACGAATTCGCGCGCAGCGATCTCGATTGGTCGCGCCGCCACCTTGATCAGGGCGTTGCGAGCCACCTGCGAAACTTGTTGCATGTGGCGGTCAATAACGGCCGCTACCAGCGCTTCCTTGCTTGGAAAATACTGGTAGAGCGAACCGATACTTACGCCCGCTACTGCAGCGATCTTATTGGTGCTCGCTCGGTCATAGCCTTCTTTGATCAAAACGCGAGCAGTCGCTTCCAGAAGCGCATCGACAGTTAAACGCGACCGTTCTTGAGAGGCTACTTTTCGAGGGTTCGTCTGAAGTTTCCGCGCCATCTGCATCCGTCAGAAATGCGAGCTTACGATTACGAGCGGTAGCTTATATTTTTCGAAGCCGAACGCAAGCACCACGGCAGGAATTGGGCCGCACGCGCCGCTGCTTTCGCCATCCTCGCAGAGCTGGTTGGCGTGGAATTGACGCCAGACCGCTCCGTTGTTCCCTCTTGGCGCGCTGGGCCCGGCCTCCAAATTGTGAAGATCGACAAGCCAATGATGACGCCTGCTGTATGGGCAATCCTCTTGGTGTCGGCGCGCTCCTTAGAGTCTTCGTCAGAATGCGAGCAATTACTTCAATTAAGAGTTGACGATGGCGCGGGAGCGTGATTTAGGACGTTAATTTACCGCGCTTTTGGTCAGATTTGCGGTCCATTCAAGTTCCTCCGAATGCGAGTAGACAAGAGCGAGCTATAGCTCATATCATACGTACAGTCTTCATCATAAAAATTCCGGGGGTCACCATGCAAACAGACATGCCTTTTGATTTGCGCGACAGGCTGATTGCCCTCCGCGCGGACAAGTGTGTCGCGATCATCCCGCTGAGCGAGCGGGCAAAATCCGCAGCGGAGTGGCCCGCAGGAACCGTAGCAGCCATCGATGACCATGCGGTTCATGCCGATTATTGGAAAAGGCACCAATTGGCGACGAAACGCTGTATCTGCTCGAAGGGCGTCTCGTCATTACTCTGGCAGGAGAGGGCGCGCCCGAGATGCGGGTGAACCTTGAAGCGGGTCAGGCTTTCATCGTGCCACAGGGTACGTGGCATCGCCTCCACGTTCTGACATCTGGGCGATTACTCTTCATTACGCCAGCAATGGGCACTGAACATCGACGGCACGACCATCGTGAGCAAGCAGTATGATCAGAGATCGCGTTGACTAACGCGGGTTCCTATCTGCGCACATGAAAGCGAGGGAAAATCATGCAAGAGATTAGCATGCTTCAAAGTTTGTTCCGCTACAAGGCATGGGCCAACGATGAGATCCTCACGGCGATGCATCTATTTCAAGACGGCTCTCCTGCGAAGGAGATTGCCATCAGAGTTCTCAATCACACTTTGGTCGTTGACCGAATCTGTGCCGCAAACTTGAGACAAACTGATCACGGGTACACTTCGGCCAACACGAGCCTGGCGTCAACCCTGGAAGAATTGTCCAGCGCGATCAGGGCCAGCGATCAGTGGTACATCGACTATGTGTCAAGCCTGGACCAGGAGCATCTGGCTGAGCGAATCGATTTTACATTCACGGATGGTGCGCCGGGCCGCATGTTACGCGAAGAGATGCTGATGCATGTGACGATTCACGGCGGATATCACCGGGGGCAAGTCGGGTTGATAATGTTGCAGAACTCCATCAGGCAGCCCGCCGATGGCCTCACGACCTATTTGCATAAGGCAGAAGCCTCAACCCGGCGGCGCGCTAGCGCGTGAACCGGCTTCGTTGAGACCGGTTTCGACGAACGCGGGCTGAACAACACGCAGTCCGCCAAGCAGGCGGTGGACGAAACAGCCGCGAAGGAAGGGAAGGCGATGTCGCGCCTCGATAAGCTCACCGAACGCATGAAGGCGGCCGTGGGCGCCGAGTTGGGCGTCGTCAGGACGCTGAAGTTCAGCGCGAACGAAAAGCACGTGAAACCCGAAGGAAAGAGCAGTGACTTCTGAACCAGGCTACATCCCCGCCATGGGGTCGCACCGGCTCACGCAATTCTACGATCCGTTCATACGCCTGACGGTGCGCGAACGTGAATTCAAATCGCACCTTATTGAGTTGGCGCACATCGAGCCTGGAGCGCGCGTGCTCGATATCGGCTGCGGTACCGGAACGCTAGGCATAATGACGAAGCAGGCGTGCCCGTCCGCCCTGGTTGTCGGTCTGGACGCCGACCCTGAGATAATTGCGATAGCCCGTCAGAAGGCGGAACACGCGCATGTCGCTGTTGAATGGCATGTGGGACGGGCGGACGCCCCTCCCTTCGCCTCCGAGTCTTTCGATCGCATCTTCTCGACTCTGGCGTTCCACCATCTGACCACGGCGGAGAAGAAGAGGGCCCTGGCGAGGGCTCGCGACCTACTGCGTTCGCGGGGCGAGCTTTACATCGTTGACTTCGGACCTCCACAAAATCTGTTGATGCGCCTCGTGTCCGTTCCGGCCAGCATCCTGGGTGGCGAGCATCTTGCCGGAAACCTGCAAGGGCGAATTCCTGCCATGATGAAGGACGCTGGATTCTGCGCGGCGGAAGAAATCGATAAACGGATGACGATTTTCGGTTCGCTGTGGTTTTATAGAGCCCTGAAATGATCCGAGCGCGCCGGGAAGGTCCAGAACCTGGGGAGCGCGCGCCTCGGCAAATCCTTCAGCCCCGTCTCGATAAGCGTCAACGCCGTTGACCCGCTTTTGCGTAGGGTCGAAGAAGTATAAGCGATCTACCTTCGCCGGTTCATTCTGGAGTCGCCGCGACGCTGGCATTTCCTCGCGCAATGTGAAAGTGGGTTTTCTTTGTCGCGATCGCCTAAGTCTCTACGGAAGTTGCGGGAGGTTCAAAATGAGCGATCACTTTGTGAACTACCTGGTGCACTTCTCAAATGTGTTGATGCTGGTTTCGTATTCCGTGCGTGATATCCTCTGGCTCCGCTGGTTTGCTGTAGCCGCCGCCCTCACCAACATTCCTTACTTCCTGTTGCAGCAGAAGAAGCTGTGGCCGCCAGTTATCTGGGCGCTTGTTTTCACCGCCATTAATCTTTATCAGATCTTGCGCATTTATTTGGAAAGGCGCCCGGTGGTCCTTTCCGAAGACGAACAAAAGCTCTACCAGATGGGATTCAGATCCTTGCGGCCGCGCGAATTTGTCTCGCTTTTGCTGGCCGGTGAGTGGAAGAATGCCGCTGTCGGCGATCCGGTGTTGACACAAGGAAATCCTGTCTCTTCGATTTGCATCGCGATCTCAGGGAACTTGAAGGTGGTCAAGGACGATAAGGACGTGATGACCCTAAAGCCAGGCTACCTGATCGGGACAGCCCTGGCTTTGAGCGGTCAGCCCTCTCCGATGGGTGCTGCCTTCATGGAGCCGGCGCGCTACTTTTGTTGGCCGATTGGCAGCCTCCGTGTCTTTTTGGACAAGCGGCCGGATCTTCGCATCACCCTTCAAAGCCTGGTAAATCGCGATCTCGCTTCTAAAATAGAAGGACTCATAACACACCTGCCAGGGGGCAATAGTTGAAATCGTCTCCTGCATTTTATTGCGCATGGCTCGGGTTTTTCGCGGCTTTGGCTGCAGGGTGTACTCCCCTCTACATGTCAGACACTTACACCAGCTCGACGCCAAGGACACAATCGCTTGACCTGGCCAAGCTGGCCTCGGAGCCAGTGGCGGCGCTGGGACTCATCGCCCCAGCCAATCTGGCTGGCTTCGCTCCTTCGCTGTCCCACGCCCTGAGCAGCGCACTTACGAAAGCACGGCCACCGTTCCGGGTCATTCCAGCCAACGAAACGGTCAGTGCAATAAACGAACAAGGATTGACCCAGGATTACGAAGAACTGTTGAGGGGCTTCAACCCCGGAGGGATTCTGGACCGCCAGCGGTTGCGCCCGATTGGGTCGGCGCTCGGTACGCGTTACCTGCTTCTTCCCGGCTTGGCGGAATTTGATCAGCTCATCATGGATAAATACGAGGCGATGGGCATCAAGTTGGTGAGAACCCGTGTCACCACTCTGCGGCTTTGGCTGCAACTATGGGATGCACAGACTGGGCGTATTCTGTGGGAGTCGGCCGGGGAACTCACCGCTGCGAGCGCGCTTCTCAATGCCAAGCGGATCGTTCCACTCGATGAACTGGCGCAGAAGCTGTGGCTTCAGATGATTCAAGAAGACTTGCTCGGGTCAAGGACGCAAACACGACTCTTCCTGCGCGACTGAACGTGCGCAGGATAGATCAGCACACTTTATCCGATTGGTACTTCGAGGGTCTCAGACTGACACGGTTGCCCAGCGTAATCTCCCGCGGTTTTCGACCAGAACGCCTTGCAGGCGAACATTCAATGCTTCATCGACTATCTCCCTTGCCCCTTCAGCCGTTGCGCAACGCCACAGCTCCGTCGCGCGCCACACATTTGCAAGACCGCCTCTCCAACCAAATTCGGACAACGGCTGAAATGGGGAAGTAACCGTGAGAAGAATTAGGTGGTATGCGCTTGGCGGGTGCGCTGCGAGGTTGTAGGCTGCGGCGACCAGGCAGGCGTGCATCTGCACCCGCTCCCGGGTGCTGTCGCGAGGCCTGCGCAAGTCTTGCGCAGGCCTCTGATCGTCTTCATCCGCTGGGAACGAGCTGCACCTGAGCTCACGATGCTGGTCGCTTGTCGACTCCCTCTAAGAGCGTCGCCCTTCGAATGCCTACTTCATCACGCGTTCCAAAGAGCCTGGAGTGGAGTTAGCCATATCGCGTACGTCAGCAGGCGCCTGGTCGTCGATCTGCACGTGCGTATCGTTGTTCCAGGTTATGTGTTGATTCTGAAAATCCACCGCCATGCTCATACCGGTGGCATAGGCATAGATAGTCGTAACTCCATGAATGTCGACCGGGTAGTTGGCGGTCCACAACATCTTGTAGAGCTTGCCGGTCCGATCATAGGCTTCGGCTCCGGCCATAGCCGCGTAGTATGTCTGCTTCTCGACGTAAAAGGCGCGATGGGAATAGCAATAGTTACCGAGCTTTGGCAGCGCGAGCAAGTCGATAACATAGTAGTCGCGCACCTCCCAATGATTCGTGCCTGCCGTCGGCCATCCCGGGAAGGCGTCGCCCGGGAAGGCGCCGCCGCCGGCGTAAGACTTAGGATCGGGAGATTTTTGAGGATCCATTACGATAGTCAGCAGCTTCTTCGAGCCCAGGTACGTCGCGGAGAAATTCGGCGGCAGCCATGATCCGTCGTCCGCGATGTAATCGGTGCCGAGGAGCGGAGTGCAGCGGGCGGCGCTGGACAAGCGCAGCGAACGGCGCAGAGAGGGCAGGAATGCGTACAGTTCCTGAAGCTTAGTCGGATCTTTGGGCTGAAGCTGAAGCTCCGTGGTGTACTTGGACTGTTCCGGGGCGGCGATGAAATAGTGGCCGGCCTGGAAATAGTCGGAGCCGTAAGGCGTAGTGGTCGGATAGCCTTCATCGCTCAGGTAACCCATCTCGTAGAACGTGTCAGCGGTATCCTCGGGGCTCACGTTCCCGAAGCGGTCAACGATGCGGTCCCACGTGTAGTAATACGATATGGCCGGGCGCCACGGAAGCCATGCGTCATACATCACCTTGACGGCCATAAGCGGCTCGGTTGGATTGGGAAACGGCACTCCGGCCGTATAACCCTTTATCGTGTAACCGTCGTCCGAAAGTTTTTCCAGGCTCACCTGGCCATGAAACTTCTCGGTATCTTCCTGAAACTTCTTGGGTAGCGGAAAATTACTGGCCGGCGCGACAACGATTGTGTACTCGGGTCCGGAGCCGATGTGCCAGTGGTAATCGCCCGAGTACGCAGCCTGCAGCCAAACCGGCATGAAATTCTTATACTGCTTCCAGTTCTGTAAAGTGATCTTGGTGCCGGGTGGAATGGTATTGGGCGATGAGGTGTCGACCAAATCACGGTAGTGCTGCGGATCGAACGTCATCTCCGCAAACACCGCAAGCGCCGTAGTACAAATCACAAACAGCGCGGCAAGCACAGTCAGAAACAAACTCCTTAGCTTATGCATTTCGGACTCCTTTTGATTTCAGCCAGATGAAGGAAATGTCGTGAAGGAACTCCCCAGCCCCTTCTCCGTCCCCGGTATCACACCATTCAGCCAGCCAGGCGCCGAGCGGTATTCACAATCGTGCATGCACCTCACGCGGGTAACCTGCGCCGCGAGCGATCACACAACGCAGGAAGCGGTTCAAGGAGCATACCTGCTGTTCCACACCTCTGTACCGAGGCTTATAGCTCAGGACACCAGACGGCCGCAAGGACCGCCAATTCGCTCCAGGATGAACAAACCGGAATTTCCATTGTGACTTTTTGCTTTAGTATACCCATAGTGCAAACTGACCCTGTGACCGCAAGGCTTTCAACGTTTTTCACCGGCGCATGCGACCGTTTGCGGACGAAGCCGCCAGTTTCCGCCATCTCGGATGAAACAAAACCGCGATCCCCTTCGCGGTTGATGTCGGAAGACACCTTATGGTTCCAACGAGTCGCTTTGGCTTGGGCAGTCGGCGGAAAAGCCCCGTCAATAGCAACCGCCTGCTTGCCCTCCTTGATTCACTGCTCCGCCGGGTCCGCGCCTTTGGTACAACTCCCCGAAGTGAAACTTCACCTTGGTCCACTCACCCGCCCTGCCTTGGTCTAGGTTTCCGCAGATCACCGGCTTGTGGCCCGGTTCTTTCCTGCCGGCCGCTTTCAGCAGTTCCGTAATCTTGCGCTCCAGGTTCGCGTTGGCGGGAAGGCGGTATCGCATACTTCACCTGCGGCGTCGCACGCCTCGTAGAGAATGGCGGGGTGAAGGTCGCATCGCCGAAGGCCGCGTCCTCGCCCTGCCGCCGCTCGCTCTCCTGCAAGACCAGCCGCCCTGTGAATCGATGGCCTCCGACTTGTGACCCCGGTACTTGCAACACCGAGGACGAAAAACCCTGGCTAGACTCTTGTGGCAGGAGGTCCTTTGGTCTAAAAACCAACTTGAAATCCGGAGTCAAATTGAAATTCCGGCCTAAGTCTGGGATCGACAAGAAGTTTTGACTGAGTGGATGGTATCCGCGGTGCACAAGTAGCCACCAGGCGGCCAACCGGCCGTAGAGGAGGGCAAGATGGGCGCGCTGAAAACACTGTTCATTGGATTGCTTGGCTTATGCCTGATGGCATCGTTCGCGCGGGCTGCGGACGACACTATCCCGGTGGGGACAAAGATCACCCCGCAAAACTGGGAGAAGTACAAGGACTACATGCCTCAGGGCTTGCAGACCATCTTTCGCGGCACCACCGTCTTTAAGGTGCCGTCGGACGCCGTGATGCAAGTGGGACCGCTGGTTGACTATCCGCTGCCCAAGTCGTGGTATGAGGCGAGCGAAAAGTACAAGAATCAGACCAAGCTGGTCAAGCTTGACACCGGTGGTTACACCCTGCAGGGCTACCAGGCAGGAACCCCATTTCCCGACTACTCAGGACCGGACGAAGCTTATAAGATTCTCTACAATCTGTATTACCACTATAGCTCATCGATCAACCATTACGAAAGCGACGGATATGAGCTCGACCGCTACCTGAGCGAAACCAAAAACCGCTCCTTCCAGGTTTTTCTGCAGTTCACTCACATGACCGATCCTGGTTTTCCGGGTTACGCCCGGGAGATGCCGGGATATTTCTCCAGCTATTACGACGAACTCGAAGAACCCGAGCAGTCCAAATATACCAGCCCGCTGGAGTTGATATACGATGACCCGCAGAAGGTCCCGGAATTCTATGTTTTCCTGCCCTCGCTGCGCAGGGCTCTGCGTCTTTCCAGTGGCGCCCGCTGCGCACCGTACGCAGGCAGCGACTACGCATCGGATGATATCTACGCCGGGATTCCGCTGCCGGTGGGCTGGTTTCAAGCCAAGTTCCTGGGCGAGAGAAAGATGCTGATGTTCCGGCCCACGCCATCAAACCGAGCGCAGTTCAACGTCGCCAACTACTACTATCCGCCGATATTCTTTCCGAAGCCGGTCATCGGTAATTGGCAGGTGTTCAACGCGGTGGTTATCGACGTAAGCCGCGTGCCCGGCCTCTCCTCAGGCTACTGCTACGCAAACCGCAGGTTATATGCCGATCCTCGCACCTGGAACGTGATGTGGATCGACCTTTTCGATCAGCAGGACAAGTTCTGGAAGTTGATGGCATGGCTGGAGTCCGCCGAGCCGGTACCCGGCGGCGGTTACATTCCCAACATCCGAGGAATCAACTGGATCATTGATTTCCAGAACAGCCACGCCAGCTACGCATACGTCGCTAAGGAGATCTTCCAGGTCAATCAAGATGTGCCAAAAAAATTCTGGGACGTGAGCCGCTACGGTTCCCCTGCCGGCTTGCAGAAGATCATGCAGTAATCCGCAAAGCAGGGGGCGCCTTCCGGCGTCCCCTGCCCAGAACCGCACTGAACAGGAGAGGCAATTTCGATTTAGCGATAGAGACTGCCAAACGATTTGTTGATCCTGGCAAACCCAATCTTAGTTCGACCTTAATCGCCTTCACTTTGCCCGTCACCGCGCCGTTGTTCGAGGAGAGATTCCAAACATCAACGTGAGTGGCGGCTTACGGCGGGCAGACCGCGCGGCCGGTATGGAGTTTCAAAACGGCGCAGGCATTCGGCCCTCGGCTACTTGAGCCCGGTGAAGTTCGAGGCGCGTCGGGATCAACCAGTGGCCGCCTGACCCGAGTGTCCACATGATCGGGTCAAGCTCAATACACCTCAGGCGTCTAGTGCCGCTAGGTCAATTATCCGGGCAGCCCTGTTCTCTGGCGTAATCTCCAGGATGGCTACTGTGCCGAGTCTTATGTTCTGTTTCACCAAGCTGGGACTTCCAGGATTGACGAAAAGCACCCCTTGGTGAGTTTCCACCATAGCCTCATGGGTATAGCCGAAGACCACTATGTTCACCGGCTTGCCAAAGATGCTCTGCAACGCGTCGGGCAGCGACTCCCCAGGAGGGAATGCCCTCCCGATCGCCCCAGGGATGACATCGTCGCCCAAGCTCTTTAAGATCAGCTCATGGCACATGCCAATGGTATGGTTCTCCGCCTCCACCACCTTAGTGGTGTTCACCCTCGGGAGAGCCTCACCCGTACCCACCAGCCACGATGTCGTTGACGTAACCGGAGCGATACGCTCCAGCCATCCTATGCAAGAGGCGATTTCAACATGCCCGGCATGGAGGATGAGATCGACCCCCTCAAAGGCTCGGACCACCTGGGAGGGTGGTTGCGCACCCATGGACGGAATGTGGGTGTCTGAGATCAGGCCAATCTTCATACCCGGCGTTGCGCCTACTTACCGCTGGTCAGTTAGCCAGGCGAGCCAAGGCTCAGCAACGGCCTCGTGGTCCCACCAGAAATGGAACCCTACCTGTTCGGCGAGCTGGCGATCGATGTCCCGGTCGCCGATGTGAACGTAGCGCTCCGCCTGAAAGCGGGTCTTGACGTCGAGCAGCATATGCTTCGGCACCCAAAAATCGACAGCGATGCCGTGGCTGTCCCATACCTTCTTCTGCCAGGAGGGGAAACGGTCGGAGCAACTGCCGACGATGAACCCCAACTCCTTGGCTCTGCGGACCATTTCTACAGTGACACCGCCGGCTGGGTCGCCGAATTCCATGGTGCCGTCGATATCAAAGCTGATTAGGAAAGCCAACTTTCGTCCTCCTCGCGCTGGCGCAGCGCCGACAGGGCTTCTTCAGAAGCAGTGTCAGTCATCCGCTCCCGAATCGTCCGGTAGCGTTGTCACATTGAAGAAACGGATGGGCAGGGTCCGGATACGATCGGTTGCCCAGTTGCATCCGCGTTCCTCGCGACGGTATAGCGTCGTCCCTTAGTATTAACGTCCCCGGCTGCCGGTCAAGGCGGGCAGCCGGGGATATTGGCGAGACTGCGCTCAAGCCGTGGGCCTAAACCGGGGGATTGGCGCTCCAAATCAGCGCGTCGCAAATGTCGGGCATGGGAGCACCGGAGACGCCGATCTCGGCCTTTTTCTTGATCTGCGAGGGCGACCGCCCCTGCAACTGGAGGATGCTGTCCCGATGATTCCACCAGCGGGTGCGTCCGTTCCCGTTGTTGCCGCCGCTGGGGGAAACGGGATTCGGACCCTCAATGCTGATATCCGTCTCGTAGAGGTCAAGAGCATAGCCCCGCTTCTCTCCACGGGCGGCGTACCGCAGCCCCTCCAAATGGAACTGGTGGAACAGGGTGAAACCGTCGTACATGTTTTCGAACGCCAGATCATCGGGGCCAACCCCCGCGCCTTCGTAGAGGATCCGCCCCATGCGGTCGGTGCTCTGTTCCCACTGCTCCAGCGTGGGCGTGACGCCCATGGATGGCGGCCGGGTTTGGCCATGGCTCAAGATGTAAACCGGCTTCTGCTTGTGGTCCCTGGCCCGCTCCGGGGTGGTGAAGACAACGGCCAACGCGGCCATGATCGGTAGGTCGTTGTC
>Ga0126381_100000045_pt1 | contig 154678 bp, 110 predicted proteins | sample PanSoiMetPlot_28_FD_96465 | JGI IMG/M metagenome (GOLD analysis project Ga0126381, IMG submission 96465) | Tropical forest soil microbial communities from Panama - MetaG Plot_28 | ecosystem: Environmental > Terrestrial > Soil > Tropical forest > Bulk soil | place: Panama | collected 2016-02-17
CAAGCCGGTAAATCCGCTGACGGTCAATGCGAACAGCATACAGTTGACGGGAGGAGGAACGACGGCAGTCGCCGATTCGATCAGCTTCAGCAACAACAATCAGAGTGTGGTGCTGGTGCCGCATGCGCCGATGCCGGACAACACGCTGATGACGCTGACAATCGCGGGGGTCACGGACGTAGCGGGGAACGCAGTGGCGACCGGAAGTACGACATTTACGACGGGAACAGGACCGGACCTGGTAGCGCCGGCGGTGATCAATGAGAATCCGTTCAACGGAGCGGGTAACGTGCCGGTGAACACGCCGATCATGGTAGAAACCAGCGAGCCGATCGACCCCGGCACGGTCAACAGCAGTACCCTGCTTGTTCAGGACGACGTAACGTTCCAGGGTGTAGCCGGGAACTACTCGGTAAGCACGGATGGCAGGACGATCAATTTCCTGCCCAACGTACCGCTGCCGGTCAGCCGGACATTCTCCGTGTTCTTCAACTTCCGTGGAATCACGGATGTGTCTGGGAACGTGTTAGGATGCGCGATCTTGTGCGATTACTCATTCACCACGGGAACCACGACGGATGTGGCAGCGCCGACCGTGGTAGGCGTCAGTCCGGCCAATGGCCTGACCGGCGTGCCGATCAACGCGCAAGTGCTGATTCAGTTCAGCGAACCGATCGACGATCTGACTTTGAACCAGATTACGTTGACCGGCGGCGGACCGGTGAATGTGATCAGCCGTTTGTCGAATGCCAACCAGACGCTGACGCTTGTGCCGGTGGTGCCGTTGAACCCGAACACGACCTACACAATCAGTGTCAGCGGGGTGCTGGACTTGAGTGGTAACGCGCTGACAGCGCCGTCAACCACAACCTTCACCACCGGAACCGGAGCAGATATCGTGCCGGCCGCCGTGACACTAACAAGTCCGGTGAACGGAGCCACGGGAGTGTTGACTACGGCGACGATCCAGGTGCAGTTCAGCAAGCGCGTGGACCCGTTAACGGTGAACTCAGTGGACTTCGAGGTGCTCCCGCAGGGGGCGTCCGTTCCGATTCCAGGAACCATCTCGGTGTCGGCAGATGGGCTGACGACCACGTTCACACCGTCTTCGCCGCTCAATCCTTCCGCCGGCTACTTCATCAACGTTAGCAGCAGCATTCTGGATCTGGAGGGACAGCCGGTGCAGGGGACCTTTACCAGCTTCACCACGGGCACACAATGAGTTATCACAACACGATGTTTGGGTCTCAATCGGCCACCAAAGTATTGGGCTTAGCTCTGATTGTCTTCGCCGCTGGGGTAACTTTTGCTCAGGATAAACCGCTTGTTCAGTGGAGCGGTCCTGCCCTGCAGACCCGGGCGCATGACAACGTCGTTATTCAATGGAACAACGCAGCCGTCGAAACCATCCGTTACCGCCGGCCCTGGCCAACCATCGGCGCCAGGGCGCTGGCGATCACCCACACCTGCATGTACGACGCCTGGGCGGCCTATGACAGTAAGGCGCTGGCGACACGTCTGGGCGGGCGGTTAAGACGGCCCCCGTCGGAACGAACGGGACAAAACAAAAATATCGCCATCAGTTTTGCTGCCTATCGCTGCCTTTCCGATCTCTTTCCTGGAGACGTAGCTGAATATGACGCCGTGATGAAAGCGTTAAGCCTCAATCCCGCAGACAGTTCTCGCGATCCCAAAACGCCAACCGGCATCGGCAACCTCGCAGCTGAGTCCGTGCTGGAGTTTCGCCACCACGACGGCTCGAATCAGCTTGGCGACCTCCACCCTGGCGCGTACAGCGACTATACCGATTACAAGCCTGTCAATACCTTCGACCACCTGAATGATGTCGATCGCTGGCAGCCGCTGCGCACACCAATCCCCGATGGCGGACTTTATGGAAGATACCTGATCCAGACGTTTGTGACTCCGCAGTGGGCGCGGGTCACTCCATTTGCTATGACGACTGGCGCGGAATTTCGTCCTCCGCCGCCCGCATCGTATACCAAAAGCAGGGAGCGATACGTCCGCCAGGCGCAGGAACTGCTCGATCTCAGCGCCGCCCTGACCGACGATCAGAAGATGATGGTCGAGTACTGGGCTGATGGCCCCACCTCGGAGACCCCTCCGGGACACTGGTGTCTTTTTGCTCAGTTCGTTTCCACCCGCGACCATCACACTCTGGACGATGACGTGAAGATGTTCTTCGCGCTCACCAACGCGCTGTTCGACGCCGGAATTGCCGCCTGGGACGCAAAGGCCGCTTACGATTCTGTGCGTCCTATCACCGCGATTCATTTCCTGTTTGCCGGACAGCAGGTGCACGCCTGGGGCGGACGCTTCAAAGGCACGCAGACCATTCCGGCAGACCAGTGGACGCCGTATCAGCCGCAGACGATGGCCATGACCCCCGCTTTCCCGGAATTCATTTCCGGCCACAGCACCTTCAGCGCTGCCGCCGCCGAAGTACTGAAGAGCTTTACTCAAAGCGACGCCTTTGGCGGATCCTACACTTTTGAGCGTGGCTCATCGAAATTTGAGTATGGTCTCACTCCGCGTGCGCGCCTGACCCTTCAGTGGTCCACCTTTTCCGCTGCGGCGGAGCAAGCCGGCATGTCCCGGCGCTATTGTGGTATTCACTTCAAGGATGGAGATTTATTTGGCCAGGAAACCGGAAGGAAAGTAGGCCATCTGACCTGGGAGAAAGCACAGGGGTTGTTTAAAGGAGAGAAGTTCACGTCACGGAATTAGAGTTTCCGGGACGGATGAGTTCAAATCCCCCGTCTATCTCCTTCTGCATGACGGGCAAGTCGAGCGACCTGAGCCTCCTTCAACCCGCCCGGCTTTGTGATTATGGCGCAGGCGTGGCACTGGGCGGCTCGAATGGACCGCAACGTCCCTGAAAGCGCTGGCGAACCTTTTCTCGCTCCTCCGGCGTCATCTGCTCCCATCGTTGCTGCCACCGCTCCGCCATCCGCCCCCGAAAATTGGATCGGTGTCCGGGCCGGAAGCCATGGCTTCCGAAAAGAATCCGGCAGAGAATCAGCAGCCCAAGCGCCTGCCAGAAGGTAATTTGCCGCCAACCGAACACCAGCGGCGCCAGCCAGTTCCACAAATGCATTACCAGGTAGCTGCCAATCGTGATGAACACTGCCATTCCAAGGATTCCAACAGGAATCAGCCAGATAAGCTTCTTCGTTCTCGGTCTCATGGTTCTCCACCTCATACTTTCTTCAGTTCGTCGTAGATGTCCTGCAATCGCTCCCGAAGATGAAGGACCGCATAGCGCTTGCGCGAGAGCAGCGTGTTGATGCTTACGCCGCTTTCCTCTGACAGCTCCTTGAAGCTGCGTCCCTCCAGTTCGTGTGCCACGAACACCTCCCGTTGTTCTTCCGGCAGCTCGTCGAGTGCAAGCTCCAGCTCCTCCAGCAGCGCGTTGCGGAGGAAGAGCGCTTCCGGCCCCGCATCGGGCGCAGGCAGCAGTTCTTCGATCTCGAGCAGCTCGCCCTCTTCGCCTTCGACCCTTTGGCCGCTGAACGTTTCCGGCTTCTTCTTGCGGAAGAGATCGGTAATGCGATTGCGCGCCACGCGAAAAAGCCAGCCGGTTATATGCTCAATCGGCATCAACAGGCGGTTGGCTTCCACCAGCTCGTACAAAACATCCTGAACAATGTCTTCGGCGTCGGCTGGGTCAGGCACCCGTTTGCGGATGAAATTGCGCAGCCGCGACCGCTCCTTCGTCACAACCTCGGAAATTTGACGGTCCTGCTCAGTCATCCAGGCGATGCTCGATGGCGCCTTCATCCGCTCCTGCCATTGCTGTAGACGAACGGCAGCCAAAAATATTGTAGAGATTTAAGCCGGCGGAAACGGATAGTGTGGTCCAACCTTATATCTTGCATCAACGGTAAGCCAGGGGCTATGGATTCACTTGGGCTCAAACCCGCGGCTCCGCTTTCCCCCCAATTCCAATCCCCAGAGGGCCTCGCTCCATCCATGTAATCAAGAACTGCCAGGGCTGAAATGATACGGAGACCGCAGATCGTCCAATCGGACCCTCAGGGAAACTTGCCGCAGGAGTTTTCTCTGGTGATCGGCGGCCCGTTGTACCAGCTTTACCGCAAAACCAGACTGTTGCGCGGCCCGATGGAGTTGGTGGTACGGCGCATCCTGGCCATCCCGCTGATTTGCTGGCTGCCTTTGCTGGTTCTTACCGCCGCTGCCGGACACCTTATCGGCGGCGTGCCGGTCCCCTTCTTGCGTGACCCTGAAGTGCACATCAAGCTGTTGCTTGCTCTTCCCATATTGATTGCAGCGGAGGTGCTCGTGCACGACCGCATACGCCTGGTGGTTGGACAATTTGAGCAGCGCGATATCATTGCCCGCCAGGACCAGCAGCATTTCCGGGAACTCGTTGCCTCAGCCATGAGACTCCGCAATTCGGTGAGAGTAGAGCTCGGTTTGTTCGCGTTGGTTTTAATGATCGGATACTGGATGTGGCAACAGAATTTGAAACTGACCGTCTCCAATATCTCGATATCAAGCTGGTACGCAATCTCTACGTCTTCCGGGCTCCATTTGACTGCGGCAGGAATGTATTACGCGTTTGTAAGCCTCTCCATCTTCCGCTTTCTGCTGTTGCGCTGGTACTTTCGGCTGTTCATCTGGTACCGCTTTCTGTGGCAGGTTCGCGCCATGCCACTGCAACTCAATCTTTACCATCCCGATCGCGCCGGTGGTCTCGGCTTTCTTTCTGCCAGCCTGATCGCTTTTTCCCCCATCTTTGTTGCCCAGACTACGGTTTTGTCGTCCGTCGTTTTTACCCGCATCCTTCATGGAGGAAAGACGTTGCCTGACTTCACCATGGAGCTGGTAGTAGCGGTGCTCTTCTTTGTGCTGGTCGCAGTGCTTCCCATGGCGTTCTTTATCACTAAGCTCGAGCGCGCCGGACGTTTTGCCAGGTTTGAGCTTGGTGCCCTGGCCAGCCACTATGTCGACGATTTCCGCCAGAAGTGGGTGAAGGGCAGTAGCCGCCCAGCAGAGCCGTTGCTCGGCACCGGCGACATCCAGTCGCTTGCCGATATGGCTAATTCGTTTGAGGTGGTAAGCGGCGTTGGCCTCTTTCCGATCAACAAAAAGAGTCTCATCCGATTGGTGGGGGCAATTGTTGTGCCGCTGCTTCCGCTCACGCTCACGGTCATACCGTTATCGGAAATCGTCAAGAGCCTGATAAAAATCGTGTTCTGAGCGAGGTCAGAACATCTGCTCAGGCCGCGCGGTCATACACCGCCGGACCGCGGTTCCGGCGCGCGGCGTTGAATCGGCGCAACAAGAACCAGGCAGCCAGGCAGCACAAAACCGCGATCAACAGCACGAGTTCAAGCGCGCGCACAAAGAAGTGGTCGATCAGGCCGCGAGCCCGGGTGTCAAAATCCGCGAGCGCCTTTTCGCTTGCGGCATTGATGGCGCTCACCGTCGCCGCCTGCTCGTTGTGCAGCGCGTCCAGCACAATCTGCCGTTCTCCGCGCAGGTCAGCGGTCGCGGCCAATCGCTCATCGTGAAAATCTTTGACGGTGGCGATTCTCTCCTGGTCCACAGCATTCATCACCTGCATGCGTTCTTCGCGCAGAAACGCCTGCAAGCCCAGCCGCTGACCCTCAAAATCCGCCAGGGCGGCTTTTCGCATTTGTTCGATGGATTCCGGCATGCGCTCTACGCTGCCTGATGTCTTCGCCAGCGCATTTGAGAGTGTCGCCATGTTTGCCGTGGTGGCGCGAACCCGGGGATCACGCGCCATATCCATGAGCAGAAGTTCTGCTTGCCATCGACCCTGTTTGGGCAGATAGGCGTTGTAGGCGTCCAGCCGGGCCGTAAGATCGCCCAGGCTTTCTCCCAACGCCTTGATCGTGCCCCTGGTTCCCAGGTCAGACTGCTCCGTCCTGCTGATGAGATCAGCATCAGCCGATTTGCGTCCCGGCAACCCCGCTTCAATAGGATGTGCTTTGGCCCAGGCGTCAACCTTTTGCCGCGCTGCCGCGATATTGGCCGAAGGAGCTGCTGTCTGCAGCAGTTGCTGCATCTCCATATCCATGGTGTCGAGCGTTTCCGCGACAGTGGGATAAAACGCTCCCCAGCCCTGTTTGACGGCCGGTTGTTGCATGTACGCTTCCATTTGCAGGATGAAAGCCCAGGTATCGAGCGCGGCGGCTAGCGGATCGGTTTTCAGCAGCGTAGCTTGCAGCACGGGAATCCCCTCGGCTTTCCACTCGAGCGCCTGTCTTCGCGTATCTGGGGAAGATGACTGGAAAATGACTTTGTCGGCGGCATCTTCAATTTCCGCCGAGTAACGTGCCAAAAGCGATTGGTTTCTCGCGCTGATCTCTGCTGCGGATGATTCCACTTTTTTGCTCGACCTGATGAGAGCGTTCTTTCTTGTTGTCCCGGCTGAACAGCCGTACAGCGCCGCCATCAGAATTAACAATGCGCAACCCACTAGACGACGTGTGACTGCAAACCGGATTTTGCGGTGACTCTTCTGCGGCATGGAAGATTCCCGATCGGGCGAGCCCCTGATTCATGCTACGAAGCGGCCTTGGCTGCTACAACCATCGCGTGAAGTTTGTCCGATGGTGTTTGAGCAGCCCCGCCGGGATTTCAGCGGTTATTGACTGTGGCTCAACTTAACTCACCACCGGATTCCAGCTCGTGTGCTGACGATCACGCCAACAAAATCTGATTGAGATAGGCCTCCGACAAAGATCAGAGGGAAGTCTTTCTCAGGCGCCCATATTCCTTGGAGGCGACGAATCCGCTTGGCAAGGGAGATCCATTATGTCGAGACTGACCCTATTGTTGATGGTTGTGACATGCGTTGCGTCGACCGTCCAGAACCAGGAAGGCGAGGCCAAACCCCAAGCCTATTCCGCCGTGGCAATGGCTACAGGCGGAGGCGCCGGAGCCCAGACCGTTCAGTTTGATTTCCGGATTACCCGCTTCGCCACCGACGCGGAAGTGCAGCGGTGGGCTCAGCTGGCGAAAGACAAAGGGAATGACGCTCTGCGCCGTGAGTTGGAAAAAGAAGATGCCGGACATATCAACGTCGTTGGCAGCACCGGCAACGAGATCGCGGTCGCGCGCAAACGACAAGATGGTCCCAATACCATCATTACTGTGGTTACCGCGCGCAATATCGGCTTCGGAGAACTGCACCACGGCACGCGAAGCGCCGATTATCCGTTCGGATTCATGCAAGTGAAGCTGAACGAAAAGGGCGAGGGCGTCGGGAAAATCATGGGCGCCGCCAAGCTCAAGTTCGACGAGAAAAAAGGACACTACGAGATCGAGAGCTACGGCAACCAGTACGTTCAGGTAGCCAACGTTCGTCCCCAATAGCCATCGCGTAGTCTACCACGAGTGTTGACCATCGAGGGTTGCGTGTCCCTGCGCGACCCCGTGTCTGCCATGCCGCATCCTGGCAACAAATCCCTGCTTTTGCCTAACGTGTATTTCGTCACTACGGAAAATGAAGTGCCGAACGCACCATGACCCGCGGCATTTCGTTGCTGCATCCCTTCAAAGACAAGACGAATCTTGCCTTCCGGCTCATCTGTCTCAACGTAAGTGAATGCAGGCGCTTGCGCCAGCAGTTTGCTCCAGAGTCAACCCTGCCCAGCTCTCCTATATCGGCACGCAAGAGACTCTGCTTATCGCCTGCAGTGCTGACAGCGCAATCCGCCGGATCAAACTCCCACTCTCTGAACCAATCAAGCTGGCCATGCTGTAAGCGCGCGGAAAAAGTTGTTCTTCAATCAGTATGACCGGAATCGGGGATGGTATGCGGCACACAGTTGTTTTGTTAACTCTTGCCTGTTGCATGGGAGCGACGTTCGCGGCGGCCCAGGACCAGGACGTGCAACGGCTGCAGGACAAAGTTCAGCAACTTGAACAGCTCACGCAGCAGCTCAAAGCGCGCCTGGCAGTCCTGGAAAATTCGCAGCCGGCTGCGCCGCCGGCGCTGAACGCGCCTACGGCCAAAATCAGCCAGAAATCCGCCAGCCAGGAACCCGCCGCCCAGAAAGACGCCGGCAAAGATCAGAAAGACGTTTCTTCCGGGGCCACCGCTCTCACTGCGCAGCCGTTGAGTCCAGGTAGCGCCAACTTGACGCTGGTCAACGTGGCGAACGCCGATGACAAATCTACGTCTTCGTCAACGCAACCCAAGGACTCCGCACCTTCGGGAGAAACCAAGCCAGCCCCTGCGCAGGCGCCCGCCGATGACAAAGCCAAAGTTCGCCTGGATATTTACGGCTTCGCCATGCTGGATATGGGCTACGACATCAATCAGAACGATCCTCTGTGGTTTGACGTCATGCGTCCTACCAAGCTGCCTTCGAGCCCTGATGAATTTGGCCATGACGGCAACTTTTATTCGGGTGTGCGGCAGACTCGCTTTGGCGTCAAGGGCTATTTTCAGACTCCGCTCGGTGAACTGAAGACCATCTTCGAGTGGGAACTGTTCGGCGTCGGCGTCGATGCCGGCCAGACAACATTTCGTTTACGTCACGCCTGGGGCGAACTGGGCGAAATTGGCGCCGGTCAAAGCTGGAGCCCCTTCATGGATCCTGATGTGTTTCCCAACTCGCTCGAGTACTGGGGGCCGAACGGAATGGTCTTCTTCCGCAACGTTCAGGTGCGGTGGATGCCCATCAACAAGGGGAACCATCAGCTTTGGTTCGCTCTCGAACGGCCTGGCGCCAGCGGTGACCTGGGCACCGCAGCGAGTAGAGTCGAACTGCAAAATATACAGGCGCGTTTCCCCGCCCCTGATGCGTCGGCTCGCCTCCGCTGGGGAGGGCAGCGCGACTATCTCCAGCTTGCCGGCATCGGTCGCTACATCGCCTGGGACGATCTCAAACCCGTTGCCCCGTTCAACTTCTCCAGTCACACCTGGGGCTGGGGCGTGAATATAAGTTCGAATGTGCCGGTGGGAAAAAAGGACGTCCTGAAATTGGAAGTCACCTACGGCCATGGCATTGAAAACTACATGAATGATGCGCCTATCGATATCGCGCCCATACCCACGCCTTCCAATCTGACCAGGCCCATTAACGGGCGGCCTTTGCCGGTCACCTCCGTGGTTGCGTTCTACGACAAGTACTGGAGTGACAAGTGGAGCAGCAGCTTCGGCTATTCCGCGTTGAAGATTGATAACACCTCGCTGCAGCTTCCCTCAGATTTTCATCGCGGAGAATACGCGCTTTTCAACCTGCTCCATTATCCCGCCAAGAACGTGATGATCGGTGCGGAATACCAGTGGGGCCACAGAGACAACTTTGCCGACAGCTTTGAAGTGAACGATTATCGCGTTCAGGTCGGCTTTAGATACAACTTCGACTTCAAATTCGATGTTGCGAAATGAAAAATCACATGAGTTTCAAAGAAAAGATGGCGCGTCTTTCCGTTGCAAGACATTTGTGCCGGCTTTCTCACTTCAGGTTTGGGGGTAGCAATGAATTCTTCTCAACTCATAGGCAAGATGAAAACTAAGATCGCAAGCGGCGTCGCGTTCGTACTGCTGTGCATGTTTGCCGTTGCGCCGGCGGCATTCCCGCAGGCTGCCGCTAAACCTGCGCCCCAGGGTGCGAGTCATCAGAGTCCGGTCGCGCCTACCAAAGAACAGGTGCAGGACGCCGTCAACGAGGCATTCAAGAAATTCAAAAGCAATACTGAAGGAGCGAATGCCGATTACATTCCGGAACTCGCCAAGGTAGATTCGTCGCTTTATGGCATCGCCGTAGTGACCGCAGACGGGCGGACCGTCACTGCCGGAGATGTGGACAAGCCGTTTTCCATCCAGTCTATTTCCAAGGTGTTCAGCCTGGCCCTGGCCATGGAAGAACTTGGTGCTGACAAAGTTTTCGACAAGATCGGCATGGAGCCCACGGGCCGTCCGTTCAATTCCGTGGAGGCTGTGGTGGATATGCCTACGCATACCGGCAATCCGCTGGTGAATGCCGGCGCCATCGCCACGGTGAGCCTGATCTCCGCGCCAACGGCGGATGCAAAGTACAACAAGATTCTTGATTTTTATGGCAAGGCTGCCGGCGCCAAGCTCACGATCCTCAATGATGTCTACAAGTCTGAGGCTGCCACCAACACGGGGAACAAAGCGTTGGCGGCTCTGCTGCTCAAGTATGAGCGCATCTATGCCGACACCCTGGAGTCGGTGGATGTTTACACCAAGCAATGCTCCATCGGCGTAACCGCCAAACAGCTCGCGATGATGGGAGCAACCCTGGCCAACTTCGGCGCCAATCCCACTACCGGTGAGCAGGTGATCAAGCGCGAAAACGTTCCCGAAATTCTGGCCACCATGACAATGGCCGGTTTATATGACGGTTCCGGCGGCTGGGCGTGGCACGTTGGCCTGCCGGCGAAAAGCGGCGTAGGCGGCGGCATTGTCGCCGTTGTTCCGGGCAAGGGCGCGATTGCGGTGTTCGCACCTCCCCTCGATAAAGCGGGCAACAGCGTGAAAGCCCAGTTGGCCATCGCCTACGTCGCAGAGAAGCTCGGCATCAACCTCTATTCACCACGCTCCGTGGGGGTGAAGTAACCGGCCGCTGAACCGCGTGTCTGGCTCGAAGCCGCAGCCTTATGACCATCGAAATGGGCCATCCTCTTTGCCGTAGTTTGAAAAGCCTGGCAAGCATCTTCTTGCTCGCCTCTGTTGGTTTTGGACAGGCGAACACGCCTGGCACTTCGCCGTCGCAACCCGTACTTGGAGACCAGGAACGGATGGAACTCGTCAACAAACTTGACGAGTTGCTGCAGCAGAACCAGAAGCTTGAGGACCAGGCACGGCAGGTGGAGGAGCAGAACCGCAGGCTGCGGAATGAGATTCGCGAGATCCGGCAGAAGCTTGGGAGCCAGCCCCCAGGCGCTCAGAAATCGGCACAAGCTTCAGGCGGCCAGCAAACTTCCGGCACCGCCAATGTAACAACCCAGCCCGTCGTTGCGGCGGGACCATCCCAGCCCGACGAAGCATCGAAAGTGTCTGCCACGCTCCCCGTCGCACAACAAGAAGAGAAACCGGAAGAGAACAAGAAATGGGGCAGGTACACTCCTAACCTCGGTTTCAAAGTGGTTGATACCGAACACGGGGATCTTAGCGTCAGCCTTTACACGTATACACGTTATCTGAATCAGAGATTGCTCGATGCCACTTATACGAATGCATTCGGGGTTACCACAAACCTCCAGCAGCGCCAGGACTTTCAAATCCAGAAGCTTCAGTTCAAGTTTCTGGGCTGGATCATCAGCAAGAAATTCCGGTATTTTCTCTACGCCTGGACTTCCAATCCCACGCAAGGCCAGGGCGCCCAGGTCGTGCTGGCCGGAAATCTCAACTACACATTCAACAAGCACTTCACCTTTTCGGCGGGGATCACCTCGCTGCCAGGCACGCGGAGCGTGGAGGGAAACTTTCCCTTCTGGCTCGGTGTGGATACCCGTCTGATCACCGACGAATTCTTTCGGCCTTCTTATACCTCAGGCATCTGGGCCAAGGGCGCGATCACGGATACGCTCCGTTACCAGGCCATGCTGGGCAACAACCTGAGCACGCTCGGGGTGAGCGCCAGCCAGCTTGATAATCGCTTTAACACTGTTTCTACCGCGCTCATATGGGAACCAAGAGGCGAATTTGGCCAGGGCTTTGGTGACTTCGAAAACCATGAGAAGCTCGCCTTGCGCGTGGCGGGGCATTTCACCCGAAGCCACGAAACAGCGGAGGAGCAGCCCAACTCGCAAACGTTCGAGAACACCCAGATACGGCTCGCCGACGGAAGCATCATCTTCACTCCAAACCTCTTTGGCCCGGGCATCACGGTGGATGCGGTGAATACCAGGATGACCGCCTTTGATGGTGGTGTGAAGTATCACGGCCTCTCGCTCGACGGTGAATTCTTCATGCGCTGGCTCGTTAACTTCACCGGGACCGGTACTGCCAGCATTCCCACACAGTTTGACAAGGGCTTCCAGATGCAGGCCTCCGCGATGGTGATACCCAAGACGCTCCAACTCTACGCCGGAGGATCAACCATTTTCGGCGAATTCGGCAATCCATACGATACCCGCGTCGGACTGAATTGGTTTCCCTGGAAGAATAAGGTCGTACGAGTGAACAACGAATTCCTTTATCTCTACAAGTCTCCCGTCGGCTACACATCCGTGCCTTTTGCGGTTGGGGGCACAGGCCTTGTTTTTCATTCGAATCTGGAGTTGGCATTTTGAGGCCGGCAATATCAACAACTCATACGTACGGGCATCTGCACCACCGCGCAAAGCAGTTAACTTTATTCTTTCTTACTTTCTTGCTGCTTTGTTCGAATGGTCTGACTGCGCAATCCGCCGCCGCTGTCCCAGACGATGCCGAAGTCAACGACTCCCACTTCCACTTGACCAATTACATCCAGGAAGGCACAGATATCCACAAGTTTCTGGAAATCATGGGAACGAAGGTGGGCCGCGTAGCCTTGTTCGGTATTCCTCTGCAACAGCAATGGTCCTACCGCAACTCTGGCGATCGCGCGCCGGCCTATTATCTTGAGTCTGATTCTCCTCTTTATTACTACTCGTTTACTGACGCGTTCATCGCCATGGCTTATAAGTCGCTCACGCCGGCGCAGCAGGCGCGTTTTGATCCGATGATTACCGGCTTTAACCCTGCTGACATGTATGCCGTGGACCACATCAAACGTGTGCTCAAGACGTTTCCCGGCGTCTTTACCGGTATCGGCGAATTCAGCATTCACAAGGAGTTCGTCTCGGCCAAAATCGCCGGCGAAGTTGCCAGCCTGAACGATCCTGCGCTGGATCGCATCCTCGACTTCTGCGCCGAAAGCGGCTTGCTGGTGATCCTGCACAATGATCTCGATACGCCCTTCCCCAAGGAAGGCAAACCGCCGGCTTATCTCGAGCAAATGAAGGCTTTGATCAAGCGCCATCCCAAGACCACCATCATCTGGGCTCACACCGGCATGGGGCGCATTGTTCGTCCAGTGGAGCACCACGCCGCCGTCCTGGAAAGCATGCTGAAGGATCCCGCCTTCAGCAATCTCTACTTTGATATCTCCTGGACTGAGGTGGCCAAATACATCACCGCGACTCCGGAAGCCACAAAGATCGCCGCGGCGCTTTTGAATCGATATCCTGACCGTTTCCTTTTTGGCACGGACGAGGTTGCGCCCTCAAGCCAGGAACAGTATCTGAAAATCTATTCGCTCTACGATCCGCTGTGGAAGCTGCTGACGCCGGAGGCCTCAGAGAAAGTGCGAAAGGGCAACTATGAGCGGCTGTTCGACGCAGCGCGGCGCAAAGTGCGCGCCTGGGAGCGAGCCAATCTGGGTGCTCAAGCCCCGCCGTCTGCTGCGCCCCACCAGGACATCCAGGTTCATGGCGCCGAAAATCCAGGAAACAGGAGATAAGCTGCGACTTCGACGTATTTCTGCGTAGCGCCCCAAGTGGCCAGCCCCGCCAGGGCCTGATTCGATCGGTCAGCAGGCGCTGCCGGACGTGCAACGCCAGGCGCAAGGGAAGTAAGGCCAGGACTCAAGCAGCATAATTCAGCTCTCACGCATCCAACCAAGGAATCGGAGCTTGGCTTTTGCGCAAAGTTTCACACGATCAACCGTCCATTGTCTGACCCTGAAAGTGGATAGCGCCGGAGTTAGCTCTCCCGGAACCGGGCAGCGGTTTGACGGGCGCGGCGCAAAAATGATTCCCAGCCAGAACAAAGCCGTATTGTCGCGGGGGAGATTCGGCCGTTCGTTTGATGTATATTCACTTATTTTCCGCGCAAGAAACGACGCCATTCACAGGAGCCGTATTAATTAGATGAGGCACAAGCTGAAGACCGCCACTGTCACCCATGACATCGGGTCTCACAACGAGGAGCAAGCACAGCGATGGCTGGCCGCGATCGTGGAGTCTTCTGACGATGCCATAGCCAGCAAAGACCTGAACGGGATCGTCACCAGCTGGAACCAAAGCGCGGAGAAGTTATTTGGTTACAAAGCTCAAGAGATTGTTGGTCAGCCGATTACCCTAATCATCCCTCCGGAACTGCAGGCCGATGAATCACGGATATTGGCAACCATCAGGGCGGGCAAGAAGATTGACCATTTTGAAACCGTGCGCCTGCACAAGGACGGCCACCGCATCGACGTGTTACTGACGATTTTGCCAGTGCGGAGTCCGCAGGGCAACATCATCGGAGCGGCCAAGATCGTTCGCGACATCGGCAGGCAAAGGGCGCTCGAGGCAGCTGCAGTGCTGCTCTCCGCCATCGTGGAATCTTCTGACGACGCCATTGCCAGCAAAGACCTGAACGGGATTGTCACCAGTTGGAATAAGAGCGCTGAGAGGTTATTTGGGTACAAGGCGGAAGAGATCATCGGCCGTCCCATCACTCTGATCATTCCCCCCGAATTGCAGGGCGACGAGCCGACCATTCTCAAAAAAATCAGGGCGGGAGAGAAAATCGACCACTTTGAGACTGTACGGATCAGCAAATCGGGGGAGCGCATCGATGTTTCTCTATCCATATCGCCGGTGAGGAACGAGCAGGGGCGGATCATTGGCGCGGCCAAGATCGTGCGTGACATCACGGAGAACAAGAAGATCGAGCGCGCTCTGCGTACAACGGAAAAGCTGGCTGCCGCAGGCCGCATGGCGGCCACGGTCGCGCACGAAATCAATAATCCTCTGGAAGCGGTCACCAATCTGGTTTATCTGGCGCGAAAGGATTTGAACGATCCGAAGAAAGTAGCCGCGTATCTGGAATTGGCCGGCCGTGAGCTGGATCGCGTTGCCCATATTGCGCGCCAGACCCTTGGTTTCTATCGCGAGAGTGCTTCGCCGACTCGCTTTAACGTCAGCCAGCTTCTGGACGATCTGCTGCGCCTCTATGACACACGGCTGCAGACGCGGAAAATCAAAGTAACAAGGCAGTTCGAGAACGACATAGAAGTAACAGCGATCCCCGGAGAAATTCGCCAGGCATTTTCCAATCTGATCACCAACTCCATCGATGCGATGTCCGTCGGCGGATCACTCCAGATCAGGGTTTCCCGGGCGCGACCGTGGCGCAAGCCTCAATTTCCGGGCGTTCGCATTACCGTTCTCGATAGCGGCTCCGGAATCACCCCGCGGCACAAGAGAAATCTGTTTCAACCGTTTTTTACCACCAAGAGTGACGTTGGCACGGGGCTCGGATTATGGATCACCCGCAATATTATTGAAAAGCACGGTGGGACCATTCGGGTATGGAGCCGAACCGGGCCCAACGGACATGGAACTGCTTTTTCCGTTTTCCTCCCCCTTGAAGGCAAGCTCGTCAAGACCGAGCAATCCTCTTCTGCCGATACGCCCGGCAACCACAAAATTCCGAGTCGAGTGGTTAACGCGTAAAGATGATCGTCGTCGATGACGAGCCAACGTCCTCAAGAATCTACGCCACACCGCGTTGACGAATCCTACGTCTATTGCACCCGCAGTCTGTAACGTTTTCGCGATCCTATTCACTAACCATACAACGCAGAAACTCGCGGATTTATGCTGACGGAGAGTGCTGCTTGTGAATATCGTTCTTCCGGATTCTAATCCAGCACCGGCCTGGGGGATGCCTTGCTTTCTCCAGTTCCGCGGGCTAGACTTGTGGCCCTTACCCCCTTCGGTGACGCAGAGTTGTTTGTCTAACGGGCTGGATGTTGCAGCTTTTTGGCGGAACGAATTCAACAAGGCCCGCCATGGAACGGCGTTCGTATGATCAACAAGAAAGCGGTGGATGTACTGCTGGTCCTCTTGATTCTGCTGGACGTCATGTATGACGTCGTGATCTTTTTTTCACCTGAAACATGGTTCCGCGTCATGCATGGCACGCCGCTTGACGATCCTGAGGGACTGCTACGCCGGACCGCGGCCGGCTGGGCGGCCTTTGCCCTGTGGCAGCTTATCGCTCTCTTCCGCTGGAAACAGCATCGCCACTGGCTCATGCTGGTAGCCGGAATCAGGTGGACGGAGATCTTTGCCGACTGGACCTATGTTTACTTCGCTCAACATATCACTACGGTCGGACGGTTAGGGCTTCTTGCAGCCGGCCCGGTCAATTTTCTTTGTGGATGGTTCTTTTATCGCAGTTATTTCAAAGCGGCGCCATCCGATGCCAACCGGGCCTGACGATTTCGCTTCGCGGAAAAACAACCCAAAAAGGCTCGGCTTTCTTCGCGAGCTGGTAAGGCTTGAACTTGCATGAAATATTTCAGGCCATCGACAATCAATGAAGTTGTTGCCGGTCTGGCCTCGGGTGGAGTTGCCCTCGCCGGAGGGACACTGCTGGTCCCCAGCCTCGTGAGCCAGCCTGATACCGGCGCCGCGCTCTGGGACCTCCAGCAACTCGCTGATCTGCATGCGATCTCGCCTGAGCCGCAGTTGATTCGTGTCGGAGCCATGGTTTCGCTCGCGGCTCTGCACGCTTCTCCGCCGATAACCGCAGAGTGGGCTGCGCTGGCTGAAGCCGCACTGGCCGTGGGCAATCCGCAAGTCCGCAACGCGGGAACCGTCGGCGGCAATCTTGCCTCTCCCGGCACTGACCTGCCTCCGGCGCTGCTCGTGTTAGGCGCCGAAGTAGTGGAGACAAAATCGGACGGTGAACTGGTTCAGCCGGTCGAACAGTTTTTGGCCGGCGAACCACAGGGCTTGATTACCGAGGTTCGGCTGCCCCGCAAAACGCAGCGCTCGCGCTTCGTCAAGTTCGCCTGGCGGGCCGCCTCCGGCCGGACCATTGTGAGCGTCGCCGGAGCTCTTACCGTCAACGCCGGGAAAATCGCCGAGATAAGACTTGCCTGCGGCGGAGTCTCACCGAAGCCGGCAAGACTCACCGGAGTCGAGCAGATGCTCGTAGGACAATTGCCGTCACAGTCCTTGTTTGAGGAGGCCGCGCGAACAGGAGCTGCGCAGGTTGTGGTGACGGCAGCGCAACCACCGCGCGAGCAATACAGGCGGCACCTGGTCGAGTCCGGAATTCTGCAGGTCCTGAAGGACATCGCCACGGCATGAACCGCGAAGACAACTCCGCTGTCCAAATCAAGCTGCGCGTCAATGGCCAGGACACCTCGATTTCTGTTTCGCCCCGCACGACTCTACAACAGGCCCTTCACCGCGATCTGGGATTGCGCGAGGTACGGTATGGTTGCGGTGAAGGCGTATGCGGAGCCTGTATGGTGGTGCTCGATGGCAAGCCAACTGCGAGTTGCATCAAGCTGGCGGTCCAGGCAGGCGGGTGCAACGTGACTACGGCCACGGCTCTGGAACCTGCGCTGGCGGACGCTGTCCGCGATCGTTACCGCTGTTTGCGCTCCAACCTGGAAACCTCGGCTGCCTTTCAGTGCGGATACTGCGCTTGCGGCTTCCTCGTTTCTGCCGCGCACTTTCTGGCTGAAGATCAAAGTCCAGCGCAAGAAGACGTCGTCACCGCGCTGTCGGGAAATCTGTGCCGCTGCACCGGCTACCGTCAGATCCTCGAAGCTGTTACCGCTGCTTCCCAGGGAAAGCAAACCGGCAACGCGCTTTCGCCGCGGCCGGACATCGTGGAGAAGATGGGCGCTGACGCGGGTTACCCGACCGATCGCTACGACAAGAAAGCGCTCGTTGGCCGGATTCTCTGGAGCGAGCAGCCGTCGGCGCGGATTCAATCGATCGACACGGCCGCGGCTCGGGCGGTGCCGGGCGTAGTCGCGGTTCTTACATATCAGGACATCCCCGGCGCCAACATCGGCGGGACTATGACGTTTGCCGAAGATCAGCCGTTGTTGGCCGTCGATCAGGTACGTTCCATGGCGGATGCGGTTGCGCTGGTGGCTGCCACGGATGAGAACGCAGCCTTGGAGGCGCTCGCGAAGATTCGAGTTACTTACACCGCGCAAGCCCAGATTTCCAATCCTGCAGCAGCGCTGTCGCCGGCTGCCGCGCCCCTTGGCCGCCACGGTAACCTGATTTCGCAATTCACCGAGCAAGCCGGCAATGTCGACCCGGCTTTTGCCGGGGCTGAAGTTGTGGTGGAGGGAAGCTATCACTGCCATAGCAATGACCATGCCTGCCTGGAGCCTGAAGGTGGTTCGGGATGGATGGAAAATGATGTGGTCGTTCTTGAACTGCAATCGCAGAGCCCATACTCTGCGGTAAGCGCCGTGGCGCGACAACTCGCGATTCCGGAAAGACGCGTACGAATCATCTCCAACCGGATGGGCGGATCTTTCGGCAAGTACCTCGTTGCCGGCCTGGAAGGCTTTCTTGCATTGCTGGTCTACAAGACCAGGCAGCCGGTGCGCCTGGTGCTGAGCCGTGAGGAGTGCTTCACCCGGCGCGTGAAGCGGCATGCCACGTTCGCGCAGTACAAGCTTGGCATGAAGAAAGATGGCTCGTTTACGGCCCTGGATGCACAGATTCGTGCTGACGCCGGGCCGTATGTCTCGCTTACGCCGGCGGTCATTTCCCTGTTGACCACGGAAGCTCCGGGAGGCTATGGCGTTGCGAACGTGAGAGTGGATTGCCAGGGCGTTTTGACCAACAATCCGCCGGGAGCGCCGATGCGCGGTTTTGGGTCGCAACAGGCCAACTTTGGCATTGAATGTTTGGTTGATAAGGCGGCTCACGAGCTTGGCATGGACCCTGCAGAGCTGCGCCGCAAAAACTACAAACCCGAGACCTATGCATCCAGCCAGGCTTTGGTGCCGAATCCATGGCTCACGAAAACGATGGATGCTGTAACGGCGAGATTGGGCCAGCGTCCTGCGCCGAACAATGGATGGCTATATGGCCGCGGCGTCGGCTCCGCGCACGCAAAATATGGCTATCCCTCAGGGTTGACGGATCGGTTTGTCGCCCGGCTCCAGGTTGATAGCTCAGGCGAATTTTTGCTGGAATCAGATATTGCAGACGCCGGCAGCGGCAGCACTCGCGGTGTCTGTCAACTGGTTGCGCGGGCTTTGAACCTGGACAGTCTGCCCGCATATTCATTCACCCAGGATTGCATTGCTGATCCAACCGGAACGCTGATCAGCAGCGGCCGCGCCTGCTCGGGCTTCAAGATGTCGTTGTTCCGTGGAATCGAGCGCCTGCAGACGACATTTTCCGGACGTCTTCATGCCATGACCTCCCGCCTCTCGTCGCAGTCGCTCGCGCGGTTGATGCGTTGGACCGGCTTTATGACGAATGGCTTCAACGCTTTTCTGGGCTGGCTGAAGTCCGCATTGTTCCCGTTTTCCGTTGATACCTTCAATCCCCGGATCAGCGGAAGCCGTGGCATTTTCATGCTGGGCCGGGCAGCGCAACAGGCGGCAGCGCGATTGCGCGAACTCGCACTGGCGCAGGCTGCCAACTCACTGAAAGCGGAAATCGGTTCGCTGGAGTTGGATAGGGATGGGATCTTCGATCGCACGAATCAGGCGCGCCGCATCACATGGGCCCAGGTAGCGCAACAGCATGGAGGAAAGTTGCAGGCGGCGGGTGAAAGCCATTTGCCCAAGGGAATGCTGTTTGAAGCCAAGACCGGAAATCAGGTCGGGCCGGTAGATTTTGTTTACGCTTCCCATGGCTGTGATATTGCAATCGACCCGGCAACGGGCCAGGTCAAAATTCTTCACTACGTTGCCAGCCACGACGTCGGGCGGGTGCTTGATCCGGAGGCAGTTCGTGGGCAGTTGTTGGGCGGCATCACCATGGGGATCGCGCAAGCCCTGCATGAGAACCTGATCATTCAAAATGGCCAGGTGCAAACCAAGGCGCTGCACGACTACCTTGTTCCCACCTGCCTGGATGTCCCGCAGAATATCGACCTTCACATTATTGAATCAGGAACGGGATTGGGTCCGGATGGAGCCAAGGGGATCGGCGAGATCGCTGCCGTGGTGGCTCCGATCGCAATTGCGAACGCAGTGTATGACGCTTTGGGCGTCCAGCCCACAGCGATTCCAATCACACCGGAAGAAATCGTTTGTGAACTCATGAACCGCCGTGGCGTTTCCGCTGCGGTGTGAGTAAGGAAAGGAAAGACTATGGCGCCTAACTTTGACGTGTTGGTCATCGGCAGCGGATTTGGCGGAGCTGTAACAGCCTGCCGTCTCGCGGAGCAGGGAAAAAAGGTACTGGTACTGGAGCGCGGACGCCGCTGGGAGATCAAAGACTATCCCAGCCAAAGTTCAAGCCACTGGCTTTACGACAATGAGCGGCCGCAGTTCGAGCATGGCTGGGTGGACTGGCGCTTCTGGGGCAACATGACCGTGGTTTGCGGCGCCGGCGTGGGTGGCGGGTCATTGATCTACGCCAACGTTTCCGCCCCTGCTCATCGCGAAGCGTTCGCCAAGGGCTGGCCTCCGGAAATCACATTTGACGTGCTCGCCCCTTATTACGATCGCGTGGGAAAAATGCTCCGCGTGCAGACAATTCCTGACGGCCAGCTTACCCATCGCTTCAAACTCATGCAGGAAGCGGCGCAAAAAACGGGTTATGGCGATCGCTTCCAAAAGATGCCGGTGGCCATCTCCTTTAGTGACAAGTACCCGCTCCATCCGGAAGATCCCTTTAACAACAACAACAGCGTTCCATTCGTGAACGATCAGGGCGTCACCCAGGGGACATGCGTTCACTGCGCCAATTGCGATTTCGGCTGCCAGGTGCACGCCAAGAATACGCTCGATCTGAACTACATCCCCCAGGCGGAGAAATACCACGCCGACGTTCGCCCACTTCACTACGTTCGTTATATCGAGCCTATTGACGGCGGATATCGCGTGGCCTTCGATCGCATCGTTCCCAGCAAGCTGCCTCTTGAAGAGGGAAAACTGGAGCGCGGCAGTGAGACGGCGCGTAAGGTTGTCGTCTCCGCCGGTTCGCTGGGCTCCACTGAGATCCTGCTGCGCTGCCGCGATCAATACAAAACATTGCCTAATATCAGTCAGTTTCTGGGGCACGACTGGAGCTCCAACGGAGATTTTCTGACGCTCGGAATCTATCCGGCAACGCGCGACGTTGCCCCAACGCATGGGCCCACCATCACCTGCTACATCAATTTCCTTGATCAGCCGTTTCAGGATCAGCGATTCGTGGTGGAAGACGGCGGCTTTCCTCGCCTTCTGGATGATTTCTTGCAGAAGAAGCTCAGCCAGGCAGAGCACGGAATCAAGCAGCCGCATGTCAAAGCCATCCTGGATGCTCTGGCCAAGCGCCTGCGCAATGAAGATCCAGTCAGCAACATCATGCCCTGGTTTGCCAACGGTGTAGACCGCAGCAATGGCCTGCTTTATCTGGGCCGAAATTGGTGCAGGCCGTGGCGCAAAATGCTCAAGCTCAACTTCCCCAAGGATTTGGAGCCGACGGATGCGATCATCGCCATGCACACCCTGCTCACCAAAGCCACCGGCGGCCAGGAATTCGTTTCACCCACGTGGACTGACTTTAAGTGGCTGATTACACCGCATCCACTGGGCGGGTGCAACATGGGTACCGACCCGACCTGCGGCGTGGTGGACCATACCGGCCAGGTTTTCGGTTACCCGGGTCTTTATGTCGTGGATGGAGGAATGGTTCCCGAAGCAGTTGGACTCAATCCTTCACGCACCATCGCGGCGCTGGCGGAACGCAGCGCCGAATTCATCGCCAAGGATTGAAGACAAGTGCCGGCCAGCCACCTGGTTCCGGCATAGATTCGACAGAATGACTATGGAAGCAAGAGATTTGCAGGAAGCATTCCGGCTTTGCGAAGAGGCGGAGAACTACGGGCATTCTCCGATCGAGATTTCCGCCCAAGGCGCAGAAATCGTCGTCATCAGCGACCTACATCTGGCGGCCGGACGAATGGCGGACGGCCGTTTTACCGGCACCGAGAATTTCTTTGCCGATTCCGCTCTCTACCGTTTTGTCCATACCATCCTCGCGCGTCTCGATGGCAGGCCCGCGATCCTGGTGATTAACGGAGATATGGTCGATTTTCTCCGCATCACCGAACTTCCCCAGACAGACGGCGAATTCACGTACTGGCAAGACCTGCTTCAGGAGCTTGGTATCGCAAAGACCACCGAGCAACTGAAAAACAGCTTCAGCAACTGGAAGGAAAGAACTTTCGGCCTGAAGACTGACGATTTCAAATCGGTATGGAAACTCGACAAGTGTTTGCGCGGACATCCGAAGTTTTTTCTGGCTCTGGCCGAATGGATGGAAAACGGCAATAGAATCATCATCAGCAAGGGCAACCACGACCTTGAATGGTATTGGCGCAGCGTTCGCAACTGTTTGCGCTTGGCGCTGGCCAGGAGATTGTGCGCCCTGCTCGAGCGAAAAGACATCCATCTCTCGCCCACGGAAGCCTTGGCCCAGCGCATCTCCAAATGCCTGTTGTTCGTGGACGATGCCATGATCATCGACCGCACGTTTTACATCGAACACGGCCACAGGTATGACAAGTATACTGACGTCGTCGGGCGGCCGCTCCTCAGTAAGTCCGAGTTGAATATCCCTTTTGGCTCATTCTTCAACCGGTATCTGCTGAACCAGGTAGAGCTCGATTATCCCTACGTGGACAACGTGCGGCCGTCGCAGAACATTCTTCCTCTGCTGATACGCCAGCGCTTTTTCACGGCGTTGAAATTGCTGTTTTACCATTTTCCGTTCATGCTGCTGATCATTCCCAAGCGCTATTTTCGGTACATGTTTGGGCAAGTGGCGGTGTTGGCCCTGGCGATCCTCGTTCCCCTGGCGGTGGGGGTGTTCTATCTTCTTGCTTCAACGCCAAAACTGGAACATAGCTTTCCATCTCTTCCGGGAATGAATTGGCCGGGCAGTAGCCTGGCTAAGAGTTTTGCCTCCATGGCGGCTTCTTATTTCCTGGCACGGATTGTTGCTTATTTCCAGCTCAGTGAGCCGTCCAGCCTGTCTGCCGATGCCATGAAGATTTTTGCCCGGCAGCCGGTCTATCAGTTGATTACGATGGGGCACACGCACAACCCCGATCAGGTGGTGAAGGATGGCCGCTGGTTTTACAACACCGGCACATGGATCCCGATCGTGGAGCTGGATACAGCGCAGATAAGGGCTGACAGAACGTACACGTTCTTACACTTCCGCCGTCAGGCCGATTCGGGGGAATTGATTCCCACCGTGGTCGAGCGATGGGATGACGAAGCGGAAAGAGCCGAAGCGCTGGTGATCATTGCCGAAAAGTGAGATTGCGGCTCACGCGTGCTCTCCTGAAGGCCACGGGAATCATTTCCAGAGCACATATTTACCGCCGCCGGTGACAATTATGACCAGGTTCATGACCACCAGCATCAGGTCGTAGTGCCAGCCGTCAGTGCCATGCTTGCCCCAAAACCCGGTCTTCCACAGAAACATTTTTTTCTGGATCGCGCCCAGCATAAGAAGGATCAACCCTGCTGCAGCCAATTGAGTGAGTACACCGAAAATCACGCCCAGGGCTCCGGCGAGTTCAGCCAGGCCGAGAAAGGCGGTAAAGCCTTTGCTCGTGCCGATGCTTTTGCTTCTCTCTTCAGGATTACGGAGATGGCTCCAGCCGCTGGAAACAAAAATGATTCCGACCATCAGGCGGAGCAGAAGAAACACGGTATCGGTAAAGCGGGCCAGGTCAGGAAACATGGGCTATCTTTGCAATTTGTGAGTAGAGATCAACATCACAACTTAACCCGAGAGATCACCTGCGCCATGAACTTACTTGAGCTTGACCAAGCCGACAACATCGCCCCCGTTGGGATCGATTGCATGCACCCACACGTTGCCGAAAGCGTCCTTCAATTCCGGATATTGAGCCACCAGTGCATTGGCCAGGCCGCGAGCATCGGCCTGCGTGGCATTGAAATCGGAGGTGCTGGGGACAGAGTATTTGACCAGAAGATCGAAGTTCTTGTCGGTTTTGTAGGTGTTCATATCCGTGATGGTATAGGTCTTGCCGTTGGCGGTATAAGCCACCGGCTTGCCTTCCGTGGGAACGTCGCGGGGAAGAATGCCATTGGACTCTTCCTGAATATTGCCCAGCAAAGTCGTGTTCATCGATGGAATAGGCGCCAGCAGCTCCCATGAAGTGAGGTAGTAAAACCAGGCATTGTGAGCCTGACCCCTGTTTTTGTAATCCCGCGCCTGCTTCAGGAACCAGAGACCATCATGGCCGTCCGCCGACTCCGGACGGATCTGCAGGCCCGCGATCTTCCAACCACCCTGATCCTGAAAAATCGTAGTGAACGCAAATGGGCCTTTGTTGCCGACAAAATCCTGGATCACCACCGCGTACTTACCCGTGGCGCCGGGGAAGGCAAACTGGGCCCCGCCGGAGCTGGTGCCTTTGGCGCCGTAAACACCGCAATAGAAAGTGCCGTCGGGATTTGGAGTATCACCGCTATCGAGCAGGAAATAGGTGCGGAGCTGCGGTTTTGCGCCGGTGAAAGCATCCTTGTTGTCATTGATAGCTCCGGCGATTCCGTTAAAGTTGCCCTGGAGCTGAGGGACCGAATTGGCTTTCAGCGTATTTACGTCGCCGCGAGAAGCCTGGTCATAGGTCTGCTGCGCAGCTGCTTCAATCGCGGTCCGCGTCTGTTGCGGAACTTCGTCTCGGCCTTGGCATGACTGCGCCCATGAAGGGAGGCTGGCTCCGGCAATCAAAAGGACGACGGCAAGGGACTTCCACGTTAGGTGCTTCATAAAATGCGCTGCTCCGGTTCGTGTATTTAAGATGCGTCCAGAGGAAAAGCAGATGTATGTGCGTAGCGGTAACTCATAGGCAAATATACGCTTTCCTCCGAACGCGTGAAAGGGCCGGCGGCTTTAAGGGCCTATTGACTAGGGTGTGTTACGAAACCGTTGAGAGTATTTAGAAATTAACGACGGCAAGCGCGGCATTGGCAAGCGTTCTGTGTTTATAAGGAGTAAAATTCTAGAAAGTACCTCTTGGTCGACAGTTGCAACTTCACTATGGCTCGTTTTTCCTCCATTATTTGCGCGTGCATCGTAAGTCTTGCCGCGTTCTCTGCTGCGCAGGTGCAGACCGTCCGGCGCCATACAATGAACGGTCAGGCGCCAATCAACAGCCAGTTTCCCAATGCGAGCCAGCAAACGCAACCCAATGCAAGCCAGCAAATGCAACCCAACGGACAGCCGGCTCCGCCACAAGGTGTGCCTCGACCTATGAACCAGCCCCCGCAAAACGGGCCAAATGCGCAACAACCGCCAAAGGCGCAGCCGCCAATGGCCCAGCAGGCTGATCCGCCGCCGACCGCGCCGCCGTCACCGCCGGTGGTCACCTATCGTGACGGATTGTTAACTGTGCAGGCGCTCAATTCCACTCTGAGCAGCGTGATAGCGGCGATCAAAAGCAAAGCCGGGATCGAGTTTGAAGGCTGGGAGAACGTTCCTGACCGCGTCGCGCTTTCGCTTGGCCCCGCGCCCGCCGGAGAGGTTCTTTCTGCCATTTTTTCCGGGTCGAAATTTGACTTTATCGCCATCGGCCGGCCGGATAGTCCGAGCGTAGTGCAGCGTGTAATTCTTACCCCCAGGAAAGGACCCGGAACCACGGCTGTGGCGCAACAGCCTCCTCAACAAAGACAGGGCCAGGAAGCCGATGAGGAAGATACACCGGACGAGACGGTAAACGCAGGTGATCCTCAGGATACTCCGGTACAGCCGCCGCAGCCCCCACCGCAGGCACAAGCCCAGCCGGAACAGCAGCAGCCAAAAACGCCTGACCAGTTGTTGCAGGAACTCCAGGAAATGCAGAAGCAACAACAGCAGCAACAGGAGGGCGTGACCCCGAATCCGAACCAGGTTCCGCGCAAGCAGCCACCGCTGCTCTGAAGCCTCGAACGAAGTGAGAGGTCCTTACCCCGTTAATTCTTCGGGTCCACAGAGATGTGGGGTTAACGTCGGTTTGCGCGCAAAAATTGAGAATAGAAGTGGTCATGGCCTACCCATTCATAGGAGGCCTTCGCTACGCTCAGGATAGAAAACTAGTGGCTGGAAGCCGTAGTAGCGATCACGGCTGTGGCAGGAGCTTTTTCCAATTCCGGTTTATGCGCGAAAGCGTGCAGGATCGCGCTGATAACAGCGTAGCCGCAGGCAATACCAAAGGCGAGTGAAAACAGAATGGTAAAGAGCACGGTGGAGGAAGCTAGGATTGTTTTCATCGTCCAAATCTCTTAGATGGTCCTTTTCTGGGTCCCGGTTGGTTTCGCCGGCCGATCTACATTGTCTGCAATTTTGCTGCAAATTTCATGATTACCGGTGGTCTTGCACCCTTGGTGCCAAACATCCTGCCCTATGGTGCAAGTTATTGATCTCAAATGGGTAACTTCCCCCGCAGCCGGACGAAATTGACCAGCCTTCGTATCGCCATTTAACATACGGAGTAGAGCTGCGCACTGACCTCTCCAGACCTCGCTGTAAGGCTTTGTCCTTCTTGGACTGGGTTAGGTGCCGAGCTTTTGTCCCAGGGTTTATAGCTACATGGCCATCAGCAAGATCACCGTGCGCGGCGCCCGCCAGCACAACTTAAAAAACATCTCGGTGGAGATTCCGCGCAATACCCTCACCGTCATCACCGGCTTGAGCGGTTCGGGTAAATCCTCGCTCGCCTTTGACACCATCTACGCCGAAGGCCAGCGCCGTTACGTGGAAACCCTTTCCGCCTATGCGCGCCAGTTTCTCGATCAGATGGAGCGCCCGGATGTCGACTCAATTGAAGGTCTCAGCCCGGCGATCTCCATCGAACAAAAGACTACCTCGCGCAGTCCACGTTCCACTGTAGGGACAATCACTGAAATCTACGACTATTTACGCCTGCTCTACGCCTCCGTGGGCGTGCCTCATTGCCCGCGCTGCGGAAAGCCCATCAGCCGCCAATCCGCCGATCAAATTGTCCAGCGAGTGATGCAGCTTAAAGCAGATGAGCGCGTTATGGTATTGGCTCCTTTGGTTCGGGGGCGCAAAGGCGAATTCAAAGTCGAATTAGCCAAGCTGGCGCAGCACGGATTTGTAAAAGCTCGCATCGATGGCGAGCTTCGCCACCTGGACGAAGAGCTGGATGAAATCCAGCTCGATAAGCGCAAGAACCACACGATTGAAGTAGTCATCGATCGCCTGCTGGTCAAGCCGGGAATTGAAAAGCGGCTGGAACAGTCTGTCGCTACGGCGATGAAACTGGGCAACGGGCTGGTACAGGTTGCGGTTGTCGGAGGAGAAGAGAATCTGTACTCCGCCAGAATGGCCTGCCCGGACTGCGGCATCAACATTCCCGCGCTGGAGCCACGCTCGTTTTCCTTTAACAGCGTGTATGGCGCATGCCCGGAGTGCAACGGTCTGGGCAGCAAGTACGATTTTGATCCCGCCAAGATCATTGTTGACTGGTCCAAGCCGCTGCTGGATGGTGCACTTGGCCCTGGCTCCGGTTCCAGTTACTTGCAGCGCATGCTTGAGATCGTAGCCGCGTCGTTCAAGATCGATCTGTCGACGCCCTTTGAAGAGTTTCCGGCGAAGATCCAGAACCTCCTGCTCTATGGCCCCGAAGAAAAGGAGGCGCCCCGTCTCGGCTTTCGCGGCGTTCTGGGATTTTTGAAGCAGAATCTCGAAGAATCGACCTCAGAGAGTTATCGCGAATGGATGCTAGGCTACATGTCTGCGACCATCTGCCCTGTCTGCCGCGGAAAACGTCTCCGTCCGGAAAGCGTTGCTGTGAAGGTGAACGGCCTCTCTATCGCTGACTTTACCGCGCTGCCGGTTGCCCGCGCTGTGGAGGTTGCGGCGAAGGTCCAGCTCAATGGCCGTGAACAGATCATTGCCGGCCGCGTGCTGCATGAGATCAGCGAGCGCCTGCAGTTCCTGCATGCTGTGGGTCTTGGCTATATCTCACTCGATCGCTCGGCGGCGACGCTCTCGGGCGGTGAAGGACAGCGCATCCGCCTGGCCACGCAAATCGGCTCCAAGCTGCGCGGCGTGCTTTATGTACTGGACGAACCCTCGATCGGTCTGCATCACCGGGACAACAATCGTCTGTTGGAAGCTCTGGAATCACTGCGCAACCTCGGCAACACGGTCCTGGTGGTGGAGCATGATGAAGAGACGATTCGCCGCGCCGACTATGTTATCGACCTCGGCCCTGGAGCTGGCCTGCACGGCGGCGGGGTCGTCGCTTCCGGCACCCCGGCCGAAATCATGCAGGAACATGACTCCCTCACCGGCCAGTACATCTCCGGTGCAAAAAGCATTGCTACGCGCTTCGAGCCGCGCGCAACCAACGGCAAGGCGATTACCGTCCTCGGAGCCCGAGCCAACAATCTACGGAGCATTGATGTGGTCTTCCCGCTGGGCGTGATTACCGTCATTACCGGCGTTTCCGGATCCGGCAAATCCACGCTGGTGAACGATATCTTGTACAAGGCTCTGGCGCGGCAACTCTACCGTTCCCGGGAGGAGCCAGGCGCCCACAAGGCTATTTCCGGCGCGGAGCACATCGATAAGGTGATTCGCATCGATCAATCGCCCATAGGACGCACGCCGCGCTCGAATCCGGCAACTTATACAGGCGTCTTCACCAATATCCGCGATCTCTACGCTATGCTGCCGGAATCGCGTGAGCGTGGTTACAAGGCCGGGCGTTTCTCCTTCAACATCTCCGGTGGCCGTTGTGAGCATTGCCAGGGCGAAGGCGAGCGCCGGATCGAGATGAATTTCATGCCGGACGTTTACGTGCTGTGCGAGGTCTGCAGCGGCAAGCGCTACAACCATGAGACGCTCTCGGTGAAATTCAAAGACAAGTCCATTGCTGATCTGCTCGAAACCTCAGTTTCCGATGCGTTGCCGATTCTGGAGGACATTCCCCAGATCAAGCAAAAGCTGCAAACGCTGGAAGATGTTGGCCTTGGCTACATCAAGTTGGGGCAGTCTGCGGTGACGCTCTCAGGCGGCGAAGCCCAACGCATGAAGCTGGCCAAGGAGCTCTCCAAGCGCCAAACCGGGCGCACTCTCTACCTGCTCGATGAGCCGACCACCGGCCTGCACTTCGAGGACGTGAACAAGCTTTTGGAGGTGATTCACCGCCTCACCGATTTGGGGAACTCCGTGGTCATCATCGAACATAACCTCGATGTGATTCGCAATGCTGACTGGATTATTGACCTGGGACCAGAAGGCGGAGAAGAGGGAGGGCGTCTTGTGGCCCAGGGTACGCCAGAGCAGGTTTCGAAAATTAAGAAATCTTTCACCGGCCAGGCTTTGTCAGATTACCTCAGCAAGTCCGGTAAATGATTGAATGGCAAGGAGTTGTGTTCTCTTGTTCCAGATTCGTAAAAAGCCAGGATTTTTGTTGGAGAACCCAATTCAGCGATTAAAGTGCTCTCAACCTTCTCCTTATACCTGGGCACAATTGAGGGGTAGCGACTTTGGCTTCCAATGCTTCTTAGCTACCCCTTTAGTCTTTCTCCAGGAAACCTCCCGATAGTGTAAATTTCTCTTAGGGCCAGTCATCTTATAAACGTGCACTATATTGATCCTATCTCGCAGCCGGAATTCCCGTCCTCCTCTTTCACCCCTGCTTCCGAACCCCTTACCGACGGCGATCGTGCCGCCGTCGACATTGTGGATGTATTGCTGATCACGGTTATCGCATTCTTCGCGTTTTTCTTTTGCACAATGATCGGCTTCGGGATTTATTGGATCAATCACCAGGCTCTGCATCTTTCCACCGAGGCACTAAGCAAGGCGTTCTCCCGCGATACCCGCTATCTGGTGTTTCTGGAACTCGCGGCCTACATTGTTGTGATCGGCTTCATGGCGTTGCTGGCCTGGGGCAGGCACCAGCTTTCCTTACCGCAGGCAATCTCCTGGAATGCCCCGCCTTTGCGCTACGCCGGGTACGCGATGGCCGGCGGCCTTGCTCTGGCGTTATTTTCCGATATCGGGGACATGGTGCTGAGCCGGTGGATTCCCAAGTCGCTTCCCATCATGGAACTCTTCAAGGACCGCCCTTCCGCCCTGCTGCTGGCCAGCTTCGCTATTTTGATCGCGCCGCTGGTGGAAGAGCTGTTCTTTCGCGGATTTCTTTATCCCGCGCTGGCCCGGTTTGCCGGCGTGGTGCCCTCTATCCTTGTGACGGCAGCGCTTTTCACTTTGCTGCATGGCGCACAACTAAGCTTCTCCTGGGCGCCGCTGCTGCTGATTTTTTTCGTGGGCGTCACTCTCACGGCAGTGCGGGCACGCACACGTTCAGTCGCCCTATGCGTGATTGTTCATATGACCTATAACTTCATCCTGCTGGCTCAGACTTTTGTTGCGACTCATGGCTTCCGCCAGATGCAGGGTGTCTAAGGTTCATGGGCTTTGCCCTTCGCGGAAAACCTGTAAACTTAATTTCTAGTTATGAATTTGTCCGCGCGCGAACGACTCCTCGATCTGCTGGCGACGATCTCTTTTCGCCTGGGAGACTTCACTCTTTCTTCGGGCGCCAAGAGCGACTATTACATTGACTGTCGCACCACCACGCTCCACGCTCAGGGCGCAGCCCTTACCGGCCAAGTTTTTCTTGAGCTGATTCGGCAGCAGGGCTGGCACGCCGATGCCGTTGGCGGTCTGACTCTGGGCGCTGATCCCATTGTGGTGGCAACCTCGGTGAACAGTTCGCAGGCCGGTGTTCCCATCCACGGTTTTCTGGTTCGCAAAGCTGAAAAAGCGCATGGCATGGGCCAGCGGATTGAAGGCTTTCAGCAGAAGGGCTCACGCGTGGTGATTGTGGACGACGTATGCACCACCGGCAGCTCCACCATCCAGGCCATTGAGGCCGCGCGCGAATTTGGTTTTAACGTCTCCGGCGTCGCATGTCTGGTAGAGCGACTGGAGGCGAAAGGCCGTCCTGCGGTAGAACAGGCGGCGGCGCCGGCAAAGTTCATCGCCATCTTCACCTCGGATGATATCAAGGCGGCTCACCTGCGCCTGAAAAAGACTCCGCAGACATTTGCGTATTCCGGTGTTTGCGAGATCTGCGGTCGCCCCGCGGTAACCAACTCGCCGGGACTGAGATGCCCTGTGCATCAGCCGTAACTGGATTGCGAAGAGAGACCTAGTGTGCCAATGACTGCTGCGCGGGTACAGGCACATGCTCAACAATGCTGATGCCGAACCCTTCCAGGGCTGCCACACGCTTGGGATGATTGGTCAGCAGGCGGATCGAGCGGATATTCAGGTCAGAGAGGATTTGGGCACCTACGCCGATCTCGCGTTGCGTTTTTCGTTGATGCGCCGGAGCTGATTGGCGCGCCTCGCGATGGAACGCCAGCCGTTTCTCATCGTCAACGTGGAATCCCTTCGATGTCTGGTGCAAGTAAATCAGCGCCCCGGTGCCTTCGCGGGCGATCATCTCCAGAGACCGGTCCAGCACCTGCTGGCAATCGCACAGGGAGCCACCGAAAACGTCGCCGGCCAGGCAATGGGAATGCATGCGCACCAGCACCGGCCCTTCCGTGTGCTCCACATCGCCCTTGACCAGCGCGACGTGTGATTCGCCGTCCAGCTGGCTCTCAAAGGCGATCATGCGGAATTCGCCATGGCGGGTCGGCAGCATGGCTTCGCCCACCCGCGCCACATGGCTCTCATTCTGCATGCGATAGCGGATCAATTCGGCTACGGTCAGCATTTTCAAGCCGTGAAGCTTCGAGAATTCAGTCAGATCGGGCACCCGCGCCATGGTGCCGTCTTCATTCATGATCTCGCAGATTACCCCTGCGGGAACCAGCCCTGCCATGCGCGCCAGGTCTACGGAAGCTTCCGTTTGTCCGGCGCGGACCAGTACGCCGCCTTTGCGCGCCGCCAGAGGGAATACATGTCCTGGACGGACAAGATCGGCTGCGCGGCTTGAGGGATCGATAGCTACCTGGATTGTGCGTGCACGATCGTGAGCAGAAATGCCGGTGGTAACGCCGTCGCGAGCTTCTACGCTCTCGTAAAAAGCCGTGCCGTAGGGCGAGTTGTTCTCCCGCGTCATCGGGCCGATGCGCAGGTAGTCAAGGCGTTCCGGCGTCATGGCCAGGCAGATCAGCCCGCGGCCGAATTTCGCCATGAAGTTGATGGCTTCCGGCGTTACCTTTTCGGCGGCCATAGTGAGGTCGCCTTCGTTTTCGCGGTCTTCATCATCCACTACCACGATCATCCGCCCTGCGCGGATCTCTTCGATCGCGGTGGGGACATCGGTGAACGCCGTGCCAGGAGTCATAGGCTGGATTTTCTCTCGAAGATTGTAGCAAAATGGCCCCTGCCAGCGTCTATGATCCGATTCGAATAGTTCGCCGGGGAGGCGCTTTTCTTGCCCAACTGGCATACAATCTCCGTATGGCAAAGTCTTCGTCCCAGCCCTTTGAAGTCGGCTGTCCGTGCTGCAGCGCGGTACTGAAAGTTGATCCTGATACCAAGGCCGTCATTTCGCACGTAGCGCCGATCAAGCCCAAGACCTTCAGCGATTTTGACGCCGCTGCCAAGGCCATGCGGGAGCAGGAGGGCCGTAAGGAATCCATCTTCCGCCAGGCCGTCGACGCCGAAAAGAACAAAGCCGACTTGCTGGAAAAGAAGTTCCAGGAAGCGATCAAAAAGGCTAAAGAGAGCCCAGACGAGGGCCGGCCGCTGCGCGACTTCGATCTCGACTAGCGGCCTGCTTTGCCTGCCCAGCTCTTACTTCTCGGACATCGCGGCGCCCGACTCTATGCGCCGGAAAATACCATCGCCGCCTTTGATCTTGCGCTTGAGCATGGCGCCGACGGCTTTGAATTTGACGTTCGCAGCACCAGCAACAAACAGTCCATCATCACTCACGATCCCCGGCTGAACCGTATCGTGATCCGGCGACACACCTTCAAGCAGCTGCAGGAGACTTTCGCTTCACCCGCTCTCGCGCCGCCAAGCCTGGAAGACGTGCTGGACCGCTTTTCCCGCACGGCGTTCCTTAACATTGAAGTCAAGGTTCGCGGTATCGAGCCGCTCGTGGCCCGGGCCGTGAAGCGGGTTCGCCCGCGCCGCGGCTACTTCATCTCGTCATTCCTGCCGAGCGTGGTGCGCCGGCTGCATGCTATTGATTCATCTCTGGTCCTGGGCACACTGGCACAAACGCGCTGGCAACTCCGCCGCTGGCGATTATTGCCCGCCACCTACGTTGTGCCGCACTATCGATTGCTCTCACTGCGATTGGTCAAGAAACTCCATGCCGCCGGCAAGACCGTGGTGACTTGGACAGTGAATGATGCGCGGCGGATGCGCCGCTTCGCCCAGATGGGCGTGGATGGAATCATTTCCGACGACACCAGGCTGCTGGTCGAGACGCTAAAAGAAACCTAGCGGCGAGGCCGGCCACGCGCCGAGCCGCCTGCGTCAGGGCAGAAGATCTGACCAGCAAAGAGTTTGCTCAAGCGGTTTGGAGCGAAGCGACAATAAATAAAGATAAAAATCCCCTTCCGCCGGGCCGGGCAGAAGGGGTAATCACCTCAATCAAGCTGACTAAGCAGCAGGTTTTACCGCAGGCTCATTTGCAGTCTCAATGAACTGTTCATTTTCGGTCGAACCTTCCAGCGCCACGATCGAAGAATTGCCGTTGGCGATGGTCTGCGCGACCTCGTCGAAATACCCTGTTCCCACGAAGCGTTGATGGCGGATTGCCGTATAGCCGCGTTCAGCGCAGCGGAATTCCTTTTCCTGCAGCCGCGAATAGGCCGTCATGCCGTCCCGCGCGTAGCCGTGCGCCAGCTCAAACATGCTGTAATTCAGCGCGTGGAAGCCGGCCAGCGTGACGAACTGGAACTTGTATCCCATGGCCGCCAGCTCGGTCTGGAATTTTGCGATGCTCGCTTCATCCAACTTCTGTCTCCAATGGAACGATGGTGAGCAGTTGTATGCCAGCAGCTTGTTGGGGAACTTTTCGTGAATCGCCTCGGCAAAGCGCCGCGCTTCTTCGAGATTCGGTTCTGATGTCTCGCACCACACCATGTCGGCATACGGAGCATAGATCAGGCCGCGCGCAATGGCTGCGTCGATCCCGCCTTTGAAGCCGAGGAAACCTTCCGGTGTGCGCTCGCCGGTGAGGAACTCAACATCGCGAACATCGCTATCCGAGGTCAGCAGCTTGGCGCCATTGGCGTCCGTGCGGGCGATCAGAACCGTGGGCACGCCCATGATGTCCGCCGCCAGGCGCGCTGCAATCAGCTTCTGCACAAATTCCTGCGCCGGAACCAGCACCTTGCCGCCCATGTGGCCGCACTTTTTGGCTGAAGCCAGCTGGTCTTCGAAATGGACCGCCGCCGCGCCTGCTTCGATCATTGACTTCATCAGCTCGAAAGCGTTAAGTGATCCGCCAAAGCCCGCTTCGGCGTCGGCGACGATCGGCGCGAACCAGTAAATACCGTTTTTGCCCTCGGAGTGGTGCACCTGGTCAGCGCGCAGGAACGCATTGTTGATCTCACGCACGACATTGGGAACACTGTTGCTGGGGTACAGGCTCTGATCCGGATACATCTGCCCGGCGAGGTTCGCATCACCCGCCACTTGCCAGCCACTGAGATAAATGGCTTTCAGTCCGGCCTGAACCTGCTGCACTGCCTGGTTCCCGGTCAAGGCGCCCAGCGCTTTTACGTAGGGTTCGGTGTGAAGCAGGTCCCAAAAACGTTCTGCTCCCAGGCACGCCAGGGTATGCTCGATGCGTATGCTGCCCCGCAGCCGCACCACATCCTTGCCCGTATAGGTTCGTGTAACCCCATCCCAACGGGGATCCTGGATCCATGATTCTTCTAGTCGGTGTGCTTCCGTTTGTCGCACGATTCCTCCTGCCACGATTGCTGGTCGGTATTGCCCGCTCAAAAAAAGAGAGCGAATTAACTCGCCGAAGCCATTAGATGCCCCCCTAATCCTCCATGCAACCCTACTGGTCCGATTCGGACCACTTGGCCGAAAAGAATGCTATGATGGGCGGTGCCGTGGCGTCCTTCGAGCGCAATACCGCAAATAACGGCGAGATCCCGCCCCAGTTGCTGCGTGATCTGAAGCACAACCTGGTTATGCGCCAGGTTTCGAACGGTATATCCCTGCTTGACGCCCATATCCAGCTTTTTACCGCGCTCGATCCCCAGCAGCGGAATGGCGCCGCCTTTGTTGGGTGCGTGGCGCAATGGGTTGATATCGGCTACGCCGCGCCGGACCTGCTGGAGCAGCTCATCGCCCGCTTTCCGCGGGAGCAGCGTTCGCGGCTTGCGCTGGCCGACTATCTGCACTTGCGGATGGCGGAAGGCTTGCTGGCCTTGCTACGGGACCATCCTGACGAAGCCCTGCAGCATTTTGATCTGGTTCTTTCCATGCAGGACGAAGTCGAAGACAAGGAAGTGGTCGCGATCGCGCACTTCTGGAATGCTCGCTGCCACCGCAAAAAGGGCGAGTACGACGAAGCGCTGAAGCGGGCCGGAGTAGGGCGCGAACTGGCCCAATCCCTGGGCTTCCCCAAGATGGCGGCGGTCATGCGGGTGCTGGAAAGCTGGCTGCAGTTTCAGAAAGGGCAGTATCGCGACGCCGAACGTATTCTCAACCAGGCCGAAGCCGACCTGCGTTCCACGGATGACGACATCACGCTGGGCAACATCTATTCGGCCCATGGGCGCATGATCCGCCGCCAGGGACACTACCAGGAGGCGCTCAAGTTTTTCTCCCGCGCGATTGAACATTTCGAGCGGCGCAACCCGCAGCATCGCAACCTGGCGCGCACACTCACCAATATTGCTTACGTCCAGAGGCTGGTGGCGGTGCAGATCGGCCGGCACATCGATGCGGAAAGGGAACGCCGGCAAAACAGCAAGGGCGCCGCCGCCGAGCGCGGTCACAAACAAAGCCAGTTGCGCCAGCATGCGGAACTGCGCGCCAGCGCCTTCGCCAATCTTGATCAGGCGGAAAGAATCTACAGCCTGCATGAGCACCATCACGGCATCGGCAGCGTTATGGAAAATCGCGGGCTGCTGTATTTCGATATCGGCGATCTGGATAACGCCGGCGCTCACGCCGCTCGGGCGCACGAGTTGGGCAGGACGGCGAACGATTCGATCCTGATGGCGCGTGCCCGGCTTCTGCAGTGCGAGGTCGAGACGGGCAAACTGGACGAGGAGATTGAAGGCAGCACCAATGCCTGGGAGCACGCCCAGGCCGCACGCGACTATGCGCGCGAAGCGGTGGAAGCAGCCAAGCATACGCAGAATCAGCGCTTACTGGCGCGCGCGTACATCTGGCGCGGCCTCACCGCGTGCAATCCCGTGATTCGTGACATGGAGGACGCCAAGCGCTGCTGCGAACTCGCCAGCTCATTCCTGAAGGCCGTGGATTATGACGACCTCTGGGAAGAGCTGCAGATGTTGAGGCAGAAAGTGATGCCGCGGGGAAGCATCGATCCGTTATTGCGCGCCTGGTCGCAGGGCATTACCGGTGAAGAGACGTTCCAGGAGCTTACCGAGCAGTTTGCCGAAATTGTAATCCCCAAGGTCTGGGAAAAAGAAGATAAGAAAGTCGCTCGTGTTGCCAAGCGCCTTTCGGTTTCTCCCAAGAAGGTGCGCCGCATTCTGGCTCGGGCTGGGAAGCGGAAGAAGTGATAGATTTGCTATCCTCCTGACCATGGCCAAATATCTGATCACCGGCGTGGCCGGCTTCATTGGATCGAATATCGCCCATACGCTGATTGCCTGCGGCGACCAGGTTCGGGAATCGACAATCTTTCTGACGGACGCATTGCCAACCTTACCGGCATTGTTGACCGCTTTGATTTCCGCGAGGCCGATATCACCGATGACCAGGCTATCCGATCTGCCTGCGACGGCGTGGACTTCATTCTGCATCAGGCTGCGCGCGGCTCAGTGCCGCGTTCGCTGGCCGATCCCGTGGGCTGCAATCATGCCAATGTAGTGGGAACCCTCAAGGTTCTGCAGGCTGCTCGTGAAGCTGGGGTGAAGCGTGTTGTCTTCGCCAGTTCGTCGTCGGTGTACGGCGATACGCCAACCCTGCCCAAGCGTGAGGACATGGTCTGCGCACCCATTTCTCCTTATGCGGTCTCAAAGTATGCGGGTGAACTATATGCACAAAACTTCGCGCGCCTGCTGGGACTGGAAACCGTGAGCCTGCGCTATTTCAATGTTTTTGGGCCGCGCCAGCATCCCACCTCGCAATATGCCGCGGTGATTCCTAAATTCATCCGCGCCATGCTGCGGGCCGAACAGCCGGTGATCTTTGGCGACGGCCAGACGAGCCGCGACTTTACCTTCGTGGACAATGTTGTGAACGCGAATCTTCTTGCCTGCCGGTCCCCGGCAGAAAAAGTTTCGGGTCGAGCCTTCAACGTCGCCACCGGCAAGAGTTTCACCCTCAACCAGCTGTTCTCTCTGCTGCAGGAGTTAACCGGCTATCGCGGTGCGGCGAAGCATGCAGAGGTTCGCGGCGGCGACATTCGGGATTCTCTTGCTGACAGCAGCCGCGCGCAGCAGGCCATGGGATACACGACTCTGGTCGACTTCAAGGAAGGGCTGCGGCGGACTGTGGATTGGTACCGGCAGGAACCTACTTCGGCCGAAGGCAAATCTGCCTAGCTTATCGCCTTCAGATTTATGCACATTCTCTCCGATAACCAACTGCGAGATCTCCTGGATCCGGACAAGACGATCCAGGCGATCCGCGCGGCCTTCGCGCGCGGCTTCTCGCGGGTTCGCATGCCGGTGCGTACATCGCTGGAACTTGATGGCGCCATGCTGCTGATCATGCCGTGCTATGACAATTTTCTCGGAGCTGCAGGCGTAAAGCTCGTGAGCGTAAGCCAGAAAGCGGGCGTGAAAGCCGTTTATGATTTGCTGGATCCGGCCACGGGTCTTGCGTTGGCGCGCATGGAGGCAAACTATCTTACGGAGCTTCGAACCGCTGCCACTTCCGCTGTAGCCACTGACCTGCTCGCCCGCGGTGACGCGGAAACCCTTGGCATCTTCGGCAGCGGCCGGCAGGCTGCCGCGCATTTCGCCGTCGTTCCACGCATCCGGAAATTCAAACGGTTTCTCGTTTGCGGCTCGGGCCGGTCAGACCTGGATTCATTTTGCCGGCATATAAAAGGGAACCACGGAATCGATATTGAAAAAGTAAGCGCAGAAATCTGCGTGCGCGAATCCGATGTGATCTGCACTTGTACAACAGCAACAGAACCTCTGTTCGATGGGCGCGGCCTAAAACCGGGAACGCACCTGAACCTGGTTGGGGCTTTTCAACCGCACACGCGGGAAGTCGATGAGGAAACGATTCGCCGGTCGCGCGTCGTGGTAGATACCTATGAAGGCGCGCTGGCTGAAGCGGGCGATCTGCTGATCCCGATGCGAACCAGAGCGATTGACCGGTCGCACATGATCGCCGACCTGCACGAAGTTGCGGGTGGCAAAAAAACCGTGCGCAATGGGCGACAGGACATCACCTTGTTTAGAGCGTTGGTTGTGCGCTGGAAGACCTGGTGAGTGCGGTGATTGCTTACGAAGAGGCTGCTTCACGGGGTACATTGTCAAGCACGCCAGAGCGAGCGAAGTCTGAATGAGCAAAGCTTTTGATTTCGCGGTCGTCGGCGCCGGCTCGTTTGGAGCCTGGACCGCGCATTTTCTCCGTCGAACCGGAGCGTCGGTGATTCTGCTGGACGCTTATGGCCCGGCCAATAGCCGTGCCAGCTCCGGCGGTGAGACCCGCGTCATTCGCATGGGCTATGGCCCGGATGCGTTGTACACCCGCTGGGCCATGCGCTCCCTGCCACACTGGCGCGAACTGAGCGCACGCACCGGCACCAAAACCTTTCATCGCACCGGCGTGCTCTGGCTGAGCAATGATGAGGATGCCTATCTTCGGAGACTGCATGAGGTTCTTCGAGATGCGGGTCTCGAACAAGAACGGCTTGAATCCGTCGAGATCGCGAAACGCTGGCCGCAGCTGCATTTTCCTGACGTAACCTGGGGTGTTCTGGAGCCGGAAAGCGGCCTGCTGATGGCGCGCAACTCGGTCCAGGCGCTGGTGGCAGAACTGATCAACCAGGGCCTCGAATATCGCACCGCCGCTGTGATCGCTCCGAACGCCAAGGGCAAACTGATGCAGCTCAATACCAGTGCTGGAGATTCTTTTGCTGCGGGCACATACGTTTTTGCCTGCGGGGCGTGGCTGCCGAAGATGTTTCCACAGCTGGTCGGTGATCGCATTTTTCCTACACGCCAGGAGGTGTTTTTTCTTGGGCCGCCGGCGGGAAACGGAGATTTCCGTCCGCCTCGCATGCCGGTGTGGCTGCATCACAGTCATGCGGATTTGGCCTACGCGCTGCCCGATATCGAGAGCCGCGGCTACAAGATCGCCTTTGATCGCCACGGCGCCGCTTTTGACCCCGATACCGATTCGCGCGTTACCCCGGCCGCCTCAATCGACCACCTGCGCGCGTATCTGAAGCAGCACATCCCTGCGCTTGCCCAGGCGCCCATCATCGAAACCAGGGTTTGCCAGTATGAAAATACATGGAACGGCGACTTCCTGATTGACCGTCATCCTGAGCTGGAAAATGTGTGGATCGCCGGTGGCGGATCAGGCCACGGCTTCAAACATGGCCCTGCCCTGGGAGAGTACCTGAGTTCGCGCATACTTCACGACGCAATGGCAGAGCCGCGATTTTCCCTTGTAACAAAGCAAACCATGCAGCAGCGCTTAATCTATTGATCGATTCTGCGTCCATTCCAGATCGCAACGCGAGATAGTCCATTGGAGCCCTCAAAAACCTGCGCACTTCTGCCAAGTCATGGCGGCAGAGATCCACCGCAGAAGAGTGACCGCCGTCACAGAAATCGGGTGGAATTCGATGAATACTGGACCTCTAGAGTTGGAATGCGAACAATGACGAAAAGTATCAAGCACGAAAAGCGCCGGCTCTTGCGGGTATTGCGCAACGAGGTTGCATTCCTGGACGCAGGAGGATACGGAAGCCCCTTCCGCAGCGAATGGCGGCCTACTTTGCTCCTGCGCGATTCACCGTCGTGCATCAACTATCGCGATACCGGCCGGCAAAACCCCTGCAGTGAATGCCCGCTGTTTGCTTTGGTCCCCTCGGGCCAGCAAGACCGGCATGTGCCGTGTCATCGTATTCCTCTCAACCGGCAAGGCGAAACCATCTCAGACTTATACCAAAAGGGCTCCCAACAATTGATGGATGACCGCTATCGGATTTGGCTCGAACACAAGATTCAAGACCTTACGACATCGTAGCGAGGAGGATTTTTATGCAAGCCCTGCAAACTGTAAATAAGATCGCATTCAAAAACATTCTTTTCCTGACAGATTTCAGCGAAGCTTCAGGGACCGCCAAGGCATATGCCGTAGGCCTGGCAAGGCATTTCAACGCGCAACTTTATCCGGCGCATGCCTGCGATCCCCTCATCCTTACGGAAACGGCCGGAACCAACATCATCCAGGAAGTGGAAGAAAACAGCCGCGCACAGTTGGAGGCTGTTGCAGCCCGAATCGGGCTCAAGAGCATTCCGCTTTTTGCGCGGGGATCGGTAACCGATACAGTTCCAAGATGGATTGCGGAGCATGGGATCGATTTGATCGTCATGGGAACTCACGGGCGGCGCGGGCTGCAGCACCTTCTGCTGGGTTCGACGGCCGAAGCGGTGATTCGCAGCGCTACCTGCCCTGTGCTGACGGTCGGACCCCACGTAAACACCCGGCCATACCGCGATTTCAACGTGGAAAGCATTCTGTTTCCGACTGATCTGGGAGAGCATGCGGAATTCGGCGCGCAGTACGCGCTATCGGTAGCGCAGGAGAGCTGCGCCGATCTTACCTTCATGCATGTGATCACGCCCGAGGAAGCATTCCAGCATGATCAGAGCGCTCTGGTGGAAAAGACCTACCAGAAACTGATCAAGATTGCTCCGCCTGACGCCAAAGAGTGGTGCAAGCCTGACTTTGTCGTGGAAGTCGGAAATCCAGTGAAGGAGCTGTTGGCCTTTGCCGAGACGGAGCGGCCGGACCTGATTCTTCTGGGGCTTCCGGCAGGGAAGAAGTTCAACGGCCACTTCCGCAGCAGCGTCACGTACAACATCATTGCCAACGCGCCGTGCCCCGTGCTCACAATGCGTGACATAACCAGCCACAATTGATTTCTCCGGAATTCATGATGCCTGCTTTTGCGGGGGAGAGCGCATCATGACTGGAGCCGGAGGCTCCAGGACCAACGAAAGCAGCGTCGAAAGGCGCTGCTTTCCTGCATTTCAGCGGAATTGCCTGATCCGGCAGGCGCTTGTTCGTTTACTTCGCAAGCCTTTTAGAATAGCTGGGCATGACCGCTCAGCCGGCCAAAATCCGCAGACTTGTTCGCGGCGCAGTTCACATCTGGCAGATCGATCTACTTTCAGCATGGGAGCGCATACAAGATTGCCACCAGTTCCTTGCCGACGATGAGGTTCAGCGGGCCGAGCGCTTCCATTTCGAGCGGGACCGGCGCAGGTTCGTCGCAGCTCACGCCGCTATGAGGAATATCCTCGCTCGGTATCTTGGCGTGCCTGCCAGGGAGCTCTTGTTTCATGTGGCAGAGAAGGGCAAGCCCCAGCTCGGTTCCAGGTTGAGCCGATCCGGGTTGCGATTCAATCTCTCGCATTCGCGCGATCGCGCTTTGCTGGCCGTGACACTCGATTCCGAAATCGGCGTGGATATTGAGTTCATCAACCCGGAAGCTGCAGGTGAAGAGATCGCCAACCGTTTTTTCTCTTCTCGCGAAGCAGGCGTCTTGCGCAGCTTGCGCCCCGAGGATCGAGTGCATGCGTTTTTCGATTGCTGGACGCGGAAGGAAGCTTATATCAAGGCCATCGGCAAGGGCTTGTCTGTTCAACTCGATAGTTTTGATGTTGCTTTCGGGCCGGGCGAATCGGCGCGTCTTTTAAGGGTGGAGGGGGCGCCGGAAGAGTTATCGCGCTGGAGCATGTACGCCGTTGCTGTGCCCCAGGGATACGCGGCAGCCGTGGTGGTGGGAGGAAAGCAACATCGACTAGAACAACACGAATTGGATTGGAACAGCTTTTGAGAGAAGGCTAAATGCTGAAGGCCTGACCGGCGCATGGACCGGGGCAGGGCATTGCTTAGGCCCAGAGCTTGAGTTACTGTAGCTCTGAATTGTAGTCCTCGCCGTAAGAGGCCGGTTGGCAACACCATTTCAGAGTGACTTCGAAATCGCGAACAAGCTGCCGTTTCTGTGGAAGTTTTAACGGAGCCCACATCCCGGCGGCCGTGTCGGTCGAAGGGATTGAAGGAGAAGTGTCGGCAACATGGACAAGGTTCTGGTGACCGGTTGCGCCGGTTTCATTGGTTTTCATCTCTCTAAAAAGTTGATCGAGCGTGGTGTCGGCGTGATGGGTCTCGACAATTTGAGCCCATTCTACGACGAGGGGCTGAAGGCTGGCCGGCTGGCAATCCTGCGCCCAATGCCGGGCTTTGTATTTACAAAAGGAGATATTACTGACCGGCCATTCATAGAAAGCTATTTTGAGAAGACGGAATTTGGACCGGTAATACACCTGGCGGCTCAGGCGGGTGTCAGGTATTCGCTCGAAAACCCCCACGTCTATGTCAATAGCAACGTAGTCGGTTTTGTGAATCTGATGGAAGCTGCCCGCTCGCGTAAGGTCCCTCACTTTGTTTATGCCTCTTCCAGTTCTGTCTATGGTGCGAACAGCAAGACACCGTTTTCTGAAAAAGACAATGTCGATTCTCCGGTGAGTCTCTATGCGGCGACAAAAAAGAGCAATGAGCTGATGGCGCATGTGTATGCGCATCTCTACCAAATGCCGGTTACCGGCCTGCGTTTTTTTACCGTGTATGGCCCGTGGGGCCGGCCGGACATGGCATTGTTCAAGTTTTGCAAAGCGATCCTCAGGGGTGAGCCGATTGACGTTTATAACCACGGCAAAATGCTACGCGACTTCACCTACGTCGATGATGTCGTCGAAGGAGTGATACGTGCTATGGAGAATCCGCCCAAAGCTGGATCGCGCGCGGCTCCTGCGAGAATCTTCAATATTGGGAATAGTCAGCCGGTCGAGCTTCTCAAGCTGATTCGCGTTGTGGAAGACAAGATCGGCAAAAAGGCAATTATTAATATGTTGCCGCTGCAGCCAGGTGATGTGCCCGCGACGTACGCAGACATAGACGAACTGTCTCATGCTGTGGGATATCGGCCAAACACACCGATTGAAGTTGGTGTAAGCCGTTTCGTGGACTGGTACAGGAAGAACTATCAGTGCTAGACCACTGACTTTCCCGTGTCCGAAGAAGAATACCCGGGAGAAAGACCGCCGCGGCAGGAGGGATACTGCCGGATCCTGTCGCTAACCTGTTTACTTTAGAGTCAGTAAAACTGGTGGCCAGGGACGGAATCGAACGACCAAGAAGCTCTGAAAACAGTTAAGTTATTGATTTTCCAAAGACCCAAAAACCCCAAAAACCTACGAGAGCCCGTTTGGCGGTACATCCAAGGTACGCGAGAAAACTAGCTACGCTCCCTCTACTCAACCGCGCTTGCCGAAAAGCATATCAGACGCGACCTCGAAGTCAATAGCTTCGCAAGGTATTCCTTCAATGCGCCACCGCCGCCGAATGTTAGCGAGGGGAAGGGAATTGTCATAAAACCCAAGGCCAGCATGAGAATTTCCCACCAAAGACACGGCTCATATGGCCTCGCCTCTGTAACATTGCGAAGCCTCACTATCGTCGTCTAATCTCCGGAGTACTTGGAGCGCATTTCCCACCGGATCCACAGAATCAAGATACTTGCGAGCGCGGTCTAAGAGATGGCGCTCCTGCTCACCAGCCGTACCTTTTTGCTTGATTTCTTCCTCCAGGGCTTTGAGGAATTCGCGCACAGTTCTCGCGTGTTGCCAGTCGAGGAAACATTGGTTCAGGCTTGCAATTTTACGGCGGCTCAGTTCCAGCCTTCCTGCGGCCTCCAATTCCCGGGCTCGCAGACTGTCCCAGCGTTGACGCCAGTTCCCCTGTTCCGCACGCTCGGTCTTCAGTTCCTTAGCGACTGCGACCAGGGATATCAAGAATTCACCTAAGCAGGCCTCGAGGCGCCGCTTGCCATCAGACCAGACGTGGCGAAGTCGTACTCCCTTGATTCCGTCAATGATTAGCTGCAGGCGGCCGGTCAAGTGGAAGTCCCATCTGGGCGGCCGCCAAAACCAGTCGTGTTTTTGACGAAAGATCTCTCCTCGGGTTGGTTGGTGGGGCGTGTACCGGACAATCTCGGCCAGTGAAAATCGCAAGGGTTCGCCCAGAACGCTCACCGTGACTTTCGTGTTACTTCCTTCTGGCCAACTTAATTTAAACGGCTCACTCTCAAATGCCACAAACAATGCATCCAGAATGCGGAGACCTCTCGACAATGTTTGCCTCGATACGCGAAAGTGATCCAAAAATGCCCTTTCCGACACCAAGATTCCGGCGTCATCGGTGCGTGGTTTATTCAAAAGACGCTGCGTCCTTGCTGTGAGAGAGTGGACGACTGGGCCTTTGGTCGCAATCGTAACTGGGGGAACAGAAACATTGGGCAGGCGGGCCAGTTTCTGCAGACGCAGCCTAGTGAAATCCGTACCCACGATCTCAATCAGGTGTGGCTGCCACGTCGTCGGATCAGGCAGTCTCTTCTTCTCAGGATTTCGCCCTGCTTTGAGAGAACTCCAGTATCCCTTGTATGGTATGGGAACCTCATGCTTCGCGCAGATGTTCTTCAATGAATTTATAGAGATTCTGAAATCCCGCGCGGCTAGATAAACTGGTATACTCCACACCTTGTGGTATAGCTCACTACGGGTCAGCTTTACTCTCAACTGTGGCATAGAGGTCCCTTTCTCCGAATTTCGTGCGGGCAAAATTCAGCATATAGAACTTGCTAGGCAAGATTCGTTGCGGAGAATGATCATGCGCGTGAACACGCAAGTCAAGCATCTTGAAAACAAGGCTGCAAGAGCAAAGTTGGGAGTCCAACGGCGCCCCTATTGGATTCGACTGAATCAGAGTACATGGCTGGGATATAAACAGGGAAAAGCTGGTGGCGTATGGATCGCACGCTCAGGATTTTCGAGGAGCGCTGGCCGGTTGCAGACCATTGTCCTTGGCTCTGCGGATGACATGTTTGAGGATGACGGCCTCAGCCACCTAAGCTATGAACAAGCGATAGCCCTGGCGCGCAAATGGAGTCAGGAAGCGCACGCTCAAAAGAAGAAGCGGCATCGAGCGCCATATACGGTTGCCGACGCGATGCGGGACTACATGCAATATTTCATTCGCACCGGCTTTCGCAGCACTAAGGGCACCCAAAGGACGATGGAATTTCACATACTTCCCGTAATGGGACACATTCCCGTCGCCGATTTGACGCGTGACCATGTGCGCCGATGGATTGAATCAATTCTTGAGCATAGAGGGAGGGTGCGTCATTACCGGGGTGGGCCTACGTTGTTTGAGCATGCACCTGTTACAGATGAAGAGATGCGCCGCCGGCGGCAAACCGCAAATCGACTGCTCCAGATACTCAAGGCCGCCTTAAACTTCGCCCTGCAAGAGGGTCATGTTGATTGCAGCGGCACCGCTTGGCGGGAAGTCCGCCCGTTCATTGCGGTCAGAGCTGGCCGGACAAGGTTCTTGTCCGATGAGGAACAGAGGATGTTTGTTGCTGCTTGCGAGGGCGATTTTCGAAATTTGGTCCTGGGTGCGTTGTACACAGGAGCACGTTATGGTGAACTCACCCGCTTGCGCGTCGACAATTTCACTGGAACTGCAGTTCATATTCCAGCCGCCATCGCGAAAAACAAGAAAGAAAGAATCGTTTATTTGGAGCCTGCCGGCGCGACATTCTTTGCCAGGCTAATTGGAGACCGATTGGCCAATGAGTTTCTCTTTACTAAGGGAGGGCACCAGTGGGACAAAAATGAGCAATGGTACGGCACACGACTGGCAACCGAAAAGGCGGAGCTCGCGAATTTTACCTTTTGTATCTTGCGACACACCGCAGCAGCCAACTGGATACGCGCAGGTGTTTCACTCAAGTACGTTGCTGAGCAACTGGGCCATAGCATAATCATTTGTGAACGGCACTATGCGCATGTTGCCCCGGATCATCGTCAGACGATCTTCAATGGCCTGCCGATTGCAAGTTTCAGCCCGATGGAGACATTTATCGATGTGATTGACCTCGAGAGAAGACAAACCTCTGAAGCTTCATAGAGGCTTACTCCCATGTGGGACAGACTAGCAACCAGTGTTGACGGCGCGCTTGCCTGTAATACCCGCGATTTTGCACCAGGAGCGTTGTCTTCAAATTAATCAAAGGTTCACCTTTCATCCTTGAATTGACTGAACTATCTTGCGTGTGGGCAAAGATATGATTCCGCCTTCCTTCAGTAGCTCGTGACGCAGATCGCCGAGGGTATTGTGGGTTGCTTTTGCTTCGAGCAAGAGGTAGGCGACCAAAGCCGCCCCAATGACGGTAGCCATAATTGCTAACGAGCTACCGATTGCGGAGTTCAACCACACCGCCGGAATGGTAAGGACCACTCCAATCGCCACGCCGAGTTCAAATTTCAATCTCGCGACAAGCTTGCGGAGATGACGGCGGCCAGAGGGTTCAACCTCGAACGGCTTCCGCAAGTAAGCCCACCACTCCTGACGGTGAGCGCCATGAGTTCGCCGGTTCCTGGCGCGGTCCAGCCATTGACTCTCAAGACGAGTTCCCAGATCGTCCACAATCGTGCCGACGAAAATCGAAAGGAGCATCAGAACGAATGCTGTCTCCGTGTGATTTCGGGAGACGAGGGAGCGAAACGGGGGTTGGGTCATCAGAAGGATATACCAGCCGGAAATGCCGGATAGGCCCGGCATACATAGACCCACAAGCGGGTAAAAGACCGCTGTGCTAAAGGCGGAAAAGAGTTCTTTCATTTGTGACCTACTTGGTATCGCCGACGAGTGGCGATGAGCGAATTTGCTTTTATTTCGCCTTTATCTTATGCCATTCGGCCCTTGTTGAGAAGGCCCAAGATGTTGCGTGGCCCATCCTGCAAGGGCCAATTCTGTGGGGGGGATTTATGTATTCGAGATATCATCGCAGGTGATGAGGAGGCTGTCATGAGAATCTGCAGAGGCGTAATGGGCGAGGGATAAGCCCGCCCGTCTATCAATCCCACTCGCCGAATCGTCTCATCACAACAGTTACCAGAGCGAGTACAATCGCGGTATGTATGTTCGGTGCGCACTAGCTGTTATCCTCAGCGCAGGAATGCTTGGCCAATCTGCGGCGCCGGCATGTCCGGCTGAGCGCCCCGTGGACGACATCATCGCCGAGATCCACAAGCAGCAATCGAAGAAGAAGCACCACGTTTCGAGCCCATTGCCGAATGACATTTGCATTTTTGCGTGGTGCCGCAGCCGGTCACAACAACAGACACCGCCGACCCCTCCCAAAGCAGCGCCGCCAGCGAACAGCTCGAGCGGCAACCAGAGCCCGAGTTCGAGCAAACCCCAGGCGGATTCGTGTGATGAAGCAATGGAGAAGGCGCTTCAAGCCGCTCACGACGTGGAAGTGGGCGATGAATACTTTGAAGAAAAGAACTACAACGCTGCATTGGAGCGTTACCAGGGTGCGGGTGAAGAAAAACCGGGAGATCCTGCCATTCATGTACGCCTGGGGCGAGCGTTGGAGAAACTGGACCAGATACCGCAAGCGATCGAGCAGTACCAGGCAGCGCAACAGATGGCAGAGTCCGGGAAGTGGCTGGACGAAGCCAAGGCGGCGGTAGGTCGACTGCAACAGCATTGATCCGTTGCTCGTGTAGTTCGCCCGTTAACAACAATAATGCCGGCGGCTCGCCGCTTCGTCGTAAAAACTTACTTCTCTCCGTGTTGGATTGCTTTCACCCTGTACGGGGCGCGACGATCAGTCACCCGCACGAGCGTGCCCTGACTCGTTGGCGAGAGGATCAAGTATTCGGCCTGGAACCAGGTATTGCGCTTTCCATTAGCCGAAGCGAAAACTGCAATCTGCTCGACGCCGTCGCCTGTGAAGTCGCCTCGCGCCCGGAAGGTGAGAAAGTAGGCGGTATCCTTATCCTCGGCGTTCAACGAATCGACGTCGAATCTGGTGACATTTAAGTCCGGATCGAACTGTTTCCAACTCTCTCCGCGTTTCTCCGCTTGTTCGGCGGCATCGGTGAGCTCTCGCGCACCTCGAACCAGCATCGGAGGCAACTGGGTCAAAGAATCCTTGGTCAAGCGGTAAGAACCGCTCGCTGCGGGGGCTCGTGCGTGCTGAAGGTCGCGCAGCACGCAACAATCATGCACGAACATTGCCGACATCTGGTTGTCGCGATTCGTGGCCGGATAAAACCCGGCGCTTACCGCACCCAAGTACTCCTCACAATTGCCGACTTTGCGAGATTCTTGGCCCTTCGCCAATGCCAAGGGCCCTGATGCTTCGGGCTCGCGCAGACGCTTCGGTATCTCGTCCGTGCTCCGCAGGTTAAGCATTGGCGACCAGGTAACTTTTGGTTCTGCCTGAGTTCCAGCAGGCAGCGCCGAAAGCCAGACCATCGCCGCCACACTAATTCCAAACAGGAACGTCTTCATCGATTTTGAATCGAGCCGCATCGCTTCCACCCCAACAGGCGAACAACGTGCCTGTCGGGATTCCGAGCTATTGTCCGTGCTCTGGTGCATGAGTTGGAATTGTCTCCTTCTCTCAGCCCGCATGCAAGCTGTCTGTAGGCCGACTGAAAGCAATACCCAAGGGAAGACACTTGGCGAAAAATCGCGATCGCATTCACAACGCGCGTAATGAATGTAATAGCCTGTTCTCAAAGGTTATGCTATTGCGCATGGCGGTGTCCGTTGAAGCTCAACCTCTGATTGCGGTACACGACGTTCGGGCGAGTAGCCGTTGGTACGGGACGTTATTGGCGGCAGACTCGCTGCCTGAGCATAAACACCGGGATTTATATGACCGGGTGTTCTCGTCGGGCCGCTTGATTCTTCAGCTCCACGCCTGGGACGAACAGCACCATCCCAACCTTATCAACGCGAACGCTGCGCTCCCCGGGCATGGAGTATTGCTCTGGTTCCAGGTTGACGATTTTGACTCGACGGTGAATAGAGCGCGAGAACTAAGGGCTGAGGTGATTCTAGAGCCTCACGTCAACCCCGCACCCCAACACAGAGAAATGTGGCTCCGCGATCCTGACGGTTATGTGGTTGTAATCGCCAGCCCGGATGGCGAGTTGAGTTTGTAAGGTGGCTTGCTCCCCTGAGCGGGGGATAATCGCCATTTCACTCACGACAGGATTGTGAGGGTAAACGCCGACGGGTAGACCCGCGAAGGTTGCAATCAAATTGATTGCAAACAACGCCACCGTTGGTTAGTCAGCGGTGCCATCCGGTTTTTGGAATAAAGCCACGGCGTTCCACCAGGGATAGGGCAATCCAGCCAGGCGGTTGATCACCAGAGCTTGCGCAACCAGAAGGAAGACCGCCACTTCAATAATCACGAGTTCCGGCGGTTTCGAAATAATGCCGAGCGAAACAATGAGAGTTGTGGCGCCAGCAGGAGGATGGCTTACATCGAGGAGAACCATCAAAGCTCCGGTGGAAGAAAGCGAAAGGGCTGCGGCCAAAATTCTTGGCCAAAAAATGCCCTGGTGGACTCCAAACGGCACAGCTCCGGCACCTGTGAGAGCAAATGCAGCATATCCGCAGGCAAGCGCGATAGCGTGACCGAGGACGATATTGCGCGGACTTGAAGTTTTGCCCAGTGGAGAGAAGAACAGGAGATATGCAGTGGGGCCGAGCGAGGGAAACACGAATGGGTTACGGGTCACAAGCGCCAGCAGCGCCAGCACCGCAATCGTGATGAAGCTGTTCACAAATACATAGGCTGATCGGACGAGCCTTTCGGGAAAGTGCTGTAACAACCAATTGAGCCGGAGATACCGGAGCAAGGAACGGATGTAATCCGTCCATGCGTACTCCGGAGCAGTTGAATCTACACTTCGCATCAGATATTTGCACAACAAGCCGGAGTATTCGTCGTCTTGGTTTGTGCCGTCTTCCCCTTTGCCGAGAGTTTTTCGATTCAACGATACTTATTGTGGATTGAATATGAATCGATGGCAGTGACTTAAGTCACAGGCGTTGCGGATGCCGCAACCGCGGCTGCTTTCTCCCTACGCCGATCCTGCCATGCCGCCTCCCTGGCAATTAGCGCGCTCCGCGCAGAGATATCGAGCACTCGAGTTACGGGGGGGTTAGCACGCGTGTGCCGTTGTTGTCGCAAGCCGTCTCCATGATACTCAGGAGGTCCAAAACCGCCGAAATTCAGTCTGCACGGTGGCTGCCTCGGTCCCGAAATCAATTGGTGTTGGTGATTGGTGAGTGGAACGAGGGCGTAGATGACTGGAAACAACGCGAGAACGCACGACAACTGGATCAAAATCCTGCTGTTCTCGCTCGCACTGTTGCTGCTGACGGCCATCCCGGCGCACGCTGCGGACACTTGCCCGTCGGCGCAGAACAACGGCGTGATCGATGGCTTCGTCAACCCTGTTCCTCCTGCCCAGATCAACATCCAAGGCAATTGCACGATTCGAAACTTCCCCGCGTCCAACCCGCTGACTTCCAACATCAGCTTTTTTGGCAACAACGCCACCAGCTTTCTGGTCATCTTCGACAACGTCGATTTCATCGGCAACATCTCCTGCGATAAGCCGCAGGGAAATGCGATCTGGTTCGTCAACGGCTCCACGACAACCGTCCGACCCAACTGTCAGAATCTCTTCATTCCCGTTGAGAAGATCGACAAACAAAATCCGGCGGGCCAGACCACGGCCACCATCGGCGTTCCCTTCACCTACAAGCTGACGGTCCCGGTCCTGTTCGATCCATTAAACGGCATTGTGGTCAACAACCAGGGGTCGCCGAACGATCTGCACGACATCACGATCACGGACGACCTCAACGCGACAGGGGCGGATCTGAGCTATGTGAGCCACACCGTTACCTGGGTGAGTAACGGCACCCCGGTTCCGCATACGTTTTCCAATGTCGGCAACGTGCTCACTTTCAGCGGCTTTCCCATCGTCCCGGCCAAGCAGCAGTTCGTCATCAATATCACGGTGGTGCTCAACGACACGCCGACGAACGTGCCGGGGAAGCAGTTTTTCAACACCGCCAATTGGCAGTTCGGCCGACTTATCAACGGAACGTTTTTCACACCCCTGCCGGGTGAGAAAGGCGTGGCGCCGCCCATGACCATCGCTGCGCCCAATCTCGTGTTGACGAAGTCGGGACCGGCGACGATGGCCCTGGGGCAGCCGGGGCAGTTCGGCCTCGATATCCTGAACAACGGGACGAGTGATGCGTGGAGCGTCACGATCCTGGATCAGCTCCCCAAAAGCGGCCCCACCGGCGGCATGTGCTCCTCGGCACCGCAGATACTCAGCGCGCAGGTTTTCCAGAACGGCGCTCCGGTTGCGGGCAAGGGGCCTCTGGCTCCGGGCACCGACTTTACCAGCAACTTTGACAGCACCACCTGTCAGCTCACGCTGACCATGCTCACCGCTGCGGCCGCGATTGGAGCGAATCAGGACCTGATCATTACCTACCGGACCCAGCTTGACGCCAACAGCCAAGTGGGCACCCAGCTCACGAACGTAGCCGGGGCCATCCAGTGGTTCGATGGCGACCCCAGCGTCTCCACTCGCAAAGCATCTACACGCACGTTGACGGACGGCACGCCGGGCGTCCTCGATTTCCAGGATGCCCACACGGTCACGGTGGTGGTCAACCCGCTTACCATCACAAAACAAGTCAGCGTCGTGGGCGGCGGTCCCGCGCTGCCGGGCGGGCAGCTCGATTACCTGGTGCATGTGACCAATGTCTCGACGAGCGCGGTCACTCCAGTCGTAATCACAGACGACCTGAGCACAGCCGGGCCCGGGCGGCTCACGTTCGTCAACCCAGCAGCAACGATGAACGGCTCCACGAATGGTGTCACTATTGCGGGCTCGGTGCTGACCGCGAACTACTCCGCTGTGAATCCGACAACGCCGTTGCAGCCCGGACAAACGATCGACGTCCGCTTCCGGGCGCAGATTGCCGCGGGACTTCCCGCCGGCACCACGCTTACGAACACCGCGGTCGTGACATGGAACACCCCACCAGAAACCGCAAGCGCCAGCGTCTCGATCGATATCGGAGGAGTCCCCGGTGTCGGCACTTTGAACGGCACCGCATGGCTCGACGCCAACTTCAATAAGGTACCGGACCTTGGCGAGCCGCGTCTGCAGGGCTGGACGGTCGCGCTGTTTCGTAATGGGGTCCAGTTGCAGTCGGTTCTCACCGATGTCAACGGCGTTTATCGCTTTAGTAATGTACCGCCGACCGACGGGACTCCAGAGCGGTACGAGGTGCGGTTCACCGCGCCCGGCGCGGGGCCGAATACCGCCAAGCTCGGCAAAGCCGACTCAGCATTTACCAACAGTCTGCAGCGGATAACCGACATCGCCGTGCCCTCTGGCAGTAACATCCTGAATTTGAATCTGCCGATCGGACCGAATGGCGTTATCTATAACTCGTTGACGCGCGCTCCGATTTCGGGCATGACAGTGTTCATGCTGAACGCCGGGGGCCGCTCACCATTGCCGGCGGCTTGCTTCGACGACCAGGCTCAACAGGGCCAGATTACCCAGGCAGGCGGCTATTACCGTTTCGACCTCAACTTCACAGATCCTGCCTGCTCCAGCGGCAGCAACTTTGTCATCAAGGTGGTCGCGCCATCGTCGACCTTTGTAGCCGGAGAGTCGCTGGTTATCCCCCCGGCTTCTGACGCGTCGACCGCGGCGTTTTCTGTGCCTACCTGCCCGGGTGGTCTGCAGGATGCTCTTCCGGCGGTCCCCTACTGCGAAGCACAGGGATCGGAGTTCGCGCCGCCATCATCCGTGGCCCCGCGCAGCACTGGGACTGCGTACTATCTGAATCTCACCCTGGATGGCACCTCGGTGCCCGGCTCAAACCAGATCTACAACAACCACATTCCAGTCGACCCCCAGATCGCGGGATCATTCTCGATTACTAAGACGACGCCGTTACTAAACGTCACGCGCGGGCAGCTCGTGCCGTACACCATCACGATCGGCAATGTGCTCGGCGCATCGATGCAAGGTGTGCAGATTGTGGATCGCTATCCGGCGGGCTTCCGCTACGTCACAGGATCGGCGCGCCTGGATGGTGTGCCCACCGAGCCCACGGCGACCGCCGGCCAGCTCGTGTGGAATGGTCTCAACTTCGGCAGCTCCGATCATCGCACGATCATGCTGTTGCTCGTAGTCGGCGCCGGTGTTAACGACGGCGAGTTCACCAACCGCGCGCAGGTCTTCCAAGGCGTGACGGGCCAGCCCCTGTCCGGTGAGGCGACCGCAACGGTTCGTGTCGTCCCGGATCAGACGTTCGACTGCACCGACGTTTTGGGCAAGGTTTTCGATGACGTGAATCGAAACGGCCGGCAGGATCCGGGCGAAAAAGGCCTGCCCGGAGTAAGGCTGGTGACGGCACAAGGCCTGACGGCGATCACGGATCAGTACGGGCGATTCCACATTACCTGTGCGATTGTGCCGAACGAGATCCGCGGCAGCAATTTCGTGCTCAAGCTCGACGACAGGACCCTTCCGAGCGGCTTCCGACTATCCACTGACCAGCTGCAGATCAAACATGCCACGGCCGGCAAGGCCCTGAAATTTGATTTCGGCGCCTCAATTTACCGCGTGGTAGCTATCGACCTGTCGGATGCGGTGTTCGAGCCGGGTTCGACAGAAATCCGCATCCAGTGGAGGCCGCGCGTCGACGTGCTCCTCGGCGAACTGCGCAAAGCGCCGTCGGTGTTGCGCCTGTCCTACGTCGCCGATACCGAGGATGCGGCACTGGTCGAACGGCGCATGCAAGCGGTCAAGCGGCAATTGACCGAAGCCTGGGATACGGAAAAAGACAGCTATGTGCTGACCATTGAGCCTGAGGTCTTCTGGCGGCGCGGCGCCCCGCCCCAGAAGTCCGACATGCGTGTGCCGGAGAGTAGGTGAACTGTATTGAGCAACCAAAACTATTTACCGCAAATGAAAAATCGCCATTACACTCACAGACCGGATAGTGAGTGTAAACGCCTGTTTTCAACAACTGACGTTGGGTACTTCCGGTTTGCCCTTCGGCCGCTCGAAGCTTCAAGGATACAAGCGTCTCACTCCGCCCGCAGCGCAATAATGGGATCGATGCGTGTCGCCCGCAGCGCCGGGAAATAACTTGCGAACAGCGCTAGAGCTGCGATCAGCAGCGTCACACCACAAAAGACAATGGCATCCAGGCTACTGATGTCGAACAGCATGGCACGTAGCCAGCGTCCCAACGCGAGCGATATGCCCAAGCCAACGACAATACTTAGCGCAACCAAACCGCCGGCGTGGCGCAGGATCAGAGACAGCACCTGACGACGTTGCGCGCCCAAGGCAACGCGAATTCCAATTTCGCGCGTTCGTTGCTCTACCCAGTACGAAAGCACGCCATAAATGCCGATGCCCGCCAGAAGGGTCGCCAGGGCGGCAAACACGCCCAGCAGGGCCATGGTGAGGCGGCGCGCGGCCAGCGAATCGGCAAGATAATCCTGCATCGTTTGAACGTTGGAGATCGCTTGGTCAACATCAGCGAGCGCCACGGCATGGCGTATGTCGCTTACCAGCGATTCGGGTTCGACGGAGGTACGGATCACCAGATCGCGGCGCGTCATCGGAATGGGAACGCTCGGCTGTGCCATTGGCATATAGACAGCAGGCACGGCACGTGCGTCCTGCCCGTACTGTCTGACAGTGGCGATTACACCTACAACTGTTCGCCAGGGCGTGTGCGCAAGAAACATGTCGTTCGGGTTGCTGGGGATGTCGAGCCGGATTTTTTGGCCGATGGGATCCCGCCCCGGCCAGATGGTGTGCGCAAAAGTGTCGTTGACCATAGCGACGGGCGGCGCTTTTGCGTTGTCAGCCGCCGTGAACTCGCGGCCTTCTAGCATGGGAATCTTCATGGTGCGGGCGTAATCGGTAGCAAGATAGCCCACCTCGGTGTTGCGCGACGTGCCGGGCGTGTCGCCCTCAAGCTGGTAGTCTGTATCGTACTCATTAAAGCTGAGCGGCAGTGGCGTCACCGCAGATGCCGAGGTCACCCCGGGAACAGCGCGGATCTGACGCATGGCTTCATCGAAGAACGCCTCAGCCTTCGCGACGTCGTTATAGCGCTCGTTGGGCATGACCATGATGGCGGTGAGCACATTGCGGGGATTAAAGCCGGGGCTGACGTTGAGTACGCGAACGAAGCTGCGGACCAGCAGGCCCGCGCCGGCGAGGAGAGCGAGCGACATGGCCAGCTCTGCAACCACTAGTGAGTCACGCAGCCGTTGCGCACCTGAGGCGTGTGATGTGCGGCCGGGCTGCTGCAGATCCCTGCTGAACGAGGATGATGAGGCGTGTAGCGCCGGCGCGATACCAAAGACAATGCCTGTCACCACAGAGACAGCGACCGCGAAGGCGAGCACACGAACGTCAATTTCAACTCGGGCTAGCGGCGAGACCGCATTGGCAAGACTCGCCGAGACCATGTGCTTGCCCCAGAGTGCCAGCAGCAATCCGGCGGCGCCTCCACCCATGGCGAGGAGCAGGCTCTCCGTAAGCAACTGGCGCAACAAACGGGTGCGTGACGCGCCGAGCGCAGCCCGGATAGCAATTTCTTTCGTGCGCACGGCCGCTCGTGCCAGCAGCAGGTTGGCCACATTCCCGCAGGCGATCAGCAGCAGGCAGGCAACGGCAGCCATCAGCAGCAACAATGCGGGGCGAGACTGTCCCACGATCAGGCGGTCGCGGAGAGGCACAAGCTCGACGCCATTGTCGCGGTTGGAATCAGGATACTGCTGCTGCAAGCGTGCGGCAATGTTCCCCAAATCGGCCTGCGCCTGCGTGCGCGTGACTCCCGGCTTCAGCAGTCCGACCACATATATGCCTGCGCGGGCGATCCGCCGGCTAAAGAATGGCTCGTGGGCTTGGAGGCCAAGCGGAACGTACACCGCGGAAACCTGTTCGGCATTGCTCCATTGCGGCGGCAGCACGCCGATGATGGTGTATCGTTTCTGGCTGAGCGTGATGGCGCGACCGATGATGTCGGGATTGGAAGCAAACTGGCGATGCCAGAACCCATTGCTGATGATCACCGTCAGAGCCGCCCCGGGTTGATCGTCTTCGGTCCTGAAGTTGCGACCCAGGATCGGAGCAACTCCGAGAACGCCAAAATATTCGTGCGTCACATTTACGCCTTCAAGCTGCTGCGGCAGTCCGTCGCCGCTCATCACAAAGGTCTGCCACTGCCGCGCCGCCATGGCGGCAAAGCTGTGGTTCTGTTCCTGCCAGTCGCGGAAGTTCGGGATGGAGGCGGAGATGACGCCCTGGTCTTTGGCCGTCTCGCTGATCCACAGTACCCTTTCAGCATTGGGATAAGGGAGTGACCGGAGCAGTACGGAGTCAATCACGGCAAACATCAGGGTGGTCGCACCAATGCCAACCGCTAATGTGAGCGCACCGGAAATCGCGAAGACGCGCGACTTCATCAACATCCGCCAGCCATAACGAACATCCTGCAGAAGGCCATTCATAGACACCTCATCATACAGTCAGACGTGGGATGGAAAACGAAGTTAGCCGAACCATGATCGTGAGACGAAATGAATGCCTTTTTTGGGGGTTTGCCTTATCGGTTGTCGTGCGAGCGATCCACTGGTACTGGTTTGTCGGCAATCCGGAAACAAATCTGATTGTTGGCGTAACATCGCCATTTCACTCGCAATCGGATAGTGAGTGTAATCGCCTGGTTACGACAGTAATCTGGAAAGGGCTTGCTGCGGACGTAAGATTCACCAATGGAACGTAGAAAATCGCGAGTGGCGGGATGTGTTGCAGCTCTGCTTTTGTTTTCGTTTATTGCAACCGCGACCTCCTCGGACAGGGCACCGGCGTCGGTGTGTACGGACTATCCTTCAAACGAAGAAGTTTTCATCGGCACTCTCATCTCATTCGCTCCGTCGCCGATTTTGAGTCCGATGAGATTTGAATCACTCGAACCCCTTACGGGCGACAACGTCGAGGGCATCTATAGCATTACAGCTTTGCTAGAGTCTGGGTCGCATTGCAGCATCGACGGTCCTCCGGTTGTTGGTGAACGGTACCTCGTCGTGGCCAGTCGACTCAACACCCCGGCTGTTAGCTACGGCTGCGTCGATCTAAAGCGAGAGGCCGACGCGGCAGCAGATATTGAGTACTTTCGCCGCGTTAGGTCGGGAGCAGCACTAACTGAGGTTTCGGGCGAGGCGCGTGTCACCGGGGGACCTCCGGTCAAAGGCGCAAAGGTCCAGTTGGTCGGCATAGCAGGGTCGACTCAACTCATCAGTAACGCAAAAGGACGCTTTCATTCGGTGCTTAAACCCGGAACATACGAAGTCACAGCTGAATTCCCGGCTGGTTATCAATACGAAAGCTGTGGTTGGTCGAGCATCACGGTGGTGGAACATAGGTGCGCTCGGCTGGTAGTGTGCGCCGAACTCAAGACCTCCACTTTGGCGCCAGCGTCGAAATGATTGGCGTAACATCGCCATTACACTCACAGCCGAAATAGCTCATAAGCCCAAGGCCTTCACTTGCTCCTCGGTTTCGTAACCGAGCCAGTGAGCAACCTCATGCCACACCACCCGTTTCACTTCGGCCGGCAAGTCTCCTCTTGAAGACCGCAGAATGGGGCCGCGAAAAACAAATATCAAGTCGGGGGCATAGTTGATCTGGGCGAATGACCGTTTCGTCCTAACTGTACCGCTGTACAATCCCAACAACTCAGTTCCGCGGGGCCATTTCTCTCTGCTCGATATGTCCTTCAGTACGTGCGGTGGGGGCTCGTCAACCACTTGAATGCCGGGGAAATCCGGCAAGCTCCTGATCTTTCGGGGCAGGGTGCGGTATGCCCACTCCACAATCTCCTCAAAGCTTTTTGGGTTTGTAGTGTCGGCCATGAAGGCAACTTTACCACCAGGACAAGCGGCGAGAAGCGGTTTCATTCCTGATGCAAAGCAACCATGGGATCCACACTCATCGCGCGGCGTGCGGGGATGTAACAGGCAGACAGCGCGACTACAGTGAGGAGAACGGTGACACAAGAATAGGTCAGCGGGTCCGCAGAACTGACCCCGGCGAAAAGGCCGGCTGCCAGGCGGGCCACACTGAACGCAGCTGCAAGTCCGAGCAGTGTTCCCAATGCCACAATCCTGGCTCCTTGTCGCAGAATCATGCGCAGGATGTCGCCGCGTTGGGCGCCGAGTGCGACGCGCACTCCGATCTCCTGCGTCCGCTGGCTTACGGAATAGGAGATCACGCCATAAACACCGACCACGGCAAGGATCAACCCTAAGCCTCCGAGTATGGCGGCGGCCGCAGCGCCAAAGCGAAAGGCCAGAAAGCCCTGAAGATTGTTCAGCGAGTCCGTCATCGTGGCAATACCGTATACGGGCATAGCGGGATGGAGATCGTGGACAATCGCCTCAACCGCGCGAACGGTGGCATCGGCGCCAAGACTGCTGCGGATCTGCAAAGTCTCCTCCGATGACAGACTGTAATTTTGAGCCAGCGGCAGATAAAAATAGGGATCGATGGGACCGGTGAGGAGCTGAAAGCGGCTGTTCCTGGTGACCCCGACGATTTCGTACGTCGGATTAGTAATTCCACTCACCTTGGCAAAGCGTTTGCCGATAGGATCCTGGCCGGGCCAGAAGCGCTGAGCGAAGGCCTCGTTCACAATAGCGACGTAAGGAGAGCCGTTCAGGTCCCGGTCAGTGAAGGCGCGCCCTCGAACGAGTGGTATTCGCATGGTGGCGAAGTATCCCGGCGACGCGACGCTGTAAGAAACCAGGGGCGGCCCCTGCCCCGGCGGATTCTGGTACCCGGAAACTTTAAGGTAGTCATTGTTGTTGTAGTAGGCCATGGGCACCGAGGAAATGAGCGCGGCGGAGTCAACGCCCGGCAGCACTTGCGCGCGGCGGAGCAAATCGTTGTAATAAGCCAGACCCTGGGCTCCGTTGTAGCCAATTTTTGCCGGGTCCATGCTCATGTTGACAACATTTTCCGGATCAAAACCCAGGTCGGTCTGCTGGACGCGGTTAAGCCCTCGGATGAAAAGCCCAGCCATAACCAACAGCATGAGAGCGCCAGCCAGTTCAAGCACTACAAAAGCCGTGCGCAGGCGGTGTTTTCCTGCCATCACGCTGCGGCCCGATTCGCGGAGAGCAATGCTGATTCGTCCGGCGGAAGCTCGCAGAGCAGGCCAAAGCCCGACGGAAATGCCGGTGATCAATACTGCGGCAAAAGCGTAGAGGAAAACGTGCCAGTTGAAGCCGAACTCGAGGCGGAGAGGAAGGTCCGTGTGCAAATTGATCGAGCCGGACGCGCTGCTGGCCCACAAACCCAACAATAGTCCTGCCACGCCTCCAAGAAACGCGAGTACCATGCTTTCGGTCAACAGTTGCCGTATGAGCCGGGTGCGCGCTGCGCCCAGGGCCATGCGAATCGCCATCTCTCGTTCGCGAGAAGTGGCTCGCACGATGAGGATATTAGCCACATTGGTGCACGCCAGCAGCAAAACCAGGGCCACCAATACCACAAACAGAGCGCTGGCCTTGACGAGGATTCCCCCGAAGCGGGGATCAGGCCGAGAATATTTCTCCCAGTAGACGCTCAAGCTCATGTTCTTGTTGGTCTCGGGATGGTCCTCTGCCAGGCGCCTCGCTACTACATTCAAGGCGCTGCCGGCAGTCCCCAGGTCCACGCCCGGCTTCAGATGGCCAAGGACCGCCAGGTTTTGTTGAATCCGGTTGACCATGTAGTCGTCTGGAACCGACTCCACGGTCACCATTCCTAAAGGCAAGAAAGCTTGGGCATTGACAAAGCGATACAGGCCGTAGAATCCCTGCGGCGCGACTCCGATGACGGTGACTGGATGGCCGTTCACCAGCACCTCCCGCCCGACGATCCGGGGATCTCCTCCAAAGCGTTTTTGCCAATACAAATAGGAAAGAACGATCACCGGATTGGCGCCGAGCGTCTCGCCTTCGGAGGGCAAAATAAGACGCCCCAGGCGAGGTTTTATGCCCAGTTCGGAAAAGTAATTCCCCGTGACGTAATTGGTTACGAGTCGCTCGGCTTTACTGTCGACACTCAAACCGTCGATGCCCATCTGATAGCCAAGCATGCCGGAAAACACCTGCGTGGTCCCGTTGCGAATATCGCGAAAATCGGCGATTGAGAACGGTGTGAGCAGCGGGCCGTCACCCTGGCGAAAAGCGAGAACGGTAAGCCGGTCAGGGTCTTTGATGGGCAGTGGACGGAAGATCAGGGAGTCGACCACGCTGAAAATAGCTGTGTTGGCACCGATGCCCAGGGCCAAGGTCAAGACTGCCGTCATGGTAAAAGCGGGAGCCTTGTAAAGCATCCTCAGGCCATAACGAACGTCGCTCCAGAAATCCCGGACAAATCCGCCGAGTCGTCGCTTGTTTCTTCCGGCAGGTTCAGGTGGACTGGGTCGCTCGATTTGGAATATCTCATGCTCCAGCAAACCAGAATCGTTGAGCTCGTCGATTGTCTCGCGAGACGCATCCTCTGCGGTGGCTCCGCCGGCGAGCAACTCCTGGTACCGATCTTCAAGATGCTGGGCGAGTTCCTCAACAATATTTACCTCGCGCGCCTTTTCCAGGTTCAACGAGGCAATTCGTTTCCCGATTTCCGCAGTCCAATCAGGCATTTTCCGGTCCGGTGACGCGCGTGATTTGATTGATCGCACGCACAAATGTTTTCCAACCGCGTCTTTGAGAGCTCAGGACCTCGGCCCCGGTCGCGGTGAGCCGATAGTAGCGGCGGCGGCGCTGCCCGGCTTTTTCCACCCAGCGGCCCTGGATCCAACCTCTCTTTTCCAGCCGGTACAGCAGCGGATAAAGTGAGGAAACACGGAAGCGCAAAGCGCCTTTGGAGCGCAGCTCGATCAACTGACTGACCTCATACCCATGCCGCGGCCGCGCCTCCAGCAAGGACAGAATCAACAGCTCTGCACTCCCTTTCTTCAATTCGCGTTCTGGGATTCCTCCGGCGTTCTTATGTTGCATAACAATATATTGGATAAAGTGACGATGGATGTCAAGATTAGGGGATCTCGTTCGCCGAAGTTGGAGTCGATTGAACCGCCACGAATGAGCCGAGAATGAGCCAGAGCAAGTTTAGGACGAAGGCACGTTGAGGCGAGGTGGCGGGCATAAACAGTGCAATAGAGTACCACTGGTTCAAAGCTGACGGTCTTATAAGTCGGAGCCACGCGTAACATCGCCATTACACTCATGACCGGATTGTGGGTGCAAGCGCCTGATTGTATTTTCGGAAGATTTTTGGCGTGCTAGAATCGCCGCCTGTGAAGACCATTTTGATCAAACTGGTCATTGGGCTGTTGCTTGCGGCCGCCATCGCGTTCACCGCGCGCTGGATCTACTTCTCGCAAGCCTCCAGTCCTCCTACGGTTGCATTCGACGGCGCGCACGCAATCAGTGTCCTGAACACCTCGTGCGTCTCTTTACAGCACGAATACGAAAGACTTTCCAATCTCCCGGCAAAGGAAAAGTTCGACCAGATGTACTATTCGCCCCGGCGTTTCTTCCCATGTGTGGGTCCGGCAAAGGACCTCAACGTCAACATCGAAAACCAGTTGCTGACCGCATTCGCCGGCAACCCGGCGTGTGAGGGGATCAGGTTTTTCCAGGGCTATTACGATCCCCAGGATCATAAAGCCGCACAGCAAAACAAGGACTTTCAGGCTGCCGAGTGGCGCCTCTCTCTCGATCTGGTCGCTTCTTCTGAAACTGGCACTGTCTCGTTGGAACGTTCCCAGTGGACCTTGTCTCCGACCTCCCTTAGCGGCAGCCTCCTCAGCATGCACAAGGCCGCTTCCGATATTTGCTCCGTCGTCAAAAACGGAAAGTAGCCGCGTGCAGTTCAGTCTCTTGAGTTTGTGATTGTTGGGAAATGCCATGCCTGCTCAGGCGCTGGCGTGCTTGAGCCATCCCTTCAAATACACTGCCTGCGCCGGGTTTACCGTCGCGACGTGCCGGTAATACGCATCGCTCAGCTCGCACAGCGTCCGGTGAAACTCCAACGGATCGCATGCGTTGATCGCCGCAAGTGTCTTCGCCCCAATCACCGGAAAGCAGCAACGATCAGAGTCTGCAAACGATTCCCTCATCCCCTGGAGAAAGGAGCAGAACTGACAATTGTCCTGACATGTGACATGGAGAATATATTCCTCAAGAAACGCGAGTCAGTAATCCACCTCAACGTTTTGCAGACCCCTGAAGCGGCAATGGTTGTGGAACTTCCACGCCCTGTATTACGTCAGACTGCTTTTTGAGCTATGGGGGACAGCAGATAACGCCGCTTGCAACGAAACCTGCGTTATCCCTGGGGAACAGCGGATGGAGATTAAAATAAGAAAGCCCCTCATAGGGGGCACAAAATCATCTTGAATGGGAAAGGTAAGATTGCCGGATTGTTACTCGCCCATGGTAGCCATTGATTTTAACCTCAATAAAATAAGATGCAGCGATCAAACTTCAAGTTGCTGAAAAGTCAACCTCAAACCGCCCACCTCAACAACCCTGTCGCGTCAACAGTATAAACTCTTGTTGAGGGTTTTTTGGTTGCATATGTTTACCCTTTGTTTTAAATGCATTAGATTGCATAACGACCGGAATCGCCCCATGGCATCTCACGCTCCAGCAAGCCAGAATCGTTGAGCTCCTCGATGCTGCCCAGCTTTTTCCACCCAGCGGCCCTGGATCCAACCGCTCTTTTCCAGCCGGTACAGCAGCGGATAAAGTGAGGAAACACGGAACCGCAAAGCGTCTTTGGAGCGCAGCAAAAGCGAAGGATTTTTAGTCGGTTGCTGGCGTAACATCGTCATTTCACCCAGTAGGGGGTGGGTTCACAAGTGGCAATCATTTTCTTGAAGTATTGCTCTGGCGAAGAAATACAAAAGGGCGACCACGTTCTTTTCCATGGAAACCCCGCGGAGGTTGAGCTGGTGGCTTGTGACCCGAATGATCCAGAAGCAGCGTGGCATGTCCAGGAGTTTGGTGGGGGCGTGGTGATTCTCGATCCGATGGTGTCGTGTCGCACGTTCATCCCTGCAGGCCAGCTCGATGAGTACGAGGATTTGGAATTTGTTTCGCGTGCCTAGCCATGCTCCAGTATTTTCGGATTGTGAGTGTAGTCGCCTGAATTACCGTCATTGGACAATGAATTAGACAATTATCTAAACTTGGCTGCCGTAGCCCGGGACACGTAACAAGCAGGCATATGAGACGGCCAAGCTGGAGTTATTGCAGTATTTGCACAAACGATCTCAGCCGATCAAAAAATCCGCAAATTGCGACAGTCCATCTAGCCGCTGGGCGAGCTGTGCGAGGCCGATCCGGATCCGGCCAAGCAGTTGAAGATGTTCAGCCGGACCGCAACCTTCAGACTGAATTGCGGGCCACTCTCAATGGATTAACAAGCATTTTTCTGCCAAGTAGCACTGATATCACAGTTTAATGGGCAATGTTCTGCCATTTGAGCGCACGGCAGCATGGTAGGCTTGGCCGATTTGGATCCGCACAGGCGCGGTTACAATGGGTGGCGAGCGTATTTTTCTGTTGAAAGCTCGGGCTCAACCAGCGGCACTTTTGAAGAAGCGCTTTAGGCTTTTTGCTGATGAACACCCGCGACCTTATCCGAGCGCCATTCGGTGCCGATCTATCTCTACACGACGCTGCGAAGCTATACATTGAGCGCCGTTCCAACAAGCTCTCTGTACGATCGCGCGAAATGTATCTGTATCACTTTAGGACTCTCCAGGTTTTTTTTGAGCCAGACCAACTGCTGGGCTCTTTCCATGAGGGGCACTTTCGTGACTATCAAAAATGGAGACTAAAGAGCCGCACCAGTTCTTCCTTGATCAATCATGAGCTCGGCGCGCTGGCCCAGCTCCTGGAGTTGGCCGACCTTTGGTATCCAATCAAACGATATTATGAGCCCCTTCCGGCAAAGAACTGGTCCCCACCGAAGGTGATGACGCCCGAGGAGGAAGATAGGTTTCTTCGTTTTGGGATGCGCAAGCCTGAGTGGAAAACAGCGCTCAATTCTGCGCTGATTACCGGAAACACGACCATTGCCGGCAATGGTCTGCGGACGCTCAAACTCGAGCACATCCGCATGGATCGGGATCCGCCAGTAATCCTGGTACCGGTAACCGATAAGAATCACAACCGCGTGCGGGCGGTACCCCTGAATGATGTGGCGGTCGCCGCGGTTCAAGAATTGATTGGACAAGCCAAAGCGCGCGGTTGCTCTGAGCCATATCACTACCTCATTCCCTTTCGCATCAAGAAAGGGCAGTTTGATCCACTGCGTCCTGCGAGCTCCTCTTTTATACGAGCCGCATTTTCCTCGATCCGCCGGGCCGCGGGCCTAAATTGGGTAACCCCCACGACCTTCCGTCACCAGGCCATTACCAAACTTCTGGAGGGCGGTGCGCCAGATGAAACCGTTCGCGCAATTGCCGGCCACGGCACAGAAAAGGCTATGAAGTATTACAGTCATATCCGCATTCATGCAAAAAAGGCAGCGGTCGACCTTCTGGGCTCAAAGCCGCACAAAATAAGGACGGCCGACAAAAGAGTTATCCCAGGAGCATTTCCTCTTTTGGATGGGCTCAGAGGAGCCGCAAGGAGACTGGGGATTCCTGAGGAGGCAGCGTTGGAATTGGTATTGTCTTTCGAGCACAGCAAGCAAGGGACAAAATAGAGGGCGTGATGCAACAACAAACAAAGGACTATGTTAGATCGTTGCTTTCGATCATCAAGGGCCTGTACGCGGAGAATTATGTCCTTAAAGCAATGAACCAAGCGTCGCCGATCCAGGCGATTCGAGAAACATGGGAGCAGTCGCTTAAGCAAGTACTAAAAATGCCAGAAACCGAGAGGGAGATTGATGCGCGGTTCGATTCGCAAATCGAACACATAATGCAAATGCTGGACGACCAAGAGGCCCTTGACGCCTTACTGAAAATGCCGACGAAAGGTCTTCCAAGGTGATGATCACCAAATCTCGTTGTGCTTTTATCTACAGGTACCTGCCTGCGGGCGTTCTCGCCTAAAATGTTGCTGTAAAATGAGAGCAGCGAGCCCGTAGCTCAGCTGGACAGAGCATCTGCCTTCTAAGCAGAGGGTCGCGTGTTCGAATCACGCCGGGCTCGCCACGCCACCGACTGACTCATTTCTTCAAACCGCGACAGTTCAGAACAGCTTGGCCTGGCGGCTACTCTCCGGCTGGACTTCTAGTGCGCATTCCGGCCCGTCATTCTTCACGCTATTCACCGCTGAACTTACGGGGTAGACACCCATAAGCCTGGCGTCGAACGGCTTGAGTAAATCCGCAACGTGAGCTGGATTGGTCTCACCGGGGTCGAGCCAGGAGTCGTAGTCGTCCGGGCTCAGGATCACCGGCATGCGGTCGTGAATATCCTTCAGCAGAGCGTTCGCTTCGGTTGTCAGGATCGTGCAGGATTCGAGCACCTTGCCCGCGGGATCCTTCCATCTATCCCATAATCCAGCGAATGCGAACAGTCCGTCGTCGGCCATCCCAATGCTGTACGGTTGCTTCCGGCCCGAAACTACCCTCTTCCATTCGTAAAACCCGTCAGCCGGAACCAGGCATCGCCGGCGACGGATCGCCTCTCTGAATGCCGGCTTCTCCGCGGCTGTCTCGCTCATCGCGTTGATCGTGCCCGAACTGATTGAGGCGTCTTTCGCCCAGTAGGGAATCAAACCCCAGCGCATCTTGCTAAAAATGCGCTTCGACGCCTTGTGGTCCTGGCGGATCGTCGCAACCTCATCCGTGGGCGCCATGTTCCACCTCGCTGCCCAGGCGACATCTTCAGGATCAAGATTGAAGTAGCTGCTGAGCCAACGCTCTTTCGCCGTTAGTCGATAGCGTCCGCACATGGAATTACTTCTTCCCCTTTACGGCGGCAATCGAGTCCCTTAGCGCTCCGGCAATGTCAGCGTCGTTTGTCAGGATGTGCGCCGGCTTGGGCATATGTGATTGCTGTCCGAGCCATGCCTGCACCTCTGCGGGGTCAGCGATGGTGAATCGCCCCTCGCGCCTCACCGGCATCCCTTGTTTCGCCCAGGTCTGCGCAGAGGACGGACTGGTGCCCAAGCATTTTGCAATGGCGGTCGACCCTTTTAGTGCGACCGGTTCACTAGTCTTCTTCTTTGCCACGCCAACATTTTATCCGCCACGCTATACTCGTGTCCCGTGACGGTAATCTTGTTCACGATGCACGCGCCATCGCTACTCGCGGAAGAATTGTCGCGGGCACAGGTGAGTACGTACGAGGCTCTGGCGATAAGCGAGGTTCTCGCGCTAGCGGCGGAGCATCCCAACGCGCACGTGGTCATAGCTCCCGACGTGAATCGCGTGAGGGCGAAGATCATACAACAGCATCACCCAACTTTTGCTCCAAAGCCGAATGCCACTGTTGCTGATATCGTCTGGGAACTGTCGCGGCTCTGGCCGTCCAGTTCCGTCACGCAATGATCGGCGCATCGAATGGCTGATCCTCTTCCGAAGGTGTGAACAGAGCCGCCCGAGCGATCCGAGAGCTTGCGAAGAGGCAGAACCTTGTTATGCTAGGAATTTCGCCGCTCTTAGTGTAAGCCCGACTTCTGCGGCTCGCGAAAATTCTCCATGCGTAAGACGCGTGTCATCCAATGTTGCAAGGGGATATCCTTCCTGGCTAGGTCTGTAGAAATCTCCAATATGCATGCCGCCAATGGCTTGTTCGGCTATTTCATTAAATCTCTTCGTGCGACCAAGTTCTCCAGTTACAAAAATTCTATCTATCGCACTTGAGCCAGGCATTTGCCGATAATGTGTCAGGCAGTTATAAACAACGTCAACCAATTCCTTATCACTACGTTGATCTTCGGCTGAGATTGGGACAGATTTCGCAATAAAAGGCCCATTTCGTTCCACAATTGCAAATGTCATGAGGTTCCGGCGAATGTCCAGGAGCGCCACAGCGCGATTGGTTGGAATCTGGCAATACTGGTTATAGTATTGCAGGAGACCGTCCAAAATCTCCGATGGTTCTGGGCTGACAATCTTCTCCACAAGTCTGTAAACGCCAGGCAATAATGCTGCGTCAAGATGACGCCAAAACATTTTTAATGCGGCCGGTGTTTTTTGCGTCAAGTTTCGGAGGAGTACTGAGTGCACATGTTTAGTGCTCCAATAGTCGATCGATTCAACTACTTCTTTCGCGCCTTGGCTGAGAAAGACCTTGGTCGCGTATTGAAAGTACTTTAAACCCAGAACTCCGAGATCAAACGCAAAAACTTGCTGCCTTAGATCCTCAGGCGCTTCTACGGAGAGCCACGACAATTTGCCCCGCAGTAGGTCGATTCGCGCCATTGCGACCTGTTGCTTGTCACTCAACTGGATACTGTCGAGCTTGTTTTGGGATTCGCCAATCGTCTGTTCCACTGGCAGGTTCTCATTTTCCGAGATGTTCGCCAGGAGAGATACAACGCGTTGCAAACGAGCAGACGAGACAGAGCTATTTTTTTCGATGTCATCTATCAATTCACGAACGAGGTTGTATTGCTTAGGCGAGGGAATATAGGTTGCAAGATCAATGGGTCCTGGGGCTTCACGTTTTAATTCTTCAATAAGAGGAGACAATTGTGCCAAAACTGCCTTTTCCCCCTCGGGCGTCAGCGAAAGCACCTCTTCCGGCGGGCCAGGCCGACCCGAACGTATCTTCTCAGTGCTCACGAGAAAACTGCCAATGAGCGGAATCACTTGGTTTATGTAGGTCAAGTCTTGTCCCGTAGCCTCGGCAAGACGCTTTCGAGTAAATGAACCCAACCTGAGGATGGCGCGCAAAACCTTTGCTTGCCTCAAGTTGATTCGCGCTTCCAACAAAGTCTGCACTGACATACTCCTGGGGATACCCTTTCATATGTATAGAGACTAACTTGATAATAATTAGTTGTCAATTAATTTATTATTATTTTTAAGCGTTTATTTTCAACAACTTAATCAGTTGTGGCACGTCGCATTTGCCATTTACGGATGCATGACGCACAACATCAGCCAGCCACTGCCGCATAGTTACGGCAACGCCGTCAGATCGTACATCCCCGAATAGCGGCGCTCCATCACCAACAGAGTGAAGGGCGTTTATTTGCAGCAAGTGTCCGATCTTATCAACTACCTGCCCCTTAACGTCTTGATCCAACACAAGGGCGTTTAGATCCACGGATATCTGCCGAAACAAGGAAATCGGGTCTAGATCCGGCAGTTTCTGGATCAACAGACCCAAGAAATGTTCCGCAACCTCGCTTCCCCACAGGACGTTAGCTGAGGCCTTGGTTCTCCGTTTAACGATATACGCCTCCCAGAAGTCGATGATTCTGACGAGGCTTGACGCGTTAAAAAGGCTGCCGCTCTGACTGCGAATCAGGCCATCCTGTACGGAGTCCATCCAGCCTTCTTCGTATGCGGCCGTCGGATCACACCCAACTTTGGTTACAGAGCCGAGATCTGCTAAGCAATGGCACCAGAACTCGTGAGAGAGAATCCAAGGAATGCTGTGGAAGCTGACTGGATCCAAAGTCGACAAATCGAATATTAGCGTGATCTTCCTCGAATTAGGACCATCTGGTACGGTTCGTCCAGCTACGCAAGTAGTCAACATCGATTCACTTGACCAGTCCAGGCTGATTGCTGGAGCAGCTTGACGAGGGACGTAAAGTGAAACCGATGCCACGATTTTATCTAACAACCGTTTGAGCTCGCTTCCAAGATTCTGCTCGGAGATAAAATGCTCTAGAGTGGTTCCAAACCGTCCTAGTTCTGTGCTCAGCTGTGGCACCTTGCTAAGCAGCGATGAGAGAAGCACAGAATGAAACCAGTTCAGATAATCGAAAAGTGGCTCATCATTGAGCTTGGCCTTGTTCAGATTATTCGATGAGGAAAATTCGGCCAAGTACTGGCTTTCGTCAAAGTACGATCCGCGCAGCAGCTCGTACCGATGCGCTTCAAACGCCTGGAAGGCGAATGCTTTTGCCACAAGAATCTTGGTTTCACTCGGAGACAATCCGGCCATTGCGATCATTTTCGGTGACCAGTCTTCTTTTCGCTTAAGCGGATGTTTTTGCCGAGCATTTTCTTCTTGAGCATCATCCATATGTCTTTTCCAATTTGATATGCAAGGTCGGCGCCACGCTTAGAAAACGGCAACAACAGAGGTGTTAGCGACTTTATCAACGGCGCTAAAGAAACAGCAATAGCCACGACTTCAGCAACACTCCCGGACCCGCTATAGTCCATGTCTGGAGTTGCGTTAGTAACAGATTTTGCCATTGCTTCGGCTTTATCTCGTGGAATGTTGTGTTTTGCGAGAATATCAGCGATTTCCGCTTGGGAATCCTTTAACAACTCTGCTGCTACTGTTTTCAAGTTTTTGGCGGCCGCATCTCGGGGAATTTCGTAATACAGCGTCTCTTGTTCATTCATACCTAGGATCTCGTGTCTTTCAAGGATTTAACAGAACCAATGCCGAGGACACTCTATCCATCACCTTGCTGCTTCTTGTTTGCTTGGGACGGGTCGGACGAAAAAGCACACGGGAGCAAATACTGCGCAAACAAAGATATATGCAGTTGGCAGCCAACTGATGGACGATCCTCGCAATACGATTAAAGGGGGTGAGGGCACCAAGAATATATCTGGAGTCACACTTTTTCAAACGAAATCGCGCAGCAGGAGCTTTCACCGTCATTAAAACTTTTTAAGGCGGTTTCCAGTTTTGAAGATTTGGATCGGACTCGTAACCTTTCCTTCGATTACCCCGGGAGACGGAGTACTATCGTCCTCCGAAGAGACAATGCCAGTATGAAGAGATTTTTTGCCCACGGACGTTGGTTCGAGTGCAAGGTAAAGACCGGCAGACGCAGCTAAAGAACGAGGGCCGGAAATCCAAGGGGATTCACAAGACGATCGTTTCTTCAAACTGAGAGCGCGGCCTTCCGCCCAATAGTCGTCCTGCCAACGCGTTAAAGGAATCCCGACAAGCACGAGAGCAAGTGCGCTGCGTGTTAGTTGTGGGAACGAATGGGCGTGAACAGACTCGACAGGGGATAGTGGGCTTGGTTTTGATCCAGAATTTGGCAAAGCACGGATACGAACAGAATTTTCGGCGACTCTCAGAGGGCAGGATTGCGAACGTGGTCTTGCAGAACTCGCAGACCTTGTAAATGCGCATTTTCGCGGAACGTTCTGCAAGCCGGCGTCGATACTCCAATGAACGTTGCCCGGACGAACCATCACCCCCTGATGTCCGGTTATAGCCCTTCGAAGGGTCTTGTGTTCCAAATAGAAAGATGAAATGTCGTTCGAGGGGGTTCAAAAGATCGTTTCGATCCACTACGGCCAGAGTTTCGATGCGGAAGTTCGCCGGACCGTACTTGCGAATTGCACGTGGCAAGGCCATAGGTCTTGGCTTCGTGCGGTAGGCATTGTGGCAGTGGCGAATCCATCGTGCTTCCTTCACTTTCGTCGTCTTCCCGACATATCGCTTGCCGGTGAGAAGGTTGGTGATGAGATATATTTCCATATCTTACGAATTAAGTTCCGGATTGACACTGTAGCATGCAAGTTGATCCGTGGTAGTGCTGAATGCCGCTATGATGTTTTTGGAACACATTGCGTCGAAGAGCACTTCAAAAGATACGCTCGGCCAACCACGACCTGAGTCCAACGCGGTGAATGTCAACTGTTACTCCCCGCAGGGCAACGTCAAAAATCGAGTTCGTTTTTGACGCGGCGCAACGAGTCACGGGGTTGTGCATTCAAGGCGCGGGGCAGACACTGGCTGCTCCTACAAAAAACCGCGCGAGGCACCCACTCCCGATTCGAAACCACATGATAGGCGCGGTGTGCCAGGCCGGTTTTTATCGTCGTGCCTACCCTAGGGTTGAGACTTTGAAAAGAACATTTCCATTTCATGCTCAGCTACAATGGCTGCGCATGGCTTCCCAGGAACACAAAATGAGATTTCCACACGCGGTTTCGCAGTCCACCGATCAAGCAGAATGCGTCTATCTTCCCAAAACTCATCTGCGTTGTAGAGTCACGCGCCTCGGCTATTTGGTAATGATGCTCGGTGCAGTTCTCTGCAGTGCATTTGGGCAAAAGGTTGATCCAGATGTCTACAGCGGAATGCGTTGGCGCCAAGTTGGGCCGTTTCGCGCCGGACGTGTCTCAGCCGTGGCTGGCATTCCCGGGAACGCGGCCGTCTATTACATGGGTACGCCCGGCGGAGGTGTTTGGAAGACCATCGATGGGGGTGTGGTCTGGTCTCCAATTTCCGACGACGTGCATGTGGCCTCTATCGGCGCACTTGCGGTCGCACCTTCCGATCCTAGGATCGTCTACATGGGCACCGGCGATGTGAGCAACGTCGGAGGCTCGGTGAACTATGGAAATGGCGTGTACAAGTCCGAGGATGAGGGCAAGACCTGGAAGCACATCGGCCTAGAGGGAACGGAAAAGATTGGCGCGCTCTTGATAGATCCCCGCAATCCCGATGTTGTGATCGTAGCGGCACTCGGTCAGACATATGCGCGTAGCGACCATCGAGGGCTGTTCAAGACCAGCGACGGCGGCAAGAGTTGGCGCAAGGTTCTCTACAAAGATGACACCGTTGGTGCAATCGACGTCGCTTTCGACGCAACGAATCCGCAGATCGGCTTTGCGGCGCTGTGGACCCACTACACTCCGCCAGGAGACCCTCGCCCCCAGATCGACGCGAATGGCGGCGGCTCTATCTGGAAGACAATCGATGCCGGCGAAACCTGGAAGCCTGTTGGCGAATCCGGTCTGCCGACTGAAAGAATGGGACGCATCGGAGTCGCGCTCGCTCCAGGTGGTGCACGCGTATACGCAATCATCGCGGCACGCAGGCAAGCTGGACTCTACCGCTCCGACGATGGCGGAACGAGCTGGCAGAAGATCACCAGTGATCCACGTATTCAGGGTAGTGGTTATTTCAGCAAAGTGTTTGTCGATCCTCACGATCCTGAGATTATTTACGTCGCCCAAACCTCCCTTTACCGGTCGACGGATGGAGGTAAGACCTTCATAGCCTACAAAGGAGCCCCCGGCGGAGACGACAACCACGTCCTCTGGATCGATCCCACTAACTCCGATCGCATGATTCTGGGCAGCGATCAGGGAGCAACGATTAGCCTGGATGGGGGGAAGAGCTGGGGTTCCTGGTACAACCAGCCCACCGGCCAGATCTATCACCTGTCCACCGATAACCGCTTCCCATATTGGATCTACGGCACGCAACAGGACAGTGGCTCGGTCGCCACGCTAAGTCGCGGCGACTACGGCAAGATCACTTTCATGGATTGGGACCCTATCGGCGGCTATGAATTTGGCTACATCGTCCCCGATCCGACCAATCCGAACATCGTCTTCGCCGGCGGCCCGGGCCGCGGGCTGGTGAGAATCGACCGCCAAAACCGGCAGGTAGCCACGGTCTCACCCAATGTGAGCCGCGACGGCGATTACCGCATGCCGGTAAATCCGCCGCTCGCGTTTTCTCCGCAGAATCCCCACGCATTGTACCTGGGATCGCAGTTCCTTCTTGAAACCACCGATAGCGGCGCAACGTGGAAGCGAGTGAGTCCGGATCTGACGAAGCGCCCCGGCAGCGCGGCCGAGCAAGCGAAGACAGAAAGCCAGCAGCAAGTCGAAGCCAACCCCCAGAAGCCGAAGACGAAAGAGGAAGAAGCGACTGTCAGGCCGCCAGACCGCACCGCAATCAACACCTTCGCGATTTCGCCGGTCAAATCACTAATTATCTGGGTTGGGACAAGCAACGGCATCGTTCAGCTCACAAAGGATGGTGGTGCGAGCTGGAAAGAAGTGTCGCCACCCGGACTCTCCGAACACGCGCAGATCAGCATGCTCGAAGCCTCGCATTTCGATGCATCCACCGCATATGCCGCGGTCGACGCCTACGAGATGAACGACTTCCGGCCGCACGTCTTTCGCACGCACGATTTCGGCGCTACATGGAAGGAGATTGACAACGGAATTGCCGAGGGAGACTTCGTGCGCGTTGTGCGCGAAGATCTCGTTGGCAAAGGCCTGCTATTTGCGGGCACAGAAAATGGCGCGTACGTTTCGTTTGACGAAGGCGATCATTGGAACTCTTTGCAGTTGAACCTGCCCACGGTCTCAGTACGCGATCTTGCTGTGCACGGAGATGATCTCGTGGCCGCCACTTATGGCCGGGCATTCTGGATTCTCGACGATCTCTCGCCGCTGCGCCAAACAAGCCGAGTCGCCGACAATGAACCTCACCTGTTTCAACCTTCCAAAGCGCTGCGGGTGCAACTAGACCTGAATCGCGATACCCCCCTCCCGCCAGAGATGCCGGCTGGGGACAATCCGCCCAATGGCGCGGTAATCGACTACTATCTCCCGAGTCCCACAAAAGACGCGGTGACACTCGCAATCTACGATACGAAAGGTCAGCTGGTCCGCGAACTCTCCAGCAAAGCCGAGCCACCATCCGCCGAACTTCCGCCAAATGTCCCAAGCTACTGGCTCTTCAATCCGCAGCCGCTGCGCAACCATAAAGGCATGAATCGCGTCGTCTGGGATCTCCGCTACACCGCCCCGCCGACCGTCAGACACGACTACCCGATCTCCGCATTGTATGAAGGCACTCCGGGGGAACCGCAAGGTCCGCTGGTTGTCCCAGGCACATACGACGTCCGACTGACGATCGAGGGTCGCGTGTTCAAACAAAAACTCAACGTAGCCCTGGATCCCAGAGTAACGACAAGCGCTGCCGAGCTGGAGCGCCAGCTCGAACTTGATAAGAAGATCGATGCCATGCTCGTGTCCACGCACTCTCTTTACAGACGAGCGCAAGCGCTGCGCAAGAATTTGGCAGATCGCGAGAAAGAAATAAGCATCAATGCCGACGCAAACGAAGCGGTGCAGTCCATCAAAGACTTCGCCCAGAAGATCCTCTCAATGGAAGGTGAGGAACAGCGTTCGTTCAATCCCGGAAAACCCAAGCCAACTTTTGTTGTCCTGAATCAGGAACTGGGCGCCCTCTCCACCACACTGGAAAGCGCCGACGCAGCCCCAACCGCGGCAATGGAAACCGCATATCAAGACTACTGCCACGATCTGACAAAGTTGGTTATCGACTGGAATGCCCTGCTGGCGACCGATCTGCAGAAACTGAATGTTGCCCTGCAAAATAAGCGTGCGGAAGCGCTCAGCGACCCGCCAGAGGTACAACCGCCGGCCTGTCAGTAAAGTGAGAGCACTATCATTCCGTGCGTCTCAGCGAAGTATGACGCAAAACGTCTGCGGCTGATCCCACCTCGCGAAGGATAGTCTCGCCAAGGGTTTATTGCACAAAAGTGGCACGCATCACGGCATAATGAAAGTCCCAATTCTTTAACGAATTCATTGTGTCGGGTTTCTCGACGGGATCGGAGGACTCGCGCGAGATGAACTGTGCGGGCGCGCGCTTGGGCACGGTGATCGGCAGGCGCAGGCTCCGCGTCCCGCCGCTTAAGAACTTGTAGAACGAAGACAGCAAGGAGATACTCCTGTTAATGGTCTTTGGGGCGCCGCCGTGTTTCGCGATATAGTTCTTGAACGTGTGAACGTCGAGGATGGAGGCGAGCAGTAGCTGGGAGGCATGGCGCTGCCGACATTCAGAGCATAGAAGGCTCTGGTCCTGATCCTGTCGTACGAGGGCGGAGTATCGCACCTTTTCCGAATAACATCAGACGCAAGAGGGGAGTGTAGCATGCGTATAACCATCATCGCCATTATAGGGATTTTGACAATGCTGATCTCACCCAATCGGCTCAGAATTGCTCAATCTGCATCCCCAGTTCATTCATGCCGGCTTCCCGACAACGGCATCGAGACGACGCACACGGTTGCGTTTTTCGTAAGCTGTGTCCCCAAAGCTCAACAGTGTGCGCAGGCGGCTCAGTCGTTCACACCTCCGAAGGACGCTCGTGTAATCAAAGGCTTTCCCGGTACTTTTCTGCGTCCATGGGACGGCAACGGAAACGCAAATCGCTGTGATCCAAACGGTAACGCCGATGTACCGTGCTGGGCCGCTTCTGAGCTCTATGTGTAGAAAAAGGCGCCAAACCCGAAATGCAAGTGTGATTCAGATTGAACTCAGATCCGACACGAAGCAGGATCACCATTGTCGGTGCTGTGATGGACTGCCAGATTGCAGCGCGCGCTTTTTCCGAAGCCGCATTGAATCCGAACTGTACAGGTTCGACATCAGCAGACCTGCCATCGATCCGTGAGTTTTTGTGCTGTGACCTTTCCGTCATTGTCATCCTTGTAAGGCGCATCGCTTTTGAACTCACCAAAACCAACTACGTATGACAGGCTCACCCACAAGGAATCTGGGATCGCGTTCCGGAAGCAAAGATACTGAGCTAACATTTAGTGTTGAGGTTTCTCTTTAAGATGAATCAAATCCTCCTTATCACGATCAGCGGACGGGACCAACCCGGGTTGACTACCGCTTTCGCACAAGTGCTGGCGGAATCGGGTGCGGCCATTTTGGATATCGGCCAGGCGGTCATTCATGATGCTCTGGCATTGGGGCTTATGGTCAGCGTACCAGACAGCTCCCAGAATAGGCTTCGGATCCGTCGTCTTGAAGAGACGATTGAAGACAATGGCCGAAAGCTGGGCGTTGCTACCCACATCAACCGCATTTCAGAGGAGCAATACAAAGATTGGGTCAGAAATCAGCATAAGAGCCGATATACAGTGACGCTACTGGCACCGCAGCTTTCAGCGGCGTACGTTGCGGACGTAAGCTCCGTATTCCTTCGCAGGGGCTTCAACATCGACATTATGGATCGGCTCTCACTGCGCGGCTCTAGCCAGGCAATCGATGAACCCCGCATGTGCGTGGAATTCACGATCTCTGGCAACGCGGCGGACGCCGGCCTTCGACGCGAGTTGCTCATGCTGGCCGACGAACGCGATTTTGATATCGCCGTGCAGGAAGACTCAATCTTTCGCCGCAATCGCAGGCTCATTGTGTTCGACATGGATTCCACCCTGATTCAAATGGAGGTCATTGATGAACTGGCGAGTCTGGCTGGAGTGGGCGAACAGGTAGCGGCGATCACGGCGGCTGCCATGCGGGGCGAGTTGGATTTTGATTCAAGCTTTCGCCAGCGGCTGAGCCTTCTCCGGGGCCTCTCTGCAAGTGTTCTTGATGAAGTTGCTGCGAGGCTGCCGATCACTCCTGGAGCACACCGCCTCATGCGCACACTGCGAATGCTTGGATTCAAAACGGCCATTCTTTCCGGTGGTTTTACCTGTTTTGCGCGCCGACTGCAGCAGGAACTCGGTTTTGATTTCGTCTATGCGAATGAATTAGGCGTGAGTCACGGCGAGCTTACTGGCTCCCCGGTTGGTGAAATCATCAACGGAAAACGGAAAGCGGAGCTGTTGGAGCTGATCGCGCGGCAGGTCGGAATCGTCCTCGAACAGACCATCGCCGTCGGCGATGGGGCGAATGATCTGCCCATGCTGAGCATTGCGGGTCTGGGCGTTGCCTTTCACGCCAAGCCATCGGTGCGGCGGAATGCCAAACATTCTATTTCCATCATGGGACTGGATGCAGTGTTGTACCTGCTGGGCCTGCGCGACCGGCACACGGAGAGAGGTTACCCAAGCGACATGACCACGGGCGACATCAGAGCAGCCAATTCCACTGAAATCTCTTTGAAATGGTGAACCTGTCCTATCCCTATCAAAAAGTGCTCCCGCCAGCTATCGCGCTTTATTTCGTGTTCTTCTGCGCGCGGCTCGTTTTTGGCCAGCTTTCGTTATTAACAGCAATCACTTCATCGGGCCGTAGTTCAGTGCCTCCACCCATATCTCGCCGCATTCGGTTCTAAACCCTTGCCAGTTGCCGCCGATGCACTACGGGATTTGTCGAAAAAGCGCCTCACGAACCTTCTTATCGAATATCCGATCATAGTGCCGCAGAAAAGCTGCCTTACTGTAAACGCGATCCCCCGTTCACTCTCCATGGATAGAAAACCATATCTCCGACTGCGTGACGGTCATCCTTTTCGACTGCTGTCTTAATATACTATTTGTCGTTATGGACCATCACCTACGATATCTTGGTTATTACATCAACAATGTCTAAAGTTCATCCCGCTTTATCTAAATTCTAATTGCACGAGGCTACCTAAGATGAAACGATTGCTGATCACCTTCGTTGTGTTTGTAGTGTCTATCGCCGCTCGCGGTCAAGTTCAATCCATCATCACTACTGCATGCAACAATGGCACTTCAGCCAACGTGCCGAAGGGAACATACACCATCACCGCGACGATAACCGTCCCATGCAGCAATATCATGATCTACTGGGATGACGTGACGCTGGTTGCGGGAACCAATCTCAACGACAACGTAGTCGAGGTCGCGACTCAAAGTAACATTACTTTCCGAGGCCGGCTGAAAATCGATGGCAACAAAGGTAATCAGACGAGCGAGCCTGCCCTGGGCGCAAACGGCCTCCTCGTCGATGGTGCCACGAACTTCAACTTCGACACCATCGAGGTCACGGACACGTGGACGGACGGCCTGAAATTTGTCGATTCGACCAAGGTACGCGGAACCAACCTCTATGTCTCCTCCATCGGTTCAGCGTCGCGCGGAGGCGCCAACGGCTTTAAAGTCGAATCCATAGCGGCAACCACCTCGGACGTCGCTGTTACGAATATTCACTGCGATACCACGGTCGGACAGGACTGTGTATTTGTAGTAGGCGATGATTCGACGCATAGGGTATCCAGGGTCGTTTTGGGAACGGTCACCGTCATCAACCCCGGAGATGAAGGGGTTGAGATCAATAACTGCGATGGCTGCTCGGCCTCAACCATCAGCGTTTCACAGTCATCCAGCGGCGGTATTGGCTTGCTGGTACGGCAAAGCACAAATTGCAGCTTCGGGTCGGTCGTGGTCGAGGGCGGTGCTGAGGGCGTGCATATCGGTTCGTTTGCGGGCACGGATCTGCCCACCACGGGGATCAGTATCGCGAGTGTCGTGGTGAAAAACGTCACCGGGGACCCAACCAATGGCGCCGGCGTGAAGATAAACCAGTCAACTGGGACTACGGTGCGGGACATATCGGTAGGAACGGTGGTCTCGACGAACAATTCGGTTGGGTTGTGGGTCGTGGCTGCAAGCAAGGTGAGCATCAGCAACCTGACCGCGGCCTACAACAACAAGATAGGGCTGGTGTTTCAAAGTACCGCCCACGTCACGGCTGGCGTGGTTACCTCCTACAATAACGGGCAAGATCCAAGTTTTCCCGGAACAAAGGCTGGAGTGTATGGAGCAGACTCAACCGATATTGTCCTGACCGCAGTTAATGTCTTTGACGATCAGGCAACCAAGACCCAAAACTACGGTGTGATCACATCCGGCACATCGAATCGCTGGACGATCGCCGGCTGCGACTGCCAAAGCTCGCAGGAAGCGGTTGCCGGCCTTTCCCTGGTGGGGGCGAACAACCAGACGGCCGCGATTCAACCATAGTATTGGCCAAACTCACGGCACGAGGGGAGTGCCGGCCGAAACTCCCCTCGTGCCGTTTAAACATCCGCGCACTGGTGATCTCCGTCTTCCTCCACAGTTAACCTGTTGCTGAAGGGGCTCGAAGTTCCGCTGAATCGGGTCCACTCCGAAGGAGAGCGTGTCAATCAAATTGAAGCGCTTGGTGTGCTTGGCCAACACCGGCGTGAAATCGCCGCTGAGAATGGTTCCAAGTTCGGGCTTAATCAATCGTAAGCCCCCAACAGCCGAAGATCTCGCGTCCCACTGGCTGCTTTCCGGATTGCACGTTACTCATTCATAGAATTGGAACCTTTATTCTGCAAGTAGAAGTACGCTTGCCTATTCGAGCCGAAACGCTACTCATTGGGTCGACGCGAGTTGCTCATGGCGTGGAGTCCAGACGGCGAAGAGACCAACTGCGGTGAGAAGCAGCGGTGTAACGATAAAAAGCGATTGGGTCCCAGGCTTTGATACCAAAAAAAGAACCTGGTCAGGAACTGAGTGAGGCAGAACGACCCAGCTCCCGACAGCAAAAAAGGGCCAGCCGAGCTGGCCCTTACGACTGAAACGGCTTGCTGCTGACGCTAAGCGCAGGTCGTCGAGGGTGTGTTTGTGGTTCCAACGGTCTGCTTAGCACCCACCGTGACCACGGTTCCATCGAACTTTGTCAAGGTGAAGCCGTTGAATGTAGCCTCTGGGTAGGTGAAACCCAGATCGGTGAGCAGGCTGATGGCGACACTTTCTCCGGCGGTGAGACCGAGGTAATTGCCGCCGACGCGGGTGTGAATCCCAAGCCAGTTGCGGCCTTCGGCAATATTGAAAGCAAGCTTGTTGAGTTCGCCGAGTACGGTGAGACTGGACGGGTTGTTGAGCAGGGTAAGCCCGTCCTCAGATGGCTCAACGACTTGCACTGGCCACGGTCTCGCGTTGCTCGGGGTGCCGGCGTCGAACACCGCCTTCAACAAGGTCACGCTCACACCTGCCGTGAAAGCGTGGCCGGCGGGTGGATCAGGATGATTCGGAGATCCGCCCGCTGGCTGCTGGGGAAGGAAATAGAGGTTGGTCTCGTCGTTCGGCCTGCCGCGTTTGGTGTTGAGTTGCTGGTTGCGAGTACTGATGAGTGGGAGCACCGGAGAATTGAGCAGATCGGAGTGCAGCGATGGGTTCAGGCTGAACCTCCCGTTCTTGATGCCATCCACCAGATTGCCCATGGCTTCAGGCCGCAGTTTGCGATGTACATACCACTTCTGGTAAAAGGCCTGGGCCTCGGTGTCCTGCGCGGCTCCAATCAAATTGAACAGCCACGCACTGCTGAAGGTGTTAAATCCATTGATTCTGGTGTCATTTGCATATGGCGAGTTTGCACTAATCGGGACGCCCAGATTTTGCAGAATGATCGCGGCACGGAAGTAGATGGAATAGATGGAGTCCTGGTTCGCTTGCTGGCCCATATCACGACCGCTGCGAATGAAGCGCGGTGTGGGATCGGCCGTGGTTGGGGCCTCGGCAGGATTGATGGCCCCGTTGCCGTTTTCGACAAACAGGTACTCGGCGAAATCGGTCATGAAGTCGAGACCCGTTCCAGAGCCGGTGAGGACCTGCCCGGTATTCTTATCGGCCACGGGGAACCTGGTGTTGATTTTGGGCACAAAGGTCACGCCGTCAAAGTTGTGGGTCTGATAGAGCAATTGAGAAACGAATGGGCCGGTAGTTACACCGAACCATGCATTCGCGTTCGGGAATGCCGAACCAGTGCCGTATCGGAAGACGTTTTGCGCGGTAACCGGCTTGGGACCCGTATAACCGGAAAGGCTGTTGATGTTAGCGATAGCCTGCGAGATCAAAGGCTGGCTCGAGGAGTAGTCGATAAAAGGAACATCCCGGACAAAGGCTGCCCAGTACAATTCCACCTGCTCCGCGGCTGCAGCGGCGCTGGAGATTGACGGTGGCACAAAGAGTTCCGCGGCGGAAGTCGAGTCTGCTCCCTGTAATTGAAACGCAAGAGGGCTCAGCGGACCGGCTAGTTGCCCTGGACCGCCGGCAGGCACCTGGTCCAGTGCCGCCTGTGTGCCCTGGGTGAAGCCGTTCAGCAACGCCTGGTAAGCACTGGGAACGACCAGACCGGTATGGGGATCATGTGGCAGAGTTTTGGAAAAGTTTCCTGCAAAAGCCTGGTTAGCATATGCTTCTTCATCGCCGTTGGTTGGATGAGGAAAGGCGTTTCTGATGACCGTGGACTCGTTGCCGGAAGTAGTTCTTCGTATCTGATCAGACTGAGTTGCCCTCTTGCTGGGATTTTGACTGGGAGGGCCGATTTCGACCGCTTCGGCTTCTTCCATCAGACCGCGACCAGGAATCACTGAGCTAGCAGCTATGGCTGCAGCACCGATACCGGCAGTCTTGAGAAATCCGCGTCTGGTTGGTTTAGGAAATTGGTCTTTGACAGGAGCTGGGTGACCATTGTCCACAAGCCCCGTTTGCTCCGCAGGCCCGGAAGGGTTTTTATCTTTCATTGTGTGTTCCTCCTTACGGTAGTTCTGTCGCTTCGAGGCAGCAGCTTACATCAGCGATTCTGGCTGCCAATTAAGCAAAGATGAATTTTTGGGCCTTGTACATCGGGGCTAAGAGAGATGAATCTCAGAGCGGCACTCGTTTCATAGTTGAAATCTATCGTCACACGAACGAATGTCTCAGAAGGATGAGAGAAGTCCAATCGTTTTCAACTATTACAGCGTGGAATAAGCAACTATGGCCGGGCTAAGGTTTGTTTCATATTGGAATCAGGAAACTTCGGAGTACGAATCCCAAAGTGAAACAGCGTGCTTCAGATCGTGGCGTGTTTCGAGGTTGATTTGTTCAGATGAGGCTTCCACTATTTGGCAGAACTCTGGCCGCCATTTTCGAGGGCCAGTTGGATCTCGTCCTCGATAAAGCTGCGGGCAGCTGCACCGGGAACCTGATCAGTAATCCGGCCATTGCGGTCAATGAAAACACTTACCGGAAGAGCTTTCACATAATATCGATCCGCCAGGACCTGGTTCCCGAGGAGAATGGGGTAGTTGAGCTCAAATTTGCCGGTGAACTTTTTGATTGGACCAGATGACGAATCCATCGCAATGCCAAGAATGACGAGGCCTTTGGGTCCATATTGTTTTTGGAAGTCGATCAGCCACGGGATTTCTTCTTTGCAGGGAACGCACCATGTGGCCCAAAAATTAAGCAGAACTGCCTTCCGTTGATAATCACGCAAATGAACGGTCTTGCCATCCAGGGTCTTCAGTTCGAAATCGGGAGCATCGGGCAACATCTCAGCCTGGGCTGAGATCGGCCGGCGGGTTTTGGACTTGTCTTCTGCAGGTTTACTCCCGGATTGGGCCGCAACACAGGTGATCACGCTGGCCAGGACTGCGCCAGCCAAGCTGATTGCTGCAATCAGTCGTCCGCGTTTCATACGCTCCTTATTTGTTTAGAGAAGCCTGCGATTTGCGATCGGCCGGAGTAACGATTGGAACGTCATGAATGTGGAACGGAGCCAACTCGCGTGTCACATCTTCATTTTTACTCCAGAAATCCTGGGCCAGAGGCTCAACTTCCACGTCTTCTTTACGGTCAACAAAGAGTGCAGCCTGCGCCGCCGCCTTTTCCTTAAGACCCAGCTTGCTATAAACGTAAGACAGATAATTGTTGGCCGTAATGTCATCCGGGTTGATCGCCTGAAGTGCCTCGAATTGCTCGCGAGCCAGCGAATACTGACCGCTCACATAGTAGGCGTAGCCCAACTCCTGCCGGGCTTGCCGAAACCTGGGGTACGCATCGACTACAGGCTTGAGCAACGCAATCGCGACATCGAAGCGTTTCAGCAGCCGGGAAATGACCGCTTTGTGAAACTGGGCGCGAAGATTGCCAGGCTCGAGGGCGAGCGCACGATCCAGCGCCTGCAAGGCCGGTTCAAAGCTTGCATCGGCGGCTCGAGGCAGAAAAAGATTGCCTGTGCCATCCGGCGTACCGCCAGCGGCCAAGCCATTCTCACCCAGGCCGTCCGCTCCTTCCCGTTTGTGGTCGATCAACTCGGTGTACGTTGCGATCGCGATGTTCGTGTAGCCATCAGCATACCGGGGGTTCAAGGCCACAACCTGCCGGAACGCTTCCGCTGCTTTGTAGTACTGGATCTCGCCAAGGAGTGCGATTCCATAGTTGTTCCAACGCAGATAATCCGGTGTGGCGATTCCAGAACTGCTGGTCCCTTTCTTGTCTCGTACAGTCAGTGTCAAAGTCCGCGACGCCATTTCAACTACGGGATAACGAGGCCGGTTCTTGAGAACGAAATTGGTGTATCCCTGCCGGAAACGACGGTAATTCAACCGCGCGGTGAGAGTGATTGGCCCGCTTACCTCAGCCGGAATGGTAAAGCGGTATCGGACCAGGTCTGAGCGGCCGGGCAAGATCGTGTTGTCATAGGCGCGGATACGCGTCTCCCACACTTCATGCAGGTCAAGCCACTTGCCCTTGGCCGAGACCAGACGATTTGTGTAAGTGTGCGCTTTGGAATCCAGATGGCCTCGGGCATCGAGGGTTCCACTCCTGCAAAGCTGATTTCCTGCCGCGTCCTTGGCCTCGAACTCGACCCAGCTCTGGTAGAAATCCCGTTGTTCGGGCACAAGGCTGTGGCCGATGCCGGTGTTTTGTAAAACCACGCTGATCGTGAGCACGTCTCCTCGCTGTAACACGACTTGCTGCTTTTCCACGGGAGCAATCAGCGGGCCGTTGTTCTTGTTGAGGGCAAAAATGTCGATGGAGACGGTATCCTTCAAGAACTCCGCGGTCTTTTTCAGTTGCTCGGGATAGTGATAGAACGTTGGGATCGCAGTGTTCGCGCCCAGCCAACGGTGTGACTTCACGGTGCCATCGTGTTCCGCATAGTCCTGGTGGGCTGCTTCCGGCATCATGTGGCAACTCTGGCAGCTCCGAGCAGCAGGCTTGGTGTAAAACGGCGCCAGTGTCTGCTTAGACCAAGACGATTCCTGCCACTCGTCATAAACGGTGAAGGCGCGCAGCCAGCGGTAGTTGTTCAATGCCTTTGGTACCGCAGCCTTATGGCACACCGCACAGAATTCAGGCGTGCGATAAAAATCCTGCATCACCGCGCGCTTGTGCAGGTCCAGATTACTCAGTATCTGGTTCTCGTCTACCGGTCCCGGCACGGGAGTTCCGTCCGGTTTGACCAATGCAGCAGGTGTACCCATCGCGTAGCTGCCGGTACCGCTTGTGTTCTGAATTTTCCGAATTGAATGACAGACCGTGCAGGTAACGCCTTCTTCGTCGAACGGGCGCTCAATCTTGGATCCAGTGGTGAGCGCACCGGAAAAGAGCGCCACGGGATTGTGGCAGCCCTCACAGTGTCTTGACGACTCAATCCCCTTCGTGTTGTTTAACAGCTCAACATTACGAAGGTAGAACGGTTCTCTGAACGAGTTTGCATGGGCGGATTCTCGCCACTGCCGGTGTATGTCCTGGTGACATGCCGCGCAGTAGCTTGCAGGAAGAAAGGCGCTCGCAGGCATGAAACTTCCGGTGTCGGTGACGGCCTGGCTGGGCAAAAACGGGTTGGAGCCGAACGGAAGATGGTATGAGGACACATTGGGCGTGGTTTCGGCTGTCTTCTGCTGGCCGGACGCCAAAAGAATGGCGCAGGTGGACAGCGCAGTGATCAAGGATACCCGGAACAAGAACCTGGGCTTTGAGGAAAAGCGCATGACGATTCGAAATCTGGATCGGAAGCAACGACCCGAACGAAGCAACGACACAAACAAAGATTGATGAGAAGCGAGAGCCCTCAACGGGCTCCCGCGATTGGTCTTGATTAGTGATCCTGGATTTGGCCGTCGATGGCGCCATTGTTCGTGCCGGGACAGAAGTTCCCTGTCTGTTGCAGGCACTTGAAGTTATTCAGCACCGGAGGTGACACGGATGTCCCGTCCGATCTGGTGACGTCTTCAACGAATACGATTTTTCCAGATTGATTTTGCGCTATGCCCCCGGACCGGGGGTCACGAACGATGGGTCAAACCACCCAGGGAAAACCCTGGCTCCCATCCAAGTTGCGCGTTACAAGTTGAAAAACACCCCGATCCACCATTTCCTGAAGCTCATCGAGCGTTTCCACTACCGGAGTGCCATCGATGCCAATGCCGTGTTGCTGGGCAAGTTGAGCGAGAATCTGCTGGCCCTGAGCGCTTGTTCCGAAGGGCGTGAGCTCCACGAACTCCAGAATCCAAAGTCCCAGGGGATCGTCACCAAGGTAATCACCGCTGGTGTCGAAAATATTGTCCTGGCGGCGATTGCTGAGCGCAGGACTCAGGATGTAGCTGCCGTCCGCGTGCCGGACCGGGAAGATGAAGGCCATGCGCTCGTTGGCGATCTTCCGAGCATCCTGACCAGCTTGGTTGTTGGTGAAACTGTTCGGCATGACAAATGCCATGATGCTGTAGTAGAGCAGGCCGCCATCAAAAGAGAACCCACCTGTCGTCTGCAGCGCGCGTGTCTGGTTGTGGTCAGGATCCGTGTTCGGACACGGAGCTGGATCGCCGGTTTGGCAAAGGGTCCAGTTCAGCGCATTGTTTGAGGGAGTGCCCACGCGCTGCAAAAGAAGGGTGGGTTCAATCCCGTTATTGCGATAATGCTGATCGGTGAAGTCAAACGGAGGTGGATTCTTGCCTGGTGGGCGATCATCCTCCGCCCTCAATGCTATCGGTGCGCATAGCGATAAGACAAACATCACCGATACCAAAGCGGCAAGGCCAGAGCGTATGCCGCGCAAGTACGGTTGCTTCATAGTCGCTGTCCCTCCAGTCTCCAGCAGTCAAACGTACTGCTGAAGGGTTCAGACACATTTGAAACAACTGAGATCCCGGAAATCTCAGGATATTGGAACAGGTATCCGCCTGGAACAGGCTTAGAGTGGCAAGCGTTCTCTTGCAGACTCGGGTCGAAATATTAGCATAATCTAATCTGGGAACGTTAAGATTCTGCAAAAATTTACAACTACCTGGGGCCAAACCATCAGGCGTGGCTCGGACACCAATCGCACATGGCGAAACCCCCCACATCCTGACAAACGACGCTGACATCGCCGCAGCCCTAAAGGACTCGATAGGAAAGGGAAGAAGTAACCCTATGTGCGGGCGTTTATCGACGGAATCGCGGAAAATCGATAGCAGCGAGCTATAGTGGGACATAGAAGATGGTGAGCGCGGAAGGAATCGAATCCGCGCGAAAACGTAATTTCAATAACTTACAACGCAGCAGATGGCAAGAAATTCACTCTTTTCGACGTAAAGCACTGCGAACGGCACGGAAACGGCACGGGCGACAGGAACAACTTTGGCTTTTAGCTGCCGGGTCTGAGCTCGTGTTTTTTCTCGTTTCGGTGTTAGGTTCGTGGATTGTTCTTACATTTGTTCGGCAAATCTGGTACTGGTGCGTCTGGCCGCGCGATTCCGATATCGCGTTTTGCGGAGCCACAATTCAACGGCGCACGTTGGGGGTTAGATTTCCAAAATGTTGTCCAGACCCCCCCTGTTCCGCTATCAGCAGCGTAGTCGTGAACTTGTTTTCTTAGACCATGCGCATAAAGCTAGTGAGCTGTAGAGATGGATTGCGGGATCCACTGAAACTGCACGTCTGATGCCTCAATGATCCATCGCGACATCTTATCGCCTCTACCCCCAGCCCATTCGATCTCATGAATCACATGTCCATCTGATGACAGTCGGAATTCATCACAGAGCCAGTCTCCCAACCCGTTAAAACAGGCGGGACTGTCAAAGCTATACGCAAACACTCGGGAGTAAGCAAATTCGATAAATCCATCATGATAGGCCGCCAATAGACGTATTCGGGCAGTAGTCAATCCCTGCTTGTCAAGGTCGGGAACTTCAGACACGATGAGGTGTTCCAGCCGGCCATCATGGGGGCACCGATGGTCGTTGGGATTCTGGTACCATTCGGCCGTCGCTACTGCGAAAGCGCCCGGCGGGAATTCCCGCTCATGCTCGCGTAGATATTGCTGGTATCGTTGATATGAGCCCACAACATCGAGGCTTCGCTCATCGCTCAGATAATATGCCATCGGCCTTGATCCGCTTTTACCACATTCTTATGCCGTAATGCCCGATCTCCTCAGCTATGCCCTGATCTTAATTTTATAGAGAGTGCGCCCACTTCTCTTCCCGCATGAGTGGGGTAAAGCTAATACCCACCAGTAGTCCTTCTGGCGAAATGAAACGGCTGACGATTTGTCCCCACGGTTCTTTCTTGTTCTTCACAAGCACTCGATATCCGCGTGATTCGAGAACTGCAGTCGCTTTTTCGACGCTCTCAACATCGAACTCCAGCCAGGCTTGAGGCGCAGGTACGTTCTTTGGCCAGGAGTTCTTACCAAAACAAGATTGGGCCGCTTGGGAAATCGGCCATAGGGCAAAAGTCTTTGCACCCGGAACTGCCTCGGTGTGAAGATAGCCGCCAGCTTCCTCCTTGAAGGAAATGCCTAGGACATCGCGGTAAAGCGTGCGGCTTTCTCCCGTGTCACGAACGATGGGTCCAAAACCCGTAATGAACAGAGTCTTCAAAGTTGCGCTGACCTGCATGGCATCTCCTTTTCGTCGAAATGGCGGCATCAGTGTGCTGGCCCATCCGCATGCGGACGGGCCTCGAGCCTGATCATGCTATTGAGATTCTTCGAGGCGTCGTGTCGTTGGCCCTCGATGGTTGACTGGCAAACAAGAATTTGGAAACATTGTCTCCGGTGTGTACGCTACGGTCCTGGCCAAGCACACCAAAAGCTTCAATCTGATCGATACGCTCTCAGTAAAGTGCTTTGTAGAATCTATCTCCGACAGGCTCCCCGTCTGTCCCCGAATTTCCGGTAGTGTCCTAACGCAGAATTAGGACACTACCGAATTTCCAGCAGTGTGACAAGCCATTATTAATTGGTGCGAACATACAGGATGTTCATGCCAGATCGCTGCGGACAGGTTCGACATCGCTCCCTCCTTCATTGACAACTGTGGACGTGGTTTTGTTGCGCGGCAACGATTGAGTTGCGCGCTGCGTCTTAAAACATGCAAATAACGGAGGAACAAAAATGAGTGGAGCCATAGTCATCACCCATCCAGAGAAACCAAAGCGAGTAGCCATCATCGCTTCGAATCCTTCGATCTCCAAGCAAACCGGCTGGCCATCGGCAGCTTCTGGTGGGCCGAGCTGACTCATCCATACACGAGTTCGTGGAGCACGGCTACGAAATGGCCAACACCTATCCTGAAAGCTTCAGCGGGATCACCCTGACCAAGTTCGACGGGACCACGGTTACGATCGGCGGAAACGTCTAGTTGAGCAGCACTGCAGCTGTGTTGCAGAAATTCTCGTTCTAAAAATTCACAAATTGAAAAGAGGCAAAGATGACACTCACGGAATACATGTCTTTGCATGAGCCAAACGCAAGAATCAAACCCGGCGATGTAAATCGCAACGGTCAGATCGTGGTCAGAAAGACGAATTTACCTGGCAACGACCATTTGCAATGGGTGTATCAACTCGCGTGTAGCCACTGTGGTCATAACTACGGTGCCAACGGAACTGATGTTCACGAACACAAATGTCCCAAATGTCAGGATGGTAGGTCGGGACTTGCTTACGAATAACCGCCCCGGCAGGTCATACATCCAACTGGCTGCCCGCGCCCACCGGCAAGTTCTTACTGTGGTTGCGCGTGTATCTGCCTGGCAAAGCCATTCCCGATGAGCAGTTACAAGGTGTCGCTGGTCGTGGATACGCACTGAAATTGCCTATAAAACGAACGGGAACGATCAACATCTAGATTCTGAGCGAGGGCGGTTCGCTTCCTAAACAGGTCTGACTGAGCGAGCGGCAGTGAGATATGCCGAATGCGAGCTGGCGGCACCCCGTAAGCTATTGAGAAGATGGTGAGCGCGGTAGGAATCGAACCTTCAACCTACTGGTTAAGAGTCAGTGGGCCTACCGCTCCATTTTCGGCACAGCTCTCCAAAGGGGAGGCTCTAATTGGTTTGCTTAGCCGGCTCACTAAACCACCCGTCTGGTGATCTCCCGAATGGAATCATTTGTACATTCCTGTGACTTCCTGAATTGGGCCGCAAATCGACTAGCAGGCCGCCCATTGTGTGCCGCCGCCGCGAAGGGGTGAGTAGGAGGCCGCACTTCGGTTCCTCATTCGTACCTGCCGCTCTGCAGGATGACGATTGTCGTCAGCCTGTGACTGCACGACTGCATGTCGCACAAACCTGCTCGTTTGGGAGCGCCTGTCTCCAAACGAACCGCTGTTGCAGTTGTCGGGGGCGGATGGGGTCCCCGCCGTGCTGCTGCCTGCGCATTGTCAGCATGCGCCTGGCGTAGCGTCCGTGCGTGCGGGAGTATCTGTCTTTAATAGCAGACTATTGTCTTTTATAAAAGACAATCGTATACTTTAATAGACAATGCGACATCCCAAGGAACACCAAAGTCGTCTGGTGCATCCGCTGAACGAGGTTTTTGGCACTGAGGCGAACGTCCGCCTTTTGCGAGCGTTGGCGCTCCAGAACACTTCAGTGACAGCAGGTGAACTCGCTAAACGCGCCAAGCTCGGCCGAAGTTCGATATATCCCGCTCTGCGAGAACTTGAGCGCACCGGAGTAATCGAGTTCATTGGAGCAGGAGCGCGAAAGCTCGTGCAACTTCGCGGCGGCTATCCGCTCTCACGTATTCTGAAGGAGCTGTTTCGTGCCGAGGCTCACCGATTCAATGCGCTAACTACGGCCCTACGCGAATTGCTGTCGGCGATGCCACGCTCTCCGATCTCAGCATGGATCGACCATCCAGGAGAAAATCCTGAAACGACGGAGACACTGACCCTGTACGTCGTCGCTCGACCCGAAGAGCTTGATACGTTAACGGACTACATAAACGAGCGGCTCGCGGATTTGGAACGCAAACATGACGTCCATATTGCGGTCCATCCCCTCATGCCGAGCGAACTACAGATGTTACAGCGAAGTTCAATGAAGACGCTCAGTTCAGCAGTTTTGCTGGGTGGTGTTCCGCCCGTGGCACTGGCCGAGCGGTCTCGATCCACAACTAAGGCATCAACGATCGCCTCACATGATGAACATGATGCACGTTCTCGCAGACTAGGCGTAGCTGTTGCAGCCAAAATCAGGAGAGACCCGGGATTGATCTCATTTGCAAAGGAGCGCGTCAACCGCCGGGCTCGTGAGGCTAGTCGTCGCGAGCGACGCGAACTCATGGAATGGCTTCGGATTCTTTCGACGATGTCACCCGCGCGGCTGCAAAGGTTTTTGCTGGAGAATAGCGAGCGTGCCGTTCGATTGCGTCAAACACTGCCTGCATTGAATCTTCTATCGCCTGCCGAGCGGGATGCAGTCATGCGCAGTCAGACCGACGCAGAAGTCGTGGCGGCTATCAGTCATCTATGACGCGGGCAGAACTGGAGCATGCCATTCGTGCCGCCTGTGACGTCTCCGAGGACGACGAGGTCTACGTCTTTGGGTCGCAAGCCATTTTGGGGCAGTATCCCGAGGCCCCCGAATCACTGCGACAGTCGGCTGAGGCAGATATCTCACCCGTGAACGCAATTGATAAGGTAGATTTGATCGACGGAAGCCTTGGAGAGTTATCCACGTTCCATGGCACATTTGGGTTTTATGTGCATGGGGTTTCCATTGACGCAGCAGTCCTGCCTGCTGGCTGGCAAAGACGTGCAATCAAAGTCCGAAATGAGAACACACGCAACCACACAGGATGGTGCGTTGAGGCTCATGACCTTGCAGTGAGCAAGCTGGTGGCGTTCCGTGACAAGGATAAGGATTTCGTGAGGACGCTACTTCTCGAAGAGCTCATCAGCCCACGAAAGCTATTTCGGCGGCTCAATCAGGTTGCTAACGACTCCAGAGTGACTCCGGAGCTCCTTTCCGTTATAAAAGCGTGGCTCGGAGGTCTAATTAAGGACATCGGCTGACCGGGAGGAAAACCCCAAGGGTCTACGAGCCGACGAAAAGGCCCGCGCTGCTTCGGTTTGAGATACCGCGAAACCTCATTAACCCTCCGTCTTGTGATCATCCCTTTGGAAATACGATCTTGGTAGGCAAAATCCGGCAGATACGATCAACCGGACGGCGGCCCCCGGCAAAGCCTCTCTTATGGGTTTTGCAACCAGCTGGCACCGCTCCAAAACCGCGGCTGATCCTCCACCTTATGCAGGGCAAAATAGTGGAAACCTGTGAATTATCAAGAGTACCGGACTGGGCAAAACCAATCTTAGCGGAGGCCAGCATGCTGCGGGATGGGCTTTGAGGGGCCTGGCAATTTAATGCCATCCCGCGACGGGCTCACTAAGTGACCTATTTATTGACCTGCGCAAGCGAATGAAGCAGATGCACTAGCTTGCGAGTGTTCTGGACCCACAATGCTAACAAGAGCAGTCCGACGAATCGCCAGTCAGCCCAACTGACCAAAACGGCGACAACGGCAAATCTTTCATTCAGTTTTCATTCTGTTTCAACCATCAATGGCCCTATTCTCGTTTCCTAGACTCAGACGAGTCGGAGAATATCAAGTGAAACATGGAGGTTTCCAACATTTTGATTCTACCGTTGGTCGGAATTACGCGAGCCTCGAATGAAACGAAAGTGGGAATTGCCGCACCATCTTATATACTGCTGCGGCAAGACCGGGGGGCGGTTTTTGGAGAGGCCCTGATCAGGGCAACGTCCTATTCACACAGCCGGGTGTATCTTTTTTTCAGAAGAACTGAATATCGTTAGTCGGGCGCTGTCGACAAGGTAAGGCGAATCACTCTTTGCGTATGCGATGAGGCGGACCTGAAAGATGGCACGCGACGATCAATCCACCAAGGCGAGGTACGAACGATCAGACGACACAGAACGATCGGCACAGCCCACTACGCACGCAGCGTTGGCCCCGAAGCCTGCATTCGCTGCGCTCAAACCTCCCAGCCTCTCGCTGCCAGTCGGCGGCGGCGCGATCCGCGGTATCGGGGAGGTCTTCCGCGCCAACCCGGCAACGGGTACTGCGGGCTTCGACATTCCCCTTCCATTCACGCCTGCGCCGCACGGACCCACACCGCAGCTCTCGCTGTCCTACGACTCTGGGCAGGGCAACGGGGTCTTCGGTGCCGGGTGGTCGGTAGCCATCCCACAAATCACACGTAGCACCGACAAGCGGCTGCCTGAATACCGTGACGGGGAAGACTCCGACCTCTTCGTGTTATCGGGCGCAGAGCACCTCGTCCCTGGTCCGCGAACGGAGACGGGCACAGAAGTGGTCGAGCGCTTTCGGCCTCGGGTCGAAGGGCTCTTTGCGCGCATCGAGCGAGTGACGGAAAAGTCTTCCGGCGATGTCCATTGGCGTTCGACGACGCGGGACAACATAACCTCTTATTTCGGCGCCTCCGCTGCTTCGCGCATTGCCGATCCGGCGAACCCACGCCACGTCTTCGCCTGGCTCCTCGCGCGCACCGAAGATGATCGGGGTCACGTCGTTGAGTACAACTACAAGGCCGAGGATCTTGCCGGCATTGACGCGGCAAGCCCCTCAGAGAGCCACCGCTTGTCCGGCCTTTCGCCCATCGTCAATCGTTACCCGAAGTCGATTCGCTATGGGAATACCTCGCCGGGCGACGCGTCGACCTGTAGGTTCGAGCTGGTCTTCGATTACGGAGAACACGACGCGCAAGCGCCAACACCCCAAGAGAGCCTGCCTTGGCTGCGCCGCCTTGACGCTTTTTCGTCATATCGGGCTGGCTTCGAGGTTCGCACATACCGTCTCTGCCGGCGCGTGCTTATGTTTCATCATTTCCCTGAGCTCGATGGATTCCCGCTGATACGCTCTCAGGACCTCAGCTACAGCGAAAACTCCTCGATGACCAAGCTCACCAGCGTCGCATCGACTGGATACATGCCCAACCCTCAGCGCACGGCATACACGTCGAAACAAATGCCTGCGCTTTTGCTTACCTATAGCGAACCGGTATTCGATAAGCACATCCGCGACCTGACTGAGGTCGAGGTTGGGGAGGAGCTGCCCCGCTTTGCCCTCGGCACGCGCGCGCAATGGACCGATCTCGACGAGGAGGGGCTCCCTGGGATACTGGCCGATTGGGGCGGCGCCATTCGATACCATCGGAACCTTGGCGACGGCAAGTTTGCCGCTGCGGCGACGCTGACCAGCGCTCCCAGCCTGACTGCGCTTGCCTCCGGCGGAAGCCAGCTCACCAACGTTGCCGGCACTGGCACGCTGGCGATGCTGACACGCTCGGTGCCGGGCGCCGGATTCCATGAGCGAACGGATGACGGTTGGGGCCCCTTCGTTCCGTTTGCGGCACAACCAATCATCGATTGGAATGACGCCAACTTGCGCCTGGTCGACCTCAACGGAGACGGTCTCGATGACCTCCTGATTACGCGAGGCGAATATATCGAGTGGTATCCATCTCTGGGCCGTGGCGGCTTCGGTCCGGCGCGCAAAGTGCCTCTGCCGCGGAGCGATGAGGAAGGTCCAGCGATAGTGTTTGCGGACGATAAGGCGAGCGTGATGCTCGCGGACATGACGGGTGACGGTCTCTCCGATCTGGTGCGCGTTACCTACTCGGGCGTTTCCTATTGGCCGAACCTGGGCTATGGACGCTTCGGGCCCCAGGTCACCATGGATCATCCACCTTTATTTGAGCCGCAATCGCAATTCGACGCGCGCCGCGTCCGGCTGGGTGATGTGGACGGCACAGGCACCACCGATCTTCTCTATTTCACCGACTCCGGAATGAGCGTCTTTACGAATCAGGCAGGCAACAGCTTTGCCTCTGGCGTGCTGCATGAGGGGATCAGCTCCGATGCGCTTCGCACCCTGGCGATCCTCGACCTGTTTGGTACAGGGACGGCCTGTGTGGTCTGGGCACCGGAGGAGCCGGGCGGGGCACCGCCGCCGCTGCGCGTCGCTGATCTGCTCGGGAGCACGAAACCGCATTTGCTGTTGGCGCTCGATAACAACATGGGACGCCTGGTTCGGCTGCGCTATGCGCCGTCAACGAGGTTCTATCGTGATGACAAAAGCGCGGGACGTCCGTGGATCACAAAACTCCCCTTTCCAGTACAGGTTGTCGACCGAGTGGAAACCTACGACGCCGTGAGCCGCACCCGCCTGGTTACGACGTATGCGTATCATCACGGCCACTACGACTCCGAAGAGCATGAGTTCCGCGGCTTCGGCATGGTCGAACAGGGGGATGCCGAGAGCTTTGCGGCAGAGCGAGGCGCGGGCCTGTTCACCGATCAGCCCGCGCCGTTGAACGACGAAGTTCCCCAGCCGCCGGTGCTTACAAAAACCTGGTTTCACACCGGTGCCTGGAGGGAAAGCGCAGCGCTAGGCCGCCAATACCTCAATGAGTATTGGCAGGGAGACGCCGCCGCGCCGCAACCGATGGAATGCGTGCTGCCAGAAGGTGCCACACCCGAGGAGCTGCGCGAAGCGGCGCGCGCCCTCAAAGGAACGGTCCTGCGTACTGAAGTCTACGGGCTCGATGGATCCAATTCTGAGGCTTACCCGTTTGCCGTTACCGAATCGAGCTACGAGGTGAGACGTCTGCAGCCGCGTACCGGAAATTCCTACGGCGTTTTCCATACGGTTCCACGCGAACAGCGGCAGCTCGCCTACGACCGTAATCCCGCCGACCCGCGTATCGCGCAATCGCTCGCGCTCGAAGTCGATGCTTATGGCACAGTGCTCAAGGGAGCGTCGTTCGCCTATCCGCGCCGCGTCGTGCCCGCCGATCTGCCCGAGCAAGGCATGCTGCTGGGCGCCGTGACCGAGACCCAGGTGTTGCATCTGGACGCTGCCACAAACGGCTACCGCCTCGGCATTCCTATTCAGACTCGCATTTTTGAACTCACAGGCATGGCTCCGGCTCCTGGCAGTCTGATTACCAGCGACTCGGCCCGAACCGCCTATGCCTCCGCTACGACCATCGCCTATCAGGAAACGCCCGGCCCAGGCGTGGTGCGAAGAGAAATCGCGCGCGTAGTTGCAAGCTATTACGATACCGCCCATTACCCCAATGTCTTTCCCATCGGACAGGTGGATGTCCTCGCGCTGGGGTATGAGAGCTATCGCCTCGATCTCAGCGATGAATTGCTTGCGGCTACGTTTGGCGCGCGTGTCACCCAGCCTATATTGACCGAAGGCGGGTATCGCTCGTTGCCAGGCGAGGCCGGCTACTTCGCGTCTTCCGGACATGCCGAGCACGATCCCGCGCGTTTCTTCCTGCCCATTCGCTTCATTGATCCATTCGGCTTGGCGACCACGATTACCTACGAGAATTCCATGCTGGTCGCGGGGATAGAAGATGCTATCGGCAACCAGGTCACGGCCACCAATGACTATCGCGTCATGGGACCGTCAATCGTCGTCGATCCTAACGGCAATCGGACTTCCGCCGCCTTCGACGAGCTGGGGATGGTCGTGCGCACTGCGGTCTCGAGCGCCGATGGCAGCCAAGGCGATACTCTCGACAAGCCGACCACACGGTTCGAGTACGACCTGCATCGTTATGCTTCGACCAGCAAGCCGAATTTTGCTCATGGTTTTGCGCGGGAAACGCACGGCGCCGCCAATACACGGTGGCGAGAGACCTACGTCTTTTCCGACGGCTCAGGCCGGGTGGTGATGAGCAAGGCGCAAGCCGCTACTTCACCATGGGTAGGAACCGGCCGAACGGTCCTCAACAACAAAGGCAATCCGGTCAAGCAATACGAGCCATTCTTCTCTTCGACGTGGGAGATGGAGACGGAAGCGGAGCTCGTGCAGCAGGGAGTGACTCCCATCATGACCTACGACGCGCTCGGGCGACTGACGCGCACGGACCTGCCGAATGGAAGCTATCGGCGCTGGGAACGAACTCCGTGGCAGGAGACCGCATTCGACGAAAACGACACGGCCACCGAGCCCGGCAACATCTGGTGGGCGCACGCCGACCAGATGGCGCGCGATCGCACTGCACCCCACGGCAATACCCCAACCGTGACGCATTTTGACGTGCTCGGGCGTGGTGTGCTGGCCATCGCCGACAACGGCACCGATGGAAAGTACGCAACCCGCAGCAGGCTTGACCTTGAAGGACAGGTGCTGGAGGTGGTCGATCCGCTGGGCCGCGCTTGCGAACGATCGGTCTACTCCATCGGAGGAACCAGGCTTCGGGTCATTAATATAGACAGCGGAACACGCTGGGCGCTCGCCGATGTTGTGGGCAATCCGCTTCGCCGCTGGGATGAACGCGAACAGGTCTTCCGTTACCAATACGACGCCCTGCGGCGGCTGACGCGTCACTGGGTAAAAGCCGGCACTGCTGCTGAGACGCTGGTCTTCCGGCAGCTCTGGGGCGAGTCCCATCCGAATGCGGCGACGCTGAATCTCAGAGGCCGGCTCTTTCTGGTCTGCGACGGCGCCGGCAGCTTGCAAAGTGCGTACGACTTCAAGGGCAACGTGACCGCTGGCACGCGCCGCGTTACTCGCGACTACAAGAATCAGCCGGATTGGTCTGTGCTCGCAACCATCGCCGACGCCCTCGCAGTTATAGCGGCGGCGGATCCGCTACTCGAGAGCGAGTCCTTCACGCAAACCACAGCATTCGACGCATTGAATCGCCCGATTTTGCAGACTGCTCCGGACGCGAGCCAGATTCGGCCCACGTACAACGCGGCTGGCTTGCTTGATCGTGTCGACGTCAATCTCCGTGGCTCTGGAATTTGGACGCCATTCGTTACCGGCATCGATTACAACGCCAAGAGCCAGCGACAGCAAATCCGGTACGGAAATCAGACCACGACGAGCTACCAATACGATCCCTTGACCTTCCGGATGGTGCAGCTGACAACGACCCGGGCCACTGACAACATAAATCTGCAGGATCTTTTGTACGCATTCGACCCGGTGGGTAACATTCTGGCGATCAGCGATAAGGCGCAGCAGCCAGTCTTCTTTTCGAATGCCGTCGTCGAGCCGTCGACGGACTACATCTACGATGCCGTGTATCGGCTGACCAGCGCCACCGGGCGGGAGCACGCCGGAGGCGTCGCCGATATTCAGCGCGATCAGAATGATCCGCCCGTTGATGCCCTTCCACATCCGAACGACGGGCAAGCACTGCGCCGATACACGGAGACCTACACCTACGATGCCGGTGGAAACTTTCTTCAGTTCCGCCACATTGCAGTGGGAAACACGGCCGCGAGCTGGACGCGGCATTATACCTACGAGCCCGGTTCGAATCGCTTGCAGTCGACGAGCCTGCCGGGTGATCCGGATTCGGGACCATATACCGCCAAGTACCCGCACGATGCTCACGGCAGCATCATCCAGATGATGCACCTGTCGGCGATCGATTACGACTACCGGGACAAGATGGTCCGCGCCGATCTCGGCGGCGGCGGTACCGCCTATTACTCGTATGGCGCAGGCGGAGCGCGTGTTCGTAAAGTCATCGACAGCGGCTTGAACCTGATCAAAGAGAGGATCTATCTAGGGGGATACGAGATCTATCGTGAGAAAAATGCGTCGCAAGTCGTATCACTGGAACGACAGACACTGCACATTGCCGACGGGGCCAAGACGATGGCGATGGTCGAAACCAAGAACATCGATTCATCAGTCACGAGCCTGACACCCACTCCACGTCTTCGATTCCAGCTTGGCAGTCACCTCGAATCGGCGATGCTCGAGTGCGACGAGAGCGGCCAGGTTTTCTCATATGAGGAATACCATCCATATGGCACTAGCGCCTACCGCGCAAGCGCCAGCGGCGTGGAGGTCAGTGACAAACGCTATCGCTATTGCAACGCCGAGCGTGACGACGAGACCGGATTCTACTGCATGGGCCAGCGGTACTACTGTTCGTGGGTTTCGCGATGGACGACGGCTGATCCGGCTGGGCCGGTCGACGGCCCCAACCTTTATGCGTATTCGCGATGTAGTCCGATAGTATTCACCGACCAAACCGGCCGTGGGTCAAAGTTTTGGGAGTATGCGCGACGGTTCGAAAACGTATTAAGAGTCGTAACCGCGCTAACGGGCCAAGGCGAGAGACTAGAGCACCCAGAACGCCACCCCGTTGAAATGGGTACACCAAAGAAAGAGAGCGAATCAGAAAAATCCGAGAAACAATCCAAGAACCAACTAGCCAAAGCGAAGGGAGGCAAAGGTCTTGGGCCAGGACCTGATCCACCTCCGGATCCTTACGAAATTCCGCCGGGTGGCACCTTCGAAGGGATCAAACTCGACCCCATATTGTTTGGATCAGGGCCGGGCACATCTAACACGCCCGCCACGGCTTTAACCCCAAACGGGCCCAGCGGCTCTGGGAACCCCGTTCCTGATTCGTACAAGGTTCCGGCTGCGTATCCTCTTCCTACCAACGATACCAGCGGTGTTGACGATCTCTGGCCGTCACCAGATGACATACCAGGCCCGCCGCTCCGGATTGTTGGCGCTGGCGGGATCGCTGTAGATCCGAACATCCCGCCATCGGTGCAACCAGGGCCATCGAACGAAGGATTTGCGGAGCTCATGAAGAGCGGGCGTTTCCCGAAGGGTAGCACCCGCGGCTTTGCAAGCGTAGATGCCATGGCTGGAGTAGCCATTACAGGCACCATTATTTTTCTTGATGTTGCTCACGCTCCGAAAGGACAAGGAGCGAAAACGGCAGCGATCGACGTAGGTATTGTCGGCGTTACCGTCGGAGTTACCAAAGGAGTTACCAAATTGGTTGGCCCCGGGGTAGTCGGCCCTACGCTCCCGCTGGCCCTTACTCAGGCGGGGAGTGAAGATGAGGCCGCCGCGACCGCTGCGCAGGTTTTTGCCTTGCACATTGCCACTAAAAACCCATATGTCGCCGCCTTCATCGTCGGCTCGGCGGTCATACTTACCCAGCAGGGGACTCCCCGGCCCTCGAGAGTCGGTGAGGGAGGTGGGCATCCGAACTGAAGCACAAATTATGGTTCGTAGTTCACGATGAACCGATGCATGTAAGGTCGCGATCTGACATTGAATGGGCAAGGCGCTGATGTCGCGCTCCTGCACACAGAGGTACGTCAAGTGGGCCTCACCATCCGGAACTTGGAAGAGATGTTAGCAAGACGAGATTCCAGACGAAAAGGACGTTTCGATGCAAACTCAAACTAACGCAACCGCAGCCGCTGTTGCACTCGTGCGGCCGATTTTTACGCTGCCGATCATAGCGTTGCGACCCGATGTCATCCGGTTGGCGCCGGGCGCGATCACGGACGCGGCTGTCCGCGCCGCCGTTGATGGCAAGCTCAACGCCGCGCTTAAGCAGGAGATCAAGCAGGCCATCGGGTCGGACAACGCTGCCGTGGGCACGCTCGTCGACGGGCTGCCGCTCGATTACCACGCGTTGCTGGGCGAGACTGTCCTTTCGATCATTCAGAAGACGGTCGTCCCGGCCATGGAAAGGCAGCCGGCGCTCGCGCCGCTGGTGGCGGGATTGCTGGCGCGCCGCGACGTGGCGGGGGCGCCCACCGTCGCCGCCTTGCTGCAGCCCAACCTGCCGCTGGCACAGAACCCGATCTTCATCGACGATGTCCGCCAGGGCAAGGGACGCGAGCTTCTGCGTCTTGCCAGCCTCGACCAGAATCTCATCGATAAAATCGACGGCGGCAGAAAGCAACTGGAAGCGTGGAATGACTTCGACTGGGACAACGTCGTCAAGCAGAACATCCTGACCGCGGCGCAGCGCGACCAGCTTCACTTCACTACCGACCTTAGCCGCCTCACCGGCGAACAGTATGGACTGGTTGAGGCCGCACAGAAGGCCGCACTTAATACCGTCAACGACCTGGTGCAGTGGGACAGCAGCCGCTGGCTCGATCTCATCCGCAAGAACCCGGCCTCGGTTCCCGAGGGGCTCACACCCGAAGCCTATGCCGGCCAGCTAGCCAAAGTCGTTCAGCAGACCTACCCCTCCGAATACTTCTCTTACCGTATCGCCGACAAGACACTCGCACAGAATTCCCCGCAGGCCTATCGCCACCTTGGTCTTGCCGAAAACCCCGCGCGTGTCGATGCCCTGGGACTGTTCCTCAAAAACAACGCCGGAGAAGACCTGCGCTTCATCAACCTGCTCGACAATCAGCCCCGCCGCGACGGCGCACTCAATTGGACGGGAATCGCCGCCGCCGATCAAACCCCGGTGCGCAACCAGTTGCTGGCCTACCAGCGCGTACTGCATCTGGCTTCTGACCACGATGCGGCGATGGCGCTGCTGCGCGTGGGTCTTGATTCCTCGGCAGCAATTGGCACCATGAGCTACAGCGCATTCAAGGCGCAAACCGGTCTCGACGACGCGAGCGCCGCTCCTATCTACGCTGATGCGCAGTTTCGCTCGGCCAAGATCGCCAACGGCGTGCAGCTCACCAAAGATGCAGTTGCAGCCATCGAGCAGGGCCGCTATTTCCAGGGCATCAACCCTTCGGCCTTCAACGACCTCAAAGACATCCCCGGTTATACGGAACTGTTTGGCGGCTCCACCTTCTGCGATTGCGTGCACTGCCGCTCCATCTTCAGCCCGGCCGCCTACTTCACCGACCTGATGTACTTCATCGACAAGAACATCACGCAGAAGGCGTTTGCCAACAAGCCCACGCACCCGCTGCGGCTCGACAAGCGCCGCCCCGACCTATGGAAGCTGAAGCTTACGTGCGATAACACTGACACGCTCATCCCCCAGCTCACGTTGGTGAAAGAGATCCTCGAGAGCTATATCACGCAGACGCTTTCTGTTGGCGATGTTGAGCAGACGCTGGCCGGCGATCGCACCGCCATCGGGCTGCCCTACCACGCGCCCCTGGAGACAGTGCGGGAATATCTGCGCGATTGGAATACGGAGCTCTCCGGCGTTTACGAACTGCTGAATGCGACCAGCGACGCGCAACTCAAAGAGACCTTGCATCTCTCTGACGACGAATGGAACGCCCTGATCGCCGCTCCCGCCGATACCGCCTGGGTTCGCTTTCCAACGTCTGATCGTACGCAGATGGACGCGATGGAATTTCTTGGGTTCGCGGATATTACGCGCGCCCAACTCGACGAACTGCAGCTGACCAAGACTGCCGGCGGCTTCACCATCGTCCGCGTGAAGCAACCGGACGATATCCAATCCGAAAAAGAGGTAGTGCAGGGACTCTCTGATCCGCTGCTGGACCACATCGGCCGCCTGCTGCGGTTGGCGCGCAAGACCGGCTTGTCACTCTTAGAACTGGATGAGGCTTTTAGAACCCCGGTCATCGCCGGCGGCAGCGCTTTCTCCGCGCAATCGTTTACCGGCCTGGCGCGCTTCCGGCGCCTGCAGCAGACGCTGGGGCTTTCCGTGGAGTCGCTGGTCGGGGTGGTCGACCATATCCCGGTGGGTCCGATGAAGACGGGCGCGAAGTCGCTCGCGGATCAGCTTGGGGTCCCGGCGCTCACGGGCCCGGGCGGGTTCCCGATAACGTTCCACCATGCCCACTTCAATACCGCCAACCCATCCGACGCCACGGTGGATGCAACACTACCGGCGCTGCTGAATGTGATCGGCCTGACCGAGTCAGACCTGCTCATGCTGTTCTTAGAATATCCAGCGGCGTTTCCCTTCGACGCCAATGGGAATTGCCAGCTCACGCCCGGCAATGTCGCGTTGCTCTATGCCCACGCCATGCTCGCGCGCGCCTGGCATATCACGCCGGGAGACCTCAGCCAGGTCATCAACAGACTCGGATTTCCGGGAAATGACTTCCGTACTCTCGATCGCCTCGAGCAGTTGCAACAGGCGATAGCGACCCATGCCTCGCTGCCGCTGGCTATCTCCGAGGCGTTCGCTCTCCTCGATCCGGCAACTTCTTGGATCACGACCGATCAGGTCGTCTCGGTAGTGGCCGGTCTGCGGCAGTCTGGCGCGCGGCTTTTTGGGCCTTCTATCCTGGCCTCGCTGCCTGGGTTCACCGCTGAAGATGCGGCCAATATCTTTGCGCAACTTCTGCAGGCCAATCTCCTCGAAGAAGAAGGCGATAAATATGCCCTGAGCCCCGCGTACACGCCTGCCACCGACCTCGGCGCCGGCAATGTGCTCACGGCGCCTTACCTGGCTCACAAGAATGAATTGCATGCCGCATTCATGGCGTTTCATTTTACGAACCTCCTGCCCAACAGCCTGGCCGCCATTGCTGGGATGCAGTCGGACAAGACGCTGATCGCGCTCGCCTTTGCGCAACCCGGGTGGGACGGCGCACCCATCCTGCAGGCGCTCAAAACGACGATTGTGAACGGCGTTGCTACGACGCCCGCCGATCTCGCGCCCCTCACCAAGCTGGCCAACGACCTCGCTCGCCTGGGACGGCTGTTCAGCCGGTTGCAACTGGAGACAGCCGATGGCTGGTTCATCGCCCAGTATCCCGGCATCTTCGGTATCCAGGACATCCGGCAACTGCGCGCCTCCGAACTGGCCACCATGCGGCGTTACCGGCAGCTTCTTTCGGCAAGCACGCCGAGTTCCGCCGACTGGCAGAACTTGTTGTGGCAGTACCAGGTGCGCGCCAATGGAAATCAGCCGATTGCCCCCGCCGCCGTATTCAGCGCGGTTGCGACCGTACCGCTCTTTGCCGGGGCGCTGGCCTCTCCGGCACATTTGGCCTTGACGCCGGCGGCTGCGCCGTCGTTCTCATCGCAGGTGCTGGTTGCGAGCCCGCTCAATGCTGATGAGATCGAGTTGCTGGCCACCGGCAACGGTCTCGAACCAACGCTGCTGCGCTCGATCTTCCTCTCGCAGACTCTGCCGGCTGGAGCGCTGGATGGGATCAGCCGCGCGCTGCGGCTTTACCCGTTTTGCGATCAACTGGACATTCAGGGTTACAGCCTGGCGAAGCTACTGGTCCGCGATTTTCCGGGCCTGAAGAACGCCGGCGAATTCCTGTGGAGTCTTCTCGAGGACAAATACAGCGATCCTGTGGCGCGCGACAAAAATCTTTCGCCGCACATCGGCGCGCTCAACATGCTGCTGCGCGACGCGCTGTGCAACTACATCATCGCCCGCTCCGATACCCTTAAGTTTCAAAGCCGCGACGAGATCTACAGCTATTTCCTTATCGACGTGCAGGTGGGCGGATGCTTCGAGACCTCACGCCTGGTTGCCGCCTTGTCGAGCCTGCAACTCTATGTATATCGCTGCCTGATCGATCTTGAGCAGTCCGAGAAAGACAATTTCTCTGTGCTCTCGTTCATCGACGCCGCCGACATCAGCCAGGAGTGGGAGTGGCGGAAGAACTACCGCGTCTGGGAAGCCAACCGCAAGGTGTTTCTCTATCCCGAAAACTATATCGAGCCGGAGCTGCGCGACAACAAGACACCGCTGTTTCAGGATTTGGAAGACAATTTGCTCCAGCGCAAGATCACTCTTGATGCCGCCGAGGAAGCCTATAAGCAATACCTGACGGGGTTCTCCACGCTGGCACAGCTCAAGGTTGTGGGCGTGTGCTTCGATCATGACGACCAGCACCCGGAAAACGATTGCTATTGGTTTCTGGCTCGCACCAACTCCGATCCCTATCAATACTACCTCCGCCGTTATTTCCCGGGTGCCGGGCGGTGGGATGCATGGGAGACGGTCGATCTAGGCATTAGTGCGCCCTACGTCTCTCCGCTGGTGTGTCTCGGCCGCCTTTATTTGTTTTGGGTCGAGATCACATCCATGGATAAGACCAGCTTTGCCAGTGGCAACTCGATATTCCAGGGGGTTGACCACCAGGTGATGCTGCATTACTCGTATCGCCAACACGATGGCAAATGGGCGGCGGCACAAAAAAAGACGCTGGTTGAGCACTTTCGCGATTTTCTTGTGGTGGACAACTCGCCAATCTATTATCAACTTACTGGCTATGCATTCCTTGCCGTCGACAAGAACGGAACCAAGCAGATGGTGCAGGACTATCAGAATACCAAGACCTACGGTAAGGTGATAGCCACAGCCGACGATCCCGGCCAGCCCGAAAAGCTGACCATTCACTACTTCCGCAAATTTGGGCTCAGCAACGTGCTGGTACAGTCCACGAGCGATCCACAGCAATTCAACTGGATCTCGGAGGAGGACGTTGACGACATCTTCACCGTCAGAAAGGTTCATTTCGGATATTCTGATCCCAAGAATCCCCTGCCAGTGCCAGCCAGCCACTACTTCACCGCGACGCTCGATCTAGCTCTGAACGAACTTTCCGATTCTCGTCTTCTTAAGGGCGACTTCGATCCCAATACGGAAGCCGGCTATTACGATCCATCCAACGGCATCGAGGCGATGGGAATTCTCGAGACAAACGATGCGACTCAGATGGAATTTCCACCATTCTCTCTGATGATGCGAAACTATGCTGAAGCCGAGTTTCCGATGGCTACTGACGACATGTTGGTCACCTACGTTTCAGAAAGTGTTACTCCCGTGACGAACACGCTCGTCGGCGAGTACCTCCGCGACGTGATTCCAGTGAACAACAACCAGGGAGAAACCGTACTCCAGCACGGCAAACACCAGCACTGGCTCCAATATGGCTCCGCGATCTTCGAGTCGATTCTGCCGCAGCGTGTGGCCGTGCGCGTAAACACCACACTGGATGGCTATCTCACCAAGGCCCTGTTTACCGGCGGTATCCAACAGTTCCTAACCTTGGGTACACAGTCCACGAGCGAGGAACCACCACGGCTGCAACCAACCAATGGCATTGCTTCGTTCATGCTGCAATTTGCTTCCGAGCCTTTGGATGCGCTGCCATTTCACGGCTCCTTCGGGGACTACTACCGCGAGCTCTTCTTCCACATTCCCTTCCTGATCGCCAACCAGCTCAATGCCGAGGGGCAATATAGCGATGCGAAGTATTGGTATGAAAAGATCTTCAATCCAACCGCGCCGCCGCTGTGGTTCGACCCCAATCCCAAAAACCGCGTGTGGCAGTATCTCGAATTCCTCAACGTCGACGTGCCTAAACTCAAGGAGCTGCTGACGGACCAAGCCCAGATCGATCTCTACCAGGACGATCCTTTCAATCCGCACGCCATCGCCCGCCTCCGTCTCAGCGCCTACCAAAAGGCGATTGTGATGAAGTACGTCAGCAACCTGGTTGATTGGGCCGACCAGTTGTTCACGCAGGACACCATGGAGTCAGTCAACGAAGCCACCATGCTCTATGTGCTGGCCGCCGATATCCTGGGCCCGCGGCCTGTCAGCGTCGGCGAGTGCGAAACCGCCGACGAGAACGCCCTTACCTACGACACGCTGGGCCCGGCTATCGAAAAAGGGTCGGAGTTCCTGATGTTCGTGGAAAACATCTATCTGCAATTCGATCTTGAAGCCGCGGTGGCGCTGTCCCTGGCGCCGGCCAAAGCAAATCCCAAGGCGCATGCGATGAGCGCGTCGCTGCTTAGCACCGGACTCGGCAGTCCACGGCAGTATCAGCGAAAGCCGACACTGCCCAGTTACAAAGCCGCCAACACCGCCAAGACACACAACAAGCGGCATCCGAACCGGCCTGACATCGTGCGGCAATACCTGCCTGCGTTCTGTGTGCCCGCCAATGACGTGCTGCTGGGTTATTGGGACCGCATCGAAGACCGGCTCTTCAAGATCCGCAACTGCCAGAACATTCACGGCGAGCGCGTCAGCCTGGCGTTGTTCCAGCCGCCCATTGACCCCATGCTGCTGGTGCGCGCCAAAGCGGCCGGACTCTCCCTTGAGGAAATCGTCGGGCAGGAGAATGAAGCTCTGCCGACGTATCGCTTCAGCTATCTGGTCGAAAAAGCCCGGCAATATGTTTCTACGGTTCAGAGTTTTGGCGGCGCTCTCTTGAGCGCGCTGGAGAAGAAGGACGCCGAAGGGCTCTCGCTGCTACGCTCGACTCACGAAAAAAACATCCTGTCGATGCAACGGTCCATCAAGCAGCAGCAGATCGACGAGGCCCAGGCACAGCTGGATTCGCTCCGATCACAACAACAAAACGTGCAGAATCGGATTCAATACTACAATGACCTGATCCAGGGCGGTCTCAATGCGGCGGAATGGGCGGAGGAAACGCTTAGGCACTCAGCGACCGCGCTCAAGACCATCGAAGGCATCTATCATACGGTCGCCGGAATCGAATACCTCCTCCCGAAAGCCGGCAGCCCGTTCGCTCTGACGTACGGCGGCAAGGAGATGGGTGACCATGCCAGCGCGATTGCGCAGTGGTACGCGAGCTCGGCCGGCATTCTCGACGCTGGCTCTGCGTCGGCGGGCTTGGAGGCAACCTTCCAGCGCCGCTCCCAGGAGTGGCAGCAACAGCTCACACTCGCGCAGGAAGAAATGAACCAGGTGACAAAGCAAGTTACTGCCGCCGAGATCCGCCTGCAGATCGCTATCAAAGATCTCGATGTCCACGACAAGCAGGTTGACCAGTCGCAGGAGATTCTCGACTTCTTGACCAACAAGTTCTCGAGCGTGGGCCTTTATACGTTCATGAGCGCACAACTCATGCGTCTCTATCGCGAGGCGTATCAAATGGCGGCGAAGGTCGCCCGGCAGGCCGAACGGGCATACCAGTTTGAGCGTGATGCCACCGACTTCTTTATCCAGAGCGACAACTGGCAGGCGGAAAGCTCGGGATTGCTTGCCGGCGAGCGACTGCTTCTGCAGTTGCAGCGGCTGGAGCAAGCCTATATGGAGCGCAACACGCGCGAGATCGAGGTCAGCCAATCGTTGTCGCTCTTGCAAATCGATCCTGGGGCGCTGCAAAGCCTGCAGCAGACCGGTAAGTGTTCCTTCAAGCTCGATGAGATATGGTTCGATCTGCAATATCCCGGGCACTACCGGCGTCTCTTGAAATCGGTCCGGCTCACGGTTCCCTGCGTGGTCGGGCCTTACACGAACGTCGGCGCGAAGTTGCAGCTTATGAATAGCTGGGTCCGGCGGAAGACTGATCTTCAAGGACCGCCAGAGCCTGTGCCGCTTACCATGACCGGCACCATCGCCACCAGCCATGCACAAAATGACGCGGGCCTCTTCGAGCTCAACTTCCGCGACGAGCGCTACCTGCCCTTTGAAGGCGCAGGCGCCATCAGCCAATGGACGTTCGAACTGCCGGCGAAGGTCCGCATGTTCGACTACAGCAGCATTTCGGATGTTGTCATCAACCTGAGTTATTTGACGCGCTACGACGACACGTTGGGTAAGACGGTGGAGGACAACCTCGTCGCCGGCGCACAAACCTTGAAAACCTATTCGCAGCAGCCCGGCTTGTTCCGGCTGATCAGCCTGCGGCACGAGTTTCCGGATGCGTTCCAGCAACTGCTTAATCCCCCTGCAGGCCAACCGCAACAGACAACTTTCGCTCTCGAAAGCAGGCATTTCCCGGTCTGGCTCGATAGTGTTCAACTGCAGGGAACAACACCACAGACAGTTAAGGTGACAGTGTGGCCGCACCCCGCAAAAGGACAAAACATTGACGTGAGCACACTGTCGCTGAAGGTGGCGGGAGTCCAAGTGGGCAACTGGACCGCAGATGGCAAAGGCAGCGCAAGCATGACCGGCTCCGGGTCGCCCATTCGTTCCTGGACGATCGATGCGGGCATCAATGGACTCGACAAAACCAAACTGGGAGACCTGCAGCTGCTCATCCAATACACCCTGCAGTGAGCGGCCGAATCCTTTGCGACGACCTCGCAAGGTTTTGCGGGAAGGTGATCGCCGTTACACGGGATCGTTAAAAATGGTTGTTGGGGGATTTGAACCACCGACCTTTGGGTTATGAGATTACCCATTTAGTGAATCGCGTGAATGATGTCAATCAGACAGATCGGATATTGGCAGATCTGTGCCGAAAAGGGAGTAGCCGACTGATCTTTCCGAAACCGCCCCGCATCCGTCCTATTTTGGAAGTGTTTGTGATAAGGCGGTTGTTACTCTTTATCTCACCCAAAATAGCGGCCATCAGCGCCATACACCTCGTCGTCGTGAAACTTGCCCGCATGATCGCCATTGTGCGTGAACAGGTTATCTCCACGCCTGTATCCAAAACATTCTCCACCCCATGTCCAGAACCACTGCATGAACGCTCCAAGTAAGAATTAGCAGATCATCCGTTAAAGATCCGATGGATTCAGTATGTGTCTTTCCTGACAATCCGAATGCGGAATATCACAAAATCGACATTCATTAGGGCCGGATACTTTGATCGCAGGCTCAAGGCCAGTGACTATATTCAAGAAATAACGAAACTGCTCAGCAAACGTTTCTGTTATCGCATGAGGCGGAATAAGCACTCGGTTGTCACCATAGACGACGCATCCAGATGGTTGAACTCCACGGTATCGCGGGACCGTCCAGGGAACGAGGTACATGTAAATCATTACCTGAATTGTGTCGGATGTTTTTGGCTGACCGGTTTTCACATCATAAATGGTTACCAAGGAACCGGCTGTTGAGATTAAGTCGGGTTTCCCCGCGACGGTTACCCCAGTCACTGGCACATATTTAATGGAGTTCTCGTTTTCGACGCTTACCAGTTCGCCCCGCGTGCGCAATTCACGATTCAGTTCGCGAAGTCTCTTTGTGTGCTCGACAGTCCAAGTCACGATGTCGAAATCGTTTGGCAGTTTTGAATAGGTGTTGTGAGCTTTGAACCAGCTTGCCCATTCACAGGACTGTTCGCCTGCCATTATTTTGGATAACCAAGTTATCCACACATAGACGCCATCACGCGGCTGCGCCATGTCTTGCCTTACCTTACCTTTCTTTCGGCACTTCTTTTAAAACATCCTGCTTAAGCGAATCGGCCAACTCATCCGAACAATATGGACCAGCTGCGACGATTTGACACAGAATATTTATAGCGTCAGATTGATTTATGATTCCGGAATCAACGCCGTAACGCAAGATAGCTACAGAGCCAAAGACCGCCAATCCCAATTCGGTTGCCGTTTGTCGGGTCGCCCGATCATTACTAAACAGGGTCATCCCGTGAACAAAAGCTACGGTTATAGCGCCGACCTCGCTTTGTGCAAGAGAGGGGTTATTCCTGCCAATTTCCGCGAATAATTGGAGGTCTGAGCCTTCGTTGAGGGCAAGCACTTTGGGCGTGGGCCACTTAATATGAGCCTGCTTTAGCTCTTCCTCTACGAAGTCTGAAATATGTGCCCTCCCCGAAAACAAGGTATCGAGGAGGGCGATGTTGCCGGTCAGTTGAAAATCGGCAACTGTGTTTGAGTCAAAGGAGAGGTCTACTGAACTAAGTGGATGCAAGGGCTGTCATTTCCTTTCTCCAGTCTTGTACCTTGGAACGAGTCTCAATCAAGTTGGCTCCCAAAAGCTCGGCCAATCTGCTTGTTGAAATCAGCTCAGACAATGCTGCCTTTCGCAGTAAAGTATCGAAACGCTTTACTCCTTGCCAATCGTCAAGATACTTGCCTGCATCGAGGGGAGCGAATTCTTGTTTTTTGTACTCGTCTGCTTTATCGATGAGCATCTTTCGATCTGCTTGAGAAATTAGCTCGCAGTGTAGAAGACGATGCGCAATCACCTTGAGGCTGGTGCGGAAGTAATGCTTGCAACTCACGGCGTCTTCAAGGCTGATCCTTCTTTTTCCAATCGTCTTTAAAACAAACTCCCTTAATCCCGCAGCCGGGACCAGAAAACGACCAGCAAAGGTGTGCGCCATTTCTTCAAAATCCGTGTCCCTTTCCTCAGAAGGAGCCAGATTTCTGTATCTATCGCGGTGCATTACTAAATGGCCGTATTCGTGTGCAAGAGTGAAAATCTGCCGCTCAATAGTTGATTCTGCATTGACCAAGACACACGGGCCGTATCTCTTGGAGAACGCGGATAGACCGAAAAGAACGGGATTGGGAATTTTCATGACGAATATTCTCACGCCGTTCGCTTCAAGCAGTTTGAAAATATTCGGCAGCGGTTCAAGGTTCCCCACTCCCAGCCGTTCACGTTCCGACTCGGCAACTTGCACAGCAAATTGGTTAGGTTTTGTTTGGAGATGGGGGATAAATGTGTAGCCAGGTGGTGGCAGAAGATTATCGGCTACACCCACTATCTCTTCGATTTGTCGATAGCTCTCGCAAAAATGGCGAAACTTTGATCTAACTCCGTCGTCGGGAACCACCCGTTCTGCTGCGCGGTACAAGAATGCCATGTCTTCTTGTTCTTCGAGCAGAAAATCGCTCACGGGGCGTCCGAGAGTTTGTGAGGCTTGGATTAGTTTGGTGCTGTCTAGGGTTGAATGACCATTTTCGATTGCACTGAGAGTCGCTCTGGATAGGCCGAGCTTTTTAGCAAAGTCTTCTTGTGAAATGCCCATTGCTTCTCTGGCGGCCTTGAGGTTCCGACCAATTAACTGTCGTAGCCTTTCTTCCATTCAGGCGTCTCCTTTCTTTCCCGTCTAGATGTCGGCAGGATTTGACGCAATTATAGCGCATCTGTCAAAAGATGTACAAAATTCTTGACACAACTACCAGGAGAGCACATAATTGCCTCACCAATGTCAAAATACATCGACATTGTCTTTTTTAGAGAGGAAAGAAAAAGTGGACCAGAAAAACGACAGTAACGGTAACGGACACGAAGATGACCGCAATCGGGATCGTGAGCATGACCATGAGCATGAGCATCGGCCGCCGACCCCGCCTGTGCATCGCGTGAATCCACCTCGGCCTTTCGGAAACTGGTGAGGTCAATGATGCTGCTGGAAGACTGGTTAGAGGCAAACACTCAAACAGTAGCCAATTCATATCCCCAGTTCCAGACTGCCGCGCCTCCGGTGGGATCGACAGCGACCAGAGCATGGAAGGGCGTTATTGCCCCGCTGAAAGGCAGCGAGGAACTGGGCTATATACTTGACGATCTTGCTAACGGCGCAGTTGTTTTGGTCCAAGCGGGCACGCTGAGCCACGATCCCAGTTGCCGCAGAACCCACCAGCGTCCTGGATACTTGGAATCGCTCAAAGCCGTTGATTCAAGTTTTGCGATAAGCTTGCTCGTGTTTCCGCCAAAGCATCATCCAAAAGCTTTCTGTCTCACCCCTGAGATTACAAAAAGAATTTTTCCTCTTCATCCGCACTTACATGCCGATAATGCCGTTTGTTCATATCAGCCCAACGACCGAGTCCTTCCATGGGACGACACTACGGTGACAGTTTTCTTGAATTACACGTCCATTTGGTTGGCGAAGCACATTGTTTGGCAGCAAACCGGGGCGAATCAAAATGCAATATGGATTGGTCCCGCTGCAGGTCACACAATCCAGGAGATTTTAAGAGACGTAGGAAGGAATGATCCGTGCCCGTGCGGCAGCGGAGCCAAATTTAAGAACTGCCACTTGACCTATTGTGAGCAACAGAATGCGGCAATGATGGCCGGACCATATATCCGGCGATTTTAAAAACAATAAGGAAAGGAGGAATATGGAGCAAGCCCTGAAAGCAGTTTTAGTAATTGCAATCGGTGTTGTCCTTGTCTTTTACGGCAAAGAACTAATTGCGACCGGCAGGCACATGCTGGGCGCATGATGTGGGCATAGGGCGGAACACGCTAGGCACGGCCAAAACTAGCGTACTTCCGCCCACAATGATATGAAAGTTTTCATTTTCTTTGGTTTCTTAGACGGAACTGCGAATCGAGTCGGAGCCGGGTCAACACCAGCTTCTGGCTCGATCGAACTGCCTACCGTTTGCCAGCGGACACACTTCTGGATGTGTGAGTTCCCAGCCTAATCGTACAATCTACTCTGAATTCGTCAGTGTGCAGGAGATAACCGTGGCACGCAAAAAGAAAACCGGAACGATTTTTAAGGTCTATCTTTTAGCTCAATCGCAAAAGGGCTTGGAAGAAGGCTGGATAAAACTGTGGAAGCACAAAGGCAAGCTCGTTAAGGGCAAAATGAAACCTTTTAATCATCTGAACAAAGTTGATGTTGGAATGAAGAAGTTATTGAAGCGTCACAAAATTAAATGGCCGTAAAGCAGGGAGATTCCTCATGCCAAGGATTGCAAGACCACGACCAGAAGGGTATCTGCCTGAGAAGCAATACCAGCGCCAGTTGAGGGAAGGACTTATGCGTCTTTACCCTGACGTTGATGTCGCCACGCAGTGGTATCCATTCGCAGGCGAACCACGAGATATGTATTGGCCAGTCGTCGATATTGCTGTAGGTCCATTTGCACTAAGAGAGAAGTTTGGACACCGATATACGCGGCTAATGGAACAGACGCGGCCATTCATTCAAGCCCTGATTGATGTTCACAACCGGAATGTTGAAGCGGCGGGCGAGGAGTTCACGCACTTCGACATGCTTGTACAGTTCAACGACAATGCGCGTTGCCTGTTTTGCATCGAGATCGAGGAGAGTGGTTCTCGAAAACACTGCCTGGGGAATCTGGTGAACGCTTCAGCGCTTGGTAGGATCGGCGTTTTGGTAGCCCGGACTCCAGTCGTTCTGCAAACGTTTGTTCTACAGCGAGCCTATCTCAAATTCCTTGCCGACGTGGAAAAGAACACATTCAAGACTGCGAACGCGCTAATACTGACTGCGGGACAGTTTGATGAGTGTTTGGCAAGAGGCAACATGCAAGGTTGATTCTGGTCGGCCACCTGGGCGGTGCGGGTCGCCCTAACAGCCGGGAACAGTTACCTTGTCGACCGCTTGCGTAAATTGAGTTTGGTCATCTCTTCTAAAACGATCCCTCCGAAGGTCTCAAACCAAAAATCAAGCGCTTGGTTCAAGACGGCGGCGGGCGTTTTGCCAGACTCTCTCGCGTAACTCTCAATTCGATGGAGCCGGGTTGGGTTCAGCTTAAACATACGATTCCTTTCCACCAAGCAGATTGTACTGGTCGCAAACTCGCATTGCGGCATGGAACAGAACCGCCCATGCCGTACCGTGCGCGTGTCCTTTAGTTCTCATGTAATGCTTTGCCTCGCTGCTGCGTGCACTGCGAGAGCGGTTTGTACTGAAGTGGCCATTATTGCGGTGTCCTTTGGCACCTTTTGTTCTTAGTTGAACCAGGCAGAGTTGCACCCGGTATTTGTTCATACGTGCAGGAAAGGCTTCAACTCTTTCATCATCCTCTCTGCGTGAATCCTCTTTTTTCCAGGGGTCTTGCGCTGTCGTGCCCAATACTCGTATGCTTCTAGAGCGGTCCGGTGTGCGCCGAGGTAAGCGATGATTTGTTGTTGCACTTTTCCGCCGACTCGGACGCCGCGAACCAAATAGTGGTATTGCTTTCCTTTGTTCCATTTGGTTCTCACGTAGGGCACGGCGTCGACAATAAGTTGGGCACAACGAGGAGTCAATACGGTCGTGTAGCTCTTTAGATCATGATCCTCCTAGGCATGTGGATTATGATCCGGCAGCTATTGGAGGCCGGAATCCGGGTTTGCATTGTTTTCAAGAGTAGCACTTGCCACAAAGGATCTCAGTGTGGAGTCGTCCATGGTACTCAGAGGGGAAAGCGCCAAGCCGACTTCAATGATGGCGCTGTTCTTCTCACGCAAGATTGCTTTTGCTCTTTCCCACGCTTGGGTCAGCCATTCCCGCCGATCCCGTTTACCCAGTTCATGACGTTTCCTCACTTCGCGAAGTATGTTGAATGCTGCAAGCGTGTCATCGCGTTCTCGCCGGATAATTGCAACGCGATTGCGTCGTGGAGTTGAAAACTCTTCCCAAGCGATTCCAGCCAGAATAACCACCATGCGACGCTGAAGCAGTTCGAGTCCTGATTCATTTTCCAAAATTGGCCAGCCATAGCCAGTGCTGCCGTCAACATCGATATTACGCGGTGAAAGGTGGCTTCCGATTCGGAGGTCGATTGCCACCATCCCCATTTCAACAGCCGCTACTCCATGGGCAGCTTCATGGAATGCACGGTTTTCAAATACTGGAGGGCTGTCCAATACATTCTCCCTGCTATAGAAAGTTATCAGTTTTGACTCATTGCCGCGTAAAGACGATCTTGGGCAGCAAAATAGCGCCGGTGCCTCTGGGACTGTCTGCTCAGGATCATCCAAAACAGAGCAGCTAGAATTGTTCGCTGTGGCCCATCAAACGCCCAATCTATGTTGTGTGATTCACCATGGAATAGAATCTCGCCGCACATCCGTTCTCCCAATTCAGTCAATAGATGTTCAACGTTTAAACCGCTTGGAGTACCAGATAGCAACGCCTTGATCTGGGTGCCACAACTGATCGCATTTTGCTTTTCAGCTTCGGCACGATTGACTCTGGCTTTTACACACCAATCTGAAGTGTCTTCAGCATTAGCTTTTTCCAGCCTTTTCCTAATCCTGTTGCACGGGGCACAAAGGCCCCGACGATTCAGACTGTCATCCCAGCCACACCAGGCACACCGCTTTGCTTTGCGAAAACTTTGCACCCAGTCGTTTGTGTGTACCCTTCTTTGCCGCTCAAACTCTTCAATATGTTGCTGACGGCTCTTTCTTCCATGTCAGACTCTCTCTAATTCGATCAGATGCTCATCCCCGCCGCCGGCTGACTGTGCTTTAGCTCTGGCGTCATGACGCATATACACAAGCTTACTGGACGAGCTGCGTTGCCCAACCCAATCCTGAATAGCCGAGAGATCCTTTAGTGAATCCCACAGCGCCATGTAAATTGAGTGCTTCAAAACATAGCTGTGGCACTTCGCGGGATGAATTCCTGCCTCAACCGCGTATCGCTTCAAGAGCCGGTTGATCCACTGGGGCGTGAAATCGAACACCGCAGCCAACCGCCAGCAGAGCCAGCATAGTAATGATTGAGAAAGAGGTCTTTTTCATAAGTTCGTGTGTTCTCCTTGTATTCTCCCTTTGGCGGCGATTAGGATCGCTCCTTAACCCGATTAAGTCAAAGAAATAAGTAGACTTATAATAGATTTGGCAAGCTCGTTTATAAAGGCAGGTAATTTTAGAATTGAAAATATTACATCGAATGTGATAATGTCAGCATCTGTATAACAGAAGGAAATGGTTATGACTGGACGTGAATTACGCCAAGCAAGGGAAAAGAAGGGCTGGACGCAAGAAGAAGCGGCCCCACGTTTGGGGCTTTCGCAGTCCTATTTATCGATGCTTGAGAAGGATAAGAGAGCGGTTCCCAAGGCTCGTCTTGAGCAGGTACTTAATGTCTATGATTATGTCCTTTCTCCACTGGAACTGCCGTTGCAAGGTGAGGAAAGTTGGGGCGAGCTTGGGAACCAAGAGGTCGCAGAACAACTCGCCGGGTTGGGTTATCCAGGGTTTTCTTATATGCGCAGTAAAGCGACATGGAACCCTGCTGAGCTTCTGGTGGCTGCATTGACAAAGGACGAATTAGAAAGCCGCTTAACGGAAGCTCTTCCTTGGTTGGTTTTGAAATTCAATGCCATGGAATGGAGTTGGGTTGTGCTTCAAGTGAAAATGCACGACTCTCAAAACCGTTTGGGGTTTGTTCTTACACTCGCGACGACGCTAGCAGAGCACATGGGTAAAAGCGCTGTATCACAACAGTTGAGCAATGTCGCAGAGGGATTGATGCCCTCTGTTCTTCTACGTGAGTTAACACTTTGCCACGAGCACATGCCACAAGCAGAACGCCGTTGGTTGAAGGAACATAGCACGCCAGAAGCAAAGCAATGGAATGTGCTTTCCGATCTTTCATCGGAACATCTCAGTCATGCAGTCGTCAATTAACCCTCCAGAGCCATGGCATTCATTCCTAAAGGAACTGAATGCCTTGGCACTAGAGCAAATCGATTTTCAATGTTTAGGCGGTTTTGTCGTTACCCAATTGTACGGTCTTCAACGGCGTACATCCGACGTTGATGTCCTTTCAATCGCGCCAACGAACCAGCGAATGGAGCTACTCGAAAAAGGGCGTGAGCATTCAGAGCTTCATCAGAAATACGGTGTCTACCTAGATTATGTCGGTATCGCTCAGCTTCCTTATGAGTACGACACTCGTCTCACCGAAATGTACCCAGGGGTTTATAAACATCTTCGCCTCTTTGCGCTTGATCCATACGACCTCGCGCTAAGCAAACTCACTCGTAATATTCAGAGGGACAGAGAGGACGTTCGCTACTTAGCGCGAATCATTCCATTTGATCTGGATATTTTGAAAGAGAGATACACGAAGGAACTTCGTCCTTATCTGCTGGGGCGGCCCGAAGAGGCCGACACAGTTCTCAATCTGTGGATAGAGATCATTGAGGAAGATCGCAAAAAAGCTCCTCGATAATTCTTGTTGATGCGACTGCCTCATGTTTTTTGGTCCGCCCTGCTAATCCCGCCATTCAAGCAATTCCTCTCCTGCCCGATGCCGCAATTGACTGACAACGACAATCTCTACCGTAGAGGATCAGCGCTCGGCCTTAGCATCCTGTTTTTGGCTGGATGAGACCAAGCACTCCGAGCATCAGAGAGCCAGAAGAAGATTGAATGTAGTCGCTAATCTCATCTTTCAAGCTGCCCCAATCAAAGTTGCATCGAATACTCAGAATTCAATAATTTACACTGTTCATTGGTGGAAAGATAAAACAACTTAACAATGTCAAAGCTAGCGGCTTCTGAGGGACGAAGCGAATGACCATGGCAGCGGGAATGCTGTTCAACGGTGGAGTTGTTTTCGGGGCCGATACCGACGAAAGCCTTGGCGATATGAAGCGACGGGTTCATAAGATTCCCACCCATCGCAATCAGCCTGTAATGATAACTGGCGCGTGCCTTAACGGACACTTGATGGACACTGCCGTTGAGCGCATTTTTGACGCATTCAATCCGGGAATTCCAAAGACGTTTCATGCGGTAACTGCAAAATTGAGCGGAATCATGAATGGCCTGTACCAGCGCGAGTTCAAAGTCTACCCACAACAAGACACAATCCGTATGCAGTTACTAGTCGCCGCCAAACCCCAGGACGAGGCAAAGGCAGCGATATGGAGTATTGATTGCAATGTGGTACGCCGAATGGAATCGCGGCACGAAATCGTAGGGGTTGGAGAGTTAGTTCAATATATCGCCGATCATTTGCACTACGGTACGGAGTCCCTGGAAAATGTTGTGCTTGAAATGGTGCAATTGCTTTCTACAGCCAAAAGCAGAGTTAGGGATGTAGGCGGGGAGAGCTATGTGCACTGGCTTCGAGACGATGGGACAATGGGTTTCAAGACATTTCGATTTTCACCAGAAACGGAAAGCCTCTATGAATTTTTTCTGACTCATGGCCGCATGTTGCTACTGGCGACGGGAACTGAGGCGGTAACTGATGAGCAATTCAATGAGATCGCGGCCAAATTTATTGCTGATCTCAAGTGGAAACGTGCTCGTATTTTCAACAAATGATTCCGTGCTGTTCTCTTCCAGCTTCTTGTAAAATCATACGCCTTAAAGGAAGAAAGAGCGTCAGCCCTTGGACACACAGGCAATCATCGCGGTACTGGAAGCTGAACGAGATCGATTGAATCAGGCGATTGCGGCGCTCCGGAGCAGACGCGGCACGACCGCATCTGGTAAGCCAGATCGCAGGCGGCGTCGTTTGTCAGCGGCGGCCCGCAGGCGAATCGGACTTGCTATGAAGAAGCGTTGGGCTGAACGGAAGAAGAAAGCGGCGTGATCCTAATACTGTTCACAGCGCACGCCCCAAGTACGCTTGGTGGCGAGCTATCACGTCACGGCTATGAGGTCTATGAAGCGCTCTCGATCTCTGAAATTTTCGCGCTTGCGGAAGAGCATCCAGATTCGGGCATCGTCATCACACCGGAGATCGATCAGGCACGCGCTTGCGTCATCCAGCAGCACTGGCCAACAATACGCTTGCATAAGCGTTTCATTCCGATGAATGTGTGTCTCAACTAGATGCCCAAAAAGAAGACAACACCGGTACCGACATCCCTGAAAGGCTGGGCAGCAATCGCAAAATTCCTAGGCACGAGTCCGTCATCTGCGCAGACCTGGGACGAGCAGGGAATGCACGTGAGACGCGAAGGCCGATTTACCATTGCAGATCCTGCCGAGGTCCAAACGTGGTTAGGACATCAGTCACACATGCCCGGACCGGCGCACATACTAACCGGTGATGCAGACATTGCCAAGGCACTCAAAGAATCAATCTCAATAACGAAACGAAAAAAGTAGTTCTTCAACGGAAACATCTTATTGCGACTTTTTTCTTGTTTTCTGAACCGGCGCTGATAAACTCCCGAATAACCCCCTTGGTAGTTAGAGAAATGGTGAAAAACTAATGGAATACGTCCAAGGGAACATTCGCCTGTCTGCCACTGACGTGGCGAACCATCTGTCCTGCAAACACCTCACAACCTTGAATCTGCTTTTAGCCAAAGGCTCTGTGTCTGCGCCCGATTGGGCCAATCCCGATCTCAAGGTGCTTCAGCAACTCGGGTTAGATCACGAAAAAGCCTATGTTGACAATTTGCGGAGCAAAAGCCTGTCTATCGTGGATGTTCCCCAGGATGCGAACTCGCGTGATGCAACTTTGGATGCCATGAAGAAGGGTGTTCAAGTCATCGTGCAGGCGACCCTTGCCAGTGGTGAATGGCTTGGTCGTGCGGACGTTCTTCTTCGAGTTGAACAACCAAGCGCTTTGGGTCACTGGTCGTATGAGGCGGTCGATTGCAAGCTCTCTCGGACGACTAAGGCTGAGGCAATATTGCAGTTGTGTTTCTATTCTGAGTTATTGACAGGTGTTCAGGGACGCGAACCGGAGATGTTCCATGTGATTCGGCCTCATACTGAATATGAACCAGAGTCCCATCGATTCTCTCAGTATGCTGCTTATTATCGCTACGTCAAACGAGCCATTAAGCACGCCGTTGATAACGCCAATGGGAAGACATATCCAGAAGTCGTGCCCCACTGTGATATTTGCCGATGGTGGAAGCACTGCGATCAACAGCTTCGGAAAGACGATAGCCTCTCCCTTGTGCACGGGGCTTCTAGGCTGCAAAGGAAAGAACTCGCAAATCATAATATTGTCACTCTAAAGGCCCTTGCGGAGCTTCCAACACCGATTCCATTCAAACCCAAAAAGGGAGGAATAGCCGGATTTAATCGGATTCACCAGCAGGCCAGAATTCAACTGGAAGCAAGGGTGGCCAACCAGCCGAAGTGGGAGAAGCTTCCTTTTGTCGCAGGTGAAGGGCTATGCAGATTGCCAGAACCCACTCAAGGCGATCTGTTCTTCGACTTTGAAGGCGATCCCTTTACGGGACCAGGCGGAATCGAATACCTCTTTGGCGTATTGAGTTTGACCGACACCGGTCTCGCCTATGAAGGCAAATGGGCCTTGGATCGTGCCTCTGAGAAAGCAGCATTTGAATGGTTCATCGATTTTGTCATCGGGCGATTGTCAAAATGGCCTGACCTGCATATCTATCATTTTGGAGCCTATGAGCCTTCAGCGATAAAACGCTTAGTCCTGCGGTATGCAACAAAGGAGATGGAGGTGGATCAGCTCCTACGCGGTGATGTTTTCGTTGACTTGCACAAAATATTCAAGGAAGCGATTCTCGCTGGAGTCGAGGAATATTCGTTGAAGGTACTTGAGCAATTCAACGGCTACCAACGGAAAATCCCTCTGGCAAATGCCAAGATTGCTCGTCGTCTGCTTGAACACGCATTGCAGCTAAATCTTGTCTCCAAATTGGACGCCCAAACAAACACAATTGTCGAGGGCTACAATGAAGACGACTGTCAGTCCACGAAATTGTTGCGTGACTGGCTGGAGCAGGTCAGAGAAAATGAAATTAAGGCAGGTCAGAAAATTGATCGCCTTCCAAAGATCGACGGTGCTCCCAAGGAGGCAGGCGTCCTTCACCACAAGCGGGTCGCTGAACTGTTTGACGCGCTCACTCGGGACCTTCCTGTTGATCCTGAACAACGAACTCAACAGCAGAACGCTCTTTGGCTCCTGGCGCATGTCTTGGACTGGTATCGACGGGAAAGCAAAGTCAAATGGTGGGGGTTTTTCCGTCTAACCGAATTGAATGAAGATGATCTGCATTTGGATAGAACAGCTATAGCAGGCATGTCATTCGTTGTTCGGTTGCCGAAAGCAAGTGCGCGTGAGAGATCGGCTACAGACCAGTACAGTTACCCGCCTCAAGAGTGTTCGATTCGTGAGGGTGACACCCTCTATACTCAGGACGGCGAAAAATTCGGAGAAGTTATTTCCATCGATCCGTTAGCTGGTACTGTCGCGATCAAGAAAGTTACCGCAGTCACGAATTTTCATCCATCTTGTGTATTCGAGCACGCCGACTTTCCAACCAACGAACAGGCAGACGCAATTCTGCGGCTAGGGGATTGGGTTCTCAAGAACGGTATTGACGCACCTGGCGAATATCGAGCAGCTCGCGATCTACTGTTGAGAAATGCTCCACGGTTGAAATTGGGCAAGTCGATTCAGGAGGGTGAGCTGTCGATGGAATCAATCTGTGAAATTGGCGTCGCCTTGGATCACTCAATGTTGCCAATCCAAGGCCCGCCAGGATCGGGAAAAACTTATACCGCCGCCAATATCATTTGTGCCTTGGTAACGGCAGGAAAGAAAGTGGGAGTGACGGCTACCAGCCATAGCGTCATACGCAAGCTGCTGGATGATGTGGCAATCATCGCAAAGGAGAAGCAGATAGCCGGGGTCAAATGCGGCCACCGTAACAAAACTTCATCGACCAGCGGCCCAGTTTGGGAGTTCGCCAACAACAACGAGGTTCTTGACGCCTTTCAGAAAGGCGCAGTCAATGTCGTAGGGGCCACATCATTTGTTTGGTCCAGAGATGTCTGCAGAGGAGCTTTGGATGTTTTGGTAGTAGATGAGGCCGGGCAAATGGCGCTTGCCGCCGTGTTGGCGTGCTCTGGTGCAACTCAAAACATCATCCTTTTAGGTGATCCACAACAACTTGAACAGCCCACACAAGGCAGCCATCCCGAAGGCTCGGATGTATCGGCCTTGGGTCATGTGTTGGGCCAGAGCAAAACGATAGCCTCAGAACGGGGCATATTTTTGGCAAGAACCCGAAGACTTCATCCTGAAGTGTGTAAATTCACGTCTGAGATGTTCTACGAAGGACGCCTCTCGTCTCATCCTGGACTCGAAAATCAAAAAATCAATGCAGGAGGATCACTGTCAGGCGCAGGCTTATGGTTTGCGTTAGTTAAACACACTGGGAATCAAAGTCACTCCTTGGAAGAAATTAAGGCGGTTGAAGAGCTTGTGAAATATTTGACGAAACCAGGTCAGACATGGACGAAGGCTGATGGCAGCACACAACCATTGTCACTCGACAAAATACTGATCGTTGCTCCTTTCAACGATCAGGTAAATCGTCTGTCGCAGCGTCTCCCCAATGCGCACGTTGGAACCGTGGATCGGTTTCAAGGTCAAGAAGGAGCCGTAGTCATATACTCAATGGCTGCTTCCAGCGCAGAAGATGCGCCGCGTGGAATGGAATTCCTATACAACCTGAATCGATTCAATGTGGCGACTTCCCGTGCCAGGTGCTCGTGCATCGTGGTTGCCAGCCCCGCTCTATTTGAGCCGGATTGCCGGACACCGAAACAGATAGAGCTTGCAAACGCCTTATGCCGTTATGCTGAAATGGGTAAACCCGTTTGAGGACGACAGTGTGATTTGGACAGCTTGGAAGAATGGCAAGCACAGCCACTCTGCCGGATATGGATTCCGGCTTTCAATCGAGGATCGCAATCAGCACTTTGACCAGAAATGGAAGACGATCACGATTGACCTTCCCCACAGTGACGGATTCATCTCTGTCATCGTCAATGTTGACGGTCAAGCGTTCTGGAATGGCTGCTGTGAGCTTCGTAGCGTGGAGATTCGGCAATGGTTGTATCGCCAGCGTTACGCACCATGGCCGGACCGTATGCCGCCTAGATTTGAGGTCGAACGCCTCAAAGATCAACATTTCAAACTTATTGCCAGAGTGTAAAGGCCAGTCCGCAACAGAACGTCGTCGGACTTATAATCTTGTCCGTGCGCTTCTTCGTCGGAGTGACCGATTACGACTGGTTCAGCTATCTCAGCGCCCAGCAAGCTGACGAAGTTAATTTTTGGCAGCCGTCTGGCAACACTCAGTTTCGCGCACTCCAACCTGGCGAACCATTCCTCTTCAAACTGCATAGCCCACGAAATGTCATTGCAGGCGGTGGGTACTTCAGCCATTTCAGCCTTTCTCCGCTGAGTTTCGCCTGGCCCGCATTCCAGGAGAAGAATGGCGCTCACTCGCTTGCCGAGATGAGAGAGCGGGTCTGGAAGTACAAGAAGGGCCAACCGCAAGGCACCCAGGAGGAAGTCATTGGCTGCATCCTTCTTCAACAGCCGTTTTTTCTGCCCGAAGCGGATTGGATTCCCGTACCTGATTGGCCTCGCAGCATCGTCCGGGGAAAGGGTTACGACACGGACGAACAAGACGGCAGGAGAATCTGGGAGCAAGTCCAGATACGGCTGGCAAGGCCAGTGCCGGTTCCGGATGAATCAGTCCTCATAGCGGTTCAGAAGTTCGGCCAGCCGCAGATTAGATTGCCGCGTCTCGGACAGGGCGCGTTCCGAATGATTGTCGCGGATTCGTATCTCCGCCAGTGCGCGGTGTCGTCATCTCATATTCTTCACATCCTGGACGCCGCTCACATCCGGCCTTACGCCACAGAGGGCGGCACGCATTCACCTACCAATGGAATTCTTCTTCGTCAGGATATTCACACGTTGTTTGACAGGGGATACATCACTGTCACGCCTGATTATCACGTTGAAGTCAGCAAGAGAATCAAAGAGGAATTCAACAATGGCGTCGAATATTACGCGATGCACGGAAGGCAGATCCATCTGCCGGTGATGGAACAATTGAGGCCGTCGCAGGAATCATTGGCTTGGCACAATCAAGAAGTGTTTCTCAAGTAATGAGCGCATTGCGCACTTACTTCCTTACAACTATTGCACCTTGGTTACCAAAGCAGTTCTGGAACACCTTGGTAACTGTTGCCTTTGAAGATGCTTGATAGTTTGGGAACCCGGCGTATCTCTGATTGCAGCCAGGGAGTATATACGGGAAACTCATATTCTCTTCCCCGAGAGAAAGACGCCACGAAAGCCGCCCACGCAAGCTGCTGCAAGCTGCCCATGTAAGCGACCCGTGTACATTGGTCAATGAGAAACACGCTTTTTTACGGCGACAACCTGGATATTCTACGCAAGAAAGTGCGCGACGAATCGGTAGACCTCTGTTATATCGATCCGCCATTCAACTCAAAGCGCAATTACAACCAAATCTATAACAATATCGGGAATGAAGATTTTGCTCAGGAGCAGGCTTTTATTGACACATGGACATGGAACGATCAGGCCAGGGATGGTTTTAAAGAGGTCATCAACAATCATCTGAGTCGATTTACGGAACAGACGATTGAGCTGATTCATGGGTTGCACAGGGTGTTAGGAGAAGGAAGTTTATTGGCATACCTCGTAAGCATTACGCTACGCCTGGTTGAAATCAACCGTGTTCTTAAGCCAACTGGTAGCTTCTATCTCCACTGCGATTCATCAGCAAGTCATTATCTGAAAATCATCATCGACTCGGTGTTCCTGCCAAATGGCGGCAACTTTGTGAACGAGATCATCTGGAAAAGGACCACCGCGCACAGTGATGCAAAGCAGGGCCGTAAGGCCTACGGGAATGTTACTGACACTCTTCTGTTTTACTCCAAAGCTGGTTCGCCGGTCATTTTCAATCAGCAGCACCAGCAGTACTCAGCTAAATATCTAAAAAAGTACAACCTCACTGACCCAGACGGCAGAAGATATCAATTGGACAACATCACCGGTCCCGGTGGTGCGGCCAAGGGGAACCCATCCTATGAGGTGATGGGCGTGACCCGATATTGGCGTTACAGCAAAGAGAGAATGCAAGCTCTTATTGAGCGAGGACGGATCGTCCAGCCAAGACCAGGCGCAGTCCCGCGATATAAACGATATTTGGATGAGATGCCGGGAAATCCTCTGCAAAATCTTTGGGATGACATCAACCCGGTCAATTCTCAAGCGAACGAACGATTGGGCTATCCAACCCAAAAGCCAGAAGCACTGCTTGAACGGATAATCAAAGTATCCTCGAACGACGGGGATGTGATCCTGGATGCTTATTGCGGATGCGGCACCACGATTGCTGTGGCCCAGCGTCTCAATCGTCGATGGATAGGGATGGACATAACTTACCAAGCAATTGCCATTATTCTCGCCCGTCTCGAAGATCAGTTCGGGAAAGAAGTTGCCGACGCTGTCATGTTGGACGGCATACCAAAGGATATGGCGTCCGCAAAAGCACTGGCTCACAGAAAGGATGACCGCGTCAGGAAAGAATTTGAAAAATGGGCGATTCTCACCTACACCAACAACCGCGCTATTGTAAGGCAGAAAAAAGGAGCGGACGGCGGAGTCGACGGCGTGTTTTACTTTTGGAACGGTGGGGATGGCGGCGTTAGCAAGATGGTACTGCAAACAAAATCAGGCGGTGTTCAGCGTAAGGATATTGCGGCCCTTAGAGGTGACATGGCCAAAGAAGAAGCTACCGTAGCCTGCTTGATTACCTTGGAACAGCCGACTAAGCCGATGATGCAGGACGCGAAAGCAGCAGGGATGTACGAAAACAAAGCCCGTGGGATCAGATGTGATCGAATACGAATTGTGCGAGTCGAAGAAATTATTCGCTCTCATCGCCGTCTCGAACTGCCGTTGCATTATGAGGCGTTAAATAAAGCGCAGCGCGACCAAGAAGGCAGTCAACTCACGCTCGATTTGAGACCACCTAAAACCGAAGAGCTAAGGCCGGAGAGGAAATTGGTAAGTTCAGTTACTGGTGACAACCGTGCCCCAGCAGGAAGGCGTAAGTCGCTATAGACAACATATTCCTTTGCATTTTCCAACAGTACGCCGTTAAACTCTTGCTCTCACCCCCTTCGGCCCCTTTTTAAGTCACTAGGAGCGCCATAATGCGCGAAAGGTACTTCTTTGCCTCCCTGTTCGTTCCAATTCTGTTGCTTGGCCTGATTTGGCCCCTGGCCCAACCAAAGCAAGCCCCATCGCCATCACCAACGCCGCAGACAAATGCACCGGCCACAACACCAGGATCGTGCGCAGTTGGCTATTACCGGAACAGCACTGGTGTCTGTGTCCATCGCCCAGTTAAGACGCAGAACTCTTCTGTGCCTGCCGGCGCTACTGCTCAGTGTCGCGACGGATCGTATTCGTTCAGTCAGCATAGATCGGGAACGTGTTCACATCATGGAGGAGTCGCGAGATGGCTATGAAATCGAAAACGGATGATTTGATGATTTCAGACTCTCATAGATTTCCCAGCCGTCGAAAAGGGCTTCCATCAAGCCTGGTATCCAACATTGAAAGTGGTACTGACTTCGTTGAGAAGTCAGTGGATATTACGGGTCAACTGAAGGTTCTTAGAGAACTGGTTTCTGAAACAACTAATGCGGACCAAACCCATTCCATAATTCTCCAGCACATTTTGCCGACGACGGTGGAGTTTATCGACCAGGTAAACATGGTGTACCCGGTGGATCTTGTCATTGCAATTGTTTATTCAGCCGACGCTAAGACGGTGGAACTTTTGAAATCCAAGGGATATAAGGTCTTTGTTCCGCCGAGCATTGATTACATGCTGAACAGCCTTTGGAAGGATGTGGCTGCTTTGCTTCAAAAAACAGCACATCCCATAGTGTTACAGGAAGTTGGTGGGTATTTTGCAGAATGGACGGGGCAATTGGCTGAATATTCGGCCTTTAAGGGATGTGTCGAAGACACCAAAAATGGCCTTTGGCGGTATCAAGCCGCCGCCGCTAAGAAGCCTTTGGGTGTACCGGTTCTGTCCATGGCAGATAGTGCACTCAAGAGGGTGGAAGACTCTCTTATCGGCGATGCGTGCGTCTACAGTTTAGAAAAAGTGATGAGATCACAGCTCGCTTCGATCATTGATGGACTGCGATGTGGAGTAGTTGGTTGGGGCAACATTGGGAAATCCGCCGCCGCAGCGTTTAAGGGGCGCAACGCAATTGTCGGAATTTATGACATCAATCCCGTGGTTAACATGCTGGCTTTTGGCAGGGGTTTTTACCCACTTCCATTAAGCCAATTGCTAAGTGAATCTGACATCATTATGGGCTGTTCGGGACGCCGATCAATCCGCGTGGCCGATCTCAATGACATCAAAGATGGCGCAATCTTGTGCAGCGCGTCATCTAAGAATATCGAATTTGATTTAGATGGTTTTGCACAACTTTGTGAAATCACTGACGTTACTCCGACGCTCGGTAGTGCTTGTCCAATTGAAAAATATGTCGTGAGAGATACAGGCAAATCCTTTTTCATTCTCGATCACGGTACTCCCATCGACTTCTTGGACATGCCCTTGCAAGGGGCTATCTTGGACTGCACTTGTTCAGAGCTGTTTGTCTGTATGTGTGAACTCGCTTCGCATCGCAGGCAACCTGGAATAATTGAACTCACGGATGATCTTCAGGTAGTCGTTGCTAAGAAATGGCTTCGTTTACAAGCAGAGAGTTTCTCGGTTCCTGCTGCGTCAAAGGATAAGACGTTTTATTTTCCTGAGAGCTGGAATTGGACATAGATCCATAATCAATTGTTCCTGCGTTGCCCTTACATTCCAAGGTGGTAGCATCTTCCCTGAAAGCCATGCGCTACTGGTGGGTCAACCAGAACCAGACATACCGACAGGAAATCGCAGGCGGCTACCTCTGGTCGCCGAAGCGCAACGCGAACGGAGGCCGGAACCCTTTCTATGAGTTCATGCGGGAAGCGGCTCCTGGTGACCTCGTCTTTTCATTTGCTGACACGAAGATCCTGGCGATAGGCGTCGTTCAGTCATATTGCCGTGAAAGCCCTAAGCCGTTGGAGTTCGGCTCAGCTGGTCAGAATTGGGAGAACGTCGGTTGGAAGGTGGACGTTGACTTTAAGCGCCTCATCAATCAGGTACGGCCCAAAGATCACATTGACCTGGTGAGAAAGGCGCTCCCAGCTCGATACTCGCCCCTGCAGCAGAACGGCAACGGCATTCAGTCGATTTATCTCACCGAGGTTCCTGAAAACCTAGCAGCCGTACTCGGTGCTCTTATTGGGGCGGAGTTTGATGCGATTCGGTCAGGCGCGGACCGTGAGACCAGGATACCGATGCGGGCCGGAGACGATCTGGATTTGTGGGAGCAGCGGCTGGAGAAGGTCGTCGCCACAGATCAGAACATCCCGGATACGGACAGGGAAGCCATCATTCGGGCACGGCGCGGCCAGGGCTTATTCAAGCAGCGAGTCAGTCAGATCGAAAAGATGTGCAGGATTACCAAGGTCGATAACGCTGCCCACCTGGTGGCGAGTCATCTGAAACCATGGCGAGATTCATCGAATGAGGAACGCTTGAACGGGGAGAATGGCCTGCTGCTCACGCCGAGCATCGACCATTTACTCGACCGGGGATTCATTGGATTTGAGGATTCTGGAACACTAATAATCTCGCCGGTCGCTCACCGTCCATCCTTGCGCCGCATGGGCGTGGAGACTGAGCACATCATTACGGTCGGCGCTTTCACAGCGGGGCAGAGGCAGTTCCTGGATTTCCACCGCAACTCGGTATTACTCAGAACGTCTACATGAGCTATGTTTGGTGAGGGCGTTGCGGGACCATCGCCACGCCACCATTTTGTTCCGAATCAGGTGCTTGGGAGAGTCAAGGGCTAGATGGATGCAAGTCTCTTCGTCTGATAGGCCATGAATCGTTCGAAGCCGGCACTTATGTGTGGCTCGGTCACGTGGATGTAGTACTTTTCTGTGATTCGTGGCGAACTGTGCCCCATGAGTTTGGCGAGGGTGTGCCGATCCATTCCGCTCTCGGCGCACCTAGTGCCGAATGAATGCCGCCAGGAGTAAAATGGGAATCTCTCCAAGCCAGCTTTTGTAATTGCTCTGAGATGCGATTTTTGAATGCTCACCATGTGCCCCGAATTTCCAGGGCCAGGAAACACCCACCGCTTTCTGCGAGGCTCCACCTTTAATATGAGGACCGTTTCCCGGGCTCTGGATGTTAAAGGGAGGACTCTCTCAGCGCTCTGAGTCTTTCCTTCTTTAACCTTAATGTAACCATTCGGCATCATTTCCAGAGGGTTCCAAGTGGACCTGAGGCCACTCCAGCCGAAACAGCTCTGATTTTGGCCGCATCCCAGTATCAGCCGCAAGAATGGTCAGTGCAAGCAGGTTTGGTCCCGAACACGCCAAGTAAGCTTGTTCTTCTTCGAAAGTGATCACTCGATCTCTGGTTTTCTCTCCTGGGAGGGCGTGCACGACAGGCACTCTGGGAATGACCTCCCATTCAAATGCCAGCCTGAGCAGCCGGCGTAATGTCCTCAGATCACCGTTTATCGAGCTTACGCCAACGCCAGCAATCTTGCGGTTGCCGGCGAACCGGGCAACGATTTCAGGATTGATTTTGGAAATCTGCGCGTTTGCCAAGTCAGCGAAGTTCAACAAACGTGCAGCCTTCCAATACTAACGGTGGCTCACTAAACTTACCGTCTGGTGATCTGCCTTTCTAAATGACGGGCTTGCGCGAGAACATTCCTGAATGGTGCTCTTTTTCTGTCGCTGGGTGTCTGACCCAACACTTAAAAACCTCGCAACTCCTTATACGAAAACGGCAGATTTCCCTCTCAAGCGACGTCACCTACTGGTGTTCGTGGGCCCGATCAATGAAAACGACTCGAAAAACCGAGCGTCGATTACCCATTGAAAGGCACACGACTAGTCCTGGGCATAGAATCGTTGCTTCGGTACGAAAAAACGTTGGATTCTGGATCCGTATCTATTTTTTCCCTTACTGTTGCACTCGCTTTTTGTCGTGCACCGTCTCAAACGTTTTCCTCAATCTGTATGAACCCAGCAATTCCCTTGCACTTCGTTCGTCGCAACGAGTAAATAGGAGCTAAAACAACCTTTGCTGCGCTAGCAACTTGATACCCTTTTTAACAAGAGCGTCGTTTTCACATCCTCTTGCAGCGTTTATTTGTGGACACGGATAGTTCGTCGAGATAGGGCAGTCTGCCATCTTTTAGAGCCCTTATCTATTAACCAACTATACACTTGCCAAACTGTCATCATTTGTTTACAAGTTGTAATTCCGCATTTGCATTTAGATTGCTGCCGTAATCATACTCCCCGGAGGCTCCGATATGTCCAAGTCCATCAGGTTTGACGTAACTATCGGCCTAATCATCATTGCGGCTTGTTCACAGCGTGTACACGCGCAACCAACCTTCGGGTTTGATGTAGGAAATACGGTATCCATTGGAGTACCTCAATTTAGTACCACCACGAATGGACCGGACAATATCAATCTTGGTAATCTGAATGTAAGCTGGCAATTTCCGATTTTCAGCAAACCTGGGCGCGGGATCCCGTTCAGCTTTGCTCTCGCCTACAACAACACCGTATGGAAGCAGACAGCAGTCAACAATTTCTCTCTAAGCCCAGTCGCCAATTTGGGCTGGAGCTTTGTCGGCAACGTCCCTTCTGGCGCCATAGCCAGCAACGTTCATACCGCTGTAAATTGCAACAGCCAGCGGTTCCTTAAGACAGACACTTACAATAACTTTGTTTATGCTGACAGCTCAGGCATTCACCACAGGTTCACCACTGCCCGGTACGTGATCAACAACTGTACAGGCATAGAAACATTTTCGGGCCCGGTAACAGCTGACGATGGCTCTGGCTTTCTGCTCAGTCCAACGAGCCAGGCATCTGCAATTGTCACTACCCCTTCAGGAATCCAGTTGGTCGCCTTCGGCCCCTTAGATGCTGGCAACAAGCAAATGACCGATGTAAACGGCAACACTGTTGGGGGTGCGGGCTCCAACGCAATAAATGATACCCTCGGCATGACAGCCGTCACTGTCAGCAGCACTTTCAGAACCACCAGCCCGTTTTTTCCACCGGTTCCCGGAGGAACGCCTGCGCCCGGATCTGTGAGTTTTACTTATACTGACCCCAATGGCACGCCGGAAACAGTAGTGTTGAATTATGGGGTCTTTAACGTTCAATCGGCGTTCGGCGGTTGTAATGGCCTCCCTGATGTTGGCCCCTTTGCGGCCAGCCTCGCTACGAGCCTCGTTTACCCAGATGGCACCTCTTACACATTTAGCTACGAGCCAACGCCCGGCACTTCCAACGGAAACGTCACTGGCAGGATCAGCGCAGTTACACTTCGTACTGGGGGCACGATCACTTATACCTATGGCGGCGCTCATGATGGCCTTAGCTGTGATACAACTGATCCTTTTTCCACTATCTCACTGACCCGCCAGGATCAGGATGGAACTACCAATTACACGCGCAGTAACGTCTCAGGAAGTGACTGGAAGACAGTGATAACTTATCCGCCTGACAGCGTCACGGGTCAGGTGAACCAGACAGACATTTACTTCCAGCAGCTGAGGACAGGACTTTCGAGCCCTCCGGCTAATTACTATGAAACCAAGCGTCAGATCTTTCAGGGTGCAGACACCGGCAGTCCCTTGGAAACGCTTTACACCTGCTACAACGGCGCTGCACCCGACTGTTCAGCCACAGCACTGACTTGGCCCTTTACGCAAATCACAAGCGTAACGCAACTGACTAGCGGGCAGCAGAAACAGACTGTGACCTTCAAGACTCCTGTCGGGCTCACTACCGAAGTGGATGACTATGATTGGGGCAATGGTGCTTCTGGGCTACTGATGCGCAAGACGCTCACCACTTACGCCACGCTTGGCAACAACATTCTCAATCGTCCGGCCACAGTCACCGTGCAGGATGGCGCCGGCAATCAACTCGCGCAGACACAGTACCTTTATGATGAAGTCGCTCCTGATCCGACCTCCGGCGTTCCAAACCATTCGGCCATCAGCGGTTCGCGCGGCAACGCCACCACGGTCAAGCGGTGGGTCAACACCAGCGGTACTTTTTTTGCGACCAGCAATGAGTATGACGATACCGGCAATCTCGTCGCTACTACAGATCCGTTGGGGCACAAGACCCAGTACAGCCATACGGACAACTTCACTGATGGCATAAACCGGAACTCTCTGGCTTATCTGACGCAAACCACTTATCCTGATACCAATTCGCCGAATCTGGCTCATCACGTTACCTCAACCAAATATGAGCCAAACACAGGCTTAGTATCAATTTTCACCGACCAGAACGGCAACCAGACAAACTATACTTACGATCTCCTTCGGCGTCCTCTCACAATCACTCTGCCTGCAGATTCTAGCGGCAACCGGCCACAGACCACAGCCAGCTATCCCGATGCGAATACTGTGACAGTACAGAAAAAAATCACCACGACTCAGTCCGACGGCCAGACGGCGAAGCTCGACGGACTTGGCCGGGCCGCCCACACCATGCACAACACCCCGTCAGGTGTAGCTACGGTCGATGCAACATATGACAGCATGGGCCGTCTGTTTACGGTAACGAATCCCTACTTTTCCACCAGCGATCCGTCCTATGGCATCACAAGGACTCAGTATGACGCGCTCGGCCGCACCATCAGTGTCACCAAGCCGGATGGCAGCGCCTCTGTTTCTTCATACACCGGCAACTGCGTCACTGGCGCAGATGAAGCCGGTAAACAGCGTAAGAGCTGCACCGACGGACTGGGCCGGCGTACATCTGTTCTGGAAGACCCCGCAGGCTTCAACTATGAAACTGATTACCAGTACGATGTGCTCGGAAATCTCCTGCGTGTGGACCAGAAAGGCTCTGCCCCGGGCGACAGTTCGCAGTGGCGCAGCCGAATCTTTAGTTATGATTCTCTCTCCCGCCTCCTCATCTCCAACAATCCGGAATCGGGAGCGATCGGCTATGGATATGATGCAAACGGGAATGTAACGTCAAAAAATGACGCACGCAACATCACCACAACCTACGCTTACGATGCCCTGAACCGCTTGACCCAGGAAAGTTACTCCGATGGGACTCCCACTGCGTCTTTTGGATATGACCAGACAACCCTTTGGGGTGCAACACTCAACAATCCGATTGGCCGGCTTACAAGCGAAATGTCAGGAGCTACCGTAGGTTCGATTTTGAGTTACGATGCCATCGGGCGCATTGTCAATGAATGGACGTGTCTTCCCTCAACCTGCGGAACGGGATCCTATCCAATCTCATCCTCCTACGACCTTGCCAATCACCTGACCGCTCTCACATATCCCAGCGGACGATATGTCACGTTTCAATACAATTCCGGCAGCCAACTCGATCAGGTGCAGTTCGCCCAGATGCAGGGTGTCGTTCAGCCATATAACCCATATAACTACTGGAGCGTTTCCGATGCCAATTTCGATGCCACCGGTGCACCCAAATCAGTGACGCTCGGCAGCGGCGTGGTCGAATCGTATCAATTCAATTCTCGCCTTCAGCCTACGCGAGATACTGTCGCGGTGCCTTCCGGCAACACTTTCGCCGATCACGTTTACAACTACGGCACGCAGGACAACGGCAACTTGACCAGCGTCGTTGACCAGCTCAGCTCTGCATACACCCAAAATTACACATATGACTCGCTTAATCGACTGGCGAGCGCTACGGAAACCCGCTGGGGCATGAATTATGTCTATGACGCCTGGGGTAACTATCTGCAACAGAACATGACACTCGGCACCGGATATCAGCACCAGTATGTTGCCTTAACCAACAACCGTCTCTCCGGTAACACGTACGATCCGGGCGGCAATGTGATGAATGACGGCCTTCACCAATACGCCTTTGACGGGGCAAACCGCATGAACAGCGTTGACAGCACAGGAGCAACATATACCTACGATGCTGCCGGGCAGCGCGTTCGAAAAGACACTGCTGGTAATTACACCGAATACGTCTACTTCGGCGGGAACGTCATCGGTGAAAAGGATCAAGCGGGCAACTGGTCAGATTACGTTTATGCCAATGGCAAGCGGATTGCCCAGGCAAACAATTTTGAGCACCAGCTGCACATCAGCGGCCAGCTATGCACGAACTGTGGTTTTCAATGGTATCAGTTTAATTTCACTAACTTAGGATCTCTGGCGGGACATACCATTCAGACTGGCGATTCTCTCCGCTGGGTGCAGTGGAATAACAGTGGCACCAAGGGCGGACTGATCATTACCTTCACAGACGGTACAGAATCGTGGATGACGGGGCAGGACCTCGCAGATCAGAATGGCGAGGTGATCAGAAGTAGCATTTCCAACAACCAATGGGAGTATCGCGCTGTCAATTTTGCACCTGTCATAGGTAAGGCCATCTCTCAGATTCGCCTCTCTCTTGACGGCTCTTCGCAGCCCGGTCAATGGGACATTTACTTCCAGGATCTGGTTTTCACCGGCGCGGATGGAACGATTGTGCCTCTTTTCAGCCAGAACGCCACGGTCCCATCCCTTTCCGGCTTCGGCAGCAGCGGCATAACCCAAACATCGACGACAATCAACAATTGCATCGGGTCTGGCTGCGCGCCCATCAATACCACAACCTATTACCATAACGACCAGTTGGGTTCTTCTCGTCTCCTGACGAATGGTCGGGGTTATCCCGTATGGCAGGGAACGTTCCTGCCTTTCGGGGAGGAATACAACTCGCAAATAACAACTAATCACTACAAATTCAGTGGCAAAGAGCGTGATTCCGAATCTAACCTCGATTATTTTGGTGCGCGGTATTACGCGAGCGGAATGGGACGGTTCATCACGCCAGATTGGTTTGGCGGTGCCGCACCCATCCCGTATGCAGATTTGACTGATCCACAGAGCTTCAATCTCTACAGTTACGTGCGGAATCGGCCCACAGTGCAAATAGATCCGGACGGACACTATGTGCTCGGTGCAAATGAAACCGAAATGTTGGAATACATAGCAAGTTTGGAGGCGGCGGAGCAGCAACAACAGCAACAGCAACAACAGCAACAACAGCAACAGCAACAACAGCAACAGCAACAATACGATCCAAAAAAGAGCGGCCCCGAAGATCCCACAAACCCTGGTCATCCGCTTTCCGACAACGCCGTTGTAAAGAAAGCGTCGGACGCAGCCTTTATGTTAACAACCAACGGGAATGCGCGCGAGGGACTGGCTGAGGCGGGCTTCGCGATCGACAATCAAAATGGTAAGATAACTATCACCAACAAAGTGGATTCGGTCCACGAGAGTGGGCCGGCCAACGAACTGAAGGTCCATACCGATCAGAACACTATAGCGGTCTTCCACACACATGGGAATAGGGCTGAAGCTACTCCATCGGATGGTGACCGAAGTACTAAGACTCAGATCCCGGTCTTCGTAAGATCGCAGTCCGGGCTCTATGTTACGATTCCCCAATCGGCGACTGGGAACAAAAAGGTGAACGACTATATTCAGCTTCAATGAGAATGAAGCAGCCAGTTGAGGAGGCGTACGGCGATGATTTTTAAAACGCGTTTGGCAAGTGCTCTACTTGTTGCTTTCTTGGCGCTGGGTGCAGTTGGGCAGTCCCCCGAAAGTGTACGTGGCGACGTAAAACATCGTGTTCTTGATCTCCTTTTTCGGCCGGATGCGGTCACGTCGCCCTTCCTCTCGAAATTAACCCTCCGATTTGGCGACTCCGATTCTCAATTAGTGGTGCTTATCTATCCCGTTTATCCCGTCCATCCTGGAGGGCAAGTGGAGGTTATCAGCTATACGATTATCGGTATGGGCAACGACGACCTCTCGCAGTTCATAGCAAGAATGACTGCTCAAAATCCAGATGTTACCGAGCAGGAGATCGCGGCAAAGCTCAAAGTGGACATTAAACGTTCATCCATGAGGTACGAAGGCTTGAGCCGTGACCTGGACGATCTGAAGGCTATCCGGATCTCGCCCGTGCTGGCGAGCCGGGTGGCACTTGATAAGTATTTTGATTATGAATTCTGGTACAACAGCGGGCAAGAATCCGTACATTATTTGGTTACGGGGCCGTTCAAGGGTGATCCCCAAGACAAGCTTGTGCAATGGATGATTAAATTCCGTACACGTGCTTCTGAGTTGACGACCACCCCTTCTGCAAACCCATGACTTTACGATATGCGCTATATTGGCGAAGAGTGACCTTGAAGAACTCCGTCTCAATCGTTAGCGTCATTCTTGCATTCGCATTGCTGTGCCCGCCCTCGGCGAAGACTGCGACCCAGGATGAACCGGTTTTCCGTGCTCCATTTAAGCTCAAACTGCACGTGGATAATGACCGCCTCTACGAGCAGAGTTTCGACCGAGTCCCGTACGTGGCAAATAAAGACGTGTACCTTTTCGCTGGAGAGTCTTTCGGCCTCAACATTACGGCGACTGACAATGAGGTATCTCGAGTAGAGTATGAACAAGACCTAGGCAAAGCCGACGTCGAGTTGAGGTTCACACAAGAGAAATCGAAAAACGGTTGGATGATGATGCTAGTGATCCGCAACAAGCTCAAGCGCCGACTATATCTCGACGCCCTGATGACCGTTCCGGGAAAAAAGGAAATCCTCAACACCAACGTACTTCCTGTCGAACCAAATCTCAGCGACTTCGAGTCCTGGCCGCATCCCATCGTTCAGCTTGTCCTTCGGAACTTGCGTTTCTCCGAGAAGCTTAAAACACCTACCGGCGAGGTGAACCTTAAGGAGAAGACTGAGATCGTTAACCCGAAGACTAGCCACGGACCTCGATCGTTGAACGGTAATCTGCTCCCGATGCCTCTCAGAACACGACACGAAGAACGGTTGGTCTGTGTTCTCGACGGATGTGGCGGGTGGCCGACCCTTTTCACCCAAATGTTCCGCTGCAAAGCTCTCCGTTCGGATTGACGACGCCGGTCTTAAGCAGGTTCTGCCGTCGGGAGACAAGCTAATGCTCGGCCGGACACGCCGCATCTAGAATTTCGACCTTTCTCCAGAAAATGTGAACAGACGTAAGAACAATCTGCGAACAGAACACCGAAAAACAAGGAAAAAAAGCAGCCAACATCAGGAGCCAAACGATTGATAAGGCGGTGACGAGCTAATTGGCTGTTGTCCTCGTAACCCAACGGTCGTTGAGGCTGTAAATCTGATTTCGTTCTGGCTCACTAAACCTACCGTTTCTTGATCAGGGCAGTGCAATCACAGATGTGTGTAGCCCAGTAGATCGGTTGTGTTCCAAAAAGGATCTCGAAAGCACCGGACGCAAGTACTTGAATGCCAGTGGCGGTCGGTCGGCGTTTTCCTCGTTCCAGAAACACATGGTTTCGAAACGCCTTTGTTTCTAATGCTCCCCCCCGTCTATTTCGAGACGAGCCGGTTTATGCTAAATCAATCGTCTGGACTTTTCGGAGTGACCTTCCATCACAACCGGCTCCCAATCAGATCACGCTCACGCGGAAGAATAGAGGACAGGTCTTCAACATGCCGCCCTTCGCATAAAACTAAGGCGCGAAGGGCGGCCCCCCAGATTCGTGCGCGACAAAAATAGAACAAGAAAGTCTGGGCCACCCATTGAGAACGCCTCACTTCCATCGACGGCCTCAGTCCCACTCCATTCTTACGTCTCACGTTCATTCATTGCTGTAGCAAGTGGCCATATTGCCAAGGACTCCGGCCCCGTTTCCCGTAGCACTCCCCGCCTCCTGCGCGTTGTTATAGCCATTCACCAATGCAGCCCGGTCTGTCCGCATTTGCGCCTGCTTGCTAGCAAGGTTGGCCAACGGTCCCATGGGGCCTCCTCCGGACGGCAGCCCCGCTCTACCTAGGACGCTGTTATCCACTCCTTCGGGAGAATGCAGTGGGGCGCTATCGTCTCCATTACCGCAGTTTTCTGGGGCTGTGAGCGTGAGAGTCTGTAGCACCCTAAGCCACCAAGGCCTTTCAGGGGGCGGACCAGGCGGGCTATCGCAGAAAAAGGGCACAGAACGGATTTTCCCGTTCGGTGCGCTCCAGTCGTGACAAATCGCGCGGGGTGGGCGGGGCGGCGTTGGACCATGCATTTCACGGACGGGCCTTGTTGGCTCTGATACTGGGAGCGCTGTGATAGGAATGAGCGAGATTCGCCGAGGCGCAATGATTATTGTGGGAATATATGGACGCCCATCCCTTTCGGGCTTCTTGGTTCTCCAGTCCCCACACCGAGGGTCGGTGCTTCCTGGTGTGCAATCAATCAGTTCAGGACGCTTGCCGGATCCTGCCGGGCCGTTAGGTGCTCCACCACTCTCCCCCGGGATGCAAGTGAAGCAATGTCCATTAGCATCGGCTCTACTGGTTGGGTTATTTCCTACGTAAGAATAAAGATTGAGCGATTGAGGGTTGCCAAGATCTGCGTAGGGCACAGGAACTGGCACAGCGGACCAATCCGCGGTCATGAAGCGACCGAGGCTACTGCTATTGTAACGCGCTCCGAAATTATCGAGGTTGGATTCGGCGTCCCGTTCCTTGCCGGTGAACTTGTAATGGTTGGTGTTGTACTCAGGGTTGAATTCCTCACCGAACGGCATGAAGGTCCCCTGCCACACCGGCCAACCACCGGTGGTGGTCAGCAAGCGCGAAGTCCCGAGCTGATCGGCATGATAATAGGTCGTCTCCCAGTTATACATCTGCGGCCAGGAAGCCTGATACAAGTTATAGCTTAGGCTGGAAGCGCCCGCCTGGCTCCAGGTGCTGATCGAGGGAGCCTGCACATCCGGCATACTGGCATAGATCGGGTACACCGTGCCGTCGGCTCCTACCAGAACAACACTGTCATAGTAAGCCGTCCAACTCGCGTTGCTGGAAGTTGGGTTGACTTCGAGATTGACGACACCGGTTAGCCTGGACCCCGCCAACGGCGAAAGATCAATTCGCCGCCAGTGCCAGGCGCTGCCGGAGAAGGAGAGGCAGTCGCGAACCATTGGACAGCCATCCTGATCGAAGACGTTGGTGACGGTGTCGCCACAGCTCGGATTTCCGTTTTGATCGGTGCAGTTGAGAGCCGGTCCGGCATAGACTCCCGGAACCGATACATATTGCGAAGCGTAGAGCTTGTCCCCCTGCTTGATCACGTAGTTTGCCAGAGCGCTGGCGGTGAAGACGAACTGCGCCAGGCAGCCGCTGGAGACGTTATTGCAGGTCCCGTTGGTCTGCAGGTTATTGGTCAGGTGGCTGGCGCGGGCAATGCGACGCCCGCCGGCAAAGATATAGTCGTCCCATCGCCCATTGGTGAGGTTGTGCTCAGCGATGGGCTGCCCCCCGAAGTAGATGTACTCAACACTCGGCTGGCCGAACCGGTCTTTTCGCACACGCTGGCCCAGCGGATCATAGGTGTAGGCGGCGTTTCCGCCATCGACCGAGACCATCTGCCCTTCGATGTTGTAGCTGTACTGGTGGAAGCTGTCGTTAAGCAGGTTGCCATCGGGGTCGTAGCACCATGCATTGGCGGATGTGCAGCCGGCAGGTGCGCCGGTGATGTGATTGTTGGCATCAACCGGCAACGGCAGGATCCCGGCGCTCGAGCCCGAGATATTCTTTTGCAGCAGATTGCCCCAGGGATCGTAAGTGTAGGCGGCTCCCCAGCGACTCTCTGCAGCGTTGGCCAACCGGTTCAGGGTGTCGTAAGTGTAGCTCTGGGTGCGGCCTGAGTTTAACGTGTCACTAACGCTCAAAAGGTTGCCGTTATCGCTTCCCTGACCGTAGTTGTAGAGATGATCGGCAAAGGTGGCCGCCCCAGAGCTGACAGTGTTTTCCGACAACTGCAATCGCTGGTTGAAGCTGTACGTTTCCACAACACCATTACCCAGCGTGACAGCTTTGGGGGCTCCGGTGGGATAGAAACTGTTATCGGCGGCCGACCAGTAGTTGTAGCCGGCGCTCGTCCCAGAGAAGCTCGCGAACTGCACTTGGTCAAGCTGGTCGCCGGTGTTATAGCTGAATGTGACCTGCCGTCCACTTGGATACGTGAGTGACGTCAGGGCGCCTAGCAAGTTGTATTGCGGCGTGATCGCCGGCTGCCAACCGCTCTGCAGGTAATCGCGTTGCTCGATGATGCGGCCCATGGGGTCGTAGGAAAAATTCTCGGCGCCGCCATGATTGGGATCGTTGTTCGTGGCCATCACCAATCTCCCGATGGCGTTCGTCACCGGAAAGTACACGGCAACATCGTAGTAATTGGTGATGGGTCGCGTGCCGTCGGAGTAGGCCTTGCCACTAAGCCGGTTCAGTTGATCGTAGCTGTAAGTAATCGTCAGGCCGCGCGCATCCTGTTTTGTAGCCAAATTGCTGTTGGCATCGTACGTATACGTAACCGTGCCGGACTCAGGATTGTGGGAGGTGAGCAGGCGAGAGAGTGAGTCGTACGTGAAACTGCGTACACGCGCCGCCTGGCTGCCGTCTCCTTTCTGGTTGACGCCTACCAGGTTTCCCAGCGCGCTGTACTGAAACAGGGTGACGTAAGGGTTGTTGATGCTCGAAGGAACGGGGTTGGCTCCACCAGTCAAGTTCGTGCTGCCGCTGAACGACCCTCCGGGGAATGCGCTGGAGTTGTTGCTGGCGGAACTGGCGGACACGGTAAGATTGCCGGCAGCGCCTACCGTCTTATAGAGAATCGAAATGTTGGCTCCGGAAACGCTGGCGGTCACGGGTGATCCCGGACCATTGAGACCGGTGGAGCCGGTGCTTGCCAGCGCCGTTGCGACCTGGGTAGCCGTATTGTTGCCGCTCTGGCCGTAGGGAGCGCTCGCGGTGAAGGTGCCAATGGTGACGGTGACGGTACCCGAATCATATACCGTGGGCCCAACGTCCGCTCCGCCGCTGAACGTAGATCCGGAAGCGCTGGCGCTAAATGAGGCGCCGCTGAAGACCGCGGAGTTGAACGAGCAAGACGCCGCCAGCGAATAGTCGGTGGCAGCGCCGCTCTGCTGGGCCGTCATTGAGATGGTTCCTCCAGACGAGGTGGCCGAGGCCACTGTCCCGGCGGAGACTGCAGAGGCGAGTCGAGACGCAATCGTCGTCGTGGTATCGCCCTGGCCAAACGTTGTGCTGTAAGCCGTGCCATTGACCGTCACCGTGCAAGTGCCCGAGTCATAGACTGTATTGCTGCCTCCACCGCCACTTAGTGTGCCTCCGGTAGGAGAAGGAACAAACGACGGGCCGCCAAAATCGTTTACATCGTTGGTTCCAGAAGTGGTGGAGAACGAGTAGTTCGACGCTGCACCGGTGGCCTTGCTGATGATCGTAATCGTGCTTCCACTGAGCGATGCGGTCACAGGAAATGAGCTCGCATTCAAAGCGTTGGTCAAGTCCAAAGCGACGCTCGCCGTTGTGCTGCTGGCGCCGTAGTTTGCCGACGCGGTAAAACCGTTGACAGTGATTGAGACCGAGCCTGTGTCTGAGATATCTCGCGGACAGGACGGGCTGGGCGGGGGAAGATCCGGGTTGTAGCAGGGATCGATAGTCATTGTCATTTCCCCACCGGTAATCGTGATGTTCGTCCTGCCTGACGTGAACGGCGTACCCGGCTTGTTCTGTTCACTGCCGCTCACAGTAACAGAGCCTTTGCCAGGCGTTGCTGTTGCGCCTCCCTGGCTGCGCAAAGTTCCGTTGAGCGTTAAGGTGCCGCCGGAAACGCTGCCGGCAAATGAGTTTCCCGGCTCATCAACTTCAATCAGCTGTCCAAAGGCGTCGTTGCAGGACTTGCGCTGGTAACCGGCTTCGTCGGTCGCGGTCGTGCAGTTGTTTACGTACTGGGCAGTAGCGAGACTGCCGTCTGGTTTGGTGACCTGCAGAATACGCCCCAGCGCGTCATATTGCGATTGCGTTACACCGTACGTTGGATCCGTCGTCGAGAAATAAGGATTGGAAACGGTGGCCACTCGACCTAGGGGATCATACGTTGTGGCTCCATAGATTGCGCCACTCGGAGTATTGGCTTGGGTTTTGATTGTTCGTCCCAGACCGTCAGAGTAAACAAAGGAGTCATCGTTGCGGGTGGAATCGATCTTGTGCTGTCTTTCTACGGTGGTCGCGTTGGGAAAGAAAAAGCTAGTTTGTCCACCGTCTGGATGGCTTACCTGCGTGAGCCGAAGCATATTGTCGTACTGATACGTGAAGATCTTTCCGTTCTGGTCGTTGAAGATGGTGAGCAGGCCGGTGTTGCAATCGTAGCTGCCGGAAACAACGTGGTGAACGCTGTTTGTGTCAGGAAAGTTTGTCTGCGACTGGTAGCTACCGGCGCAGGAGTATCCAAAGGTGGTGGTATTGCCGAGTGGATCAGTGCGGCTGGCCGGGAGCCCAGTGTCAAAATATACTGCCAGGCTCGAGATGCTGCTGTTTGTTGTGTTCAGCCAGTTGCTGGTTGTGGTCAGATTGCCACGAACATTGCCGCCCGCCGGCGGGCCAACCAGCGATGTAGCCACCCCTGAGCTGGAGACCGCTACTTGGTCATAGGCCGCTGTAGCTTGCGCTACCTGATTGCCGCCGGCATCTGTAACCGTGGTCGACGTCACCAGCTCCAGGAAATTGGCGGACTTATACGCGGCGCTATCCTGCCACAGATAGTGATTCACAGTGGATCGAGCCACAGACCCTGAAAAATCATATTCATCCGTGCGCAGCAAGCTTCCGACAACCACGGGATCCCCGTCAGACTCCTTGAATGAACCTGAGTCGTAGGTGTTCACCACCTTGGAGCTTTGTCCACCGGGCAAAGTCACCGATGACTGCGACGGCACGATGTTTACCCCGAAAGGCCCACCGTTGACATCGAAACTGCTCAAGCCGCCTGAGTATTGCGTGTTAGCAGTTTTCAGCAGCGAGCCATTCGATGAAGCCCCTTGGTAATACTGCGTCTGCGTCTCGTAGAACTGACACTGGCCCATATCGGTTTCGCTGTGTACAACATCGTTGCCGTTCGGATCTGTGACCGCGATCGTCATGGAATTGGGGGCGTAAGTGTAGGTCCAGATATGACCGCCTGCGCCGTCGGCCGCATCGACCGTGCGGCTAGTGACCCAACGACTGGTTTGCGTGAAGTCGTTAGCGCAGCCATTACCGCGATTGGCGTACGTGTACGCAATGGATCCCCCAGTGGGGAATACCAGGCGTGTGACATCGCCGTAGCTGTCGTATTGGAGCATCCACATGGTGGAATCCGGCTGCACGATAGCCGTGAGCAGCGCAACCGCAGTCGGGCCATACTCAGTGACTCCGCTCTGGGCGAATGAGGTCTGCAGAGTGACACTCGCGTAACAAAACTTGAAGTTCCGACTGGCGTTGTTGAGACCAGGGACACTGAAAATCGTCGCTGAAATAGTTCCGCTTGGACAGGAACTCAGATCAGAGCTCGAAATGCCGGGTGTTACGGCCGCGGTTGAGCTGCCCGTGCCTGGCATTAAGCGGCCCAGAGTATCGGTCCAGCCCGCAGAAGAGATGGCGATCTGATTGCCATTGGCGTCCGTCACTGAGGCCGGCTGTACACCGTCAACCAGATTACTGCCGCGACCGTTGACATAATTGAATTGAGTGCCGTTGCTCATGATGAGGGTCGGCGCGCTGCCCACGGCTCCTACCAGCACCATTCCCGTTGCATCGAGAGAATATGCCGGGTAAGCGGGAGTGGCGCTTAAGTCGTTGCCCCCCATCAAATGCGTAGCGCCGTCGGGAGCGATCACTGATTGGTTGTACGAAGGATCCGAAGTTGTTGTAGTCTTCAAGAACCAGTCCACGCTACTTACTATATGAGCGCCCATGTTGCTGCGTACAGGTGTCCAGTTGTAGTGAACAGTCGTGGGCGTGCAATTCGGATTCGCACCACAGTTCGTCGTGCGTTTCACATACCACTGCTTCGTGCTGTACGTAAGAAAAAAACTAAGGTCTAAGGTGCCGCGCTGAGGAAATGACACAACGGGGATATGTAGGGTGAGGCCGCCATTCGTGAGGCTGACGCTGTCGAAATCGCCCCCGCTCGTGGAATCGAAAGGCTTTAGCCCCTGCTCTTCGTTGACGTTGCTTTGGCAAACGCCTGATGCCGCCAAGAAGAGAAATAGCACTGTCAAGCAGATTGCGGACCAAATGTTGCGACTCATAGATCTCCTCATTTCCTTCCTAAGCCGCTAGCATGAACTGCTCCCGATATCGGCAACCAACTGCGATTGAATCTTTCCCTGTCACAAAATGGGTCGCCGCAAAGCTTGGATCAACTGTCCCCAGATCAGGTTTTGCCTCAACTGGCTCTTATTGGAACTTCGAGCGGAGATTAGATATGCTGCGGATTAACTCCGCCTACAGAATTGTGATGAACGGCGCGATTAAATGACGAAAGGCCAGTATGTTGGATAAGTTACTCGTGAACCGGACCCGTGTTCGCAAAGCTTTTGGAAAGCGCTAGACGTTTTTCTCGCTAGGTATCGGCGCAGCATTGACATACAATGCCTCAACCTAAAACCGTGGAAGCTATCGACTCGATTACACCGGCGATGACGTGCAACGGCAAAGCCTATTGGACATTCCAATTTACATTTTGGTGTCTCTTGCTGGTACCGGATTTATTCACAATTCCTTATCGGACCATTTGGAATTTTGCGTGGTCGATCAGCAGTGTTCTTCTTATATTTCTTGCATCCCACTTGGTGCACCGAGCTGCGCTGCGCCGCCGCTGGTTTTATCTTCCTCCAGGGAAAATGATTCCCCGGCTGGCGATCGTTGTTTCTGGCGATGGGTAGCATGTACTTCGCCAGCGGTTTTCCAGAAAAGCTCTTTCAAAGCGCTAAGGCAGCGAGTTTCTTCATGTCTCCAGGCATTTTGTTTAGTTATTGGCAAGGCTCATTGTTTTTGGCGTGCTCCTGGATGAGTTGTTATATGGCCCTGAATGAGTGGAGCCTTCGGCGCGTCCTTGAAATCAATCAGCTGCGTGCTCTCTTGACGGGTCTTCGCAACCCGGTCAATGGGACATTTACTTCCAGCATCTGGCGTTCACGGGCACGGATGGAACGATTGTGCCTCTTTTCAGCCAGAACGCCATCGTCCCATCCCTTGCCGGCTTCGGCAGCAGCGGCATAACCCAAACATCTGCGGCCATCAACAATTGCGTCGGGTCTGGCTGCACGCCCATCAACACCACAACCTACTACCACAGCGACCAGATCGGTTCATCACGGTTGCTGACGAATGGTCAGGGTTATCCCGTATGGCAGGGAACCTTCCTGCCCTTCGGAGAGGAATACAACTCGCAAATAACAACCAATCACTATAAGTTCAGTGGTAAAGAGCGTGATTCCGAATCTAACCTCGATTATTTTGGTGCGCGATACTACGCGAGCGGAATGGGTCGGTTCATCACGCCGGATTGGCCTCCAGCAGCCACACCTATTCCATACGCAGACTTGACGGGTCGGCGTTTTCCTCGTTCCAGAAACACACAGTTGTGGAACACCCTTTCTCTGTTTGAATGGTCCTTTCCGAGCCGAGTCGTTGAACTATGCCGTGCATCATGACGAATAGGTGTGGTACATGCAGCATCTGATCGCTAGAATTGTTTCCGGATCAAATGCGAACACCAGCGGCGTGGCAATAGGCTTCAGCAACAATAAGTGCCCTCGTGCGTCGTGCTTATCTCACTGAGCAGCGGAGGTGCTCCGTGAAATCTGGAAAGCGTAGTCAAAACCGGCAGGTGCTTGCTGCGGAGTGGCATGCAATACATAATTTCCCGGGGTCAAATACTCGGCCTCTATAATCACACTGGCTAAGCTCTTGCTCTCAGCACGCGCGATTCTGATCCCCTGCTGCGAAACGACGGGCTGGCCAGCATCGTTGAGCAGATCCAGCTTGATCAAGCCTTCCAAACCGGTGGGTAATGCAAGATTGAAGCGCACCGCCGAGACTCCCTTAGACAAATTGAATCGCGGCTGCGCGCCGCTACGCGAGCCACCTGGAAGCAGATCTGCCTGCAAGACGGAGCCTGGAACAACCTGATCCACCGGCACAGAATTTTCGAGTTGCCGATTAAGAAGCGCTAGCTGATCTCGATCTTCCCGGATCCGCTTGGCATATTGGTAGTCTAAAACTCCCAGGAAAGCTGCAACCAATATAGCTGCCGCCAGCGCGTAGGGATAGAATCGGGCAAGCGGAATAATGCGCTCGAAGCGCGTGGTGCCCGCGCGGGCATCGACGGCTCTTTGCAAGGCCCGGGCAAACTGGAGCTTCTGTCGTCGGAATGGGCTCGTCAGAAAATTTGTCTCAAATAGCCGACGATCCGCCGCGGGCAGTTCCCCGCTCACATAATCATCCACCAGCTCTTCTTCCGCCATTTCAACCTCCTGGTGGAAGTCATCGTCGGTCAAGATTTGCTGCTCAACTTCTTCGCGGCGCTCCGCGGGTAGCACACCCAAAAGATATTCGCGGATCTGTCGCTCGGAGTTCATTGGGATTCTCGGACCGAGGCCTTTTCACCAAGGCATTCTAGTACACATTTCTCTAAGTGCTGGCGAATGCGGTGGGCACGTATCCGCAATGCGTTAACAGCGATGCCCAGCTTCTCCGCAAGCGCAGCACGATGGTCGATCTTGGCCTTCTTGTCCTGCTGGTAATACTCCAGCACCAGGGTCCGGCTGGCGCTTGCCAGACGATCGAGGCAACCGTCCAGACAGGTGAGGGGTTCCGCGCTTTGGTAAGGGTCGCTAGCAGGTGGAAGCTCAATTGGACGGTCACGGCGTGGCCATTCCAATTGAATGATCCTCGCCACGCCGTAAAAGTAGAATTCCGGAGAGCCCCTATAGTCCCTTTCGATCTCCGGAAGCTTCTTGATGACGCGATTGATGCACTCATCAGCCATGTCCTCGGGGAAACCTCCTCCACGCGAGGCAAAAATCAGGATCAATTTACGCCGTATCTTTTCATAATGCTCGCCGGCGCGGTCCCTCTCGGGATCGAGCCATAAAAGCAGCCGGTTGAAATCTTCCCCGGTGAGCGTCCAGTCGGGCATAGTATTGAGCCGAGAGATGCATAATTATATGCATTTCCGGCATCACTCGCCCGCTCATTTCGTCCGAAGATTCAATACAGGACATTCGCTTGGATCGTTGAACGTCACATAAGGAAATGTCAGGACGGCAGGTTGTTTTTTCGCACCTCCCCGGTTTTGGGAAAGCATCGTCGTATCAGTAGATGCAACCGCTACATACGGTCCGGGACCGAGATGTTGTTTTTTTCGATCTGTTCCTGGGTCATGAATCCTGATTTGAGCGCTGCCGTCACTGACATTTTCGATACCTTGTTCTGGAACAATCTGCCGGTTATTAGGATCAAGGTTGATCAAGAAAGCGGTAGGCACGTTGTTAGCGGAAATTTCCGGCGCTGTAACGGTCAATACCAAATCCCTGTTTACTCCGGGCTTTTCTTGTTGAAAACAGTGATCGCCATCGTTGTGGTCAGGATTGGGGGTGTGGCTGGCTGCATCTTCGGTATGTGCCGATATGTCACGCTTTGCGCCTGCCACTCCTTGCTGGGGACTCGCTTGCGATACTGCAGACTGTCCGTTGCCGGATGACTGGCAGCCGGCAAACATTAGTACGACCACAGACGCGATGAAAGTTCTCCAAAACGATTTTGTTACCATTGCAGATTCCTCCAGAAATTCCGACTCCACCCAGAATGTGCTTAGCGGCGAAAACGTTTCAGTAGGCCATCCACTCTCCGTACAGTTCGAAGCCTGCCCAGAAGTAGGGGTTCTGGCGCTGGCCGAGGCTTTTCCTGAATTCCGATTGGGCCAAAGTCAGGGCCGTGGAAGGCGGTTTACCTTCGCTCATGTAATGGTAGAACCGCTCCATCAGCTCCGCTGTAGCCTGGTCATTGACCTCCCAAAGGCTGGCCACCACTGCTTTGGAGCCGGCGAAGAGAAAGGCCCGCGAAAGGCTCATGGGGCCTTCCCCAGGCTGTTGCTTGCCGATAGCTCCACGGCAAGAGCTAAGGACAACCAGGTCTGCCGCGAGTTTCATCTGGTAGATGTCTTTAGCGAAAAGGTCCCCGGCCTGTGGGGAACCATCGGGCTTCACACGGGACAGGACAATCTTCGAGAGTTCCGGATGGCGCGCATCGGGCAACGAGTGAGTAGCAAAGTGGATAATCCTGAAATTCTGCAGTGCATCTCCTGATGCGGCCTCTTTGGTCGCCGCAAATCCCAAAAAGCCCCGGGATTGGCCGCCCGGAAAAAGTTGCGAAAGGTCCTGAGCTTCTTTCAGCGTGTAGCGGAGGCGGGGCAGAGAGTCGCCCAGCATGGTGTGAGAGCGATGAGTCGCAACAACGGTACGGGCCCGCACCTGCGTTGAATGACTGAAATTAATCCGGCTGTCTAGGTCGTCAAATACGGGATCGGCAAATATAGCCAGCTTGTATGCGGGCGGGGGGTTATTGCGAACGCGGCGGATCATGTCGATCGCCGGGACTGAAGGGAGTTTTACGAATTCCTCAGGATAACGGCTCTCCCCCGGGAGAGAAGTCAGCATTGCGAACGGAAAAGAGTGGAGCGCCCCATCCGGCACGATGAGCCATAGCTTTTTGTGCGCGATGCGAAAGATTGGTTTGAAAAAACGGCGGAGTCGCTCTGCAGCCAACCGTTGCGAGCCGGCCCATTCGCCTCCGACCCCGAATTGCAGCGCTAGTCGTACGTTCGACTCCAAAATTGTTTTGGGCGGCAGCTGCACAAGATCAACACTGGATTGAGTGATGACCCAGGCATAGCTGCCAGACTCGGCAAGGTAGAATTGAATAAGCGCACTGTCTGCATCGATGATCCGGCGCTGGAGATCGTGCGCCGAAACAACATTGAAAAACAACCCAAGACGCGGTTCCTGCGCAGCGGACTCGGCTTCCATTTGGTCCAGCAATGATTTGATTTGTCTTACTGTTGGCAGGATCTCCTTCCTGTCAGTGTTGGGGGGTGAGCCCAGCAATCTGGCTAAACGTTGCTGCTGTTGTTGAAGGCCGCGCATCGCCTCTGGGTCGTTGTGCATGGCCAGGGCGGTCCGCATTTTTTCCCCTAGAGCGTCGAGCAGCGTCCGCGATTGTGCACGCTGGAAAATCTCAAACGCCTCAAGATGCTTCGACGCGGCGTCCACCTCGCGACTTTTAAGATTCAGTTCAATTTGCGCCCGGTACATCTCTTCCACTGAAGCAAAATAAGATGTCCTGAGCTCAGGCCCGGGAGCAAGTATGCGAATGACTTCGCCAAGATCGATCGCAGTCGCAAGTTCTCGTCTGGCACCATTTACGTCATGCTGGGCGGCTAGAACCAAGGCAGTGCGAAATCGCGCATTGGATTCTCCCAACAGGGCGGCGCAATCGTCGTACAGTTGTGCAGCTCTGACAAAGGACTCTTGTGCCTGAGGCCAATGCTTGCCGGCAGCTTCGAGTATTCCCAAAGAAAAATGGGTCTGCGCCTGCCCCACGATGTCCTTTGCCCGCTCCTGGAGGACAAGCGCCTGGTGATAGTTTCGTAGGGCGGGATCGTATTTTCCTTGGGCAATTTGGGCGTCGCCAAGAAATGCCTGGGTTTCAGCGACTGCTTTGGCCTCGGATCCATGCAACTTCAAGTAGTCCAGGGCTTGCTGATGGTAGTGCTCCGCCAGCGCCGGGCGGTTCTGCTTGAGTATCAAAGCCCCCATGTCGTTCAAAGTATGTACAACAAACTCGTGATACCCGGCTTCACGCGCCAGAGCCAGAGCCTGGTGAAAGTTCGCCATGGCAGCGGTAAAGTCATTCAGCTGCGCGTGAACCCTACCTTTCAAATCAAAGATGGCGGCAATTTGCTGCTGGTTCGTTTTGTCTTTTTGTCCGATGCCCCACCTCAATTTCAGGGCATCGTCATATACGGAAAGTGCTTCGCTGGTGTCTCCGATGATTGAGTAGACCAAGCCAATTTGTTCGAGAGTATATGCTTCGTAGTGCGCGTTTCTCAGATCGCGAAAGAGGTTCAGCGATTCCTGGAAACCGGCCAGAGCCTGATCCATCTGTCCGAGCATTTTCTGCGCGTACGCTCGATTGCCGACAACTCTGGCTTCGTTCAAGCGAACTTCAGCGTTCTGATCCGGCAGTTCCCGGAAATCGTCCAGAGCCAGTTGAAGGGTCTCCAGCGCCTCGTTGTACTCGCTCAGCAACAATTGCGTACGTGCGATCTTAGACAGTACCCTTGCACGTTGTTCGGTAGGAGCCGCCCCATAGCAACTCAAGACCCGCTTGTATGCGTTCAGCGCTGTCTCCTGAGCGCTGGCTTCTTCTGCGGCGCTCAGCTGTTCAGCCGTAGCCATGAGGGCGTCACAATTCGGCGATTCTTGGGCGGCCTGAACCTGGAACCCGGGTACGGGAGGCAGCAACAGACAGAAACATAGGACAGCCATCCTAGTTCTTATCATAGAAAGGACTTTCAAGCAGGTGGTGATGATCGCCATATTGTGCCTGCCTCCTCTCCTTTTTCCAAGCGTTTATTTCTAAAACCGGCTGGCTGAGCTGCTCGGGCCGGAGGCTCGGAATCGAGCCTGGCAAAAACCTCTGAAACATTTCGTGCAGTTTTGACATTCCGGACAGATGCTCACCGACGCAGATGCCACTGCTTCGAGAAAAGACTCATCGGGCTGCGGCGCGGCCTCCACTACAGGGGGCATTTAGCTGGCTCTGAGCAACGCATGAATTTTGGAGAGATTATGAGAAACTTTGCAGCCCATCTGACAATTTTGGTGCTTTTCTTTTTCGCGCCGGTTTTTGCGCAAACACAAGGCGATACCGCGAAGACTTCCGATACTAAGACGGCCTCGCAGGGAAAGACCACTCAACCGCACACCCTGACCGACGAACAGGTGAATGCGATTATCCACAGATGTAACTTCGATCCGACTGAGACGGACCCCCAGAAGGTGAACAAAGCTGCCGCCTGCGTCAACCAAGCCGTACTTGCCGTACGCCGCCGGCAGAAAACTTCCGCGGCGCTGGAATCGCTGAAGACCGGAACGCCGCCCCAGTTTGAGAAACTTTTGAAGCAATTGCCGCCGCCGCTGATTGCGGGAGGAACTGCTCCCGGCGCCTTGGTCGATGGCTCGCATGTCGGCGGCTCAAACAACGCCACGCCATCGGCATGCAATACGAATTCCGGGTTCACCAACTCTACCATCGTCGGCGTGCGCCGCGAACTCCTAGCGCCTAAGGAAGCCTCGGACGTCTATGGCCGCCGTCTCGGTCGACGATACTTCGTCTATCAGGTACGAGTGACCAACCTCAGCAAGGATTTTCAATACATCGTGCACGATATCAGCATTGACCTTAGCTCGGTGCTTGATCCAGACGGTGTGACCGACCCTAACAAGCTGAAGTACCTGGCCTCGGAACGAGACCTCACCATGCTCCGCGGTGTAACCGAAAAAGGCCAGGATCTCGACCCCCGAAACCTGACGCTACACGTGCTGCAGGGAGTCGGCTCGGTTGCTGGCGGCGTCTCCGGACTGACCGACTTCTCTGATACCATGGGTTCCGCTGTGGCGGTCTTCAACGGCGCTTTTTTACAGGCCTTTGTCGGGATTGCGCCGGACCACACGGCCACGCAGCTCAATCGCCTAAGCGACACCGCTTTCGCTTCCAACAGCGTGGTCGACAAGCTGCACGCCAAGGTTTTTGCGATCTTCATTCCGGAGAGCTTTTTCCTGGACAAGCAGGAGCAAAACCGCTTTTGGAAGAATCCCAAGAGCTACTTGGAGGGCGCCCCGTTCGATCAGGTGGACGTTTGCGTGGACGGTGCGCTCATTACTGAGATTACTCCCACACCCAACCCCTCGTTGACGCCCGCGCCAGCTTCTGATCCTTCGACGGCAGTTTCAGCCACGAGCGTGAGTATCACTGACAGCGCTAACGACTCCGTGATCTACTACACCATCGATGGCAGCGACCCGAGCAGCTCACCGACACGGCGGAAGTATTCAACCCCAATCCCGATTTCGGATACTGTAACTATCCGCGCCCTGGCGGAATCACCCAACCACACCGCGAGCCAAATAGTCACTGGAACATACAAGAAACCGTAGATCGATGGCCGGAGTTCAGCATCGCTGGTTGGTCTCCGGTCGTTTTTTTCGCGGCGGTAGTTCGCTGATCGGGACCCTTTTGCGGTAAGGACCTCAGGCGGTACGTTCTTCCGTTTGCTGTTCTAAGGGGGCAAACACACGCCGTCTGCGGCGCACCACCAACGTGAACTGGATGTTCGAAAAACCACCTGATTCTGGAACACTGACTGGAATCTGAGCTATCTCATGAGAATCAATTGTCTTACCGCTTAGCGTCAAGTCTTTTGGAACACCTTCGATGATTCATGGGAGCGCAATGAGGATGCGCCTATGGGGAGCGCCGGCACTTCGGATCGTGAGCCAGCACTGCTTTTGGGGATGTTTGGTCGTTTATTCCTTCAATGACTCGCGTTCGCGGCGTCGGCTTGAATGCGAATACCTAACCTTTCGTTCGGTCTCAGGTCTAAATAGGGCTTTCTTTTCTGAGCGTCACCTTGTCACAGAGCGGGTAGGGAGTTACACGATGGAACATCTGAGTTATTTGTTCAAGCTTGCCGTTCGCCAGCTCTGGCGAAGTCCCGGGTACTCATTTACGGTGCTCATCACCCTGGCGCTTGCCATTGGGGCGAACACGGCGATCTTTTCCATCGTGAACGCTCTCCTTCTGCAAGATCTTCCCTACATTCATCCGGACCGCATCGGCGCGATCTATGCCCGGACCGTGGGTTCGGAATCCAGTGACGGAAAGCGAAACCTCGATGGCGAGCAATGGGAGCTGTTGCGCGACAGGGTGCCTTCTGTGATTGCCGGCCTTTCCGGCCTGCGCCCTTCCGGCGTCAATCTTCAGTATGGTTCGCGCTTCCAATATCTCCACGCGGGAAAGGTCTCGGCGCACTACTTCGAAGTATTGGTCCTTCATCCTTTGCTTGGCCGCAGCTTTTCCGAAGACGAGGACCGGCCGCACGGCCCCAAAGCAGTAATCTTGAGTTATAGCTTGTGGCGCTCAAGCTTTGACGGTGACGCGAATGTCTTAGGCCAGCGGGTGCTGCTCAAGGGCGAACCCTATACCGTGATCGGCGTTTTGCCGGACCATGCGACCACTCCCATGAACGCTGATCTGTACATCGCTCTTCAAGGGAACCGCGAGGGAGAAGGCAGGGCGACCAACTTCAGTGCGTTGCTTCGTTTGCGGGATGGGGCAACATGGCAAGAGGCGAATGCGGAAATCAATAGAGCGTTCAGCCAATCCGAGCGTGTGCAACGCCGGATAAAAAATGGCGCCCAGGTGAGCTACTATTGCGTGGCGCTGCAAAAGGCACAAACGGAGACGCTGGGGCCTCAATCGCTGGGATTGATGATCGCTGCAGGATTCATTCTGCTGATCGCGTGCGCCAATCTCGCGGGACTGACCCTGGTCCGTTTACTGCGCCGTACAGGCGAAATAAGCACGCGGCTGGCGCTCGGCGCATCGCCTTGGCAAATTCAGAAGCAACTGTGGAGCGAGTGTCTTCCTCTGGCATTGGCCGGAGGCGCGACCGGAATTGCGGTCGGGTTTGCGGCTTTGCGGGGATTGTTGCTCCTCCTACCGGAGCACTATCTTCCCGTTGCGGTCCATCTCGATGGCCGTGTGCTTGGCTTCACTTTGAGCCTTGCTGTTGGCACGAGCATGCTGTTCGGAATGCTGCCTGCCTTGAGCACCAGAAAAATCGACCTGCGTTCCTCGATTGCCAGCCGCAACGTGGTCGCAAGCGGCGGTGTCTGCCTGCGACAGCTTCTGATCACCGGAGAGGTGGCCCTTACTGTAGTGCTGCTGGCTGCGGCGGGATTGCTGGTGCGTACGCTGGTTCATCTTGAGACCCTTCCGCCCGGCTTCAATCCCCGGGGAATCATCACGGCCAAGGCATCGCTGGACGACGTCCGTTATCAGGAGCCCGCGGCTTTTCGAAAACTGCTGAATGAAAGCCTGGCCTCGATGCGGACAATTCCTGGTGTAGAAAATGCCGCGGTCGGATTGGCCGTTCCTTATGAGCGGTCGGTGATCAGCGGGGTAACGGTCCCCCAGGGCGGCAACGCACCAAGCGAGGCCTCAACCTACGAACTGTACGTGACGCCGGGATACTTCGCCACTCTCGAGATCCCTGTGATCGGGGGCCGTGCGTTCACCGATGGCGATGGCCCAAATTCGCTCCCCGTCGCCATCATCAACCAGACATTCGCCCGCAAATTCTTTCATGGCCTGAATCCTGTTGGTCGATACATGATGCGAGACAACCAGAACCTCCTAATCGTGGGCATCGTAACCGACACGGTGGGATCGAACGCCGGTAGATTGGGGCAGGACACAGCGCCGCTGGCCGCAGTGGAAACAATCTATACTCCTGCCGCGCAAATCGATGATGGCAGGCTACTGTCTACGGTCCACACCTGGTTTCAGCCAAGCTGGATTGTCCGTACCGCGCGGCCGGTTGAGGGGTTGACGGGGCAGATGCAACGCGCGCTGGCGTCGGCTGCTCCCAACCTGCCGTTCTCCGGGTTTTACTCCATGAATGATCTGATGGCGGCCACACTCGCGACGCAGAGGATTGAAGTCGCGTTGCTGGCGGCCATGGCCGGACTGGCGCTGATTTTGAGCGCCGTCGGAATCTTTGCCCTTGTGGCCAACCTGGTAGTGCAGAAAAGACGGGAAATTGGCATCCGAATCGCTCTGGGTTCAACCGTTCAACGAGCCATGGTCCAGATTGGAAAGCCGGGACTGCTGGCCACGGCTGGGGGCCTGTGTCTGGGACTGGTGATCGCTGCCGCCACGCTGCGAACGATGCGGAGTCTGCTCTTCGGCCTGGACGTGTATGATGCGCCCACCATCGTTCTGGTCGTGGTGACGCTCTCCGTCGTGACCATTCTCGCGATCACGTTGCCGGCGCTGCGGGTGGCGACAATTGATCCAGCCAAGACTTTGCGCGAGGATTAGGATCAAGGGTTGGTTGTGAGAAGGCAGCGAGCTGACGGTGTGCTCGAAAAGGCTTGACACCGCCGACGTTGTTAGTGACGCGATGTTACGCCAACAACGCTTTATCTCTACGAAGTCACCTCACATATTTCGTTAATTTTCTTCCATCCCTTGTCGGTCTTGCGAAATTATCGCGGCGATTTTGCGCATTTTGTACCCTGGTGAAAAATCATCTGCCACTTTCCCTTGTGGCGCTTCCAAATCGAGCTTCGCAATGTGCAGCCTGCATCTTTCCTGCTTATATATGTGACGAGCACCACGACAACTCGGCGCTTTGGAGAGGGCTGTCGACCTGTTGGAACACGGCATTCGGCATTTGTTTGAGGCAGCCAACACCACGAAGCCCGTAACGAGGAGCCGAAGGGGTGTGCCCGCGAATCGGC